>PJUA01000046.1_pt1 | contig 154331 bp, 115 predicted proteins | sample 1512151 | NCBI WGS metagenome assembly PJUA01 (sample SAMN08177678, study PRJNA422409) | Soil metagenome, whole genome shotgun sequencing project. | isolation source: Soil enriched on filter paper: beechwood xylan treatment | place: USA: Madison | collected 2015-01-15 | reverse complement strand
ATACATGAGAGTTATTGCGGCGCTGCTGGTTGTTGCGGTGCACACTGGACCTCTGCTGTCCTGGGGTGAAGGCGCCGACTTCTGGCTGACCGGCGCGTTGGCCCGCCTGGCGGTGCCTTTTTTCTTTATGGCGTCCGGCTTTTTCTTTTTTCGAAAAGTCAGCGGGAATGCCGATGCGGATTTCCCTCTGCTTTTGCGCTACTTGCGAAAAGTCGCGTTGATCTATGTCTCAGCCATTCTTATCTATCTTCCCTTCAACGCGTATAAGGGGGATTTCAAGGGAGAGCTTTCGGCGGCCGGAGCCGTCAGGGATTTGCTGGTGGACGGAACCTTTTATCATTTGTGGTATCTTCCTGCGTTGATTTTCGGCATGGCGATTGTATACGCCCTTTACCGGCTGTTGCCTCTTTGGGCGGTTGGAGCCGCAGCGGCGCTGCTGTATGCCATTGGTTTATTGGGTGACAGTTATTATGGATTTTCGTCCGAAATTCCGGCCCTGAATGGACTGTACGAGTTTTTGCTTCAATGGATGGATTATACACGCAACGGTTTCTTTTTTGCCCCGCCGTTTCTGGTGCTTGGCCTGCTGGCGGCCAGGCGCGAGCAGGCCGGAGATTCTCGGGAGGAGCGTTATGAAGCGGGCAATGTTCCCCGGCGTGTCCGGCATTCTGCCCCCTGGACCCAGAGCCGTTGGCTTGCTGGGGGATTGTTTGCCGCTGCTCTCGCTCTGCTGCTTCTGGAAGCGCATTGGCTTCGGGAGGCTGGGTGGCCAAGGCACGACAGCATGTACGCAATGCTTTTGCCGGCTGTCTGGTGCATGTTTCATCTCTCGTTGCGGATTTCCGTCCGTTACCGGGTTTTGCTGGGCTCGTTCAGCCTGTGGCTGTATCTGCTGCATCCCGCGGGGATCGTAGCGGTTCGGCTTGTTGCCCGTGTGGCAGGGGCTGAGAAGCTGCTGATCGGACAATCTCTGGTCCACTTCGCGGCGGTAGTACTGGTCTCCTCCGCTGCGGCTTGGGCGATGTCGGCTATAATTTCAAACGGTACTGCATTCATTCAAAACCGCTCTCGCGCCGGAAGATAACTTTCTGGTGCGGGCAAGCGGTTTTTTTGCGCTCGGAGAGGGAGCGGTTTGCGCCGTACATTTTTTTAGGCTGGCAGGATGCAACGGCTATAGTACAGTGCTATAATGAATGGGATTGTGACCATGCTACAGACATGGCCGCCCCACAAAGGAAACCTGGGAGGAATTGCGCTCCATGAGCAAAAGCAAAGTAGTTATTTGCGAGCATCCCCTGATTCAGCATAAACTGACGTTTATCCGGAACCAGGAAACCAACACGAAGGATTTTCGTGAATTGGTGGATGAAGTCGCGACCTTAATGGCGTATGAAATTACGAGAGATCTTCCGCTGGACACGATAACCGTGCGTACCCCGGTAGCGGAAACCGAAGCCAAAGTCATCTCCGGCAGAATGGTGGGCCTTGTGCCGATCCTGCGCGCAGGCTTGGGCATGGTAGAAGGCATCCTGAAGCTGATTCCTTCCGCCAAAGTAGGCCATATCGGCCTGGCGCGGGATCATGAGACGCTGCTGCCGCGCGAATACTATATCAATCTGCCTACCGATGCCCATGAGCGTCTGCTGATCGTAATCGATCCCATGCTGGCGACGGGCGGTTCTGCCATTGCAGCCATTTCCTCGCTTAAGCAGCGCTCCTGCGAGCAAATCAAGCTGATGTGCCTTATTGCGGCGCCAGAAGGCGTGCGCGCGGTTCAGGAAGCGCATCCCGACGTGGATATTTACATTGCCGCGCTGGACGAGCGTCTTAATGAAAAGGGCTATATTGTTCCTGGTCTGGGCGATGCCGGAGACCGGATGTTCGGCACAAACTAGGATGTCTTGATTAAGAGGTAGGAGTGGAAACTTTTGACCAAACTAAAAGTAATGACGATATTCGGGACGCGTCCGGAAGCCATCAAGATGGCGCCATTGGTGCTGGAGCTTCAGCGTCGCGAGGAAGAGATTGAATCGCTGGTATGCGTGACGGCCCAGCATCGCCAGATGCTGGATCAGGTTCTTGATTTTTTTGAAATCAAACCGAACTACGATTTGAATGTCATGAAGGAACGCCAGACGCTGACGGAGACGACTGTACGCGTACTGGAGGGGCTCGAGCCGGTGCTGGAGGAAGCCAATCCGGATATTGTGCTGGTGCATGGCGATACCCAAACGACGTTTCTGGCAAGCTATGCTGCCTTTTTGAAAAAAATCAAGGTTGGACATGTAGAAGCGGGACTTCGCACGTGGAATAAAATGTCTCCTTACCCCGAGGAAATGAACCGCCAGCTGGCGGGCGTCCTGAGCGATATTCATTTTGCCCCGACGGACTGGTCGGCGAATAACCTGCGCAAGGAAAACAAGTCCGAGGAAAGCATTTATGTGACGGGCAATACCGCAACGGATGTGTTTCAATATACGGTGGATGATTCCTTCACCCATCCCGTATTGGAATGGAGCAAGGGAAAAAGGCTGATCCTGATGACGGCGCATCGGCGCGAAGCGCTGGGCGAGCCCCATCGCAACATCTTCCGTGCGGTCAAACGGATTGCGGACGAGCATGAGGACATTGCTATTGTATACGCGGTTCACCTCAACCCTGCGGTCAGGGAACCGGCCAATGAAATTTTGGGGAATCACCCCCGTATTCGCTTGATTGAGCCGCTGGATGTTTTTGAATTCCATAACTTCTACCCTCATGCTTACTTCATTATGACGGATTCCGGCGGGTTGCAGGAGGAAGCGCCTTCTTTCGGCGTACCGACGCTGGTGCTTCGCGATACGACGGAGCGGCCCGAGGGGATCAAAGCCGGAACGCTTGAGCTGGTAGGCACGGATGAGGAGACGGTGTATGCAAGGGCTAAGGCGCTACTGAATGATACGGCTCTTTATTGCCGGATGAGCCAAGCGGCCAACCCGTATGGAGATGGAGCTGCATCGGAACGAATTGTGGACGGGATTCTGCATCATTTTGGGAAAAGGAAGGAAAGGCCTCAGGCGTTCACAAAAAGTTCACAAATTACGGAATAGTGACGGATATGTGGCAAAATATACAGCGTACAGTGGCGCTGTACGGTTTGCAAAACCTGAGAGACCTTGTCCCGCAAGGGTTTTGACGCCCTAAATGCGAGAATGCACATGGGAATTACAATTGACAAACCTTTATCCGCTTGGATAAAATAAATGAGGATTGACAGGGGTTGGAGACCTATGAACGGAAAGGGCAAACAAGACAATCCATGGAAAGCTGCGGCGCTTGTCGGAGCTTTGGGCATCGATGTCGGAGTATGTGTTCTTCTGGGTTATTGGCTCGGCTCAATGGCAGGCAACCTTTATGGCGATCCCAAGCAATGGATGGCCGGAGGACTGCTGGTCGGTCTTGCCGTCGGTCTGCTTTCAGCTATTCTGATTGTCAGGAAGGTGTTGAAGGACTCCGATGGATAACATTATGAAAACGGCGACGATCTGGTTGCTTTACCTGTTGTCGGCATGTCTCATCCTGTGGGCGTTTCTGCCGGACATCAGGACCGTGTCGCTTGGAATTGCTTCCGGTCTTGCGGTCAGCGCCATGAATGCGTTTTTATTGAAGCGCAGGGTTGGCATGATAACGGAGGCCGCGATGCAGGAAAAAGCAAGAAGAAAGGGAATTGGCTTTGGCAGCCGGATCGCTTCCGTGCTGCTGCTTGCGATGATCGCGTACCGATACCCGGACATTATTAATATGCCGGCAGCTTTGTCGGGAACCATGATCATGCCTTTTCTGATTCTGGCGGCAGCCATTATGCACACGATGAAAGAAAACAGCAGCGGAAAGGGGTGATACTGTACTATGCATTTATTCCCCATTGTAGAATGGAATGGTCTCAAATTTGATTTGTCTGCAATACTCGCCATTCTGGTTTCTTGTGTCATTACGTTTGTAGTGGCGCGGCTGGCGGTTCGCAATCTCTCGGTGGAAAATCCATCCAAGATGCAAAACTTTATGGAGTGGGTTGCGGAATTTATGCATTCCACTATCGCGAGCTCCATGCCGGTTCACAAAGTAAGGCCTTATCTGGCTCTGGGTATGACATTGATTATGTTCATTTTTATATCCAACCTGCTGGGACTGCCGTTGCTGATTGTAACCGACGCGCATCATCCGATTGAATGGCTAGGCATTACTGAGAAATACTTGCAGGAGCATGGAGGCGCTGCGCATATTGCGTGGTGGAAATCCCCTACAGCCGACTTGTCGGTGACAGCGGGCTTGGCGCTTGTGGTGTTTGTTCTGGTCCACTTCCTGGGCATTAAATTGAACAGAAAACACTACTTCAAGCATTACCTTCATCCCTATCCGGTGTTTCTGCCCGTCAATCTGATCGAGACGGTTGCGAAACCACTTACGCTGGCATTGCGGCTTTACGCCAACATTTACGCTGGCGAGGTGCTGATCTCGACGATTCTCAAGATCGGATTGTTAGGTATTCCGTTTATGGTTGCTTGGCAAGGCTTCAGTATTTTTGTCGGCGCGATTCAGGCCTTCCTGTTTACGGTGCTTACGATGGTTTATATTTCGCAAGCTACCTTGCATGACGATCATGAGCAGGTGGAGCACAAGCATTAGCGTCCTTTACATGCAAGGCAACAAGCTTTGGTTATCGAAATGATTTGTTTTCGGTCATCCAGGGTTCCATATACCCCCATGCAAGACAAGCTTTAAGCAAAAGTGAATTCTACTAAAAAACAACATATTTTCGAGGAGGATTTTCAAAATGGAAGTATTGGCAGCAGCAATCGCAGTAGGTCTGGGCGCTATCGGCGCAGGTATCGGTAACGGTATGATCGTCAGCAAAACAGTAGAGGGCATCGCGCGTCAGCCTGAGCAAAAATCCGCACTTCAAACTACGATGTTTATCGGCGCCGGTATCGTCGAAGTAGTACCAATCATTGGCGTAGTTATCGGTTTCTTGGCTTTCTTCAGATAAGAAGCGAGAATGAGCGATTGGCGGGGAAGGCCTAGCCCTCTTCGCCTTTGTTTTGATTACTGGTTACCCAGGAACGGGAAGGGAGTGCGAACATGGAGTTTTTGCCAATGAGTACTATCATCACGATCATTTCTTTTATACTGCTGTACCTGGCGCTGAATAAATGGGCGTTTGGTCCCCTGTTCGGTGTAATGGAAAAGCGCAGGCAGCTGATTCTGGAGCAGATGAACACGGCTGAATCCAGCCGCAAGCAAGCTGAGGAATCGCTGCAAGAGCAGAAGGCTGCTCTTGATCAAGCCCGCAAGGAAGCGTACGGCATTCTGGAGCAAGCAAGATCTACAAGCTCCAAGCAGGCTGAGGAGATCGTGCAGACGGCCAAAAACGAGGCGGATCGCCTTAAGGATGCCGCGCTTAAAGATATTGAAAGCGAGAAAAACAAAGCGATTGCCGCACTTCGCACAGAGGTTGGCGGTATTTCCGTAAAAATTGCCTCCAAAATTATCGAGAAGCAAGTGGATGAAAAGTCGCAGGAGCAGCTTGTTGACCAATACTTGAAAGAGGTTGGAAGCAAATGAGCCGCGACACGGTAGTAGCGAAGCGCTACGGCAAGGCGCTGTTTGAGCTGGCTTCTTCCGGAGGCATTGTTCCCGAAGTGGAAGCGCAGCTTAAGCTGATCGCCGAATCGTTGAAGCAGCATGCCGAAATCGGCAAATTTCTTTCCCTTCCAAATGTAGATACCTCCAAAAAAGTGGAGGTGCTGAAGTCCGCTTTTGGCGGCCAGCTCTCCCAGGTCGTTCTAAACGCGCTTGATCTTATCCTTTCGCGAGGACGGGAGTCTATTCTGGAAGCGGTGTACGAAGCCTACACGAGGATTGCAGGCCAAGCTCTTGGCCAAGCTCATGCTACCGTCTATACGGCCAAAGCGCTGACGGAGCAGGAGTTGAGCGGAGTAGAGGCTCAATTCGGTGGCATTACAGGTAAAAAAATTATTGCTGAGCAAATTGTCGAGCCGGCGCTGCTGGGCGGCATTCAAGTCCGCATCGGAGATCGTCTGTATGACGGTAGCTTGTCCGGCAAGCTGGATCGTTTACAAAAAACGCTAAATTCTAAAGCATTGTAGATAGGGGTGAGCGAATTGAGTATTAGACCTGATGAAATCAGCACGCTGATTAAGCAACAGATCGAACAATATAAATCCGAAATTCAAGTCGTGGATGTTGGCACTGTCATCAACGTCGGTGACGGTATCGCACGCGTACACGGCCTCGAAAATGCGATGCAGGGCGAATTGCTGGAATTCGCAAACGGCGTAGTGGGCATGGCCCTTAACCTTGAGGAAAGCAATGTCGGTGTCGTTATCCTCGGTCCATACACGGATATCCGCGAAGGCGACCAGGTAAAACGTACCGGCCGAATCATGGAGGTTCCGGTTGGGGAAGCGCTGCTGGGCCGCGTTGTGAACCCTCTGGGACAGCCGCTTGACGGCAAAGGCCCAATCAACACTACGGAAACTCGTGCAATTGAATCACCGGCTCCGGGCGTTATCGACCGGAAATCCGTTCACGAGCCTATGCAAACGGGCATCAAGGCAATCGACGCGATGGTGCCAATCGGCCGCGGTCAGCGCGAGCTCATTATCGGCGACCGTCAAACCGGTAAAACGGCAATCGCGATTGACGCAATCATCAACCAAAAAGGCAACGGCGTAAAATGTATTTACGTTGCCGTCGGCCAAAAGCAATCCACTGTTGCAAACGTTGTGGAAACCCTTCGCCGCCACGGCGCGATGGATTACACCATCGTTGTAACGGCCGGCGCTTCCGAGCCTGCTCCGTTGTTGTTCCTGGCTCCTTATGCAGGCTGCACAATGGGTGAATATTTCATGTACAGGGGCGAGCACGTCCTGATCATTTATGATGACTTGTCGAAGCAAGCTGCCGCGTATCGCGAGCTTTCCTTGCTGCTTCGCCGTCCGCCGGGCCGCGAGGCATATCCGGGCGACGTATTCTACCTGCATTCCCGCTTGTTGGAACGTGCGGCCAAGCTGAGTGACAAGCTCGGCGGCGGTTCTTTGACCGCCCTGCCGTTTATCGAAACTCAAGCATCAGACGTATCGGCCTATATTCCGACAAACGTTATCTCTATTACGGACGGCCAGATCTTCCTTGAAGCGGATCTGTTCTACTCCGGCCAACGTCCGGCGGTTAACGTCGGTATCTCTGTATCCCGTGTAGGCGGCTCTGCGCAGATCAAGGCGATGAAGAAGGTTGCCGGTACGCTCCGTTTGGACCTTGCGGCATACCGCGAGCTGCAGGCATTTGCCCAGTTCGGCTCCGACCTGGACAAATCGACGCTTGCCCGTCTGAACCGCGGCGCTCGCACGATGGAAATTCTGAAGCAAAACGTCAACCAGCCAATGCCGGTTGAAAAGCAGGTTATTTCTATCTATTCGGCTGTTAAAGGCCATTTGGACGATATTGCCGTTGATAAAATTCTCCGCTTCGAAAGAGAATTCCATTCATTCCTGGATTCAAACCATCCGGAAATCGGCGCTTCGATCCGCGATACCAAAGACATGGTGCCGGATAATGAAAAGGCGCTTGTTGACGCAATCAATAAATTCAAAAAAAGCTTTGCCTAAAAGTGTAACCATAGGGAGTATAAGTTGAAACGGTGCGTTTATCACGGCCGTGTTAAACGCAGGTCAGCCTTCAAAAGGCTGTCATTCAGCAGTCTGCGCGGGCAGCCGGAAGGATGTTCTGCGCAGATCCCTTTACTACGCCCGGCAGTTTATGCTCCGGGCAACGAAGGCGGGTGAAATGAAATGGCAAAAGGCATGCGCGATATTAAACGCGAAATTAAAAGCAAGCAAAATATGAAGCAAATCACCAAAGCGATGGAGATGGTAGCAGCCTCCAAGCTCAGAAGAGCGCAGGAAGCGGCTGTATCGGCGCGTCCTTACGCCGATAAGCTGAAAGAGGTTGTTGCCAGTATCGCCGCATCTTCTACGGATGTAAAGCATCCTATGCTGGAATCGCGGCCGATCAAAAAGACGGGATATCTCGTTATTACCTCCGATCGTGGACTTGCTGGCGGCTACAACGCCAATATTTTGCGGAAATTGACGCAAACCATTGCGCAAAAGCATTCCTCCAGCGATGAATATGCCTTATTCGTTATCGGACGCAAAGGCCGTGATTACTTCCGCCGGCGCAATATGCCGATGGTTGACGAAGTCATCGGTTTGACGGATGCTCCCGTATTTGCGGATATCAAAACCATTGCAGCTGCGGCGGTAAGCATGTTTGCAGACGGCAGCTACGATGAGTTGTACATTTATTACAACAAATTCGTCAACGCTCTTACGCAAATTCCGACAGAAACCCGTCTGCTGCCTCTGGACGCAATTAGCGAAGGTTCAACGGTTTCCACTTACGAATATGAGCCATCGCCTGAAGGCGTGTTGGAAGTACTGCTGCCTAAATATGCGGAAACGCTGATCTACAGCGCTCTGCTTGATGGCAAAGCAAGTGAATTCGGCGCCCGTATGACTGCGATGGGCAGCGCAACGAAAAATGCTACAACGATGATCAACCAACTGACGCTTACGTACAACCGGGCGCGTCAGGCTGCGATTACCCAGGAAATAACGGAAATCGTTGCGGGAGCTAGTGCACAGTCGTAAGTTCATATAAGAAGGAAGCAGGAGGGAAAGCAATGAAAAAAGGACGCGTTGTATCCGTCATGGGCCCGGTCGTCGACCTTGAGTTCGAACGCGGCAACTTGCCGGAAATTCTGAACGCCGTCAAGATTCAACAAGCGGCTACAGCTGGCGGTGTAGATATCAATCTGACGCTTGAGGTTGCCGTTCATCTCGGCGATAACCTGGTGCGTGCCGTTGCGATGAGCACAACGGATGGTCTGGTTCGCGGCATGGAGGCCGTTGATACTGGAGCACCGATTACGATTCCAGTAGGCACGGCTACCCTTGGCCGCGTATTTAACGTTCTCGGCGAGCCGATTGACGAAGCTGGCGATGTAACTTCCGACGTGAATTTGCCAATTCACCGTCAAGCGCCTGCGTTCGACGAGTTGTCGACGCAATCCGAAATTCTGGAAACTGGCATCAAGGTTATCGACTTGCTTGCTCCATACGCCAAAGGCGGTAAAATCGGCCTGTTCGGCGGCGCTGGCGTAGGTAAAACGGTTACCATCCAAGAGCTTATCAACAACATTGCCCAAGAGCATGGCGGTATTTCCGTATTTGCCGGCGTAGGCGAGCGTACTCGCGAAGGCAATGACTTGTATCATGAGATGAAAGACTCCGGCGTATTGTCCAAAACCGCAATGGTATTCGGACAAATGAACGAACCGCCGGGCGCGCGTCAACGCGTAGCTTTGACAGGTCTGACCATGGCGGAGTTTTTCCGTGATGAAGAAGGCCGCGACGTATTGCTGTTCGTCGACAATATCTTCCGTTTCACGCAAGCAGGCTCCGAGGTATCCGCCCTTCTCGGACGTATGCCTTCCGCGGTAGGCTACCAGCCAACCCTGGCAACGGAAATGGGCCAGCTGCAAGAGCGTATTACTTCGACGAAAAAAGGTTCTGTAACATCCATTCAGGCGATCTACGTTCCTGCGGATGACTATACGGATCCGGCTCCTGCAACAACGTTTGCCCACTTGGACGCAACGACAAACCTGGAGCGTAAAATTTCCGAAATGGGTATCTTCCCAGCGGTTGACCCGCTTGCTTCGTCTTCCCGTATCCTGAACCCGGATGTGCTTGGCGAAGAGCATTACAATGTTGCTCAAGGCGTTAAGAAAATTCTTCAACGCTACAAAGAGCTTCAAGATATTATCGCGATCCTCGGTATGGACGAGCTTAGCGAAGAAGACAAGATTACAGTTGCGCGCGCGCGCAGAATCCAATTGTTCCTGTCTCAGCCGTTCCACGTTGCCGAGCCGTTTACAGGCATTAAAGGCAAATACGTGCCGGTTAAAGAATCGGTTCGCAGCTTTAAGGAAATTCTCGAGGGCAAATATGACCATCTTCCGGAAGAAGCTTTCCGTTATGTAGGTGTCATTGAAGAAGCCGTGGAGAAAGCCAGCACGCTGTAATAGCGAAAGGCGGGAGGAATCCACATGAGTACCTTTTTGGTAGAAATCGTAACGCCTGAGCGCAAGGTCTACGAAGAGACGGCGAACATGGTTGTGGTTACAGGCGTGGAAGGCGAGCTTGGCATATTGCCAAACCATATTCCGCTTGTTACTCCGCTTCGCATCGCTCCCGTAACGATCAAACGCAATGGCACTGTTGATATCGTAGCCGTAAACGGCGGATTTGTAGAAGTCCGCAAGGATAAAATTATTATTCTTGCGGAAAGCGCGGAGCTTGCTAGAGATATTAATATCGAGCGTGCCGAAGCTGCCAAGCAGCGTGCGGAGCAGCGGTTAGCTGCCAGACGCGATGAGGTTGACTTCCGGCGTGCGGAGATGGCTCTGCAGCGCGCGATGAACCGCCTTCATGTGCGGGGCAAATAAATAGAGGCTTGCAGCCTGAAAAAACCTGTCATATCCAATCGGATGTGGCAGGTTTTTTTCGTGTAACTATTTTTAACGAACAGGACTTTGGGCGCAGTTGATATCATCATTTTTCGACAATTTATTGGAAAAAACCTCACATTGAATCATTTTTTATGTTAATATAGTTTACATATAAAGGATAAGCGGGATCAAGCTTATCATTTGCAGAGATGGAGGGGAGCGGCATGTATGATTGGCTGGGCTTTAAAACGGGGTTTCCATTGTGGGTGTCCTGGCAACTTAACAAGGATTTAAAAGTGGATGTCGAGCAAACCTTTGAGGGGTTCGCTGATACCCGCAAGGAGCTGTTAATGAGCTGGGCTTCCAGTCAGTGGCTATTAATTGAACGGCTGGGCCAAAGGATTCAGGTGCATATGCCCCTGTCCGATGAGCAAAGAGAATCCACGGAGTGGCTGAGGAGAATGACGGACCTCATGAGTTTGACCTACTCCAGAGCGACGGATGTTACGGAATTATTTTTAATGAATGAAGCCGGAACTGTATTGGCCTCCACCTGCACGTCACATATCGGCGCCCATTACAGCAAGGACAGCCCCTTGGCCCAAGGCCTGCAATACCTGTCGGCGGAGTCAAAGCAGCACTGCTTGTTTGGCCCTTATTCAGACCCCATGACTCTCACAATAGGACCCAGAAGCTCTTCCTTCCACGATGCAATGACATTAACCTTCATGTATTCCATTCAAGTACAAAATAAAGCCGTAGCTACTCTCTGCGGACGCATCCCCAATGATGTCATTGGAGATTTGATTCAGCGTGAATCCGGCCATATTTATCCCGATTCGGGAGATAATTATGTTTTTATGGCGAAGCCCGGGCTGGAGCGTGGCATAAAGCCGGGTACAGCTTTGTCGCGCAGCCGGTTTGAGGACCGGACGTTTACGCATGGCGAAAATTTGAAGGATGGCGTAACGACGAAATGGGGGATTGTTTCCGTTCGGGAGCATACCGAGCTTGAGCTGCTTTTTACGGACCCCGCAACCGGTGAGCTGCACCCCGGCGTCGCCAAAACAATCGCCAATGGTAGCAATCTGGATGTGGCGTTTCCCGGCTACTCCGACTACAGACATATTCCGGTAATTGGGAAAGGTGTAACGTTCCGGCTTCCTCATTGTCCTGACCAATGGGGAATGATGTGTGAAGGTGATCTGGAGGAGGTCTATCGGCTTAGAAGTCTTGGCTGGCGGCAGCGCAGGTTAAGCCTCCTGCAGGTATGGCTTCCAGCTATCGCTATTGCCGTTTTTGCAAGCATGGCAGGGGATCATTTATCGGCTTGGCAATTAGGCGGAGCCTCAGGATTGCTTGCTTTGCTGGTAGGCTTGGTCGGGATAGGTCCTTTTAAACGCAAGGAGGATACGCGTCTTGTTCGGCACATCCGCTCCTTGACCCGCTTTATTCGAATGAATGCGGAGGGAAAAGGCGATTTGACGCAGCGGCTGCCGCTTCAGTATTTTGACAACGATGAGCTAAAGGACATTGCGAAGTGGATGAACAACATGATGGATTCGCTTGAAGGGATTATGCTGCAGGTGAAGCTGGCGACCTCAGATGTTTCTGCGAGCCAGGCCGCTATGGCGGACTCCGCAGCCAACACCGTAAGCTCAACAGGTGAGGTTAACCGCCGCATAACCGATATGATAGGCAGCATCCGCTTACAGCTTCAGGATATTGAAACGGCTAAGGAAGCGGCAGATGCTATGCGCCAAACGCTGCTTGGGCTTGAGGAGCAGGCCGCCGCCCAGATTGGGGTCGCGCAATCCGAAGTGGATCGAATCGGGGGGAAAATGAATCAAATCTCCCTTAAAGTTGGAGAAACCAATGCTACGGTACATAGCTTCATGGAAACCGTAAAGCAGATTCAAGATGTATTGGGAGTCATTCAGCAAATTTCCGCACAAACCAATCTGCTTGCGCTTAATGCGTCGATTGAAGCCGCTCGAGTTGGTGAACAAGGAAAGGGCTTTGCCGTGGTTGCCAATGAAATCCGCAAGCTGGCTAATTCCACCAAGGAGTCGACGGAGGAAGTACATGCCATCACACAAAACATCTATGCGGGAGCGAAACGGGCATTTTCCTCTATGGAAGAAGGAACAAAGGTAGTTGAAGAAGGCAGTCAGCTTATAGCTGCGGCAATGAATACACTGGCCGAAGCTGGAAGCGCCGATAAGCGAAAATCGGAAGCGGTAAACGAAGTGGTGGGCCTTCTTGAAAATATCGCGCTGGTGAGCCGCGAGAATAGAGAGGTATCCGCCGATGTAGAGGGAAAAGTAACGGAGTTAACTGCGGAAATGGACAATGTGCAGCAAACCTCCCAAAGCGTGGAGGCGGTAACGAGGCAGCTCCAGCTGCTAATCGGCCAATTCCGACTTACCAAAAACCGCCTTCGTTAAGCTATGCCCACAGATTCCCAACAGCAAAGGCCGATCTCTTTCCCTTGGATAGGAATGAGATCGGCCTGCGCTTTTGTGAGCAACGTGTTGAATAACGACACGGCATGGACAAGCACCGAGCAATGCCGCCAGGAGCTGAAATTTGTTATTGCGTGCTTAGGAGGGAATGACCCGGCGTGCAGGAATCGACGGAAACATAGACGGGTGTTGGAGCTTTTGCTATAATTGTAAAGGGGAAAAAGGACCCTGTTATTGTCATATTTCCGGGCCGCTGCGACTGAAAAATTGCTCGGCCCTTTTGTTTTTATTTCACGATACGATAGCGACCATTTGGAAGAGAGGAGGGCGGACATGGATATGTATGCAAAAGCGGCCTGGATTGTTCCGCTACTTCCGTTTGCCGCTTTTCTGCTGCAGACCGCACTGGGCAGGAGCTACAGGAAGCTGGCTTCACTGCTCGCGATTACAGCGTATGTATCGGCTTTTATTTTGTCTGTGCTGGTGCTGATGGAGCGAGCCTCGGGCGGCGCCTTGGATTATACATACAGCTTTGACTGGATCACGCTGGATAGTTACCGCTTGCGGATGGGCTTTGAGGTTACGAGCCTTAATTCAGTGGTGCTTTGCGCCTTCATGCTGCTCATTATGCTGGCGGGTTTGTGGTCAGCAGTAAAAAAGACAGAGCCAGATGGTGAACAAAGCGCCTGGCAGAATTATTTGTCCCTGCTTGGCTTTGCTTTGTCGGGAATTGCGATAAGCGATAATTTGTTCACTTTTTTTGTATTATGGCAAATTGCCGGAACAAGCGCGCTGCTCATGGCAGGACTCCGTTATTGGCAAAACGGGACTAAGGGTGCTCTGTTCAAGGCATTTCTCTCCATTACTATCGGGAACGCCGGTTTTATTGCCGCGCTGCTTCTATTATTCTGGTATATGCCCGATCATGGTCTGGATTTCACTACGCTGGAAAGTGTGTTCGAGGGGCAGAGCGGCTTGACGGCGACAGGTATTGCAACGGCAAGCGCGCTGCTGTTATTTCTGGGAGCTGCCGGTCAAGCCGCTCAGCTTCCGCTCCACGGCTGGCTGCCAGGCTTACTTCGAAACCCGACTTCAACGGCCTCCGTTATCGGGCTTGGCCTGATGGGAACGGCAGGTGCGTTTATGCTTGCCCGAGCCTATGATCTTTTTCGGGCGTCGCCCGCCGCAATGGATGTCCTGATGTGGGCGGGTGGAGGCACTGCTGCAGTTGCTGCTTTATTCGCCCTCGCACAACGGGATAGCCGTGTCATGCTTGGTTATGTATGGATAAGCCAAGGGGGCTTTTTATTCAGCGTTTTTGGCATGGGACTGCGGGCAGAAGGTAATTTGGCTTTGTTATTCCTTATGATTTATTCCAGTTTGCTCGTTTTTGCGCTATGCGGCAGCTCGCGCTTCGGTGCTGTTGCCGTGGCGGGTGCATCGATCGGAGGAGCCGGATTGTCAGGTCTGCTGCCAATTGCAGGTTACGAAACCAGGGGGGCTGTTTTTTCTGCCGCGCTGGAGGTTAGTCCCCTGCTTGCAGCAGGGCTGCTTGTTTCCGGCTTTGGGCTGGCCTTTGCCATAACCAACGCAATGCTCGCCGGAACGTCTTCCTCCAAAAAGGATGACCCAAAGGACTTGAAGTTCGGATGGGCTTTCCTGATGGAGAAGCTGCCTGTCGTGATCCTTCTGCTTCTTGTATTGGGGTTTGGTTTAACTGCTGTAAATTGGCGTGAAGCGGTGTCCGGCTGGCTGACGCCGGGTACATCCTTGCAGCAGGTCAATTGGGTGCTTTCCGCCATATCGCCTTTTGTTGCTTTGGGGGGCTGTTATGCTGCCTGGCGCCGCCATTATTCCAGAAGCAAAGCGGCAGATGGCAAGCAGGCGCTGCAAGGACATGCAGAAGCGCGAAGCTATAGCTTCACGGGTGTTTTGCTTGTTATCGAAGCTTGGCTGGACAAGCTCCTTACGATAGTGCCGTATGGCTTATTGATTGCCTTTACGTTTATATGTCGGGGAATTGAGAGTGCGCTTTCCGTCGGAACGGCCAGTCTTCTTTCATCGGGCGCAAAACTATCGGGGCGAACGATAAGGGCCTCCGGTAAGCCGGGAAAAAGAAAATACGGCTGGATTGCGCTGGCGCTGTTTGTTTTGCTGGTGATAGCTGCCGCAGGAAAGGAGCTGCTGTTATGAGCTTTCTTCACAGCTTGCCCCTATTATCGCTGATTTTATGGTCTCCGGTTGCAGGCATATTGGCCTTGCTCTTGCTTACGTCACATAAAGGCCAGTGGTTTTACCGGGTTGCCGTTTTTGCATCGCTTCTGCCGCTGGCTTTGTCATTATGGCTATATGCTGACTTTGGAAGAGGACAGGCTTCCGCTGGTTACGATGAACTTGTTCAATGGGCAAATCTGGCGCTGCAAACGCCCGCAGGGTTTCAGGGCGAATTGCAGATTTCCTTGACCTATGCTCTTGGCATTGACGGATTGTCGCTGCCGCTGCTTTTGTTGACAACGCTGCTGGGTGTTATAGCGATGATGGCGTCACTATACGTTAAAAAGCGTCAACGCTCCTTTTTGGTCTGGCTGCTGCTGCTGGAGATAGGGCTTATCGGATTATTCTTGGCGCGGGATGTTATATTGTTCTTTATTTTTATGGAAATGTCGATGATTGCACTGTTTCTGCTGATCGGCACTTGGGGAGGCAGCGGCAGGGAACAAGCGGCAAAGCTGTTTTTGGCAAGCAACGGTGTAGGGTCTGCTTTACTGCTGTTTGGCTTTACTGTGCTTATTGCAGGAGCCGGCTTCCGTCTGGAGGAAGGCGAGGCGCTGATCGGCCATTATAGCTCCCTGTACCGGGATATTGCAGCCAACCTGGCTGAACCCGGCATGTGGAACAAGCTATGGCCTAACGGAGTTGGAGAATGGCGGCCTGCGCCTATGGGCGAGCGAACGGAGTGGGGTGTTTTTATGCTTTTGCTGGCGGGTTTTGCGATAAAATCCGCAGCGCTCCCCGTTCATGCATGGTGTGTCAAGCTGTATAAGGAGGCGCCAACGGCGGTTGCCTTGCTCCATTGCGGAGTTATGCTGAAGGCTGGCGCATACGGATTTTTGAGATATGGCCTGTTCCTGTTTCCTATGCAGGCTGCGGAGCTTGCTGGAGCAATTGCTCTGCTGGGGCTATGCCAGCTGTTGTACGGTGCCATTTTGGCCTGGAGGCAAACGGACTTAAAAAGGATGCTGGGTTACGCGGCATTCAGCCAGATGGGCGTAGTATGGATGGGCATGGCGGCTTTCAATGAGCTGGGGATGCAAGGAGCCGTTTTGCAGATGCTTTCTCATGGCTTCATTTTTGCCTTGCTGTTTCTGGTTGCAGGCAGCTTGCAGGAGAGAATCGGCATAACGGAGATGTCCGGCATTGGCGGGCTGCTGAGGCCCATGCCGTTTGTGAGCGGAATTTGGCTTGCGGGAAGCCTGGCTTTGCTTGGCCTGCCGGGGATGTCCGGATTTTTGGGGAATTTCCTTTCGTTGTTGGGAGTATTTGAAGGTTTTCGCGGGTTGGCGTTTGGAGCTGTGATCGGCCTGGTTTTGACAGCGGCTTATGTTCTGCGCGGCGTATTGCCCGTTTTGTTCGGGGTAGTAAAGGAAGAACTCGCCGTCAAGCGGGATGCAAGGTTTGCTGAAGCATTGCCGATGATCGTGCTGCTAGCCTTTATTATTGTATTGGGCTGTTTTCCGACCGTATTGACGGGAATGGCAGAATTCAGCCTTGAAGGATTCGTGCAACACATCACGGCAACTAGGGCGGGGGGATAAACATGCTGGAGTTGGCTGCTGCTTTTGTGCTGCTTGCCGCAGCGGCGCTGGGTGTGTGTTCTGCAATCGCCGGCCTGCGTCAGGAGCACGCACGTGCATTGATTACCTTGGCCGCAGGGGTGAACGCCGCCTTTTTGCTGGTGCCGCTTGGTTTGTCGCTCCGTACCGGAAGGCTTGAAGCGCAAGGCGCATTTTTGCTTCATGCTGCGGCTTTTGCTCTGATGCTGGCGGGAGCGTTGCTAATAGCTGGAGTAGTTAAAAAAGAGGCCGGACATGGCAAGCTAAAAGGCTTTGGCGGAATGTATTATCGTTCGCCCTGGCTGGCTGCGGCTATGACCGCGCTTTTGCTTTCATTGGCGGGACTTCCTGTATCGGGCGGTTTTTTTGGACGGCTGTTTATTTTGCTGGAGACGGTGTCGGCGGGGTTGTATTGGGTTGGCGCTTCGCTCCTCGCCGCTGCTGCCGTAACCTGCTATACGCTGTTTGGTTTTATTGTCCAGATGTACATGCGCAGTTACGACGGAACGGACAAAGACGGAATCAAGCTCTCCTTGCTTCAGCGGGCGATGATAGGGGCTTGTGCTTTGGGAAGCTTTGTTTTGGGGCTTTTTCCGGGTTTGCTGCTATAAGAGGTTGTAGAGAAGGAGACGGGATGGAATGGCTAAGGTTTTTACGATTGGAGAAGCTCTTATTGATTTTATACCGGACCGTAAAGGAGCGCAGCTCAAGGATGTTGGCAGCTTTGCCAGAGCGGCTGGCGGAGCCCCCGCAAATGTGGCTTGCGCGGTAGCGAGGCTCGGCGGAGAATCCGCGTTTATTGGCATGGTGGGAGAAGATGCGTTCGGCGATCATTTGGTAGAGACGCTGGAGGCTGCCCAAGTCGATGTGACTCATGTATTCCGGACACGGGAAGCAGGAACGGCCCTGGCTTTTGTAAGCCTGAAGGAAGACGGAAACCGGGACTTTTCCTTTTACCGCAACCCTAGCGCGGATATGCTTTTGTCGGAAAGCCATATCGGGGAAAATTGGTTTGCTGCTGGCGACATGCTCCATTTCTGCTCCGTGGATTTAATAGAAGCCCCCGTTAAATACGCTCACAAAAAAGCGATTGCCCTGATGAAGCAGCAAGGCGGCATAATAAGCTTTGATCCCAACGTGCGTCTGCCGCTGTGGACAAGCGAGGAGGCATGCCGGGAGGCTATTCTGGCCTTTTTGCCCCTTGCCGATATGGTGAAGATAAGCGACGAGGAATTAGGTTTTATAACCGGAATCAGCGATGAAGCAGAGGCCATCCAATCCTTGTTTGTTGGCGATGTGAAGCATATCATCTATACTCGCGGGGCGGAAGGCGCTACATGGTTTTCGGAATCGGGAGAAAGTGTAACCGTACCTGGCTTTAAGGTGGAGGTTGCCGATACGACGGGAGCGGGAGACTCCTTTATCGGAGGTTTGCTGTACAGGCTCCAGCAGGAGGGAGCCGGACTGTCTGCTCTGGATCGGAAAACAGCTGCGGAATGGCTGGCTTTCGCTAATGCAACGGGAGCGGCAACTGCAACTAAGGCTGGCGCTATTGATGCTTTGCCTACGCTTGGCGAGGTAGAGGCGTTATTGGGAAAGCAAGCGTTATAGGATCGTTATCATTTAGGAAGTGAACCACCGGATTTTCATTCCGACATGCAACGACATGTTGCGACCCTTGTTGGGGAGCTTTGCGGAAGAGACGTAAAGCTCCTTTGCCATAGCCTTCTTTATTCCTCTAGTCATCATCTCCCATTCCTCGATAAACCATCGTTTCTTGACTACCTCTACCAGCAGCTTATTTGGTGCAAACAGAGTATCCAATTATATCTCCTGAGCAACGCCAGCCTTTGCAGCTGGCTTGCGGTCATCTTTGACCGTTAGAGCTACAAATTGCAGAAACTGCGTTGGCTGACGGTCATTCCTGTCCTTTAGAGCTAAAAAATGGTGTGTTTGGGGCGAGATATGAGTGTTTACGGACGCTGATGACCATTAGAAACAGACCTTCCGCAAAAAGAGGGCTCTAAAGGACATTTCTGTCCGCAAGAGACAGCCAGTTATACTCTCCGTTTAAAAAAGTTGCTGGACAATAGGGCCTGCCACGGTCTCAAATGTGAAATGCTATACGAACTTTATAACAAAAGAGGCTTTACTAGAATCGAAAGCGGGGCGAGTTGTCGTTTTTTGCCGGATGAGCGTTTTTTCATGAAAAAAAAGAAGGGTTTGCTTGCCGTTCAATCGAATTACTTACTCTATTAGTTGATGAGCAACTAAAAATCAAATTCTTTTTGGCGTTAAACCCACTTCTAGACACGGTCGCCTATCATCTAGAGACCCCTATAGAGGTTTTTTGATGAAATACGTTTCGCAAAGGCAGAATCATAATGAATATATATTTGGACTTGCTGTTTAAAAAAAAATTGCGGCCGGACGAAACGTCCGGCATTGATGCCGCCGCCGCAAGCAGGCGGCGATCGTTTGCGCCCCCGGCATCAGCTCGGGGCGCTTCCCGCCTGCCGCAGGCGGCGCGCAAAGGCCTCCGGCGCGTGCTGCCTGCGCTGCTGCTGTGGAGCATAGCGCTCGGCAGCCTGTCACCAGCCGGCTTTGCGCCGGCGGTACGGGCTGCCGGAGCTCCTGCTCCGGCAATTGTGTCGCCCGCGCAGGGCGCCGCGGGCGAAGCGCAGCAGCCGCAAGGCTGGCTGCTGAAATGGGCCGACCCCGAGCAGGCGCGGGAGCTGCGCGGGGTCGAGGTGCTGCACCGCCAGAGTGAAACGGCGGTGGAACTGGTGCGTCCCGCCGATGCTGGCGTGGACATCGAGGAATGGCTGAGCGGGCTGCGCGGCGAGGCCGGGGTGTCTTATGTGCACCCCAACAATACGGTGCACATCCTGTCTCCCGCACAGGCGCCATCGGCAGGGGCGGATGAACTGACCCATTCCGATCTTGTGCCTGCATCGGACAGCTTAATTGATGATGACGTAATGCAAGGGGTATCCTATGCAGACGAGGCTCCTTCATCGGCCCTTACGGATACGTTCCATGCGCCAACAGCTACAACCGATGCCGCCAGCTCGTCAGCCTTGCCAGCCGTTTCAAACGGAGACGGAGATAAGGGGATGGAAGCCGGCGCTGATGAGGGAAAATCCGACTCTCTGTCTGCGGCCGCTGAAGATGATTTCCTTGCAAGCTCCGAGGAGCGGGGCGTGACCGTGCAGACGGCAGGCGAATCTCCTTCGCCATCGGCGGCTCAAGCTGCAAAGGCTGAGCAGAATACGGGTAAAGCTAATGATCCCGAGCTATCGCGACAAACCTATTTGCGTGAAATCGGCGCTTTGAAGGCTTGGGAGCAATTAAGCGGCAATACCGATTTGACCATAGCCTTGATCGATACGGGAGTAGATTTGAATCATCCTGATTTGGCCGATAATCTGGTTCCCGGCATCAACCTCATTGACCCTCAAAAAGCGCCTCAGGACGATAACGGCCACGGAACCAGCGTGGCTGGCGTAGTCGGGGCTGTGGGCAATAATGGCGTTGGAGTTTCCGGTGTGCTTTGGAAGGCCAGCATCATGCCGGTCAAAGCGCTGGACAAATGGGGCGACGGCACCGAAAAGGATTTGGGCGAAGGCATTCTTCAAGCCATTCGTAAAGACGCCAAAATCATTATTATGTCGGTGGGCCTTTACCGCTATTCTCCCTACATGATGGACATCGTTCAATATGCTGAAAATAAAGGAGTTTTACTTGTTGCTTCATCCGGCAATGACGGCGTTTCGCTAGGTTCAAAGGCATCCGTTAAATACCCTGCGGCTTACCCGACCGTGCTTGCGGTGGGAGGGGCCAAGCCGGGAGGCGCTCCGGATGGACGTTCCAATACTGGGCCGGAGCTGGATTTGATTGCGCCATGGAATGTGTATACAACGGCGCTGGGCGGGGGGTACAAGAAGGAAGAAGGCACCTCCATGGCAGCCCCGCAGGTTGCTGCGGCAGCTGCTCTTGCCTGGGGGAAAAATCCTGATTTTTCCCCCGCGCAAATAAGAGCCTTGCTGCGTCAAACGGCAAAAAGTCCCGGAGCTGCTGGAGTTGACCAACAATCGGGCTATGGCCTGATTCAGATTGATAAGGCGATACAGGAGCAGCTGGAAGCCGATGCATACGAGCCTAATAATACGCTTTCTACAGCGTCTGTATTCCCTCTAGGAACACAGCTTTTGGCTGAGCTGTCATCATCCAAGGACGAGGATTGGTTTGTTATCGACGCGCCTTACGATGGCAAGCTGACCCTTGATTTCGAAGGGCTGCTAGCTGCTAAACAAGCGATGCCCGCCGTCCGTATTTCGCATTACGCAGGGGGTCAGCTGCAGCGGTCGGAGGATGCCCGGCTAAGCAGCAAGTCCGTTGCTTTTGATGTGAAAAAAGGCAAGCAGCACATCAAAGTGAACTTTGGCAATCCCAATCAAAGCTTACCGCTTGCTTACAGCTTGATCTCTACCTTCGGTATTGCGCCAGATGCTTTTGAGCCTAATGACCGCTTGGCCGACGCCGCTGTGCTGCAGCCAAAAAGCGCAACGATTATAGGCAACTTCCATCAAACAGCGGATCGGGACTGGTATGTGATGGAGTTTAAGCAAGCTGGCAAGCTTCAGCTTTCCGTAAGCGTCAGTACCGCCAGAATGGATGCGGGATTGTCCTTGCAGCGCGAAGGGCAGTCGCTTGTGCTGTATGATGATCATGGAGAAGGCGGCACGGAAATAACACCAGTCATATCCGTCACACCTGGCAAATATTATATTCGTGTTCATAATGCCATTTCCCTGGATGCCAGTCCCGTAACGGGCGTCTACAATCTCAAGATTGATTTCAAGCCTCAGCTGACCGACCCGAATGAACCCAATGACAAAAGCTACGAGGCCATTATGATGAGGCCGGGCAGCGAATATTTAGGCGTCATTGACAAGGCTGGCGACACGGACTGGTTCCAATTCCGTCTAGCCAAAGAAAGCGTGGTTAGCCTCAGCGTGACGGATGTGCCGGTCAGCGTATCGCTGCGGCTTGACGGCTACGACAAACGCATGCAGCCGTTTATTTCATCCAATACCAGTTCATCCGGCCGCCTTCAGAGCCGGGAATTGGTTTTGCAAGCAGGTGTTTATTATGTCAAGCTCACGGCGGACGGGGTGTTTCATGATCAGTATTACCGTTTAAAGGTTATGGTGGAGGAACTGGAGTCGGGATTCAGGGATATTGCGGATCATTGGGCCATAGATGAAATAACGGCGCTTTCCCGCGACGGCATTATTAACGGCGTCGGCAACTACCGCTTCGCCCCCGACCGCACCATTACAAGGGCCGAAGCCGTAGCTATGATTGCCAAGGCCTTTAAGCCTTTATCGACAGGAGTGACAGCGCGGGCGGCCTTCAAGGATGTCAAAAGCTCGCATTGGGCAACTGACTCTATAAGCAAGGGCGTACAGCAAGGCTGGGTAACCGGCTTCCCGGACGGCACCTTCCGGCCGGATCAAGCTGTGACTCGGGCCGAAATGGCCGTCATGATCGGCAAGGCCAAAGGCATCAAGCCACAAATATCAAGCATTCGCCCGTTTGCGGACGTATCGGCAACGGATTGGTATGCGCCGATGCTTCGCGCGATGAAAAATGACGGCAAGCTCAGCGGCGTCCAGCCTAACCTGTTTAAGCCGGCCGGCCAGGCTAGCAGAGCTTCATTTTCCGCATTGTTGTTCCGATACTATAAGAATGGTTAAGAATTGGAGGACCTGAGACGTAATGGAGCCTGTTTTGTTTGCGGCAGAAGGCGGCTGGTTTGCATTCGAGGGCATAAGCGGCTTGTTTGCAATCACGGTTGAGCTGCTGGCCATCGTGCTGTCGTGGGTGCTGATTAAAGAAGTGAAATGGGAGGCCATTTTTCGCCATCCCCGCAATGCCAGGGCCAGAATGTGCCAGGTGCTGATCGCAATTGTATTTGGCCATGCCATCGCTCAGTTTTTTCTGCAGTATATGGACTATACGGCCATGCTGAGGAACTTTGTCGAATAACAACAGCGAAACATGTCAACAATGGGAGTAATACGGCCAGGCATGGGGTAAATAAATGGAATTTATTTTACTCTTGTCGATTATTGCCATCAGATGTTAAGATGAAGGTTAGTGGTTGTTTGGAGCTTAAGCTCTTACCGAAAAAAATGATTGGCGATAAACTATTGAAATAGAAAAATGCAATCGCGGAGGGAACGCAAAGATGACAAAAATTATCGTCCGCGGAGGCCAGCGTTTAACGGGCACAGTACGCGTCAGCGGCGCTAAAAATGCAGTGCTCCCCATATTGGCTGCCTCATTATTGGCGACGGAAGGAGACAGCGTCATCTGTGACGTTCCCCTCCTGGACGACGTTATGACGATTCAGAGCGTGCTTCAGACATTGGGTGCGCAAACCACATACAACAACGAAACGATGAGCGTGTCGGTACCGATTATAACTTCTTACGAAGCGCCGTACGAGCTGATTCGCAAAATGAGAGCTTCTTTTCTCGTTATGGGTCCGCTTTTGGCTCGCATCGGCAAGGTGCGCATTTCGCTGCCTGGCGGCTGCGCCATCGGAACCCGTCCAATCGATCAACATCTTAAGGGCTTTGAGGCGATGGGAGCCGAAATTACATTGGGGCAAGGCTTTATCGAAGCCTCCGTTGACGGCCGCCTGAAGGGCTCGAAGATTTATCTAGATGTAGCAAGCGTTGGTGCGACCGAAAACATTATGATGGCGGCGGCCCTTGCAAACGGTACAACGACGATTGAAAATGCGGCCCGCGAGCCGGAAATCGTGGATTTGGCCAACTATATTAATGCGATGGGCGGCAAAGTCCGCGGCGCTGGAACGGGCATGATTCGTATTGAAGGCGTAGAGCGGCTCAAGGGCGCGCGCCATAATGTGATTCCCGACCGCGTGGAGGCAGGCACTTACATGATCGCTTCCGCCATGACCGGCGGAGATGTATTCGTGGAAGGAGCTATCGCGGACCATTTGACTCCGGTTATTTCCAAGCTTCAGGAAATGGGCGTGGAAATTGCGGAGAGCGATAACGGAATCCGCGTAACTGCCACCAGGCCTCTTAAAGCCGTCGATGTCAAAACGCTTCCGCATCCTGGGTTTCCAACGGATATGCAGTCTCAGATGATGGCGCTGCTCCTTGTATCCGAGGGCACAAGCGTGGTTACGGAGACCGTGTTTGAAAATCGCTTCATGCATGTGGAGGAATTTCACAAAATGAATGCCAACATCAAAGTGGATGGGCGTTCAGCTATTGTGACAGGCGGCGTACCGCTTACAGGAGCAAAGGTTTGCGCCACCGACCTTCGGGCAGGAGCCGCGCTAATCTGCGCCGCTTTGCGCGCAGACGGAGAAACTGAGGTGACGGGACTTCATCACGTTGACCGTGGTTATGTCGATATTACAGGCAAGCTTGCTTCCCTGGGAGCCGACATCTGGCGGGTTGAGGGCGACGGAGAAGCTGCCGTTGAGGAAACTCAAGCTCCGGCCGCCGTTGTTCACCAAACAGTTGTGGCTGCCAAAGCTTCGGAATCCACAGTGGCATTCAAGCGGGAAAAGGAAGTTGCGGTTCTGAAGGTACAGCCAACCTGGGCGTAACCCATCAGACCCATACATAAACAGGAGACTTTGTGGAAACCTACAAAGACTCCTGTTTTTTTGTTGCATTTTTTAGTATGCAGCTGGTCGGGCTGAGCTATTGACAAGGGAGGAAATGCGGGCTAAAATGAGAAACATAAATGTGTAAACGATTACACACATCAATGATTCCATGTGAGGAGTGACAAGATGTCCAACGTGAATATTACCGTAATTGGCAGCTTGAATATAGATATGGTAACGGAAACAAGCGTGGTTCCGGAGCAAGGCGAGACCGTAATTGGAAGCGATTTCTCTAGCTTTACAGGCGGAAAGGGAGCTAATCAGGCTGTAGCTTGCGCCCGCTTAGGCGCAAAGGTGACGATGATTGGATGCGTAGGCGAAGATGCTATGGCTCAGCAGCTCAAGGAAGCGCTGGAGCGTGAGAGTATTCGTATGGAACATGTGAAAACGGTTCCTCATAAACCTACGGGAATAGCAGCGATTACCGTTTGCGACAGCGACAACCGCATTATCGTCATTCCCGGAGCCAATCATTGCTTGCTCCCGGAGGATATTATGGGCAAGCGGGATGTCATCGCAGGCTCCGACATTATTTTGATTCAGCAGGAAATCCCGCTGGCTACGGTGGAGGCGGCGATTGATTTGGCTTACGAGCTGAATGTTCGCGTTATTTTGAACCCTGCTCCTGCAACTAGGTTACCCCAAACGCTTTTAGAAAAAATCCATCTGCTCACCCCCAATGAATATGAGCTTGCCATCGTAACGGGGGAGGAGAGCGGAGGACGAGGCTATAACGAACTGTTAGCCGATTATCCTTATCCCCTTGTCATGACCGCGGGCAGCGACGGAGCCTATTACAAATCATCGGGTAAGGAGCAAGGTCATGTCCCGGGCCGCAAGGTCGCGGCGGTGGACACAACGGGAGCGGGAGATACCTTCAACGGTGCGCTTGCCGTCAGGCTGAGCGAAGGAGCAGAGCTCGAGGAGGCTGTAGCCTTTGCCGTAGCGGCCAGCGCCTTGTCGGTAACCAAGCTGGGCGCGCAAAGCGGCATGCCGTTGCGCGCAGAGGTGGAAGCCTTTATGGCGGAGTAAGCGCAAAGAATCAATGTTGGCTTTAGTTTAATGGATCCTGCCGGACGGCCAGTCCGTTCGGCAAAACAATTACTTTTACGGCGAGAGGTCATCGAGATGAAAAAAACAGGCATACTAAATAGTGAAATATCTACGATTCTTTCCCGGATGGGACATACGGATTGCATTGTTATATGCGATTGTGGACTGCCTATCCCGGATCATGTGAAACGAATCGATTTGGCTCTTAAGCAAGGTACGCCTTCTTTTGCGGAGACGTTAGAGGCGGTGCTTGCAGATATGGAAGTCGAGGAAGCGGTTATCGCCAGTGAGATGGCGGAGCGCAACGGCGTTCTTCGAAAGCAAGTGGTGTCCATGCTTGGAGAAACGGAAATACAGGAAGTAAGCCATGAAAGGCTCAAGCAATTAACGGGACAAGCCAAAGCGGTTATCCGTACGGGAGAAGCCACGCCGTACGCCAACATTATTTTGAAGGCGGGCGTCATATTCGGATAAGCCATTGAAATAAAGGCAAAGGAGGAGTCATAGATGGAATACCTTGTGGAAATGAGCGGCATATCCAAGTCGTTTTCTACCGTCCAGGTATTAAAGGATGCCGCGTTCAGGCTTAAACCTGGAGAGATACACGCTTTAATGGGCGAAAACGGCGCCGGCAAATCAACGCTGATGAAAATATTGACCGGCGTATACAAGGCTGACGCGGGCGTGATCAAGGTCAAAGGCCGGGAGATGGCATTTGCCGATCCTACGGAAGCCGAGCGTTACGGAGTGGCCATCATTCATCAGGAGCTTAATATTATTCCCAAGCTGACGGTGGCAGAAAATATGTTCCTGGGCCGGCAGCTTACGTACGGAAAAACAGGCATTCTGCGAGAAAAGGAAATGGCGAGGCTGACTCGCGAATACCTTGGCCGCCTTAATGTTGATCTGGACCCGTCAGCGCCAGCGGAAATATTGTCTATCGGGCAGCAGCAAATGATCGAAATCGGCAAAGCCTTATCCAAAAAAGCCGAGGTCATTATTATGGACGAGCCCACGGCAGCTTTGACCGACCGTGAAATAGAAGCGTTGTTCCGCATAATGGACCAGCTTCGCAGGGAAGGGGTTGGCATCGTCTATATCTCGCATCGCATGGAAGAGATTTTCGCTATTTGCGACCGGATATCCGTTCTTCGGGATGGTGCATTTCTGGGAACGGAAACAACAGCCGAAACGACAGTTGAGCATATTGTTCGCTTGATGGTCGGCCGTGAAATCGGAGAAAGATATCCCGCCCGGAAATCGGTTATCGGCAAAGAGCGGCTGCGGGTAGAAGGTTTGGGCGACGGACGGAACTTGAAGGATATTCATTTTTCGGTCAAGGCTGGCGAAATTGTTGGCGTTGCAGGGCTGATGGGAGCGGGACGAACCGAAATCATGCGATTGTTGTTCGGGGCTGACCGTAAAAAGTCGGGCGACATTTATATTGACGGACAAAAGGTTGATATTAAAAATCCTGCAAGCGCAATCAAAGCCGGCATTGCTTTTGTAACGGAGGACCGCAAGCATCAGGGATTGCTGCTGGATATGTCGGTCCGCGAAAATCTGTCGATATCCAATTACGATCAGATTGCTCCGTTTGGCATTATTTCAAATGGCAAGGAGCAGGCTTTGTCTGAGCAAATGATTAAACGTTTTCTTATTAAAGCGAGGGATTCTGAGCAAACCGTCAAGTCGTTAAGCGGCGGCAATCAGCAAAAAATCGCCATTGGCAAATGGCTTGGCAAGCTGCCCCGCATTTTTATTCTGGATGAGCCTACGCGAGGCGTTGATGTTGGGGCCAAGAAAGAAATTTACAGCATGATGAACGAGCTTAGCGAGCAAGGGGTAGCCATCATTATGGTGTCCTCTGACTTGCCGGAGGTGCTTGGCGTCAGCGACCGTGTCGTTGTTGTTCATGAAGGACGAATAGCAGCCGAGCTTTCCAAGGAACAAATAAACCAAGAATCCATTATGTATGCCGCGACAGGAGGGAAGGGCCATGGCCATTAATAAAAAATCGTTGTCAGCCGCCTTGCAAAAGCTTGGTCCGCTGATCGGACTATGCATCATCATTATCTTTCTCATTATCGCAAGTCCCAACTTTTTGACGTTAAACAATATTCTTAATATTTTTCGCCAGGTTTCCATTAATGCGTTAATTGCTTTTGGCATGACGTTTGTTATTTTGACAGGCGGCATTGATTTGTCCGTAGGGGCTATATTGGCACTGTCGGGGGCGCTTACCGCAGGCATGATGGGAGCGGGCGTAGACCCGATGACGGCCGTTTTGATCGGCGTGCTGGCAGGCGGCGTGATGGGCGCCATTAACGGACTTCTGATTACAAAAGCCAGAATTGCGCCATTTATCGCCACACTGGCAACCATGACGATATTCCGAGGGCTCGCGCTGGTCTATACCGACGGCAGACCGATTACCGGCTTTAACAGCGAGGCGTTTACGATGATAGGCGGCGGTTATTTCTTCGGCGTTCCCGTCCCCGTCATTCTTATGCTGATTTTGTTCGCGGGGTTGTTCTTCGTATTGCGGAAAACAACCTTTGGAAGAAACGTTTACGCCATTGGAGGAAACGAGGAGGCTGCACGCCTTTCCGGCATCAAAACCGGCCGTTTCAAGGTTTATGTGTATACGCTGACGGGCGTGTTATCCGCGCTGGCGGGTATTATTCTGACCTCGCGCCTTAACTCGGCTCAAGCCAATGCCGGCATGGGCTATGAGCTGGACGCCATCGCCGCTGTTGTATTAGGCGGCACCAGCCTTTCAGGAGGACGCGGCTGGATCGTCGGCACGTTGATCGGGGCGCTCATTATTGGCGTTTTGAATAACGGACTCAATTTGCTCGGCGTGTCATCCTTTTATCAACAGGTGGTCAAAGGGCTGGTTATTCTGCTTGCTGTCTTGCTGGATCGCAAGAAAACAAGCAGCTAATCATAAATGTTCAACAACAAACTAACAGAAAAGGCGGTCATCCTATGAAAAAAATGTTGAAAGTCGCAAGTGTAGGCCTTATTACTGCTCTGATGCTCGCGGGCTGTTCCACTAACGCTCCGGGAAGCTCTCCAAAGCCAGAGGAAGGCGGCACTCCCGCCAAAACGGAAGGCATTACAATCGGACTAGCTGTATCGACGCAAAGCAATCCGTTTTTTGTTACGCTAAAAGAAGGCGCAGAGCGGGCGGCTCTGGCTGGAGAAGCCAAGCTGACTGTCGTGGACGCGCAGGATGATGCGGCCAAGCAGGCTTCTTCAATTGAAGACCTGATTCAACAAAAGGTCGATGTGATTATTATCAATCCGACCGACTCTTCGGCGATTGTGCCGGCAGTACAATCCGCCAATGCTGCGGGTATCCCTGTTATTACTGTTGACCGCGTCTCCGACGGCGGAACCGTCGTGAGTCATATTGCTTCCGACAATAAAGCGGGCGGCGCTCTTGCTGCTCAATATATTGCCGAAAAGCTGGGCGGCAACGGCAATGTCGTTGAACTGGAGGGCATCCCGGGTTCCTCTGCCGCTCGTGAGCGCGGAGCCGGCTTTAACGAGGAAATTGCCAAAACCTCCGGCATCAAGGTATCTGCCAAGCAGCCGGCTGATTTTGACCGTGCCAAAGGCTTGACGGTTATGGAAAATATTATTCAAGGCAGCAAGGATATTAAAGCCGTATTTGCACACAACGATGAGATGGCGCTAGGCGCATTGAAGGCGTTGGAGGCGGCAGGCATGTCTGATGTGGTCGTTGTTGGCTTTGACGCCACGGACGATGCTCTGAAGGAGGTGTCTTCCGGCGCGCTTAGCGCAACGGTAGCTCAAAAGCCTGAAGAAATGGGTGTTTTGGCAGTGCAGACTGCAATTAAGGTAGCCAAAGGCGAGCAGGTCGAAGCCTCCATTCCGGTAGATCTGGAGCTCATTAGCAAGGATTCCGGAAACTGATTTAGTTTATTCGCATCGTATTCTTGACTGCTCCGAACAAGTGTGCTAACGTTTTCCCAAAACGTGAACACACTTGTTTTTTGTCGGGGCGGCAAGCGACGTTTTCGTCCAGGTAAATTGCAGATTGTTGAAAGGAAATGGCCGATATGACGACAATTCGAGATGTCAGCAAGCTGGCCGGCGTTTCAGTCGCAACCGTATCGCGTCTGCTCAATCAGAGCGGATATGTGAGCAAGGAAGCGGAGGTCGCCATCATGGCTGCCGTCAAGAAGCTGAACTACAAACCCAACACCATCGCCAGAAGCCTCGCGGGGAAAAAAACATCCGCAGTAGCTCTAATGGTGCCGGATATTCTCAATCCTTTTTTTCCCGAGCTTGCGCGCGCAGCCGAAGATGAGGCGGCGGCTAGAGGATATACGCTGGTGTTATGCAATACAGACAATAATCCCGATAAGGAAAAAATGTATATTGAAGCTCTGATTAACAAACAGATAGACGGCATTATGATCTCGTCCTACACCATTTCTCCCGGGCAAATCGTTGCGCTTCAGGACCGCTCCATTCCGATCGTTGCTATCGATAAGCCATACGACGGTTATCCCATCCTGTCGGTTACAGCAGCGAACAGGGAAGGCGGCAAACTGGCGATTCGCCATCTGCTGGAGAGCGGTTGTCAAAAGATCGCCCATATTTGCGGTCCTTCCCATGTTCATTCTGCCTATGAAAGGGCGCTGGCCTATGAAGATAGCTGTGCCGGAATGCCTTGGTATACGCCAAGCCTGACGGCATTCGGAGGGTTCAGCGTAGCTGGAGGGTATAAGGCCATGAAGGAGATTTACCGGATGCATCCAGACGTGGATGGCGTTTTTGCGGGCAATGATCTCATGGCGGCAGGCGCGCTAAAGGCCATTCACGAATTGGGACTTTCCGTTCCGGACAGAATCAAAATTATCGGTTTTGACGGTATTGTTATGGATATGGTATTTCCAGAGCTGTCGACTGTCTCGCAGCAAATCTATACGTTGGGGAAAACGGCCATGGATTATTTGATTCGCCAAATCCATGATGAACCTATCGAGCGGAAAAACTATGAGCTTGAGGTTCGGCTGCTTCCCAAATCAACAACCTGACACCTGAAGCAATAGTTTTCCCGTGCTTCGCCTGCTTTCCACCAGTTGATGTCCCAAAGCGGCGTCGGCGAGGGGGAGCTTCTGACTGACCTGAGCTTGAAGCTGTCCGCTTTGGAGCAGCCGGAAAACGTGATGGGCCGTATCCCTTAACGTTTCCGGCTGTTCTTTTCTTGTTGTGCCAAGACTGAAGCCCAGTACAGAGCGGCAACTGGCGTGAAGCTCGGCTGTTGAGATTTGCGCATATTGACCGCTGGAATTGCCGAATGCGACCAAACGGCCAAAGCGTGCAAGGCAGCCCATGCTCCGGACTGTCAGTTCACCTCCGACAGAATCCAGAATAATATCGGCGCCCTTTCCTTGAGTCCATTCCTTAACTTGGGCGAAAAAATCCTCTCCCCTGTATACCAGCACATGATCGGCGCCCGCATCTTCCGCCGCTTTTTGCTTTGAATCATCGCCAACAATGCCAATGACGCTGGCAGCGCCCAGAGACTTGGCTATTTGAATAGAAGCGCCTCCTACACCGCCTGCTGCTGCATGAATCAGGACATGCTCTCCTTTTTTCATGCGGGCTACATCAACAAGCAGCTTCCATGACAAAAAACCGACAATGCCGCTGGCCGCCGCCATTTCAAAGGTAACCGCCTCAGGAAGGACAAAGGTCAAAGCCTCGTCTGCTACGGCATATTCGGCATATGTACCCTGCTGAGGAAATGCTAAAACCCTCTGACCTACTCTAAATCCGCTAACTTCTTCTCCTGCTTGTGCGACGATGCCGGCAGCCTCAAGACCAGGTATGTAAGGAGTCGAAGCGCCTTTTCCTCCGTGGCGCGCCTTGATATCCGCAAAATTTATGCTTGTTATAACAACTTTTATTAATAGCTGCTTCGGGCCGAAGGTTGGAATATTTACATCCCTGTAGCTCATGTGCTCGATGGGGCCAAATTGATCGACGACTATAGCTTTCATAACGACCTCCTGTTTCATATAATGAAACTGTGTTTCATAATATAATCGTATAATTAAATATTTCCTATGTCAAATCGATGCTCTATGCCTCTAGCACGAATTCTCTTCAACTAGGGGAGATAGCATTCTAACCTACCAAAGGCAATCATAGAATACAGTATCCGGACAATCATCAAAACGAGCGTTGTAGCCGGAGTTTTCTATACAAAACGCTGGAGGAAAGGAGCGCGGATGAGCGGAAAGCAATGGAGCATTCTTTTTATGGCCGGAGTTTTGCTAGGCGGCGTTGTATTTGGAATGGAGGGGCTTCTCTCAAAGCTGAACCCCGGAATCAGTAGAGGGTCTGAACTAGGAATTCAACAAAATGCCGGAACGGATAACAATCCTGACCGCGGCACCCTGGCATCTGCATCGGGAGGACAAGGGCTGCGGGATGAAGACGTGCGTGAGCGTGCAGGGGCTGTTGCGAAAGAGCAGGTGGGCCCATCCGACCCGAAAACTGCCGGCGATGGAGCAAAAGACGGCGCGGGTAGTGAAGGACGCCTTCAAGCATCGGAGAAACCTGCCGCAGTCAAGCCGCTGGCCTCCGGGGCGGAAGGGCCGCTGGACAAGGTGCAGGTAAAGGTTTATTTGAGCGCCAAAAAGAAGGTGGAGAAGGTTCCGTTGGAAACCTATGTGCTTGGCGTGCTTGCCGGGGAAATGACGGCCGATTTCGAGCTGGAGGCGCTGAAGGCGCAGGCGATAGCGGCCAGAACGTATATTGTAAGAAAGCTTTCATCCGCTTCTGACGAGGCATTGAAGAAAAAAGGCGCAGATGTAACCAATACAATACAGCATCAGGTCTATATTCCCAGAAAGGAGCTTTTGGAGCGTTGGCCAGGCGGAGCCGATTCGGAGCCATTCAAAAAACTGGAGCAAGCCGTTGCAGAAACAAGGGGTCTGATTATTACATACAACGGCGGTCCGATTGAAGCGGCCTTTTTTTCCACCAGCAATGGCTATACCGAAAATTCGGAGGAGTATTGGCAGCTGCAGCTTCCTTATTTGCGAAGCGTAGCCAGCCCGTGGGACAAGGAGCTGTCGCCGAGATATAAGCAGCAGATGGAGCTTCGGCAGAGCGAGCTTTATGCCAAGCTGGGTTTGTCCGGCAAAGCGGCAAAGGGGAAGCCGGTTATAAAGCTGGTTTCCGAGACGGAGGGCAACCGGGTAAAGGAGGTCAAAATTAACGGCGTTTTGTTTACTGGAAGAGAGGTGCGGGAAAAGCTGGGTCTGGCCTCGTCGCAATTCACCTGGAAGATTGACGGGAAAAAGGTTTCCTTTACAACCTATGGCATGGGGCATGGGGTCGGCATGAGCCAATGGGGGGCCAACGGCATGGCGAAGGAAGGGAAAACGGCGGTTGATATATTGCAGCACTATTATTCGGGAGCTTCAGTCGTACAAGCTTCTAAGCTACCAATGAATCTATCCTCGTAAAAAATGATAAACCTCACGTATAAAGCCGGTAGATATGGCAACAATGGCTAGTGAGGTGATCGCTAATGAATGATCAAAACCAAAACAAAGGGAAGCAAAGACCCGAAGAAACTCCCAAAAATAGTCTGGGAGGAGCATCTGCCGCCAAATCTAGCAGCGGACTGAAGAAACTATTCGCAAAGCGTTGGGTTTCTCCAGCAATCTTCATGGCTGCGGCAGCAATTATTGTAACCTTAATGTGGATCTATCAGGGCAATGATCCGGCCAAGCCAACAACGGCTCCGGAAAACGGCACTGAGGTGACGCAAGAAGGCGGACAGCAAGAGGGCACAAAGCAGGAAAATGTTGGCGGCGGCGATGGCAATGTAGTGGAGGAAGTCGCAAGCAACGAGATTATGCAGTGGCCGGTAAGCAAAGTGGAAGACCTGCAGGTTGATGTCGGTTTTTATGATGAAAAAGGCAGCCAATCCGACAAGGAGGCAGCTGTCGTACAAGTGGGTTCAACCTTCGCGCCGCACACTGGCGTTGACTTTGTCCATCCCGACGGAGTCGCCTTTGATGTATTGGCGGCTATGTCCGGCAAGGTTACCAGGGCCGATAGCCATCCCTTGTTAGGTAATATTGTTGAAATCAGCCATGGCAACGGGCTGGTTACTGTATACCACAGTTTGGCCGGCGTTGAAGTAGAGGAAGGCGATAGCGTGAATCAGGGCACGGTCATTGCGAAAGCCGGCCGCAGCGAGCAGGAAGCCGAAACAGGCATTCACCTTCACTTTGAAACTCGCCTAAATGGAGATTCCGTTAATCCGAAGGACTATATTACGGAGTAACTGCATCCAGAGAACTATAGCGGAAGCCGCGGCGGGCAAGGGATTATTCCCTTGCCCGCTTTGTTATTTTGAAAAATTATTCACTTTCAAGGCTTGTCACGCTTGGACATAAAGAATATATGCCCACTCCCCTCATATACTGTACCAAACTATCTACAGCAGGGAGGCGGGAACGTGCACGATTACATCAAAGAGCGAACCATTAAAATAGGCCGCTGCATCGTGGAAACGAAGCATACGGTGCGCACAATCGCAAAAGAGTTCGGCGTGTCCAAAAGCACGGTGCATAAGGATTTGACCGAACGTCTGCCGGAAATCAACCCTGATTTGGCCGATCAGGTCAAGCACATTCTCGAATACCACAAATCCATCCGGCATTTGAGAGGAGGAGAAGCGACCAAGATCAAATATAAAAAGAACAGCGGGAAAAAGCGGGAGGTGCTTGCGGCGGGGAAGGCGTAAAGTCGCATCTTACATGCGCCGTGGCCGTGTCTGGCCGTGTCTCTAGACATGCCTTGCATCGGAAAGCGGTTTTTAAACAGTCTTGCAGCAGCTATTGGCCGGCCCGGAGCGATGGGGCTGAGGCGTGCCGATTTATTATTTTTGCCGTGCATAGAGGAATTTTGTCCTTTTTGGCGAATAATGCAAATGGAACGATTATGAGCGTTGATTAACATTATTGGTTGGGGGACTTTAGCCTTATGCTGAGCAAGGATATCGGGATTGATCTTGGGACGGCCAATGTATCCATTCATGTGAAAGGAAAAGGCGTTGTGCTTGACGAGCCTTCGGTTGTTGCCATCGAAAGCGACAGCAAGAAGGTGCTGGCGGTTGGCGAGGATGCCCATCGGATGGTGGGTCGCACGCCAGGCAATATTATAGCCATCAGGCCTCTTCGGGATGGCGTCATTGCGGACTTCGAAATTACGGAAATTATGTTGAAAGCGTTTATTGACCGGGTTGATGGCCGCAAATGGTTCAGCCGTCCGCGCATCCTTATCTGCGCTCCTACAAATATAACGTCGGTGGAGCAGAAAGCGATTCGGGAGGCGGCTGAACGAAGCGGCGCCAAGGAAGTGTATCTGGAGGAGGAGCCAAAGGCGGCCGCAATCGGGGCTGGAATGGATATTTTCCAGCCTAGCGGCAATATGGTCGTCGATATCGGAGGCGGAACAACGGATGTAGCCGTTTTGTCCATGGGCGACATCGTTACGGCTTCCTCCATCAAGGTGGCAGGCGACAAGTTTGACGATGCCATTATGAAGTACATCAAAAATAAGTACAAGCTGTTGATCGGCGAACGGACCAGCGAAGATATTAAGATTAAGATCGGATCCGTTTACGATGACGGCACGCGCGGAGAAATCGATATCCGCGGACGCGATATGGTGTCGGGTCTTCCGCAAAGCGTTACGATCCGCACCGGAGAAGTAAGAGAAGCGTTGAGGGATTCCGTCATGTCTGTGGTTGCGGCCGCAAAATATGTGCTGGAGCAGACGCCTCCCGAGCTGTCGGCGGACATTATCGACCGCGGTGTTATTTTGACCGGCGGCGGGGCGCTGCTGGGCGGACTGGATACTTTGCTGGCTGAAGAGCTAAGGGTGCCGGTGCTTGTAGCGGAGAACCCCATGCACTGCGTAGTGAAAGGGACAGGCATTCTGCTGGACAATCTGGACAAGCTTCAAAAATAGCGGGAGCAGGGCATTTCGCGGGTAGGGCGCCTTAGGGGGGCGCGCCGAGGCGGAAATAAGCCTATGGTCTCATGCAGCGGCTATTCAGACTTGCCGAATTGCGTCCGATATAAAGTAGAGGCCTGACTTTCGCCAACCAGGACAGGAGGATAACGATGCTGAGAGGTTTGTACACGGCCGCGTCTGGCATGATTGCCCAGCAGCGCCGTCACGATACCGTTACGAATAATATAGCCAACCTGAACACGCCAGGGTACAAGCAGATTAATGCAGTTACTCGTTCTTTTCCGGAGATGCTGCTTTCCATGACTGGAGTGCAAAACGCTGAACGCGCGTCGGTCGGCACCTGGACCAGCGGAGTTTTTGCGGAAGAAAGCTTGTCCATTCACGTACAAGGCGATTTGATGCAGACCAACCGCTCGTCCGATTTTGCCCTTGTTTCCAATTTGGAGCTGAACGGCCTTGCCTTTGACGCATCAGGCAAAGCGATTACAGATGACGGCACTGCCGTGTTTCAGCCGCAGGCGTTTTTTACGGTGCGCGACCAGAACGGAGAAACCCGCTATACAAGAGGCGGGGCGTTTACGCTTGACGGCGGAGGCTTTTTGCTGGCGAGCGACGGCTCCAATGTGCTTGACGTTGGCGGCAATCCGATCCAGCTTCCTGCCGGCATAGGGCTTGATGATCTGGTGCTGACGGAAAACCAGACCTTCCTGGACGGTAACGGCAATGCGGTTGGAAACCAGTTGATGATTACCCGGATCGAAAATCCGAACCAGCTTGTACGGGAAGGCAACGGCAATTTCCGGTTTGCGGATGACAATGGACAAGCTGCCCTTATCGGTGCGGGAGACCGCGTTGAGGTTCGGCAGGGCTATGTGGAACGCTCCAATGTGGATGCCGCCCAATCTGCCGTGGATCTGATGGCGGCTTTGAGAGCTTACGAGGCCAACCAAAAGGTCATTCAGTTCTATGATCAAAGCCTGCAAAAAGCGGCGAATGAAATCGGCCGAATCTAGCCCGTGCTAGGATAGGCTGAACATGGCTTTTTGCGCAAAGTGACCGAGGGGAGGATACATTGTCTTGAACGCTTCCATGATTAATGCCATGGTATCCATGAATGCGCTCCAGCAAAAGCTGGACGTCATGGCTGACAATATTGCCAACGTAAATACGGTAGGCTATAAGAAAAAAGAGGTTACCTTCGAGGATTTGCTGACCAATCTGAAAAATCAGCCGGAGACCTTCAACCAGCCCGGCAGGCGGACAGCGCTGGATTTTAACCAGGGCTGGGGCACAAAGCTGTCTGTTATTCAGCCTAACTTATCCCAGGGTCCGCTTAAAGGAACGGAAAATTTGACCGACATTGCTATTGAAGGAAGCGCTATGTTCGAGGTTACAATCGACGACGCCAATACAAGCGCCTATACCCGCAATGGAGCCTTCCAGTTGACGATGGCTGCAAACGGTGATACGATTTTGGCAACGGAAAATGGTTATCCGGTCGTTGCTAATGTGCCTGACGCTAACGGCAACTTGGTGGAGGGCAATATTGTTGTGCCAAGAGGCTATTCACTGCGCGTCAATGCCGACGGAACGGTGCTAGGCGTTTCTTCCAACAATACCATAGAGCTTGGAAGCATCAAGCTTCTTCAGGTTTCCCGGCCTGCGGCATTAACCGCGGTGTCCGATAATCTGTTTATTATTGCTGATGGTGTCAACCCAGATGATATTGTGCAAGAAGTCACACCTGATCCGGATAATCGAATCGCTCTGCGTCAAGGCTTCCTGGAGCAATCCAATGTCCAGCTGTCTGACGAGATGACGGAGCTAATCAATGTTCAACGCGCCTATCAGCTTGCAGCAAGAGCTTTATCGTCCAGCGACACGATGATGGGCATTGCGAACTCGATACGCGCGTAGGCTAGAATGAAGGTGATGCGTATGACCGACGATGCGATGAATTCCAACGGGAATGAATTGCCTCGCCAATCAGCCGGCAACGGCAGAATGACAGGAAATGCGGCTGGCGGCAACCGAACGTCCGACAGTCCAACCGGCGTATATCCGGGCGTTAATCCAGGCGGCCACCTGCGGAGGCAACGGCTTAACAGCTCTTCTGGCAGCGATAGCGCTCCCGGCGAAGGAAAAAGTCCGGAAAAAGGGAAAAGCGCCGAGGCTGGAGATAGCAAAGTCAAAGCTAAAAGCCGGACCAAGGAAACATGGCCTGAAGAGGATGAGGAAGAAAAACGCTTTCCGACTTGGGCGCGGGTAGCTTTTTGGCTGTTTCGCAAAAGCATAGTCCCTGTCATAATGGTTGTTATGCTGCTTGCAGGTTTGTATATCGGGTACGTATATCTGGGCAAATCGTCCAAGGATGATGTTTTTGAATGGTCTACCTGGCAACATCTTTACGATCTGATTTTTGCGGAGTCCTGATGCCGGAAGGCAGCAGGAAGAAGAAGAGAAGCAGCTGCTCTCTGTATGGCCTGATGCTCGGGCTTTGCGGAGGGCTTTTTTGCGTTAACGGGGCTTTGGGCGGATGCTTGGAGAGCCCCTTTGTTTCCATTTGACGGGAGGTAGTTTATAATAGAGATTGTTTCTCGGTGCTGAAACAGCCGGACAATGTAGGCTTGTGCCTGCGGCAGGGAACGATGGCGGGGCATTCCGCAGGAATGTATAGGAGCGTGTGCGATTGAATCTGCCAAATATGTTAACAGCGTTGCGTTTTTTTCTCATCCCCGTCTACATAATTATTTTCGCCAGCGGACATATGATTCCTGCATTTCTTGTTGTGATAGCAGCGGGAGTTACAGATGTGCTGGACGGGCATATTGCCAGAAGATACGGGCTGATTACCCCTGCGGGCCAGATGCTGGACCCGCTAGCTGACAAGCTGATGATTATCGCGGTTATTGTTACGCTTCTTTATGCCGGCCTTATTTCGTGGTGGGCGGCGGGGGCTTTGTTTCTGCGTGATCTGGGCATGATTGTTAGCGGGCTAATCCTTCATTTTCGAGGCAAAAAAAATGTTCCGGCCAACTGGATGGGCAAACTGACAACGGTGCTGCTTTATGGAGCCATTATGTTTATTTTTTTCCAGGCGTCCTTTGCAGAAGGTTTTTTGTGGGCGGTGATTGTTTTTTCTTTCCTGACCTCCATTGTTTATGCAGGGGCTTACCGGAAATTGAATCCTAAGCAATCGTCGCAGCCCGAAGGGCCCTCCGGGCCTGAGGAGCCGCAGAATCAGAAAGAGGCTTGACCCCGGACGCTTCAGGTCCTTGGCCAAGCCCCCTTATCTTAACCTTCGCAAACTGCAGTTTTACGAGGGATAAGTATAGTGTGACTGAAATGGACATGTTTTATTCGAGTGAATAGACGAGAGGAGCTTGAAACATGCTTGATATTAACCAAATCCAGGAGATTATTCCCCATCGCCCGCCGTTTTTGCTGATTGACCGTATTTTGGAGGTGGAGCCAGGCGTACGCGCCGTTGGCGTTAAAAATGTGACCATGAACGAGCCGCATTTCGTTGGCCATTTTCCGGGATATCCGGTCATGCCAGGAGTCCTTATTGTAGAGGCGCTTGCCCAGGTCGGCACGGTGGCAATGCTTATGGTGGAGGCTAACAAAGGCAAGCTTGGTTTTTTTGCGGGCATTGACGGTTTCCGTTTTAGAGGGCAGGTTATGCCTGGGGATACGCTGACGCTTGAGGTGCAAATTACGAGGCTGAAAGGGTCGATCGGCAAAGGCCAGGCTACCGCGAAAGTAGACGGCAAGGTTGTAGCCGAAGGCGAATTGATGTTCGCTTTGACTGAACGTTAAACCATTAACTAATTGTGGAGGAACCTATCCAATGAGCAAACCATCCAATGATCATATTGCCGCTTACGAAGCCTGGCTGAACGATGAACTTATAGACGACGCAACCAAGGAGGAGCTGCGAGGCCTTGCGGGGCAGGAGAAAGAGATAGCGGACCGCTTTTATCGCGATCTGGAATTCGGCACGGGAGGCTTGCGTGGAGTAATGGGCGCCGGCACCAATCGCCTTAACGCCTATACGGTCGGCAAAGCGACGCAAGGGCTGGCGAACTGGCTGTTGTCTAAAGGCGAGGCTTCGCCGTCCGCGGTGATTGCGCATGATTCCCGTAATTACTCGCCGGAGTTTGCGCTGGATTCTGCGCTTGTGCTGGCCGGCAACGGAATCAAGACGTATTTGTTCAAGTCGCTTCGTCCTACGCCTCAGCTTTCTTTTGCCGTCAGAGCGCTTGGCGCATCAAGCGGGATTGTGATTACCGCAAGCCATAATCCGCCGGAATATAACGGCTATAAGGCCTATGGCAGTGACGGCTGTCAATTGATTCCCGAGGATGCGGAGCAGGTGATTGCTGCAATTGCTGCGATTGAGGGCTTTGGAGAGGTGAAGCGCCTGTCGCGTGAAGAGGCTGAACAGCGCGGCCTTTTGGTATGGCTTGACGAAGCAGCTGACCGGGATTATGTCCAAACAGTAGTCGCTCAAAGCTTGAATTCGGATCTGCTCAAAGGAGAGCTTGGAGAAAAGTTCAGCGTTGTGTTTACTCCACTGCATGGCACGGGCAATTTGCCTGTTCGCGAGGCGCTTGAGGGAGCAGGCTTCCGTAATGTTCATATTGTGGCGGAGCAGGAGCAGCCGGACGGCTATTTCAGCACGGTTAAATCGCCAAATCCGGAGGAGCGCGAAGCGTTTACGCTGGCAATCGAGCTGGCCAAAAAGGTAAATGCGGACATCATTGTGGGAACGGACCCCGATGCCGACCGGATGGGCGCAGTCGTACGCAATAGCGAAGGTGAATATGTCGTGCTGACAGGCAATCAGTCCGGCGCGCTGATGGTGTATTACGTGCTGACCATGCTTAAGGAGCAGGGCCGTCTGCCGGATAACGGCGTCGTCATTAAAACAATCGTAACCAGCGAAATGGGCGCCGATATAGCGGCTTCTTTTGGCGTTGATGTCGAAAACACGCTGACTGGCTTTAAATATATCGGTGAAAAAATGACGGCTTACGAAAAAACGGGCGAAAAAAGCTTCTTGTTCGGCTATGAGGAAAGCTACGGCTATTTGACAGGGACCTACGCCCGTGACAAAGACGCTATTGTAGCCGCTTTGTTGATCTGTGAAGCAGCCGCTTATTATAGCAGCCAAGGCAAAACGCTGTATGATGTGCTTCTGGAGCTTTACGGCGCATATGGCGCATATTTGGAGGGACAGGAGTCCCGCACGATGAAGGGGCTGGATGGCGCCCAGCAGATTCAAGGCATTATGAACGACTGGAGAAGCCATCCGCCTGTCGAGATTGGCGGCGTCAAGGTTGCCGAGGTGCTGGATTACAGCGCAGGGCTGCAAGGGCTTCGTCCGGAAAATGTGCTGAAGTATAAATTGGAGGACGGCTCCTGGTTCTGTCTGAGGCCTTCAGGTACGGAACCCAAGATCAAGGTTTATTTTGCTGTAAAGCAAGAAAGTCCTGCTGCCGCTGAAAAAGCGCTGCAAGCCTTGAAGTCTTCCGTTATGTCACGTGTTGACCGTAAGGAGTAGGCAATACAGCAGCGTCAAGAAAGGAACGGAGGATTAACGTGTTAATGAGATGGCAGCGCTGGAACCGGCGTGCAAAAACGTGGCTCTGGATCATCGTTCTGGCTGGCGTAGTGGCTTCGTTGCCGCTAGGCCTGTCCAGAATGCAAATGGAGAAGTCGGCTAATACCGTCGAATTTGTATTCGACTATATTGATCTTTTGGAAGTATCGGAGCAGCAAAGCAATCCGAGGCAATATCTGGAGGACAAGCTTGATCTGTTGAAGGACGCCGGTGTCGGCACGATGTCCGTTTATGAAAGCACGCTGAGGGAGCTGCAGCGGTCGGGCCGTCTCGTTTATTACAATGAACGGGATGCCGCTCTGCTGCAAGGCAAGCTGGCGGACGAGCGGGTTAACCATTCCTATATCTTGTTTAGCGGAGCGGAGGAAGCGGAGAAAATTGGTCCGCTTATTCGGGACGGGCTCGATCGTTATGGCGTTAGCTATGCCGATTGGTCCTTCGGAGGGCGCCAAGGTCTCGTGGTGGAGGAGCCTCTTGCCGCTCTCAACTTGAAAACCTTTGATTTTGACCCCATGACGCTGGAGGAGCTGACGGAGGCTGGATTCCATATCCTTCCCCGTTTTTCCGATCGTGTTGTTCCCTATGACAGCGAGCGCACGGATGCTCAATTGGCTCGTCTGAAGGAATATGGAGCTACCCGTGTTTTGTTTGATGGAGAAAAAGCCAAAGGGGCCAGCGATCAAGGTGAGCTGAAAAGCCTGGATAGCTTTGGCGAGCTGCTCAAGCATCATGGCATTGGATTGACGGTTATCGAAAACCTTAAGAAACCGCAGCAAGGCATTAATAAACTGGCCTATTTGAGTCAATATAATGTAGTAAGACTGTATTCGTTGTCTCCGGAAGAAAGTTTGGAGATTTCGTCTACTGTTCTGAAGGAGCGTTTCCTTCTTGCAGCCAAGGATCGAAATATACGGATGTTTTTCCTGAATACCATGCTGCAATCCAGCACGGATTTAGGACGTCTGAATGATTCTGTAGACAAGCTAGCTCTTGCCATGGGCGGCGAGGACGGAGCGATTTCGTTGCTGGAGAAGGAGGGTTTCCCGAACGGGGTGGCGGAGTCCTTCCATTTTGATAAGCCGTCCTGGGAAAAACCGCTGCGCGCGCTGTCTGTGCTTGGAGCCGTTGCGTTGATTGCACTGTTAATTTCTGCTTTTATTCCTCATACAGCTATCCCATTGTTCCTGGCAGGACTTGTTGGTTCGGCGGGTCTGTATGTGCTGAACAGCTCGTTGCTGGAGCAGGCGCTGGCGCTTGGAGCGGCAGTGAGCGCGCCGACGTTGGCGCTCATCTGGGTGTTAAACCGGATTTATGCCAGAACGATAGGTTCAAGGCGCATGATTGGAGGAGAGGCCTGGACGGTTGGCGGCGCAGGACATCCTTCGCTCGCGCAGGAGAGCCGGACGGCCTGGGTTTTCCCTGAGGTTTCAGCATTGCGCCGTCTGGCCATGGCGCTGGGCTGGTTTGTTGGAGCAACGTTGATTACGCTGTCCGCCGTGCCTATTGTGTTCGGCTTGCTGAACAATATTACGTATAGTCTGGTGCTGGAGCAATTCCGAGGCGTAAGCGCGCTTCATTTTGGCCCGCTGGTGCTGGTTGCTATTTATGTTTTCCTTTATGAGGACTCTGAGGGGAACGGCGTGTGGAAGCGTGGCGTAGCCCTGCTGAAACAGCCAATTACGCTGTTATGGGTACTTGGCATAGCGGTAGTTGGAGCAATCGGGTTTTATTATTTGTCGCGGACGGGAAACAATGGACAAGTTCCGCCGCTTGAGCTGCTTATTCGCGGCTGGCTGGAATCGGCGTTTGGCGTTCGGCCGAGATTTAAAGAATTCATGCTGGGACATCCCCCGCTCTTGCTTGGTTTGTTCCTGGCGATTCGTTATCGCGCGGCATGGGTATTAATGATTGTGGGTGCCATGGGTCAGCTGACTATGGTCAGCACCTTCACCCATATTCATACGCCGCTGTATATTTCCATTATTCGCACTCTTCTGGGTCTGGGAGCGGGTCTCATTTTTGGCCTTATTGCGATCGGCCTCTGGACGGTGGCGGAAGGAGCTTTCCGTAAATGGGTAATGCCGCGGTTTCAACAAAAATCCGCTTAGCTATTTCCGGTTATTACGGATTCAACAATAGCGGCGACGAGGCGGTGCTTCGTTCCATCCTGCTGGCCTTGGAGGAGCAGGGGCAGGCTTTGGGCCTTGAGGTAGAGCCGATTGTGCTTAGTGCTGACCCTGCTTGGACCAGCAGGATGTACGGCGTAGAGTCAGCGCATCGAATGCGCCCCGCCGAGGTGCTGCGAGCCATAAAAAGCAGTCATGGCCTCATCAGCGGGGGAGGCAGTCTCCTTCAGGATGCCACAAGCACCAAAACCATTCCCTATTATACCGGGGTGATGAAGCTTGCCCAGATGCTGGGCAAGCCGACGTTTGCGTATGCGCAAGGCATAGGACCCGTTAACAGACGGTGGCTTTATCCCATGATTGCGGGTGTTATGAACAAAAGCGTCTATATCTCGGTACGGGATGAAGAGTCCTCCTCGCTGCTAAACAGGATCGGTATTCCTCAAGACAGGATAGAGGTAGTTCCGGACCCTGTTATGGGCTTGCCTCTGCCCAAGGCTGAAGCGATGGGTTCTGCCGCGTTAAGCGGCAGTTCGGGGCAGTTTTCCGCAGGTCAGTCTGCGGGAGCAGGGAATGACGCGGAGATTTCAACTGAAACGCCTCAGGCTGGAGTTCCCGTTGTTGGCGTATCGCTGCGCCGATGGCGTCAGGATGGAGCGGATATTGCCCGAATCGTAGCCGCGCTGGAAGCCTTGTCACAGCGCAGACCCGTGATTCTGAAATTTTTGCCATTCCATAAGCCCTCGGACCGCGAGTTGTCAGAGGAATTGATTGAGAAGCTGAAGGGTCGTTTGGGAGCGGGCAGCTCTGCCGAAATGCACGACCCTGGCGATGATCCGCAGCAAATGCTGCTGGCTGTGAGCCGCTGCCAGCTTCTTGTTGGCATGAGGCTTCATGCGCTGATCTACGCCGCAGGGCGGGAGGTTCCGCTATTGGGGATTTCCTATGATCCCAAAATCGATCAGTTTCTGGCCCGGTTGGACTTGAAGTCTATCGGTACAACGGAAGATATGCATATCGAGGCTTTTGTTGCGGCGGCTTGCAGCTTGCTGGACGATGCCGATGGCTGGCGCAACAAGCATGGCGAGACGATTCAAAAGCTTCGCCAGCAGGCGCAGCGCCCTGCGCAACAAATTCTGACAATAATGCGTCAATATAGTTCGAGGTGAGCTCCTCTTATGTCGAAAACAATACCAACAAAGGTTTCCACCGTATCCATTTTTGGAATTCCGTTCTCCAAAATGGGAATGGATGAAACGGTTCATTATTTAACAGCTTCTATAGAAGCCGGAGAACAGCATCATGTAGTTACCGCCAATCCCATCATGGTAATGGCTGCGCTGGAAAATCCGGGCTTTGCCAAAGTGATGTCCTGCGCGGATCTGATTGTGCCTGACGGGGCAGGCGTAGTCTGGGCGGCCCGCTATTGCGGCAGCCCGGTTGCGGAGCGGGTGACCGGCTTTGATCTGATGCACCGGCTGCTGAAAGAAGGAGAAAAGCGCAGATGGCGAGTGTACCTGCTTGGAACTTCGCAGGATATTATCGAATCGGCTGCCGAAAAGCTCCAGCTTCAGTATCCCCAAGTCAAAATTGTTGGTTATCGCAATGGCTTTTTTACATCTGAGCAGGATGAGGAAATTATTGAAGAAATCCGATCCTTGGCTCCTCATTTGCTTTTTGTCGCAAGGGGGATGGAGAAGGAAGGATGGAACGCCGATTACAAGGAGAAACTAGGCGTTCCGTTTATTATGGGCGTTGGAGGCAGCTTTGACGTTGTGTCAGGCAAGCTGAAGCGCGCTCCTGGCGTTTTTCAGAAGCTAAAGCTGGAATGGCTGTACCGCCTGCTCCAGGAGCCAAGCCGTTACAAAAGAATGCTTGCGCTCCCGAAATTCGTCGTGAAAGTGATCCGCAACAAAGAAAACGTGACAAAACCAACACCTTTAGCCTAAAAAGCAACCAATTTTCATGAAAATTGCACGAAAACGGGGTTGGTGTTTCTTTTTCGATGAGAGTATAATTCACTTCGTTGGTCTGCGAAGAGCATACGGTCTGGAACGGAAACAGGCCGGGGCATTTTCGCTGCCGCCGCCGCATAAGGAACGTTTCTGCGGTGAAATATAAGCGGAGCATGGCGGTTTGCCTGTCCCCTTATATTTTCAAAAAAGGAGAGTTGTACACATGCCAATCGGCCTTTTGTATGCCATCGGATTTATTGCGGCACTGGCTTTTGCACTTATTATGACGCCGCTGGTCAAAACATTCGCTTTTAAAATTGGGGCCATTGACAAGCCAAACCACCGAAAGGTACATACGCGTATTATGCCGCGTTTGGGCGGACTGGCGATTTATGCCGCGTTTGTAGGAGCTTTTTTCGCCGTGTCGCCTTTTATTCCGGAGGGACTTCTTCGTCCTCGCGATGTAAACATGATTAATGCTCTGCTTGTCGGCGGAACCATCATTATTATATTGGGAGCTTTGGACGACCGCTTCGAGCTATCGGCCAAGGTTAAGCTGCTGGGCCAAATCGCGGCTGCTTGCGTAGTTGTTTTTGGTTTTGATGTCCATATTGATCTGGTAAACGTTCCCTTTGGGGAAACCATGCAGCCTATCGCTGAATGGATCGGCATTCCGCTGACGATTATTTGGATCGTGGGTGTTACCAATGCCATCAACCTCATTGATGGCCTGGACGGACTAGCCGCAGGCGTTTCCGGCATTTCCATTGCAACCATCGCGGTTATGGCAAGTCTGATGGGTTTTCAGCCTGTTATTTTGCTTAGTACATTGCTGCTTGGCGGCATTATCGGGTTTCTTGTGTTCAACTTCCATCCAGCCAAAATTTTTATGGGTGATTCCGGCTCGCTGTTTCTTGGCTTCAGCCTGGCTACATTATCGATGCTTGGCTTCAAGCAAGTGACGATCGTATCCTTTGTGACACCGCTGCTTATCATCGGTGTGCCGTTGTCCGATACCTTTTTTGCGATTGTAAGGCGTTGGGTAAACAAAAAGCCAATTTTTGCGCCCGACAAAGGCCATCTGCATCATCGTTTGCAGGACCTTGGCTTTAGCCATCGCCGCACGGTATTGATTATTTGGGGAGTATCCGCCGTATTTGGCGTTCTTGCTATCGTACAGTCTGCGGTGGTGCAGTCCAGCGCGGCTAACTGGATCACCTTCGGCGTTATTTGCATGACGATTTTTTTCCTGCAGATTGGCGCAGAACTGATCGGTATTGTAGACAAATCGCATCGTCCGCTTATAACGTTGCTCTCGCGCATCCGATTGAGACTGCTCAAGACAGGAGCGGCAACGCGCGGTAAATAAGCCATTATGGATTATTATTGATTATCCCATTAACCTCTTGTTCCTACCGGGAACGGAGGTTTTTTATTGCTTTGTGATAAGGGCGTGTTTTAAACTCGCACAGGGTCATCTATCACCGCCTTTTCGCCCCCTGCTGCGTTACTTTTCCTCGACTTACCCCCGGTTAGCCTTCAAAAAAGCGCCTTGCATGGAACAAAAATTCGGTAACATCTGCTCCCTGCGAAGTTTTAAGACACGCCCTAAACATATACGGGAGAATAGCCGATAAAAAAAGATATAGAACTTTTCGGAAGTTATTGCGTCTATAAACCGGGGAGAAAAAAGGATAATGAGGAAAAGGGAGGTTTATTTATAAGAAAGCGGAAGTTGTGCGCGGAGTGTGATTTAGGAGGAGGAACTATATGCCGCTTTAAGTCACGTACTAAATCGACGCCGTGCATGGCGGAACGATTAAGCTTACTGTTTATAATACCTGTCTCTAAGCGCGGCTGAGGCTGTTTTGTGTATGCGGTGCGACTAGAGTTTTTCCCATTTTGACTTCATAAAACGATTATTTACATAAGGAGGAACAACGTTTTGAAAAGAGCGCTGGCACTATTTTTGACGATTGCCCTGATTGTTACCCTGACGCCTATTTACGGCGTATCCAAAAAGGCGGAGGCTGCGGGGTCTTATTTCCTATTTCCGAATGAAAATGCGACGCGTGAAAATGCCCGGATTGTTTCCACGCAAAACATTGAATTGATGGGGACGATTAATGGAGTAGTAGGAAGCTCCATCAGCTATAATGTTAAACAGGTAACGCCTACGGGCACAGAAAGAGAATTAAACACCACGGAAGAAATTACGACGGGCATTTTAACCACCGGCGATAACCGCATTACAGTGAGCAGTGTCATCTTGTTCCCTGGTATGAATAAAATTACATTTAGAGGCGTTGCGGGCTCTTCGACTGTATCGGAGTCCATTTATATTGAATACCGGGATAGCCCGATGCTGTATGATCTAAAGGTTCAGTTCGAAAACCAGGAATATGATTTCCTGGAGGATCAGCCTACCATGCTGTATTCTTCGGCTACAACCGTGCAAAGCACAGGAACTATCGTTATTACAGGCCGTGCGCCAAACGCGACTAAAGTAAACATCACCATTAACGGCCGCTCATATGATTTTAATGTAGCGTCTACCGCTGCCAATACATTCAGATTCAGCACATCTCAGCTTACCATTGATAAAGGCATCAATAATGTTATCTTCAAGGTTCATAATGGAGGACAAGTTGTCGAAACAACTAGGCAAATTGCTTTTTATAATGGTGAAGTAACTTATTATGATATGAAGCTGAGTGATGGAACGAAAACGTCTGCTCTGGAAAATAACATGGAGTTTTCAACAGCTGCAACTGGTACGCTTTCCATTACTGGCAAAGCCATTGTTCCGCTTCCTTTGTATGATAGTGCCGGAGCTGTAATTGATTCCACATCAGATACTGCTGTCATGGCTAAGCTCCAAAGTGGCTTGAAGGCAGAGATTCAGGGCATAACGACTACGCTTTCCCCAAAAAGCGGATCAATTTCGTATTTGCCTAAGCCACTGTTAGCAACGACAAAATTTATGACTGTAAGCTTTGCTTACGATTTGCCAGCGTCGGGCCTGAATTATGACGTCAAACAATCCGTTCGGTTTATTGCGCCGAATTTGAACGGGGAAAATACTTCTGCTTGGACAGGCTTTACTCTGCGCGACAGCAACAGGGCCTATATTTATGATGTCAATTATTTGACCGGTTTCGACGGCTCCATGACGTCTGCTATTAGTACAGCCAATCGTTCGCAATCAATCAACGATACACGGATCCTCAACCTTCAGGGAACGGACATTCCAGCTTCTGGAGTTGATGTTTATTCTGTTCCTATGGGTGTTGAAGTGCTAGTGGCTAACTACGATAAATTAAACACCAATTTGGCGGATCTGGTTACTGTTGGTCTAAGTGGCAGTGCTACAGGCTTAACTTATAAGATGGTCATGAGGAGCGCCACGGGAGAAAGCACAGAAGCCTTGAGCCAAATTGTAACCCAGCAGGTAAATGGCGAAACAATTATGCTTAAACGCGTATTTTTTGAAATCCAGAAACTGCCTAGGTCAGGCACCAATACGTTGTTATTCAAACTTGCTGCCAGCACAAATGCCAGTACCGCTGCAGTGACTGTTATCGCAAGATTGCTGTACGGGCCATACGTTAAGTATGATTCTATCGTTAATGGCGGTGATGTCCGGCATGATTCCGCATCCGGCTCAACAACTGCATTGCTGGCTCAATTAAGTAATTTTAGAGGACAGCTTTTTAATATCACCAATACGGATGATATTGAATATAAATCTGTTGGAACAAAGAAACAATCCGTATTTATGTATATTAACAATGTGGAAGTGCCGCTTGTTCAAGACGGAACAGCCACTATTACCAAGTTTATTCCAGAAGCAATTGCAAGTAATAACACTGACAAGATAGATGCACTGATCAATATCTTGAATAAAGCTGGTGAAAACACCATTAAATTTGTGTTTCTTTCGGCAAACAACAACTACGAAAGCACGATGAGATTTAATATCATACCTACAAATCTGCCAATGGTGCCTGCCGCTAATACAGATGGAGTCTATCCTTATACGACGGCAGCATGGCCGCCGGTTTCTACGGATCCCAACTTCAGCGGACAAAATGGGGTCTATACTACAAAAGAAGCTCGTTTCGACGTGTTCGGAACATTTGATTTTATAGATCTTGGCAACTCGTTGAGTCAATTGAACACCACTTATGGCAACATATCCAATAAACCGGATTACAAAGTTACGATTTCCAATGCAGATTGGTCAACTAGTGTTAATTGGGACTTAAGCAAGCAAATGAAGGTTGTTAATCCGGATAGAAGCATTGTTACCAATAGCAGCAGTGCTACTGGAGAACATTTAGTCTATGGTACAACCTCTGCAGTTACACCAGACGCCAATGTAACGTTCTATTACGACTACGCTAAAGAAAGCTTTATGTTCAGAATCGAAGGACAGGAAATGCCGGCAGACGGCAGCACAATGGTTTATGTGATTACGGTATTTAACGCCGGCGAAAACGGCCCTCGCGCAACGTATCGACTTGAGGTCAGGCCCATTTCAATTCCATACACCATTCACGCACCTGTCACTGAAGAGCGTGTTACGAATAAAAACTTTGTTGAAGTCATTATCAGCTCGCCAGGCGCAGATTCTATCACTGTAGGCAAGGACAAAGCTGAAAAAATTACGTTCCGGGAATACAATGGCAGTGCAGACGTAAATGGAACAGCTATTGAGGCATTCCGAGCTGTTGTAAAGGATTTGAGGGCAAATCGGGATACCAAAATATCGTTTACGATTACACGAGGCGATGATACGATCAAGCAGGATATGACGGTTAAGTATGTTCCGACCAATATACCTGGGGCACAAATGTTGGCAACAATGGCTTCTAGCCACAAGATGTTCAACAATGCATTGACGTTATCTTTTGTCAAGGGAACACAGCTTATAAGACCGGGCTATAACGATTCCGTCAATCATGCCACGCAGGTATACAACGGCAATGAGATTCTTTTTGCTATAGCAAATCCGAATGATGGTATTGTGGACAGACATATGTATGAGGGCCAGCCAGCCAACTATTCAGCTAATAGCCAGGCTGAGGGCAACCTTCATATCGGTTATCGCTTCCAGGATCAAGCTCGCCAGTTTATTAAGGCAAGCCCACTGTTTTGGATTGATGGTGGTTTGGCTGACGATCCGTCGACAGCATCCTATGACCCTATTACGACTGGGGTCGATCCATTCCCGTTTGATAATTATGACGGCAAGTATATCAAGTCGTTTACAAGCCGCTGGAATGAATTCGGCCTGGAATTAAAGCCAAGTACAGCGGGTAGTTTGACGCTGACCTATGACAGCAATATTGTACAAAGTGCAGGCACAACGATTACTGTATTCCGATTTGACCCCTTCAATAGCACATGGGAAAACATCGGAGGCGTTGTTGACGAGAAGAAACGCACAGTCACAGTTCCATTCACCAAATTTGGCTATTATGTGGCTGGTAAATTGACTCGCGGCTTTAATGATATTACAGATCATCCGTATGCACGAGAAGCAATGGAGGCCATTTTCTCCAAGGGCGTAATGAATGCAATTGATCCAACGGGATTATTCGGTGGAGATCGTTATGTCACGCGTGGCGAATTTACACGTATGATTGTACGTGCACTGGAACTGGATCTGAACTATTCAGGCGATCTGCATTTCTCCTATTACCCGGAGACGATGACCAATGCTAATAATGCCACGGCTTTGTATGACTACCGTTACATTGAAACGGCAGCAAGAGCAGGCATCGTCAACGGCAAGCGCCCAGGCTTCTTTGATGAAGATGTTGAGTTGAATCGCCAGGAGGCTGCTACAATTTTGGCGAGAGCGCTGCAATTGAAGCTTGAGACAGACTCCAAGAAAGCAAAGACGCAGTTGGACAAGGCGTTTAAGGATTCTGGAAGCTTTGACTTCTATTCCGTTCCGCCTGTGCTGGCCATTCAGAAAAAAGGGTTTATTCAGGGCAAGGCTGTGAATCCGAATGATCCGAAGGAAGGCTTTGTGTTTGAGCCTAAAGCTCGTCTTCTGAGAAGCGACGCGGCTATCATCATGGCTCGTGTCATGAACGATATGAAAAAGCTTCCGAAAATCTATAATTGATGCTGACGCAATATAAGCGCTGAGACAGGGGAGCGTTCCGCTATGGAGCAGCTCCCTTGGCTTAATCATATTAAGGGAATTTTCAAGCATTTCATAAATTAAACTGACTTTAAGATATTGGTGATTCAAATGCTGTTTTATGTGGGTAACAGATAGTTGTAGTCCTAATGGTGAAAACATATCCATGGAAAAAGTTAAGCATCGACGACTGGACTAGAAAAAGGCTATACTTGCATAGTCCGAGATGAAAGTTAGTGGTACTGACTGCGGCTTTGACAAAAGGGAGTATCATACGGTTTGATGCTGAAAAGGGCGGTTTTGCAATATGAAAAAAGTCTCAGAAAACTTTTTTGAGAATATCGCAACTTTTTGGTGAAACCGACGTTTAAATACATGTGATTGATTCAAACGCCCTTTTGTGGTGAATTAATGGATTTTATGGAAAACCAATTGGAATGAATTCACAAGTTCCTCTTTACGGTTCCATAAGCCCATTGTATAATGTTATAGTGATGCGGATAGTCTAGCATCTATTCTTTCATGGTTTACAAGTTTCTACGGCATGACTTGTACAAGGGTTACCATGTACGTAGACATCATTTATACCAATTTATGCTCAACTCTGGAAAGGGGGTGAATCGGCTATGAGGGAAACGAGCAATACATTAAGTAAACAAAACTCTCAACAACCGAAGCAATTTAGAGGAGGAGAAAAAAAGGTTATGAAGAAAAGTTTATCCTTGCTGGTTGCGATTGCCATGGTATTCTCCATGTTCGCAACTGTCGTATCCGCAGCTGGTCCTGAAGAAGGCCAATCTGCTGGTCAATATTTGAATCAACTGGGTGTTATCAAAGGTAATGGTACTGATCTGAAAGAAGATCAAACTTGGAAGCGTCAAGACATCGTAGTTCTGCTGTCCCGCTTGCTGGGCGTAGAAGCAGCTGCTAAAGCAACTGCTAAATCCCACGAGTTTAAAGACGTAACTGACAAAAACTATGACGGTTACATCTCTTGGGCAGTTAAAGAAGGTCTGGTACAAGGTAAAGGCAATGGCAAATTCGGCTACGGCGACGAGCTGAAAACCCAAGAGTTCTACGCACTTGTACTGCGCGCTTTCAAAGTAGAAGTAGCTTATGAAGATGTTCCAGCTAAAGCTGTTGAACTGAAACTGGCTGCTGAAGGCACTGACTTCGCTGCTGTTCCTACACGTGGCGCTACTTACTCCACTATCGTAACAGCTCTGAACACTGAAGTTCCTGGCACTGGCAAAACTTTGGGCGAAACTCTTGGCCTGATCGAGGGCGCTGCTGTTTCCGCTACTCAAACTGGTGCTAAATTGGTAACTGTTAAGTTCAACAAAGCTGTTGATACTGAAAAAGCTAAGTTCGTAGTTAAAAACGCTGGATCCACTCGTGAAGTAGCTAAAACTACTTTCTCGGAAGATAAAAAATCCGCAGTTCTGGAATTCTCCACTAAACTGCTTGATGGTGCTTCTTCCGTAACTGTTTCCGGTCTGGGCGACAAAGAACTTGTTTCCGACTTCACAGCTGTAGCTGAAAAAATCACGGAAATCGTGTTCACTAGCGACAAGCTGGCTCTTGGAACAAAAACTTCCGGCAACAACCCTAACGCTGCTGACTACGAAAATGTAAGTGTTGGCTACAAAATCGTAAACCAATACGATGAGGACGTTACAAAAACTTCCGGTGGCAGCCTGCAATTCCAAGTTGGTAAAGCAAATGCAACAGCTAACGCTACAAACGGCGTTTTGAAAATCACTAGCAGCAACAACACTACTTTCCAAATTGGTGAAACAGTATTTGTAAACGGCATTCTTAACATGGGTACTTATGCTATTACAACTCCTAAAACTTTCACAATTGGTCTGCAAGCTGTAGTTGATACAGTGGATATCCTTTCCGTGTATCACCCTGACAACAAAGAAATCACTACTTCTTCAACTTTTGAAGACTACTATGTTCTTGTTGACGCTAAAGACCAATATGGCAGCAACGTAACTGCAGAGCAATTCAAAAATGGTGTGTTCGCTTTCGTTTCTAACCAAAACCTGTTTGCAATCAACAAAGACGACGTTAGAGCTAACGTTGGTCCTAACAGAGATAAACTGGGTATCCGTTTGACTAGCCCAGCAAAAACTCCAGGTTTTGTATTTGAAGGCACAAACAAAATTCAAATCACATCCCTGTTTGGTCAAAAAACAGATACACTTGATGTTGTTGTTAAAAAAGCTCCAACATTGAGCACTATTAATTTGAGCCAACCAACTGAAACAGTTGTTCCAGGTGCAACGATCAAAGTTCCTTTCGAGGCTTTTGACCAAAACGGTGCTAAAATCGAAAAGTTCGATGATGTGAATGGCATGCTTAGCCTTTCCACAAATAACGGTCAATTTAAAGTGGTTCAAGATTACACTAACAAAAAAGCTGTTCTGGAATGGACAACAGTAGCCAATGTTACTGGCGATGCTTACCTGACAGCTAACGTTGTTGGTACTGCTAGCAATTCGCAACTTTCTGTAAAAGTTGTTGCAAAAGACGACCCACGCGCTCTTGCTGGTTTGAAAGATGTTAAATCATCTGTAGTAGTTGGCAGCACAATTGAAATCGAGCCTAAACACATTGTTGTTAAAGATCAATTTGATCGTAACATGAAGCTCGAAGATTTGCTTGCTACACACTCCGTAACAATTTCTGTTTACGAAGGCCAATACAACAAAGATCCACTCGTTGTAGTTAATGGCAATACAACTGCAGATAAAATCGATCTTACTAATGCTAACAAAAAAGTTGTTCTGAAAGCTGTTGAAAAAGGAACTGCAACTGTTAAGTTGACATTGAAAAAACTTAATGGCACTGAAGTTGCAACCCACAACACTTTTGCAATTACTGTAATTGACAACAAAGCAATCGTATCCGACTCTTACCAAGTGGCTGACATCACTAAAGTTCACGCATCTAATGTTGATCGTGGTGCTGAAGTGAAAGTAACTGGTAAATTGTCGAACGGCACTGAAGTTACACTGCCAAAATCCGCATACACTGTTACAGCTGTAGGCGACCTGAAATACGATGAAGCTTCGAACAAAGTATATGCAACTGATATCTTCAACAATAATCCTGATAAAACTAAAACTGCAAAAGCAACTTATATCGTTCACATTCTGGAAACTAATGCTCCTATTAGCAAAGAAGTAACCATCGTGAACGAAGCTCCAGTTCCAACTAAACTGGAATCCAAAGATTTTGGTGCTTTGAAATCTTCTGATCTGGTTGTTAAAGGCGCTGCTACTGGTGCTAACGCTGTAACTGTAGCAAACGTATTTGCAACACTGAAGGCTAAAGACCAATTTGGTGCTGATGTTACTACTTTGGTTCCTACTACCTTCACTGCTTCTATCTCTGAGCTAGATGGCGTAACAGTAACAAACAACGGTAAAACTGTTGATCAAGTTTCTGTTCAAGGTCTTGCAATTGGTAAAGGTTACACTGTAACATTTACTTCTGCAGAGAGCGGCCAACAAATCAAGCTTAAAGTTGTTGCTGACGCTAACTAATAGTTAAGTTTAAACCCTCCCGATAACTCGGGAGGGTTTTTTCTATATGTTGAGAAAAAAACGAAACATTTCCCCCTATTTCAACGTTTATATAGATAACGAATATTTTTAAAGGGGACACTAACTATGAAGAAGGTTTCGGTTGTTACGGCTTCGATCCTTGTTGCATCCAGTTTGGTTTTATCCAACGTTCATCCGGTTGTTGTGTCAGCTGCATCTGGGACAAAGCCAGCAGCTACACAAGCAGCCATGAAGGCATTTAAAGGAGCAGAGCTCAAAACATTTTCAATTACGTCGAAAAGCTCGATTCAAATCAAGGATGTTTATTTTAAATATGGAAGCAAGGAGAAACAAGCCTTTTTTACTGTTGTTGTACATAACGGCGATAATACACCAATAGACTTTATGGATTATTGGGTGGAATTAACGACTAAATCCGGCGCAAAATATCCGGTTAAGGCTTATACAGCAACTGGAAGCAGCAAATCGGTTCAAGTACCTGCAAAAACAACAAGAGAATTTACTTTCTATTCGCAAATTGATTCCAAATTGAATTATTCGGATCTGATTTTTAAAGTGGTAAAATGGGACTTTTCACTTCCAGGCTACACAAGAACGGTTGGACAGGTGAATGTAACATCAGCTTATCAAAACGCTGTACCTGCCAATTCGTATTATGTGCAAAGCATGGATAATAATACGATTAAATCTTATTTGACGGCAGGAACATTTTTTAATATGGGTACAACAAATCAGGCGCAATTTGAGTTAAACCTTGAAAACACCGGTTTATTTGAATATGCACTGCCTGATTATCAATTTTATCTAAGAACCAAAGCCGGATTGGTTATAAGGTTGGCTAAGGATCAAATCACGGAAACCGTAGTAGCTCCTGGAGAAAAAGTGAAATACACGCTTCGTACTTCCTTGAAAAATACGATTAATTTAACAGATGCACAGCTTTTGGTTACGGTACTTGATGCTGAATCTAAATTGGAAATTCCTAAATCGGTTTATACGATTAGCTGGAATAATAAAAATAACATCACTGTTGAACCTAATAAAGCGGCTTCTATTAATATTAATGGTACCAATATTAAGGCTTCTATTGAAAATATCTATACCGATTACAGTGGATCGCAAAACAATGTTGTGCTGACTACAAAATGGATGAACAGCGGGAAAGAACCAGTTGCTTTACCAGCTTATAAATTTGAGATTATGGCTAAGGACGGGGTTCGTTATCCGGTGCAATTGATGGAAACGGCGACCGATATTCAATTAGCTCCTGGCTTAGACAAGGAAATAGCACTGCAAGCATCGCTGCCTGCGGCATTATCCGATGGCCTTGTGCTTTTAGTTAAACAGCCAAAAGATGAAAAAAATACAATGGAATACGTCAAATCAGCTATGAAGCTGGCTAAATTGCAAGAAACAAAAGGTGTACAAAGCAAAATTTACAAGAGCGAAAAAGGTTCCTATGAAATAAAGGTATCTCAGGCGGAAAGACTGCCATGGGGCAATCAGGATATGATTAATACGTTCCTTGAGGTGAAGAATACAGGGGCAAAATCGCAGTCGATACCAGATATAGCTGCTTTGCTTCGCTTGAACGGTCAGGCTGTTGAAGCTGAGAAGAGCAATCTAATTAAACTGGATAGCTCAGGTATGCTGGAGCCGAATGAATCGACTCGTTATGTACTGATCACTAAAGTTCCTTATACCTATAAATTCGGTGAAATCAGTCTAAACCTGACTGATAAAATTAGTGATACAAAGAAACAAACAATTGGATTATTTAAGTTAAACGAGATTAGTCCATTGCCTGAGCTTTCTGCAACAGAGGTATTTAACATCGATGCTTTAGGCAGAAGAGCATCTCTACAAATGCTCAATACGTTTGTGTTTGAGGGCAAGGATGATAACTTGCTGTATAGCGAGTTTAAATACACGAACCAGGAAGCTCGGTTTACAACACTCCCTGCGCTGAAAGCCTATTTCAAAACAAGCGATGGTCAATACATTGATGCTACCCTTACAAATATTAAAACTGGGTTAAAAGCTGACGGTACTGCTCTTGTTTATGCTACCGCTCCTGTGCCTAAAACATTCTCTAACCAAGGCGATGTTCAGCTCATCATTGGAGAAGCATTGACGGCTAATACGTATAGTAAGCCAGAGGATAAAGCAGATGGGTTTGTGTCAGGTAAGTCCATTATTCTGCCTAAAACACAACAAGCTGCAGCAGATACTATTTCAAACCTGAAGCTTGAACCATATGAATTCACATTAAATCGACTGAACACTATGCTTATTGATGTTGAAAATGTGAAGCTGGAAATGAAATATACGCTTGAGAAAAAATCAACATTTGATGTTGTTGAGAAAGAAACAAAGCTGTATTTTGAAATTGCGAATAATAAAAATGCCTACGGCGCTTCGGTAACGATAACGCCTAAAGAAGGCGAGGGGCTAGAAACGGGCATTGAAAAAAGTGTAATCGTGCCTATTAAAGGAACGCAATTGGCCAATATCGTTAATGGCGGTTACGTGTTGAATGTATATGAAGAAACCGATGGATATAAGCGGCTTTTAGGTTCCAAGAAATATGGTTCATTCCAAATCGTCCGTTAGTAACTATTCAGAGACCTACAAATCTAGTATGCTATTAAAATGGTACTGGTTTGAAAGGAGAATGTGATAGTGAAAGCAAAAGCATTAAAAATTGCAAGCGCAGTTGTTTTGGTAACAGCTGGCGTCACGGCGGGAATGGTAATGGCGAAGCCCTTTGAAGCCAATTCTGCGGCGACGCCAGGCACCGTAAATGATCCTGTGGTCACTAAAAGCTATGTAGACGAGCAAATTGCCAAGCTAGCAGCTAACGGCGTTGGAAATGGCAACTCTGGAAATACCGGAACGGGTACTGGCAACACGGGTTCAGGCAATTCAAGCTCAGAAGGTGTAAAGCTTGAGGTTGTGGAAATACCACTTGGCAAAACGTTAATGGCAGGCGCGGGAGCCGAGGTTGTGGTACGTGTGGGTAAAGCCGTGGCCTATAGCACCACGACAGACGGGTTGTCTGATCTGACTGAGGGTATAGACATTAAAAGCGGCAAGGATGTGCCTAAAAATCATCTGATCTGGTTCCCGCGTGATGGCCGCGGTATACAGGGACACCCCGACGAAACGGCCCCGTTGACTGTACTTGTAAAGGGCAATTATACGCTGAAGTAAGGAACTGATGGGGAATTGCTTTTGCTGGAGCGGATTGCTTTCATTGATAGTATGCCCCAAATGAAAAGATGCATGAGTTTAGCTTTAAGCAGCATGAGATCTTAATTTGTTGCAATTAAAGTTACTTGATCTTGTGTTAAAAAACAAGGCTGTCCACTTTCGTAACGGAGGTTGGATAGCCTTTTTCATTTGGTTTTTTCATTTGAATAACATTTGGAATAGATGTTATAATTTTCGCGAAGTGACAATAGGTTATACGCTTGAGGCATGCCAAATTGATACACACTATGTCTGAGTTCATTTATAAAAGGAGGCGTAGTGAATGGGCCGTTCAAATAAGTCAAACAAAATCGTTGTGCGCGAAAGCAAAGCCATGTTAGACGGGATGAAATATGAAATAGCTGCCGAGTTGGGGTTATATAGTGGAGGTAGCCCTGCTTCAGAATTGGATACTGAATTTGCTGGAGAACTGGGTTCCGTTGGCGGCGGCAGCGGGGCTTCTGGTCATGTCCATTGGTCAACGTTATCCACCCGTCAAGCAGGCTCTGTAGGCGGAGAAATGACACGCCGTCTGATTGCCCAAGCGGAGCAGGTATTAAAGCTATAGGCGCTTGTGCCGCGATTATGATAGCCATTTGATGCCATTTGACATGGACCTCTGTCCATTGACACTAAACAACATTTTAGGTATCATGTGTTTTTAGAAGAAGAGTTGTCGAACAACCTTTTCCTTCGCGGAAAAGGTTCGTTTTTTGTAGAGCATATAATTCTATTTACAGGAGGTTGATAAGCTTGTCCATTAAAGGCCGTCATTTATTTACATCGGAGTCCGTTACGGAAGGGCATCCCGACAAAATTTGCGACCAGATTTCTGATGCAGTTCTGGACGCGTTCCTGGAAGCGGACCCCCATGCGCGGGTTGCCTGTGAGGTTTCTGTAGCAACAGGCCTTGTGCTTGTTATTGGCGAGATCAGCAGCAAAGCTGACTATATTGATATTTCCAGCATTGTGCGCCGCACTATTAAAGATATTGGCTATACTCGCGCCAAATACGGCTTTGATGCAAGCACTTGCGCGGTATTAACTTCGCTGAACGAGCAATCCGCGGATATCGCTCAAGGCGTCAATGCTGCGCTTGAAACTCGCGAAGGCAAAGATATGAAGCAGGAAAACGAAGATATCGGCGCAGGCGACCAAGGCTTGATGTTTGGCTTCGCCACCAATGAAACGCCGGAGCTGATGCCGCTTCCAATTGCCCTTTCACACCGTGTAGCCCGCCGTTTATCCGAGGTTCGCAAAAATGATACACTTCCATACCTTCGTCCAGATGGAAAAACGCAAGTAACGATTGAATACAAGGACGGAAAGCCGGTGCGTGTTGATACTATCGTTGTATCTACACAACATGCAGAAGATATTACACTTGCGCAAATTCAAAGCGATATTATGGAGCATGTCATCAAACCGGTAGTTCCGGTGGAATGGCTGGATGAGGCAACGAAATATTTCATTAATCCGACAGGCCGATTCGTCATTGGCGGCCCTCAAGGCGACGCCGGCTTGACCGGTCGTAAAATTATTGTCGATACGTATGGCGGATATGCTCGCCATGGCGGCGGCGCATTCTCAGGGAAGGATCCAACTAAGGTTGACCGTTCCGCAGCGTATGCAGCCCGCTATGTGGCTAAAAACATCGTATCTGCCGGACTAGCCGACAAATGCGAAATCCAGCTTGCTTACGCAATCGGCGTAGCTCAGCCAGTGTCGATTAATGTTGATACTTACGGTACAGGCAAAGTCGCCGAAGAAAAGCTTGTCGAGCTGATCTCCAATAACTTTGACCTGCGTCCTGCCGGCATTATTAAAATGCTTGATCTGCGTCGTCCTATTTACGCTCAAACGGCTGCATACGGTCATTTTGGCCGCACGGATGTTGACTTGCCTTGGGAAAGAGTAGATAAGGCAGATAAGCTGAAGGCGGAAGCTGGACTTTAATCTGTATTTTATTATGCATAGCGCGTCCGTGTTTTATGCCAAGGTGGTGCTACAGCACGCCCTTGATTCCTCGCGGCATGCAACCTTAGGGCCGTTTACAGCGTCTTCCAGTGGGGATGTTGTAAACGGCTTTTTACTGTTACTGCACATAACCTAAAATTTCGGAGACAAAAAGCCGACAAATAAAGTACGAGTGTATTAGTTGAGGAGTGAATCCAGAAATGAAGCAAACCCGCAAGCTGTCTCTGTTTATTGCCATCCTGATGATTCTGCAGCTTGGCGTCCCGGGCTGGTCGCCCGGTCATAAAGCTAACGCTGCAACATCCGGCCCTGTGGATATCAGCTTTTATCCTTCGGCCAATATGAATAATGCACCTATCAATTCCAGGCTGAAAATTGTATTTGATGAAAATGTAAGGCTGGGAGCTTCAACAACCTTCGTTCATTTGTATAAAACGGCGGACAACTCATTAGTGGAAAGCATCAGCGCCACCTCGGGCCGAATTTCCATTACATCCTCAAATAACAACGAAGTGACGATTAGTCCTTCCAGCAATTTTTTGCCTTATACCGAATATTACGTATTGGTCGATGCGGGGGCTTTCCTTAATGCTTCGAATGGGGCGGCATATACCGGCATTCAAAGCGCGACAAAATGGAAGTTCAGTACATCGGGGGCAGCAGATACTTCCCGGCCTCAGGCTGTAGCCAGGGGACCTGAGGGTCCGATGGCGATTGTACCGATGACGGCTTCTATTTACATAACGTTTAATAAGCCTGTGTATGCTGCATCCGGAAATATAATGCTCAGGACCAGAGACAGCGTCGACAATCGGCTAATCCCTGTCACATCCGCAAGCGTAACAGGCAGCGGATCAACTCAAATTACCATTACTCCAGAGTCTGCTCTGCAGCCTTTGACTTCTTATGAGGTCATTATATCCCAGGAAAACTTTGAAGATGCGTCTGGCAATACCTTTGCGGGCACAAGCTGGCTTTTTGCAACCGCACAAGCCCCCGTCAATCTGGCGGCGTCCAATCCGTTTTCTCCGCCGGCCAATGCTACCTTGGTACCGATTGATACAAGCTTGACGATATCATTCGATCAAAATGTATACCCCAACGGAGGAAAATACGTTGAGATACGGCGAGTGAGCGACAATGTCGCGGTACAGCGTATTCAAGCCATTAACACGGCGCGTATTACGGTGATCAACAATACAGTAACCATCAGGCCGGATGCCAATCTGGCTCCAAACACGGCCTATTATGTATGGATAGAGCCAGGGGCCTTTTCAAAACCTGCGCCAAACAACAGCGAATGGTTTTACGGTATTTCATCGGCGACGGTATGGCCGTTTACGACAGGTTACGGAAATGATACCTCGCCACCAGTCGTTCAAACGCTAGCTCCGGTATCGGGCGGAGTGCTTAACAATGTAAATGGGGCATTAACGCTTACCTTTAATGAGGAGGTATACCCCAGCAGCGGCAATATCGAAATTCGGCAGGTTTCAGGCAACACGCTATTTCGTTCCATTCCCATCACTTCGACGAGAGTCAAAGGAGGCGGGACAAAACAGCTGGTTATAGACGCCACCAGCTACGTTTCCTCTGTTGATACGGCCAAAAGCTTTATTAACAATACAAGATATTATGTTTCGATAGGCAACCGGGCTCTCAGGGACGGGGCAGGCAATTTTTTTGCCGGCATTTCCGGAAACACAGGATGGTCATTTACCGTGACACAAGACGGAACTCGGCCCAATGTCCAGTCCTTAAGTCCGGCTACAGGGTCAACGGCCGTTGGGCTGCAGCAAAGCTTTGTGGCTTTGTTCGATAAGCCGATTATGGTTGGCAGCGGCAGTGCTTCTTTTATCCCGACAGGCACAACCAACAATGCAACAACCGTTTCAGGCACGATTCAAATTGACCCCAACAATACCCGTCAAATTATTATTACTCCTAATAGCGCTTTGGTCGAAAATACGCGCTATTATATCAATATGGATGAAGGAGCTGTAACGGATTTGGTTGGGAACTCCTTTATCGGCATATTGAATCAATACCAATGGGAGTTTCTGACGGTTGGTGGAGACAAAACGCCGCCTGCATTATCTCGTTCTGAAGTGAGCGGCTCCATCCTCCGGCTGATCTATAATGAGCCGCTGAATACGAATCTGGCTCCTTCTCCAGCCAGTTATTATGTTACCGTTGCAGGTGCGCCTCGCAATGTAACGGCTGCAAAAATTGAAGGCAATATGGTTCTGCTTACACTTGCCAGCTCCGTTGCTTATTCGCAAAAGGTAGTGGTATCGTACACCAAACCAACCAATGGTCTTGTGCAGGACTTGTCGGGTAATCAGGCAGTGAGCCTGAACAATGTTGAAGTGACCAATGGATACACCAATACCAATCCAACGGTATCAAGCGGCTCGGCCTCCGGCAATACGGTCGTTCTGAATTTTAGCGAGCAGCTGCTTTCGGTTAGTCCGTATGCCTATAATCAATTTTCGGTTACGGTTGCAGGAACGCGCTATAACCCGACTGCAATCTGGCACAGCGGAAATGTCATTCAGCTAACGATTAGCGGAACGATTACGAGCGGCCAAACCGTACTGATCTCCTATACGCCGGGCAGCTACGCTCTGTTGGGTAACTCCGGCAATGCGGTAGGCTCCTTCAGCAACTATAATCCTGCGACCGGGTCAGGAAGCGGTACTGGAGTCGTCATAGATACATCGCCTCCTTACGTCTTTTATGTATCGGCCAGCGGAACATTAATTACGATAAAATACAATAAAACGCTTAATACAAGCAAGGTTCCAGGTATTTATCAATATAGCGTTGTGGTGGATAATGCGGTCAGAAGCATTAACTCCGTCGTAGTGGCAGGCGATACCGTGCTTCTTAATCTCTCCTCTGCCGTGACAGCAACGCAAACGGTAAAAGTCAGCTATGTCGGCTCTAGCACCGGCGTATCAGACTACAGCGGCAATGTAGCAGCTTCGTTCACTAATCTGGTTGCAAATAGCGGCACGGGAAGCGGAGGGGCCGGGACGGGTGTTCCTACTCTACAAGGCGCAATTGCCAAAGGCGCTGTCCTGACTTTGACGTTTAATACGGCGCTTGACCCAGCCTCGATTCCGCCAACCAGCCAGTTTGTGGTTCGAGTCAAAGGGCAGGTTCGGATGGTCAGCAACGTTGTGGTGGCAGGAACCAATGCCGTACTTACGCTGGCTTCTCCCATAAATGTTGGAGAAACGGCGGATGTGACCTACTACGGTACGGGAACGACTCTAAAATCGATTTCAGGTATTAATGCCAATTCGTTTTCAAATACAACGATTGCCAATCAGACTACGCTGCTGGATACGCTGACAGGTGACTATGAAGCATCGGAGCGCGGCGGCGTCGCTATCAAAACATCCGGCGCAACCGTGATTACGGATACTTCTCCCGCAGGAGTACAGGCTAATCGCTACACGGTGGATCAGGCCAAGTTCGTAACGGCGGTTACGACTTCGCGCGATGCCGGCATTGCAAATCCGCGCGTAGCCTTTAAGGTTCCGGAGGGACAAAGTGCCGCGTTAGTGGCTGTGCCGCTAATTCCGCTTGAAATGGCAAGTAAGCAGAGCAATGTGACGTTTGCAGTGGAATACGGCGATATCACCTATGAGCTTCCGCTTAATACGCTGAATTTCTCCCAGCTGTCGAGAATGGCGGGCGGGAACGGGATTTCCAATCAATTGCTCATTGCGATCGACAAGGGGCCAAACGCTTTGACATCTGCATTGTCTACGGCGCTTAACTCGTCAAAAGCATCGACCATTTCCACTCCGGTTCATTTTGACGTTATGGTTGTGAATGGATCGACAAAGGAAAAAGTAGAGACATTTAGCGGCTATGTGGGACGGTCGATGAAAATTGCATCCACTTCGGACACTACGCAAATCTCCGCTGTCTGGCTTGATCCGGTAACGGGAACGCTGTCGTATGTGCCAACGGTCTTCAAGACCGAAAACGGAGTGATGACGGCTACCTTTAAGCGCCAGGGCAATAGCGCTTATGCCATCGTCAGAAATTCATCCACCTTTGCAGATATTGCCAAGCACTGGTCCAATGACAAGGTCGAAACGATGGTACGCAAATTTATTGTCGAGGGGCGCTCGACGACGGCTTACGAGCCGGATAAACCGATTACCCGCGGAGAGTTTGCAACCTACATTGCCAAAGGCCTGGGCTTAACGGGCGATCGCGCGGCTGCGGCTAAATTCACAGACGTTAATAAGGATACGGTAATGGGCGCATATATTGGCGCCGCCGCTGCAGCCAGGATTGTTAACGGCGTGGACAGCAGAAATTTTAAACCTAACAGCTTTATTACGCGTCAGGATATGGCGGCCATGATGATGCGGGCAGCCAAAGTTGCAGGCATGACGGTTACGTTGCCTTCATCCGAAGGCTCGTATCTGCAGCCTTTTAGCGATAACGGCCAAATCAGCTCTTACGCAAAAACCAATATGGCGCAATCTATTTACCTCGGCATCATCAACGGAAAAAGCAGCACCCGTCTGAGTCCAAAGGCCAACGCGACACGTGCCGAAGGCGCGGTTATGATCATGCGTCTTCTGGAGAAGGCCGAGCTGCTAAGCCAGTAGAAAAAGTCAGGGAAGGAATTATGGCTAGTATTCCTTTCTGGCCGATCTATCTGAATCTTGAAGCACATAAGGCTAACCTTGCTCGCTAACGCCGCTGTTCAAGCTAAAACTTGGACAGCGGCTTTTCCTTTGGCAAAAAACCAATAAGCGAACTCTATCAGAATTAAAAAAAAGTAGTCATGTTCTTCTATGAAATCGTAACTTTTCTATCGTTTTAGGAGTCTAATTGAGTAGATAACTAGGAGATGGGAGAGTTGCTTTAAAAATGGGTAAGCTTCAACAAGGCGCGCGTCGGCATAAGGGGAATTTGGGGAAGAGAGTAGTAGTTGTCGCTTTAAGCGGGGTTTTATTGATTCAGCCGGTGGGCAGTTTGTTGCCACAAAGCTGGCATGGTGCCATTATTTCGCAGGCTTATGCCTCGGAAGCGGGCCTCAAGCTAAAGTCCCAATCTATTGTTTCTGCGGGCATCAAGAGACTGGATTACACCTTTACAACAACAAGAAGCGGCAAAAGCGTATCCACCGCCGTGCATGTCATAGAGGCCGATTTGAGCAAGCCGTACGTATCGCTTAATACGATAAGCGGAAGGAATGGCAGCGTTGGCCAGCGGAATAATATTTTGAATATGACAAAAGAAAGCGGAGCGGTCGCCGGCATCAATGGCGATGTTTTCGTTATGGCCAACGAAGGCACGGCGCTTGGCGCCCAGGTGCAAAACGGCGTTTTGACCACCAGTCCGTCACAGCTGAGAGGGATGTATTCCTTTGCAGTGACAAGTGATCGGAAACCCGTTATTGATTCCTTCTCTTTTGCGGGAACGGTCACGGCTGAAAACGGAGGCACCTTCCCACTGGAGGGGGTTAATCAGTCCACCTATTTCCCTGAAATTGACGGGGCTACAGGCGTTACATACAGTCATGTGGACAAGCTGTTTATTTATACCAGCGTCTGGGGCGGCGCAGAACGGCCGGCTCATTCCGCCACCATCCCTACTGAAGCTCTGATTGTGGATGGAGTTGTTACTCAGCTGTCTGACGGCGTTCAGCTTGACGTTGCGCCTCCAGTAAATGGCTACATTTTGCGAGGTAGCGGCAAGGCCGCTCAATTCATCAAGCAAAATCTGATTGTTGGGCAACGGGTAGACAGCCAATACGCACTGGTATCCAATACGACGAAGCTTCCTGTTGATCCAGCTTCCTTCCAAATGCTGATTGGCGGCCATACCCTGCTGGTGGACAATGGAACTTCCGCGGCGTTTTCCCGCGATGTTGCGGGGGTAAGCGGTAACTCCTACACTTCCCGTTCAGGCGTGGGTTATTCCCAGGACGGGCAAAAGGTCTATTTGATTACGAGCGAGCGTTCCGGCAGCAACACGGGCCTGAGCCTCAAGGAGCTGCAGACGGTTATGGTTGGCCTTGGCGTGTTCAAAGGCATTAATTTGGATGGCGGCGGCTCAACAACAATGACGGAGCGTCAGCTTGCAACAACGAATATTCAGCTGTCCCATCCTACACAGGAAAGCTCGCAGCGCAGTGTAGCTAATGGTATTGGCGTGTTTACGGCGGCGCCCCAAGGCACGTTAAAGGGCATGGTAATGAACGGAACAACGATGCTCCTGCTTGGCCAGGAGGCTAAATTTTCCGTCAATGGCTATGATAATTACTACAACCCAATAGCTATTGACACGGCCACTATGGAGTGGAGCTTGTCATCTGCCGTGGGCACCCTTAAAGACGGCGTTTTGACGGCGAATAAAATCGGGAAAACGCAGGTTATAGCAAAGTCGGGCTCCGTTGAGCAAAAAATGGACGTGGAGGTAGTTGGTCAGGAAAGTATTGCGTCCATGTCGATCTCGGCTTCCGCAGGGATGTTGTCCAAAGGCGCTACGCTTAACGTGCCGGTAACAGCCAAGCTGAAAAACGGCAGTTCCTATACCCTTTCGGGCGATGCGCTGAAATGGGAGTTTGTAGGCTTTAAAGGAGAATACAATAATGGCGTCATAACGGTCACTGAAGTCAAACCGGGCGTAACCACGGGTTATGCTATTGCCAGATACGATGGCTTTGGCGCTATGGTGCCGTTTGTGCAGGGCGAGCAGGATTCGGTCTTGGAGGATTTTGAAGTGTCCCGTTATGGTATTACATCTCAAGTAACGCCTGCCGATACCACAACCGGCTCCGTTAAGCTGGTTAGCGATTTGCCCGATCAAAAAAGCAGTCGCGCCTTGCAAATTTCGTATGATTTCTCTGGCGGTACAGGAACCCGGGCCTCGTATGCTGTTTTTGGCAGCAACGGGTTAACGATGGGCGGGTCGCCGGCTCAATTAACGATGGATGTCTTCAGCGATAACAGCAAAAACTGGGTTAGAGCCGAAATTGTGGACGCCTCCGGAAAAACTCATTTGCTGGATGTCGCCAAGGAATTGAACTGGAGCGGCTGGAGGAATGTAAAAATCGATCTTTCGTCAGCCGGCGTAAAGTTTCCGGCTAAGCTGAAGCGGGTATATGTTGTCACCATCGACAAGGATAGCGATAAAAAAGCGGCTTCAGGCGCTATTGCCATCGACAATCTGATGCTGCGTACGCCATCTGAAGTGAAGGAGCCTGCTCGGTCATCCATTACTATGACCGTCGGCAACACCAATGCGTCTGTAAGCGGCAAAGGAGTTAAGCTGGAGGCCGCCCCGCTGCTTCAGAACGGGACAACCTATGTACCTATCCGGTTTGTTTCGGAGGCTATGGGAGCCGAGGTGCTTTATGATCCAAAAACACGCAAGGTCTCGGTTTTGAGAGGCAAACAGCTGCTGGAGATGACGATTGGCAAAAAAGAATATACGTTGAACGGAGTACGTTATACCTCTGATGTAGCCCCTTTTACCCAGAATGGAAGAACGATGATTCCGATCCGATTGTTCTCGGAAAAGCTGGGATTTAAGGTGAATTATGAGGAGAAATTAAGGAAAATTACCATTGATTAAGCTATGCGGTGCAGGTCTAAAGTATGGTATTATAGTAGAGAAAATCCTGTATCGTGGAGGAGTGCCGAGCATTAGTGGATCACTTGACTGTCGATATTAATAGAGTTATTGCCAACGCTGTCAAGGCGATGGAAGACAGCAAATATCAGATATATGAAATTTGCCAGTCCGCTCGCTCGGAGCTGGAGGCTCTTGAACAGGAATTGGAGCAGGTATTGCAGGAAACGATAACAACGATAGATAAGGTAGACCGTCTGGAGCAGGAGTACCGTCTTGCCCGAATCAGGCTGACGGAGGTCAGCCGCGATTTTGTCCGTTACAGGGAAGAGGACATTAAAACCGCGTATGAGAAGGCAACCGGGATTCAGCTTGATTTGATGGTCTACCGTGAAAAAGAAAACTATTTGAAATCCCGCCGGGACGACCTGCAGAAGCGGGTACGGAACGTGGATCAATCTATCGAGCGCGCGGAGAGCATCAGCTCTCAGATGAATGTTGTGCTTGAGTATTTAACAGGGGATCTTAATCAGGTTACGAGAATTATTGAATCGGCCAAGAACAGACAGCTTTTAGGCTTAAAAATCATTCTTGCGCAGGAGGAAGAACGGAAACGGATCTCAAGGGAGATTCATGACGGTCCTGCGCAATCTCTTGCAAATATTGTTTTGCGGACAGAGATTGCGGAAAGAATGTTGGCCAAAAATCAGATTCAGCTCGTCCAGGATGAATTGGTTGATCTCAAAGGCCAAGTACGGGCGGGATTGGAAGAAATCAGAAAAATTATCTTTAATTTACGGCCGATGGCTTTGGACGATTTGGGAATTGTTGCGACGCTTCGCAAGTTTACGCAGGATTTTGAAGAAAAAAGCCGAATTCATACCAAGTTCGAAGTTGTTGGCAGAGAGCTCAGGCTGCCTTCCGCAATGGAAGCCGCGATTTACCGGATGGTACAGGAAGCATTCTCCAATGTGCTCAAGCATGCAAACGCATCTCATGTCTCTCTTGAAATGCATTATTCGGAAAGGCTGATAACCTTGACGATCCAAGACAACGGTTCCGGGTTCCGGCCGGAAGGGTTGCCGAAGACGGCAAACCGAAACTCGCATTTTGGACTGATAGGGATGAGAGAACGTGTGGAATTGCTTGAAGGAAGGATTGATATACAATCAAGTCCAGGGAGCGGGACCGAAATTACCATTATCATTCCAGCAACTTCTGATCAAAGAAAGGAGATTGAGGATCATGAACCAGACATCTAGCGACCCGCAAAAGGTGAAGATTTTGCTTGCTGACGATCATCAGCTGTTTCGCGAAGGGCTAAAGCGCATTTTGAACATGGAGGAAGATATTGAAGTCATCGGCGAATGCGGCGATGGCATTCAAGTCATGGAGTTTTGCAATCATACATTGCCAGAAATCGTGTTGATGGATATTAACATGCCTATCGAAACAGGCGTGGTGACCACGGAAAGACTCAAATCGATGTTTCCGGACGTCAAAGTAATCATTTTGTCCATTCATGATGATGAAAGCTATGTATTCGAAACGCTGCGCAAAGGCGCGACGGGCTACCTGCTGAAGGATATGGAAGCGGAGGAGCTTATTAATGCGATCCGTTCCGTTCACCAGGGCTTCTCCTATATTCATCCCAAGGTCACCGGGAAGCTGATTAACCAGCTGCGCCGAATGACCTATCTGGATGAGATGGGCGTAGCCTCCGGGGCAGCTGCAACCAAAGAGGCCGGCGTGAAGTATCATGCAGCCGAAGAAAGCCCGCTGACTAGACGCGAAGCTGAGGTTTTGCGTTTAATGGCTGAAGGTAAAAGCAACAAAACGATTGGCGAAAACTTGTTTATTAGCGAAAAAACGGTTAAAAACCATGTCAGCAGCATCCTGCAAAAGATGGAAGTGGATGATCGCACGCAGGCTGTTATTAACTCTATCAAGTTTGGCTGGGTAACTCTTTAGTTCTTTTATTGCTATCAAGCATACTGTGCTGCGCGTTGAAGTGCGCGCCCCTGGAGGGACCCCCGGAGGAAGTTGAACCCGCGGATTTTCAGGGGAGGCGCGTCATCGTGTCTCTATCCCCCTAAAACATACATAAAAAAAGAGCGAACAACTAAGGTTCGCCCTTCCTTCTTGAATAATTGCTCTTTATTGAGCTCCTCTATAAAATAACCTTTACTTGTGCCGCCCCCCTCTTTTACACGTTCAGCAGTCCGTTTTATCCCTTCAATCCGGCTTTTGCCGGCGTCCCATTCTCATTAGAAGATAAACGCCAGTCAAGATGGCAAGCGAGCCTAATAGATAATACGGCAATATATGGGTTTGGCCAGTCTTGGGCAAGGTGTCCAGCGGAACGCTTGCTTCGGGATCGGTACCGTCGGAGGCATGATCTACGGCTGTTCCTGGCCCTTCGCCTGCCGGTATCGGCTCTTCCTCGATAATAACTAAATCCTCCGTAGGCTCAGGCGACTGCGGCGGCTCTGACGGAATGGCTGATACTTCCGGAGTCGGAGTTGTTTCCGGCGTGCTTACGGCTGTTTGAAACGGTGCCGGGCTTGCTGAACTGCCAGGCGTTGATCCAGGCGTGCTTGTAGGCGTTGGAGTTGTCTCCTGGCCAGGTGTGGAATTTGGTGTGCTGGTAGCCGTAGGAGTAGGCTCCTGGCTAGGTGTTGGTTCCGGCGAGCTGGTAGTTGTAGGAGTAGGCTCCTGGCTAGGTGTTGGCTCTGGCGAGCTGGTAGTTGTAGGAGTAGGCTCCTGACTAGGTGTTGGTTCTGGCGAGCTGGTGGTTGTAGGAGTAGGCTCCTGACTAGGTGTTGGCTCTGGCGAGCTGGTAGTTGTAGGAGTAGGCTCCTGACTAGGTGTTGGCTCCGGGCTTGGCGTAGTGCAAGTTGAACCTTTATACAGCAAATGAGCTCTTAATGTTAAATGATCGTGGCCGTAGCCCGGATTTAACGTTTCTTGTATAGGGCCAGCGTATAAATCCAATTGCGCATTTCCGCATTGCGGCAGTTGAACCTCCAGGGTGTAGCGGCCGGCTTTATCATACTTTTTGCTGACTCCATCATAATGAACCTGATTTTCATACGGCTCCGGGGTATTATCAAAAGTGTAAATAGAGAAGCTTACCTCTACGCAGTCCTTGACGGTAACAAAAGAGGCAGTTCCTTTTCCGGTAGTGGCATTTACCTTGATTAAAGGCACAAGATCCGGCTGCTCCTGGATCGAGCCAAAATGCTTGTTATAGGTTGTACAGTTGCTTTCCTGTTCCTCCAAGGGTTCAGTTGCGCCGCTGCTGTTTCCTCCTGCAAATGCGATTGCGCCAAGCGGCAGGGATAAAATAAGTAGTAGTGCCAGCATAAACGCAAGGGCGCGTTTATTCCTTTTCATTCATTCACTCTCCTCTAATTATGGGGGTGTCTCTATCTAGCAAGGCCAAGCGTGGCCGTTTCACCTTCTTCCTCAACTTCTCCGTTTAGCAATTAAATGAACGCCTCCACGCGGGCGTTCATTCTTGAATGGCTTCGTTCGAAGCATTCTTACTATATGTGTGTGATTTTACAAAAATGATAGCATATACCGTAAATTGAGCAAGGGTGTATTTTTGCATAATGTTGTTGATACATACCGGATTTTGTCGAACGTGTAAAATAAAACACAATGGCGATTTCAGTATGGATTTGAAAACGCCGCGGTGAAAAAAACATGCCGGCTGCAGTTCCTCCCTTTGATGCGGGAGAACATTGAGAGACGATTTGGAAAAGCCATGTTTCATAGGCAGTAAATGGGGGCAGAGGGTGCTCTTTATTGGGTTTATGCAGACTTGTCCAGCCCGCAGTGCGTAACCGTTAGGCTGTTCCCGGCATATAGTGTCACTATACAGGAGGTGGCCGACATGCTGGGGATTTTGCTTCTCGTCATCGGATGTTATGCCAGTGCGGCACTGCTCGTGCATGTAATATTTCGGTTCAGCAGAGGCGGCGGCAGAGCAGCCAGTCATTATGTATTTATTGGCGATCAGCGTCAGAGGAATATGGAATGGCATTTAAGGACACTGCATTCCTTCTCCAGATGGATGGGAAAAAGTATAGCGCTTACCGTTATTGATCGCGGATTAAACGAGGAGTCGCGCGCGATTGTGGAACGGTGGAACTACAGCGGCAAAAAGGTAACTCTGCATGATATGGGGCCCTCATGGAGTCCGGGCGATGCTGCGGAAGCAGAAGGAAAAGGGGAAGCATCACAAATGATGTGGCAGCTTAAGGAGCAAGGCATTATTAGAGAGTCGGAGCAGGCTGTGCTGATTGATTTGCAAAACCCTGCGGATTTGTCCAAAATGCCGTTTTAATTTATAATAAATGAGTCGGTAAGCTTAAAGAATAGCAATCCTTATATTAAAAATAGTGAAGCACACTTGGATTTCCCTGTTGGGGAAGCGAGTGTGCTTTTTTTGGTTTTTCAGGACAGTGGCGGCAGTAAAATCATAGGTGACTTAACGGAAAGGAGAGGTTTGGAATGAAAGGAAACGTATATCTTCTGCTCCGCCAAGGGGGATGGGAGGCCAGAGCAACTATTGCGCCGGAGGTGGACGAGGGGTATTGGTTTGGAAGAACAGCGGCAAAGCCAGATGAATACAGTCCATCCGGGCTAGGGAGGCGCGAGGACTATTATGGCGGGGATGCGGCGGAGGCTTGGCTTTACAAGGAGGAGCTGCCTTGGGGGCAAGCCTGCTTGGCTGCCGACCTATGGAATAGTCAGCAAAGGGGTGTAACGGGACGGCCCGGACCCGGCCGTCAGCATCCCTTTCAACGGCTGGCAAAGCTTGTTGCCGAGCTGCAGGAGCTGGATGGCCGGGGGCAAAGCCCCGGCATCGAAAGGGAGGCGCGGCGTCAGCTTGCCGGCCGCTGGGGGGAGAGATCACGGGGCGCGGCCGTGAGCGAGGAGACGGCTGGCCTGGCACAGCTGGCCGCCGGGCTGTTGCAGGGTCGCGCGCTGCTAGGCTGCGAAGCGCGCGACCTGCTTGTCGGCGCAGCCGGCCCCGGGGCCGGGAGCAGCTGGAGCGGAGCGCTTCAGCTGCTGTCCCTGCTGGGGCAGGCGCGCCTTGCCGGAGCGGTCGCCGCCGGGGATGGCGGGCGGCGAGCCGCTCGGGAGCTGCGCTGCCGGCGGTGCGGCAGCGGCGGGTTGCGCCTCAGGCGGACGCGCTGCTATGCCTGCGGGCGGATGTGCGCCTATTGTGAGGCTTGCTTGATGATGGGACGCAGCAGGGAATGCGAGCTTTTCGTCACTGGCGTGTATACGTCTTCCGATGCCATGAGCGAATTATTTTGTGACCAAGGCCACATAAACCGCTCATGTAATTTATCCACTGGCAAGGCATGGGGATTAAGCCCTGCCCAAGAGGCGGCAGCGGCACAGGCGCTGCATTTTATTGAATTGAAATTGAAACAGCGGAGCGTCACGGATGCCTCTGCCTCTGGCGCTGTTTTTTCGAGCGGGGAAGCATTCCATCCGTACTCGCGCTTTCTTATTAGCAGATTTACTCAGAAGCTGTTTTCATCGAACCTGCCGCACAGGGAGGAGTGGGCCCATTATTTTTTACTTTGGGCGGTAACGGGTGCTGGCAAAACGGAAATGATTTTCCCTTTGGTGGAAACGGTTCTTGCCAGGGGCGGCAGAGTGCTGATTGCATCGCCTCGCAGAGATGTGGTGATCGAGCTTGATCCTCGACTGCGGAAGGCCTTTCCTGAAGCTTCCGTCGTGACGCTATACGGGGGCAGCGAGCAGCGGTGGGAGCGGGGGAGCATTACGTTGTCCACGACGCACCAGCTCTTTCGATTTCACCAGGCGTTTGATCTGGTTGTGATCGACGAACTTGATGCTTTTCCCTATCATGGCGATCCCATGCTTCATTATGCCGCAGGCAAATGCGGATTGCCGGGCGTTCCAACTGTCCTGTTGTCGGCAACGCCGCCAAGGGAGATGCAGGCGGCTGCTAAAAGCGGCCGTTTGGCGCATGCCCGAGTACCCGTGCGTTTTCATCGTCATCCTTTGCCCGTTCCCAGGCTGGTAGCCTCTCCTTCCGTTGCTGCCATGCTGGCCGGAAAAAAGGCACCGTCCGTCCTTTTGAAAGCGCTCCGGGAATCTATTCAGCGCGGGGCGCAATGCTTTGTTTTTGTCCAGCGAATCTCTCAAACAGAAGGGGTGGCGGCATTGCTGGCAAAAGCATTGCCTTGCCGGCATGTGGCAGCGACCTCATCCCAAGACCCGGAGCGAGCCGAAAAAGTGAAACGATTCAGAGCCTGCGATATTCGGGTTTTGGTAACCACAACCATTCTGGAGCGCGGGGTAACGATTCCGCGCAGCGATGTGTATATTCTGGATGCCGACGGCCGATTATTCGACGAGGCCTCGCTTGTTCAAATGGCGGGAAGGGCTGGTCGATCAGCCGACGATCCTTTTGGCAGAGTCGCCTTTTTTGCCAAGGAGCGGAATGAGTCCCAGCTCCGCGCTGTCAGACATATCGCCGATATGAACAAGGCAGCTCGACGTCAGGGCTATTTGCGCTGAAAAAAAGGAGTATAAATAATGAATATAGGCTGGGTTCAATTGGTTTCCAGGTTTACAGGGAGCATCCTCCATAAATCCATGGAGCTGCTGGCGCCTGCGCCGGCGGAATGTCTGATTTGCAACAAGCCCAAGCGGGCGGGACGGAATCGGGACGGGCTACTGCCTTACGGGTATCCGGAATTGCCGCTTTTGACCGCCTCCCTTTGCTCAAACTGCTTAAAAGCCATTCCTTGGATGATGCGTATTCTATGCCCTATTTGCGGACGTGGCGTTCACTGCGACGACTGCAGCCGAAGAAGCGGGCGTTCTTTTGTGATTAATCGAAGCGCCGTTGCTTATAATCCGGCAATGAGGGAATGGCTTGCATTGTACAAATACCGGGGGAAGGAGCGTCTTGCTCCTATGCTGGGAGAAATGCTGCTTCCCGCTTGCTGGCTTTTGATGCGCCAAATGGGGGGAAAGAGATGGGACTTCATCACTTATGTGCCAATTAGCGAGGAAAGAGCGATGGAGCGCGGCTTTAATCAGGCGGAGGAGATTGCTGGCCACATAGCCGGAAGGCTTGGCCTAGATGTGGTCAGAACGCTGAAACGTACAAGACATGCCGGTAAAATGAGCTTTAAAACCCGGCGCGAAAGAATGAGCGAGGCGGAAACCCTCTTTGAAATGGATGGGCATAGCAGCCGCTATATCCGGCAAATGGGAACCGACTGCGGGAGAGAGATTCGTATTTTGCTAGTGGATGATATCTATACAACGGGCAGCACCGCCGAAGCCTGCGCACATGCCATTCGGGAAGGAAGCGGGGGAGCGGCGGCTATTTATGTGGCAACATGGGCGAGATCCTGATTATCCTGCAAATCTCTGTCTGACAGTATGTAAATACGTGATTCATAGGTGAAAAAATGATATACTGTTTGAAGAAGAGAAGGATGCCTAGGGCAACCGGCTTGAGGTTCTGTTTTTGTCAGTAAGATTTTTCGCTTTACAGGTTTTTTCGCATCACTGGGGTTATTTTGATTATTTTGATTCCAGCAGCAGCTTCCTTTCTTTACCGGAATTACAGCTTGCCGGGAGATGCATGCCGCTTATTTATGAAATGGCTTGCAATTTCCGTTATTAAATAATGAAGAGATTTTTAACATGTTAGGGGGATGAAATAATGAGTCTGGAAAATTGTCCTCGCTGCGGCCGATTGTTTAATCGAAGCTTTCGCGATGTGTGCCCGGTTTGCATTCGGGATATTGATAAAGAATACCAGCTTTGCGCCGACTATTTGCGCGAGAATAAAGGAGCTATCATAAGTGAGCTTTCGGAGATGACAGGAGTTTCCATCAAACAAATTACGAAATTTGTACGTGAAGGACGCATTTCTATCTTGAATGCGCCAAACATGTCTTATCCTTGCGAATCTTGCGGGACGTTGATTCGTGAGAGCAATTTGTGCGAAGGGTGCAGGACGAGACTGACGAAGGATACTCGAAAAATGATCGACGACGAAAGAAACAGAAAGCAGGTTGAAGCCCAAGCGGCCAAAACGGACAGTAACTACAAGGGGATAGACCGCTACAAAGACAGGTACTAAATTTATTATGCCATTCAAGTGGTTTTACAAATTTCCACTTTCCATTAAGCGATTTGCCTGGGGGCATGAAGGCGCCGGATTTGACATTCGTACCCGAAAATTGCCTTTTTGAACGTACACTTAAAGTTGCTATTCAATAATATTGCAAAAGAGCCGATAATACTTGCATAAGGTAATCGGCTTTTTTAGTTTCTGTAAATAAATGAGGTGATGGAATTGAAGATAAATGAAACCAATCGAATAGGCGCGGCCAATCCCTACCAGAAGCAAAATGAAATCAGAAACACAGATTCCAAAATTGCTAAAAAGAAGGACGAGGTTCAAATTTCCGCGGCCGCCAAGGAGATGCTTAGCACGAGCAAGCTTAATGAATCGGATAGAAGCCAGCATATAGAAGGGCTCAAGCAGTCGGTATCCTCGGGTACCTATCATGTGGACGCTGGAAAAATTGCCGAAAAGCTGCTTCCATATTTGCGCGATAACTGAGAACGGCGGGACGGGGGAAAAGGTTGATGTTGATAGCAGGCATCATAGCGATTTTGCAGCAGCAGTTAGGGCTTTATGAGCGGATATTGGAGTGCGAAAAAGGAAAAAAGGCCTTGATTATGAAAAACGACGTTGTTCAGCTAAACGTCCTGACCCAAAAAGAAAAACTCCTCACGGCGCAAGCAGACGAGCTTGAGACCAAAAGACTGCTCTCCACCGCAAAATATTTCAAAGAAATTGGATTCCGCAACCGTTCCGGCATTTTGTCCGATTTAATCAAATCCGTCAATCAGCCTGAAGAAAAGCAGGCCTTAATGTCTCTCTCCAATGAGCTGACGGCCATGCTGCAGGAACTAAAACATTATAACGACATCAACCAGCAGCTGATTCAACAATCGCTGGACTATATTAACTTCTCGATCAGCCTGATGGTCGAGGACCCAAGCGAAGATGTGGTCTACCAGCATCCCATGAATCAAGTGGGAGCCAATAAGCAAAAGGCCTGGTTCGATTCCAGAGCCTAATAGAGGTTGAATTAAAAGGGGATGAATAAATGAGATCAACCTTCCATTCGCTGGAGACAGCCAAACGGAGCTTGTTTACCCAACAAGCCGCTATCAATACAGTAGGACATAACATTTCCAATGCCAACACGGAAGGTTATTCGCGCCAAAGGGTCAGCATGGTTGCGTCGCGTCCGATCGAGGCCTATGGCATGAATCGCTCCAATGCGCCGGGCCAATTGGGCACGGGCGTTGAATTCACTTCCATCACTCGAATTAGGAATGCGTTCCTAGATTCCCAATACCGCGAGCAAAGTCAAGGCGTTGGCAGTTTGTCTATTCAAACCGATACCCTAAAAAAGCTGGAAGGCATCGTTAACGAGCCGTCTGATTACGGCCTGCGCGGCGTTATCGAGAAGTTCTGGAGCTCTTGGTCCGATTTGAGCAAGGATCCCGAGAACGTAACGGGCCGTGAAATTTTGGTTGAAACCTCCAAAGCATTAACGGATACGTTTAATGAGTTCAATCGTCAACTAACGAACATGCATGCGGACTTGACATCCAACATCGAAGTGAAGGCCACGGAGGCCAATTCGCTTTTATCCACTATCTCTTCCTTGAATCAGGAAATTCGCCGTATTGAATCGCTGGGCGACGATGCCAACGATTTACGCGATCAACGCGATTTGATGACTGATAAGCTATCCAAAATCGTCAACATTACCGTATCGGAAACGGATCTTGGCTATAACATCAACATGGGTGCTGTCAACTTGGTGCAAGGTACTGCAGTTACCCCGCTGAGCGCTGCTCAACTGGAAACGGCTTTTACTACGGGCGCCTTGACAGGCGGCGAAGCCTACGGAATGATGCTCTCCCGCGATACTTATGTCAAGGAGTTTGCACAGCAGATTCATACGCTGGCTGACACACTGGCTAACGGAGACATCGAAATTACGCTTCCGGCGGGAACGGTAAAGCCGGGCACAACAACGCCGATTACAGCCCCGGAGACAATTACGGTCAAGGGTATTAACGGGTTGCACAAGCTGGGGTATACGCTCGAGGAGCCTGCAACTGCGGGTCAGGACTTTTTCGCATTTACAGCCGATCCCAATTCGTTAACGGGCTTTAGCTATGCAGTTAACCCTGCCATTGTGGCGGATGCCAATAAGGTTGCGACCTCGCTTCGGACAACAACAGACGCTGCCGGTACGACAGTAGTCAAAGGCAACAATGGTCTTGCATTGCTAATGTCCGAGCTTCAGAATATCAAGTTTGCTTTTGATGAAACGGCACAAGGCGGCGCTATTACGCAAGCTACGATTAACGATTTCTACAGCGCTGTTGTGGGGGCGTTGGGCGTTCAAAGTCAAGAGGCAAATCGCTTATACACGAACACGCAGACTCAGTTGGATCAGGTAGATAGCAACAGGAAATCGATAAGCGGCGTTTCTCTGGACGAGGAAATGTCCGACCTGATCAAATATCAATATGCATACAGCGCGTCGGCGCGCTTCATGACGACATTTGATGAGCTGCTGAACAAGCTGATTAACGGCACTGGACGAGTAGGCCTGTAGGCTTTTATATCAAGGGAATAAGGAGGCAACAGAGATGACGCTTCGCGTTACCCAAGGCATGATGCATCTTCAGCTCATGCGTAATTTGAACAGAAACATGGCTCAGATGGAACAACTCCAGATGCAAACAACAACCGGCCGGAAGATCAATAAGGCATCCGACGACCCGGTTGGCATTACGTATTCGCTTCGTTATCGGGCGGAGCTTGCCGCAAATGATCAATATAAGAAAAACGTGGATTCTGCTTTGTCCTGGCTGGAATTTAATGATACCGTGCTTGATCAGGCGGGGGATGTGCTCAAGCGGTTGAAAGAACTAACAACTCAAGGCAGTAATGGTACGAATCCTGGCGTTGCGCTTGACAATATTAAAAATGAAATTCTCCAGTTGAAAACTCAGTTGGTTGAAATCGGCAACAGCAAGATGAATGGAAAAGCTGTCTTTAATGGCGAGCAGTTCGGAGCCCCTCTTTTTAATACAGGCGATCCGGCTTTTGATGCTAAAAGCGCCGAAGGAGACAAGGGCGTTATCAATTATGCAATTAGCGTAAATATGAATATTGACATCAACTTTACGGCTGATCAAGTATTCGGAGGTCCCGATCCAGCAGGGACGGGCAACAATGTTTTTTCCGTCATTGATCGAATCGTTGCGGGATTGACTTCCAATAATTATCAAGCCGTCAGTGCAGAACTGGGAAATATCGATTCCAGCGTGGATCGTATATTAAATGTTCGCGCCGAGATTGGCGCGCGTGTGAACAGGCTGGAATTAATGGATAATAGACTAGCTGATTTAGGCATTAATTTGAAGGACATGAAGTCGAGAACAGAAGATGCTGATTTTGAAAAGCTGTTGATTGATTCTCAAATAAATGAAAATATTTACCAGGCTTCATTATCTGTGGGAGCAAAGGTTATTAGTAAATCGCTTGTCGACTTCCTGAGGTAGCTATGACATTTCCTCAAATTGATATCCGACAAACGCCGATTCGTTTGGACATCAAGTCCGAGCAGGGACAATTTAATATTCGCCAACATTCTGCCACTATGGATATTAAGTCCACACAAGCAAACATCGAGGTGTCCACCAAGCCGCCTGTCGTCAAGGCTGATATGACAAAAACCTGGGATGCCTTGGATGGCGGCGGGACGTTGTCCTTCATGAGCCGATTGTATAATCAATTTGGGCAATTTGTAAATGAAGCGATAGTAAATACCGTTCGCGAGTATGACCAGATCGGCGATGCGTCGCTTCCAACCGACCCCATACCGCAAATTGCCTGGAACAGCATAACAAGAAAACCGCCAAAGCTGCAGCTTTACGGGGAAGCTTCGGTGTTGAATATGTCGTTCAAGGTTGATATTACACCGCCGGACATTAAAATTACGCCTGGAAAAGCAGAAGTATCGATTACGGCCAATAAGCCTGAAGTTAATTTTCAGCGCGGCGGAGTAAACGTTACTGTTGCTCAATATCCCTCCGTTGCCATTACAGTGCCTCAAATTGATTTGACCCTTTAATCCTGCCATAATAAAAGGTAAAAAAAGCTATGAAATCCATTGAGGTTATCATGGCTTTTTCTTTTGATTCGGGCTTAACCAGATTTAATTAGAGCTTTATTATTATGAAGGAGAGTGATATTGTGCTGGTACAAACCTCAAGATTTGGAGAATTGGACATAGCGGAAGACGAAGTGTTCCATTTTGAAGAAGGCATACCGGGTTTTCGTCACGTACAAAAATATGCCATCATTGAAGTTGAGGAAAGTCCGTTCATGTATTTGCAGTCCGCAGACCATGGGGATGTATCCTTTATTGTCGTTTCGCCTTTTGATTTTTTAAAGAGCTATGAGTTTACGCTGCCTGAGGAACTAATAGAAAGTTTAAATATAAAAAATGAGCAACAGGTTAAAATTGTAAGCATCCTTTCAGTTCGGAATGACCTGGCATCCGCAACCATTAATTTGGGAGCCCCCATCATCCTGAACACCCAGCTTAGACTCGGCGCGCAATATATATTGCCTGATGGGAAATACTCCATTCATCATCCGTTATTTGCAGGTAAAGTCCCGGTTGAAGGAGGAAAATAGGATGTTGGTGCTCAGTAGAAAAATGGGGGAGTCCCTCATTATTGACGGCAATATAGAGGTGACCATCTTAGAAGTTTCCAATGATGTGGTTAAGGTTGGAATCAAAGCTCCTAAGGAAGTGGGGATTTTGCGCAAGGAGCTTTATGCCGAGGTTGAAGAGACCAACGTTTCGGCTGAGCATTCCGCTATTTCAAAGGAAGATTTGTTAAAACAATTTGGTGAAATTAAAAATATAAAAAAGCTATAAAACTTTGGCGAGGGATTGCCGATATAGTACATAGGGCTGATAAGGGCGGCCGACCTGAATCAGTTTACCACATGGACGTGGGACATATAACCGACATTCAAGGAGGAACTATCAATGCGTATTAATCACAACATTACTGCTCTGAACAACCACCGTAACATGGGTCTGAACACCAATGCTGCAGGTAAAAGCATGGAAAAACTGTCTTCCGGTCTTCGTATCAACCGTGCCGGTGACGATGCTGCAGGTCTGGCAGTATCCGAAAAAATGCGTGGTCAAATTCGTGGTTTGGAGCAAGCTCAACGTAACGTTCAAGACGGTATTTCTTATGTACAAACAGCTGAAGGCGCAATGAACGAAGTTAGCGCCATGCTGACTCGTATGAAAGAGCTGAACGTTCAAGCATTGAACGGAACGTACTCCACTACTGATAAAAACAACATTCAGTTGGAAGCTTCTGAGCTGAAAGGCCAAATTGCAAGCATCTTGGCTGACACTCGCTTTAACGGTATTTCGATTGCAAGCAGTGCTGCAGAATCGATTGCTATTCAAGCAAATGATAGCGCACAAGTTATTACAATCAACAAAATTGTAACAACTTCAATCAATATCGCGTCTATTTCGTCTTCTGCTGCATTGACATCCACGACATTGACTTCGATTGAGGACGCAATTACAGCAGCCGCTACAGAGCGCGCTAAACTGGGTGCTACTCAAAACCGTTTGGAATACACTTCCAACAACTTGGGTACTACAGTTGAGAACTTGACTGCTTCCGAATCGCGTATCCGTGATACTGACATGGCGAAGGAAATGGTTGAGCTTACTAAAAACAACATTTTGCTGCAAGCCTCGCAAGCGATGCTGGCGCAAGCAAACTCCGCGCCGCAAGGCGTATTGTCCTTGCTCCGTTAAGGGTAGCTTGAGGAAAACAATCAGAGGCTTTGGATTATATCCAAAGCCTCTCTTTATATAGAGGTGAATAAGGCTTTACAGACTTAAGAATGTCCGTTAATTTAGTCGAATGAGGTGTATTTATGACATTTCAGATATCCTCTACTTCATCAACGGTTTCCAGGCAAGCAGCAACTGAAAGAATCAACTATGATCAAGCCGGTAAACAAAGTGAGGCCAGAGATTTACTACGAAGTGCAGCTGAGTTGAAAAAGGAAGAACAATTAGGAACCCATCTTCCTATCGGCGATGAGCAGATGCTTAAAATGATGGAACGCGCTGTGAAAGCTCTACAGGGACCTCATACAAGCACGGAATTTTCAGTTCATGAGGCAACAAATACGATTATGCTAAAAATTATGAATTCAGATACAGGTGAATTGATTCGGGAGATCCCTCCGGAAAAAACACTGGACATTGTGGCCAAGTTAATTGAAGTGAATGGATTGTTAATTGATGCCAGGGTTTAGAGACTCATCGAAATGAGGTGTAAATATTGAGGGTTACAGGTTTAGCATCCGGTATGAACGTTGATGATATTGTTAAAAAAATGATGGAACCCCGGAATGCTGCATTAACAAAACTGAGGCAAAAATCCTTGCTTATTGATTACAAGCAAGAGGCTTACAGAAGTCTAAGTATCACAATGATAGACCTTAGAAATAATAAGCTTCCTGACCTGAGAATGACGGGGGCTATTAATGCAAAAAAAGCTGAAGTAACGGGTAATACATCAGCTATATCCGCTACAACCAGTTCTGGCGCCGCTGCAGGTATCTATGAAGTTGAAGTGAAGCAATTAGGTTCAGCGGCATCCGTAAAAGTCGGAACAGGTTTAGTCAATTCAGGGTCGATGGCGCTCAAGGATCTTGGCTTTAATGGAACGTCAATTAACATTACAAATGAATCGGAGACTGATCCGTCTAAAAAGACCATTGAAATTGAGTATGATCGAGATACAGATACTCTTCAATCTTTGGTAGACCGCATTAACAATACTTCAAAAGCAAATGTAACGGCAATATATGATAGTAGTACTGGCGATATTATGTTTAAGTCAAAAACAGTGGGTGAAAAACAATTAACCATTCAAGGGTTTCCAGGTGCGCCTAGCGTTACTGGGGCTAAGTCCGAGGATGGCATCGCAATTGTTAACGGGGTTGAATTAAAAGCAACCAATAACCAAGTTTCAATTAATGGTGTAACCATTAAGCTAAACAAAGAGACGGGTACTGAGGGAGTATCTACGCTAACTGTAGGTACGGATAGCAAGAAAATATTAGATACTATTAAAACATTTATTTCCGAGTACAATAAGCTGCTGGATTCTGTTAACGGTAAATTAAGTGAAGACAAGTTCCCTAAGTATACACCGCTGACAGATGACGAGCGTGCTGAATTATCCGATAAACAGGCTGAGCTTTGGGATCAAAAGTCCAGGAGCGGTTTGCTGAAATACGATAGTATTCTTCAAAGGACGGCAACAGAACTCCGTATGGCTATAATCAGCAGTTTTGGGGACGATGATAATTTCAATATCCAATCCATAGGAATATCTACGGGAAAATGGCAGGAAAAGGGCAAACTTGTCATAGAAAATGAAGAAAAACTTTTAGCGGCTATTGAAGCAGATCCTAGCCGTATCGAGGCGCTATTTACGGCCAGAGGTTCATCTGAAAATCTACCCGCAGGGCAAACCTATGTCAATAACCGTGAGTCAGGGATATTTTCGCGAGTTAGCGATATTTTAGCTACCTCTTTGAAATTAATGTCCAGCAAAGCGGGTACTTCCCAAGTTAGTACTTCCTTAAATGAAGGATTTCTGGTAGATTCATTAATGGGATCAGAAAAAATTGATATATCACGTAAGATCACTGATCTTACCCGCAAGCTTAATATGATGGAAACACGGTATTACAAACAATTTACCGCAATGGAAACTGCCATAAACAAATTTAACTCGCAAGCAGGCAGCTTCTCAAGCTTTTTATAGTGATAAGGAGATGGAAAAGCCATGATTAATCCCTATCATAAGTACCAGGAGTCGGCTGTGCAGACGGCGACTCCTGCTCAGTTGATTCTTATGCTGTATGATGGTGCTATTAAATTTGTGAAGCAGGCAATAATTGAAATTGAACAGAAGCGATATGTCGACGCCAATACCTATTTCCTCAAATGCCAATCTATTATACATGAATTAGTGGCATCACTTGATTTCAATATTGAAATTTCAAAAAATTTAGGTTCAATTTATGAATACCTGCTTCACTTGCTCATACAAGCAAATATAAAAAAAGATATAAGCAAAGCTGAAGAAGCCCTCAGCCATATGACTGAACTAAGAGATGCATGGAGGCAAGCTATTAAGCAGAATGGTGGAAGCCAGGCCATTGGTGTTAACTAATGGAAGCCCAGTTGAAGTTACTATATGATATGACAAAAGAACTGGCAGAAACCGAAGAGAGCGTTTCTTATGAACGCTTTGAACAGTTGATAGTACTTCGGGAACGAGTTATCGAAAGTTTAAACCAACATAAAGAGCTTAGCAATGATGAAAATAGACTAATTAAGCTTATCGTACAGTTGGATGCATCTATTCATGACAGGATGTGCGCAATTAGAGATGAAGCCTCGAAAGAATTGCGATTAATTAACGCAAGCCGAATACAACGTTCAGGGTACGATGCTTCAAGGTATGGAGACAGCTATTTTATAGATTACCGCAATTAAAAAGGATCCCCTCTCTTTCTTTTTCTTCCAGAGTGGGGTTTTTGTTTTTGGTAGTAACAATAGAGGAGGACATAATGACAACGATATCTTTGGTGATGATCGTCAAGAACGAAGCAGCTGTCATTGGCCGATGTTTGGATAGCGTTAAGGGGCTGGTAGATGAAATTATTGTAGTTGATACGGGATCAGGGGATGAAACAAAATCCATTTCAAGGTCGCATGGTGCCAAGCTATTTGATTTTCAATGGACGGATAGCTTTGCAGAGGCAAGGAACTTTGCTCTTTCTCAATCAAGCTGCGAATGGAGTCTAGTGTTGGATGCGGATGAATGGGTGTCCAATGATTGTAATGAGGCGATAAGGCAGTTCATTCAAGGACCTCAACGGATAGGCCGGATAAAAAGGATAAATAAATTTAAAGGAAAATCAGATGACTCATACGCACAGGATTTTGTATCGCGATTATTCCCTAGCATTTTGAGGTATGAAGGATCTATACATGAACAAATTGTTACGCAATTACCTAGAGAAATAGTCCAGATTGAATGCAGACATGATGGATATTACGATAGCAGCCGTTCAAAGCGCAATATTCCGCTTTTAGAGAAGGAACTTGCTCATGATGCAGATAATGCATACCTTCTCTATCAATTGGCAAAGGAATATAGAGGACTAGAAGATTATGAATCAGCCTATACCTATCTTCTGAATGCCTATCACCATGGACAGATAACCGATAGTTTTTACCCTTACATAATTGTAGATTTAATTTATGCCGCAATAGAGTGTGTTAAATTGAAAGAGGTTCTTGACATTGTTTATCTTGCGAAAAATTTATGGTTGGACTTCAGTGACATACATTTTGTTGTGGGACTTTATTATTTGGAATTAATATCCAAGTATACGGAGCAGTATATCCATCTGCTTCCGGAAATTGAGCTGTGCTACAAAAAATGCCTCAGTATAGGGGAGAACAACCTTTATGATAGCGTTTTGGGAACAGGTAGCTATTTAGCCAACCATAACTTAGGAGTATTTTATGAGGTAACAGGAAATCTTCAACAGGCAGTTGATTGCTATCAGCGTGCTTCTAATCAAATGTATCAGCCGTCGATTGATAGGCTAAAGAGCCTGTCGATAGGATAGGTAATTCCAGACGAATGATCTGCTTTGTGAAAAGTGGATTATTCGTCTGGTTGTTACTTTTTGTTAAAACGTTCCGTTTACAGGTAGTTTGGAGAATTGCGGCGATAATGCAAAGTATTTTTTTTTGTATAACTCACGAATTTCATCATCCTTGCAATGGTTCAACAACATTGTATAGAGGTGACGGATATCTGGTGCTAGTTCAATGCCTCTTAGGAGAAGAGCACATCCCTCTTCATGCAACCCTTGTTTGAAGTGAAGAGTAGCGAAGTGAACATAACTTGCTTGACTTAACTGGTCTCGATCGAGCAGTACATTAAAATAATCAATGGCAATATCGGTCATGTGATGGCTATAAAAATAGTTCGCTATCAAATTGGTGACTGTATCGCTGTTGGTCAAAGTAATAAACTTGTCAAATAAATCAAACTGTTGCAAAACTAATAGTTCGACTAATAAATCGAATAAAGTGATACTGTTTCTGTCCAACCAATTCGCATCAAGATCGATCTCCTGCTTTAGCTTTGTATAACACTCGAATTGATTCTCCAAAGTCGAATTAATGGCTATGTCATTTGTTAGATCCGGCAGATCAAAAATAAGCGAACCAATGAACAAAAGCAATAAATCATTTGTTTGATCAATGGGCTTTGCTAATGAATGAGTGAGTATTATGAATTGGTCCTTATCAAACTGCAAAAGCGAGTATTTCAATAGGTCTTGAGTGTTTATTAATTCAATATCTTCTAATTTCTCGTAATAAAACTTGGCCAGTGTTTTATGACCTAATGTTGTAAATATTTTAAATAATATCAATTGGTCACGTTGTTTTTCTTCAGGATAAAGTTTTTTTACCATATCCAAAACAGAATCGTCTGAACCATGGTAAGCTAAAACTTCAAGCAAAAGCACCAAGGTTTTATAATCATACGGGTTTGCCTGTAATAATTTAATCGAATAATAAATTAATTTATCGGTATCCTGCTCCATCTCTGCGAATCGTAATAATTGCTGAAGAGGGGCGGTGGAACCAAGGGAAGGATTTATGAGCCAGAAAACATCTTGTTGTTTAGATAGCTTTTCGGCAGCTTCAATGGCTTGAAGGTGGTGCAGCCGTGCTTGTTGAATCATTCCTGCTTGTGAATAAATATGTCCAAGTAAATAATGCGGTTCGGGGTATTTATCCTGATCTTTAAATACTTTCTCGACGATATTTAATGCATCGGTCAATCGATCCAATGAGATATACAAATTAGCTAAATGTACTGCGCAATGCCATAGCCAAGGATTATTTTGTGTGGCTTTACCAATAGCCCGTTCATAATTGTAGAGCGCTTTTTTGGTGTCTCCTCTTACGGCATGTTCATTGCCGATCGTATACAGATCGTATGGCGTGAATCCTGATTTTTGCTTAAGTGCGGTAAATATCTTTTGGTTGCGCTCGGATTTGTTTTTTGAATCAAGCGTTTCCTTTAAGTATCCGGTATGAAAGGCCGTAATAGGGGAATCTTTAGAAAAAAACTCAGTCCCTGCTTCATTAGTCAACTGCTCGTGTATCGGCCTATAATACTTAAAGCCTTTAAAATTTGGGAACAATCTTGGAATGGGAGCAGTTGATAAGCTGGCTTTGTTAAGAGACTCCCCTATATAACTAACAACCGAAATAGTATACGTACAGGTTGAGCTTGCATCTTCGTCTCGAAGGAATAGTTTGTATTCCTGAATGTTTTCTTTATTAATGTATTCGTCTGCATCCAGAACAAGGATCCACTTAGACGTGGCATATCGAAGGCTCTCATTGCGTGCAACCGAAAAATCATTAACCCATTTAAAGTCATATACATGAGGGGTGAATTCTCTCGCAATTTCCTTTGTGGAATCTGTGGAGCCTGTATCAACTACAATGATCTCATCAGCTAGTCCTTCAATGCTCTCAAGACAACGCCTTAAGACGGACTCCTCATCCTTAGTTATGAGACAGACTGATAATAATTTTTCCATTTATTAACTCCTTATTTATGCGCGATTTGTCTAATCTGTTACTTCAATAATATCATAAAAATGTCGATAATAAATTATCTGAAACTAAATGAATTGGGTAGGAACAATAGAAAAACTATTTTGTTAAAAAATATAGCTGAGCTATCTTCGGACCTTTGTAAATTGAGTTAGTAGATAAAGACTAAGTTTAACCCACTACACGAGTTGAATGGAGTTCAAATGATGAATATTGAAGACATTTTTTCGAAGATGAAAATGTATATAGAGACTGGCGAGATCGATAGTGCTTTTAAACTTATGAGTACTCTGGATGATGCAAAATTTACTAGCTCAGAATATATTAACGCTAAGGCCATATTATTACGTGAAATCGGTCAAATACTGGCCGCGGAAAATATCTTATTAGAAGGTTTGGTTGCATATCCGGAATGTAGCGACATTTATTACAACTTAGGATATATTTATTATGAAAAAGAATTGTTTGTTGAAAGTGCCATTTGTTTTGCAACATATTGCCGTTTAGAAGATAGCTTGTCAGAGCAAATAAATGAATCAGTAAAAGACATTGAACTTGTGATGAAAGAATTTTCGAAACTGTATGTTGTATTTGAGAGCTTTAGAAAAGCATCCAATCAAGATTATGTGTTTATTGGTGAAAAATCTTTTGCAGATGATACATTGTTTATGATATTGAACCAAATATTGAATCGGTTTAATAATAGAATTTATTACTTTCTTGAACCAGTTGAAGTACTAGTCGAAGCCTTTCCAGAATTGGATGAGGTATTGGATATTATTATTGAAAATATGGAGGCTAGCCACGGAACATATTTTATACGACCGATTATTCTTAAAACCAGCACGGATACGTTTGATACAACACCCTATATTCTAAAGAGAATCAAAGAAGGTTTTGCTCCAAGTCGACATTGTAATGTTGTATGCTCGTCAGAATTTCTTAATAGAATTGTAGAAAGAGATACTGTGGACGGACTGGGCAATCAATTCGAAATAATTTTTGCACCTGCAGATCATAATGTGAAGGGGATTGTTTCCTTCAGTTTTTATGGTGATTATAATCAAACGTTGAATAGACTTTATCATATTGATACCTCCTCTGGGTGGGATGGGCACTCGTTAACAATCAGTATTGTTATACCAACTCGTAATAGTGCCAATATATTAGAGCATACACTAAGAACATGCCTTCAGGATCAAGGGAAAGATTTTGAAATTGTAATTAGTGATAATAGCTGGGTAGGAAATGACGATACGTTACTACTTGTTCAGCAGCTAAACGACCCGCGTATAAAGTATTATCGCCCTGAGCGGGAACTAACATTAAAAGAAAACTTTGAATATGCATATTGCTTGGCTCAAGGAGAATTTATTTTTTCAATTGGATCTGATGATGCTGTGCTGCATCGCGGATTAGAAATATTGCGTGAAATTCTGAAGCGTTACCCGGACCAAGATGTACTTATTTGGGACAGATTAATGTATATGTGGCCTGGCGTAGGTCAAGGGCAGGATGATTTGCTTAGCATTCCATCGAACCAATATCGACCTGAGAAAGTTGAAGTAAAATATATTGAGTCTGATCTTTTCTTGCAAGCCATTTTAGATTTACAAGTGTCAATGTATTATCTTCCTATGTTTTATATAAATTCTGGATTCCGTCGAAGGTATATTGGCAAAATGATTGAGAAATCCGGGAAGTTTCTTGATGGTGGTACACAAGATATTTATACAGGACTAATAAACTATGCATTAAATGATCAGCTGCTTCACATTATGCATCCAATTACAGTTGCGGGCATGTCAGTTCAAAGTACGGGTGTTCTAGCTAACAAAATGCTTGAATCCAGTACCGTTGAAGATGAATATATAAAAAAGAACCGTCAAATTGCTAATCAAAGAATGTATGCAACGAAAGTGCTTCCACTTAAAGGTTATTCCGATAAGTGGCTCCTTTTTAGTGAGTATGCAAAAATATGTCAAAAAAATATCAATCAAAAATTTAAGTTAAATAGACTTAATTGGAAGCAGGCGTATTCATCTTGCGCTGAGCTTCTTTCAGAAACGGATCCACGTTTTAATGAGAGAATTCATGAATTTGAGGAATCGGCTGCCGCCCTAGGCGATAGAGCTTTTTTGAAGTGGTTTAAAGAAACGTACTCTAGAAACCCAAATTTTAAAGGTGTTACCTATTTAAATATAGTTGAAAAGAAATACTTGTGGGGAATTCAAAATGATGGCTCATTAATATTGGATGCTTCATTATTCAACATAAGTAATGTGTATGAAGTTTGTAATCTAGTATATAAACTATATCGAATTTGAAGTATCAAAGGAGACTCGTATGTATAAAGTAGGGCAAATGATTCACTATGAGAGTCAGGCGGCTGTCATTGTTGAAGTGCGGAAATACAGTCTGTTGATCGCGGATTTAAGCGAACAAGGGATAGATCTTTCAACAATGAAGGAAATAGACAGGAAATTTTTTCAGGATAACGGAACAGCAACAAACAATATGGTATCTTCTGCTGTGTTGGAAAAAGCAAAGCGAGAACGTATTTTTACACAGGTTAGAGAGTTCTATGCCCTTTTTCATCAACAGAATTCATTCGAAGCCGGATCAACCAAAATTCCGTATTCAGGAAAAATATACGATGAAAATGAAATGGTGGCACTAGCTGACGCATCCCTTGACTTCTGGTTGACGACAGGACGTTTCTCTCACGAATTCGAAAAAGAGTTTGCTCAATATCTGGGTGTGAGGTATGCTCTTTTGACTAACTCCGGTTCTTCGGCCAATCTTCTTGCAGTGTCTGCACTCACTTCATCTAAGTTAGGTAATCGTAGACTACTGGCGGGAGATGAGGTTATTACAGTTGCAGCGGGATTCCCTACAACAGTTGCTCCGATTATTCAAAATAGCCTGGTTCCTGTATTTGTAGATGTAGAGTTGGGCACCTACAATATAGATGTCTCACAGCTTGAAGAAGCACTTTCAGATCGTACAAAGGCAATTATAATTGCCCATACAATGGGGAATCCGTTTAATCTTGAAGCTGTTATGCATTTTGCTGAAAAGCATCAGCTTTGGGTGATTGAAGATAACTGCGATGCTTTAGGTGCAAAGTATGGAGGCAGACTTACTGGAACGATGGGCCATATTGGTACTTCCAGCTTTTATCCACCACACCACATTACAATGGGGGAGGGCGGTGCGGTCTATACCAATGATCCCAAACTAAAAATGATTATTGAATCTTTTAGGGATTGGGGAAGAGACTGTTGGTGTCCTTCCGGCTGCGACAACACATGTCATAAACGATTTGGCTGGCAACTTGGCGATTTGCCAAAAGGATATGATCATAAGTATACGTATTCTCATCTTGGCTACAACTTGAAAGTGACGGATATGCAGGCAGCTATTGGGCTAGAACAACTTAAAAAACTGCCCGAGTTTGTGGAGAAAAGAAATTATCATTTTTCTCTCTTACATGCCAAATTAAGTGAACTGGAAAGTGATTTAATATTGCCTTTGGCTACTTCCAATAGTGAGCCGAGCTGGTTTGGTTTTATTTTGACGATTCGTGATGGCAATAAATTGTCCAGACAAAAAATGACACAGTTTCTGGAAGATCATCATATTCAAACAAGGATGCTGTTCGCGGGTAATATCACTAAGCAACCAGCTTTTCAAGGTTTGCATTACCGCGTAGTAGGAGATTTGAAAAATACAGATAAAATTATGCACGACACGTTTTTGGTTGGAGTCTATCCAGGATTAGATGAAGAAAAAATTGACTATATGGCTTCAAAAATAATTGAAGCTGTTAAATATTCGAGGCAATAATCGATGAACTAGAACTACGAGGAGTCTCATTGTGTCCATTTTTTAATGCATAGTTGTAAGTTCACCTTATAAGTGCCCCTCTCTTGGATGATGATGTTCTAGCTAAACACCATTATACTAAAGAAAGGGGCACTTTTTATGTGGCGTTACTTTTAGAAGATTGATAAAAGAACTTGGGGTTTATTGTTCGGGTGTTTCGGCTATTTTTAGAACGGCCATTGCATGAGTTATTGGATTATTATTGATTTTTTTCCCTAAGTATACATCAATAAAATAGTTCATCTCATTGACATATTTATCATTTGGTAATTCCTCATATTTAGCAACCAGATTGTTGTTCTCTAGGACTCTACCATTTGCAAAATCGAATTTAACGGTAGCTCTTTCAGAAAAAATTTCTATATAACGTTGAGTCTCTCGGCCAAAATAATCTAAATGAAGTTCAATAAGCTTATCTTTATATTTGCCAATATAAACTGCCAAGTCTTCACTGTTTATTTCAAGATTTGAGTAGTTACCAAAAACGTTAATAACATCTTGTGGAAAACCAAACAAATCAACCAAATAGTCCCATTCATGAATAATATCAATGCAGACACCGCCGCCTTGCTCTTTAAAAGCGCTATAAATATGTCTATAATCAGTATACGGACGCCAATCAGGAAGATAAGACGAGCATATGCTGCGTGCAGAATAGACTTTGTTTTTTGAGACAAAATCTTTTGCCGCGGCAAAAATTTTTGTGTATCTAAGGGGACAAGCTATATAATAGATACTATCAGTTGATAGGTTCAGTTCGTCTAAAGCTTTGCTGCTGCTTTCAAAAAGCGGCTTTTCAATAAAGAAGCATTTGGAAAAGCCGTTAAGTTTAGCTAAGGTTTGATAGTGTAAACTGGTTGGGTTTGCTATAAATATAATGTCGTAAGGGGGTGACAATTCATCTATGCTATAAGCGGTCTTGATATTATTATCAAGAGCCCTAGCTTTTGAATGGCGCAGTGCAGTTATGTCTAAGTGTATGCCTCTATTGGCACATATCGTAGTCAGATTATCTATATGCCTTTTGCCGATCGAACCTGTTCCCACAAAGCATACCTTCAATATTAATTCCCCTCAATTTCATCGATTAGTTTTAAAGTTTTTAGGTCATCCATAAAACTATATCTGGCGACATCCTTACCATTGATAACACCAAAGAACGTTAAAATTTCATCCGTATAGGCATTTTCTATTATGTTATCGCTATATCTCTGGTCATTTTGAATATCTTCATAGGTTTGAATTTGTTGAAATTGTTTTGTAGCTAAATTCAGAACTTGCAAGGAGTTTGGCGTTCCTTCCCAAACGATATATAAATCCTCGGAAAAAACGACTAGCCTGCGAGTAGGCCTACGAGATACAATGTCAACACATACAGAACCAGTTGAACCAGATGTGTGTTCAAAGGTCACGAAGTAGTAATCATTATAATTAACTTCAAGTTCACTGATTTTCCCTTTGGAAACTGTAAAATGGGCAACTTCTCCCATGGCACTCAATATCCATGGGAGGTCAATTGCAAAAATTTCCCGACAGGCATTGCTTCTAATATCATTCACAAAGAAATCCTTATAATTTTCCCATGGATGCCAGTCGGGAAGGTATTGCCCCGAATGATAAATGTAATTAACCTTTTTATTTTTTGTTGCGTTAATTATATACTCAAGGTCTTTTCTGTAAAGCAGTGTTGAAGATAAAAACAAGGTGAGATTGCGCTCGCTAGCCTTTTTCACTAATTCTTCGTATTGGTCATTAATTAGATTCAGCTCCGTAAAAACGTGCAGACCGAAATCCAGACAAGTGTTGATTATTTTATGGTGTGAAGTTGGAGATGTGCAAACAAAGCAAGCATCAGGCCGTACATCTAAAACAGCCTCTTCAACTGATGCATATACTTTTAAAATGCCTATGGTAAGAGCTTCTTCACGTCTTTTTTCTGTGAGATCAATACCATATACTTCAATATCTGCAAATGCCTTCATTAATAATCTAGTACGTCTTTTCCCCATGGAACCTAGACCAATAACCAATACCTTCATAATTCATCACTCTCTCAAATATAAAATTAAAACATAAGGCTATCTATATCTTCTTTCTCTAAAAACGGCCACATATCATGCAACGCAGGTGTTGAAAACGAGCCATCTTCATTCATTCGAGACATGACCTTTGGGGAAACAGGATCATCAAATTTCTGCAAGACCTCCAAAAAAGCACGGCCCTTTTGTTCAAATAACCATTTCAAAGAATCCGCTATTTGACCGTTGTTTTCACATTTTTTATAGGGGAATGAAAAAGCTTCGGCCACCTTTTCAAATGGAGGAAAGCTTAGGCCGGAATCTTCGGAACAACCAACATATACTCCATTAAAGAAGTTGTTAGAGGTCTGTCTTATTGCACCATATCCTTCGTTATTAAAAACAACTATTTTAGCTGGCAGATCATAATGTGCAATAGTTTGCAGCTCTTGTAGATTCATCATTATGCTGCCGTCTCCAGTTAGACAAATTACTGTACGGCCAGATGCGATAGCAGCGCCAATTGTCTCTGGCAAGTCCGCACCCATTGAACCAACATTATTACTGGCAACAATACGTTGCTTTTCTTTTTTTACACCAATTTGAAGTTTTGCGGAGTTGGCCGTATTAGCTCCCAAAACAGATATACTATCTTCAGGCTCGTATTCCGCATATACTTCCCAAAACTTATATGAGGTAACTCTTTCATCATTAGCAACTGACTTGGCGGGCTCAAAAGGAGAAAATCTGTCTTTCAATTTTTTACAATAGTCTAACCACTCTTTTGAAACAGATATTTGCTCTGTGGTTGGCGATACCTTTTTAAAGAACATAGCTAAATCAGAATGAACAAAAAGTTCTATATCAAAACTAAGCTTTTTCATTTCTTCTTCCTCAATGTCAATCATAATAATCTTGGCATTAGGAGCAAAATATTCTGGCGCAAATCCTGTTACCTTGAACCCAAGAGGGGAGCCCAAAGATACAATGACATCTGCATTTTGAAGTATAAAATTACCCGGTCTAGGACCGATAGAGCCTGACATTCCAAAAAATAAGGGGTCATCATAGAACATGACATCTGCGGCAATACATGATGCAATCACTGGAATTCCTGTCTTTTTTGCAAAAGCGCGAAACTGCTCTGTATTCCCGCTATTTACAACACCATTACCTGGCAATAAACAAGGCCTTTTTGCATCTTTAATTAATTTCCACATTTCATTTAATACTTCCTTAGTTGCACATGGAAGTACTACATGATTATTCTCTACCGGATATAGATCGTCTTCGTTTACTTTAGCACTCTGTACATCAAGTGGAATGTCTATCCATACAGGGCCGCGTCTACCGCTCATTGCAATATTGATTGCTTTTTGTATCTCTCGCTTAACAGCGAGAGGATCTTTAATCATGACGGTATATTTGGTCATGTTTTTTACCGAGTTAATAATGTCAAACTCCTGAATACCTCTATAACGAAGGTTTTTGAGGCCAATGGATTCTGCTGTTGTTGCATAGCGAACTTGGCCCGAAATAACAAGCATAGGAAGGCTGTCTTGCCAAGCACCTAGTACTCCTGTAATGGCATTTGTTCCGCCTGGTCCGCTAGTTACGCAAACCAACGGCATTTTACCGCTAATTCTTGCATATGCATCTGCAGCCATCGAGCAAGCTTGCTCATGGTGGTTAAAGTATTTGTTTATATTATTATTAAGTGCTAAAGCGTTATTTAAATGCATTGCACCACCGCCTACAACTGCAAAACAATCCGTTATATCATTTTCAACAAGGATATCCATTATTATATCAGCGACTCTTCTCATCTCAATGACTCCTTTGCCATTCTATTTGCATTTGTATTCCTTCTTCTAAAGAAATTAAATCCAGAGCATTTCCGCACTCGGTTTTTAACCTATCGTTCGATGCTGTGTATTCCTTGTTAAACCCATCGCTCAAAAGCTTAATTTCATTAAGGTTGTTTGTTTGATTGCGCACTTCCTCCGCTATTTGAGAAAGGGTATAGCGTGTACCAGAGCAACAGTTGTAATCATGGTAATTAAGGGGTGCCTCAATTAAAAATTCAGCAATTTTCGCAACATCGAATACATGCATATAATCGAAATAACAGTCTTGTCTTATGGTTATAGGCTCATTATTAATACAACAGTTGATACAATGAGTTATAAACTTAGAATAATGATCTGTAGGGCCATAGCAAGCGAAGATACGCATATTAAATATGTTTTGGGACTTTAATGCCATGTCATTCATAATATATTTACCAAAACCGTAAACATCCTTTGGAATACTTCGTCCAAACTCAGTCTCCTTTATAGACGACATATCCAAAGTTTTATCAAATTCAGCACCCGAGCCTGAATATATCATTTTCCCATAAAGATCATGGAAACGTGCTAAATTTAAAAATCCGGTCAGGCTGTCTTTTAGCATATTAGCCTCTGCATCATTTTCCGGATTTTTTACTGGGTTAGGGTTTGCTAGATGAAGTACGGCATCAAATTTACCCTCATTTAAATATTCATAAACTGAGTTTGAGTCTAATAGATTTAGTTCCTGCCTGGTAGGAGCCGAAACAACATATTTTTCATTTAATATTGGATATATATTCCTTCCAATAAAACCCGTTACTCCAGTGATAAGTATTTTTCGCATGAAGGACCTCGATTTTATGTTTGAATTAGGCTATTAGAATTCTACTGAAAAATATCTCTGTGCCATACATTGGTCTTTTTTGCGTTTTGAAATAATAACATTTCCTGTGTTATCCTTAATGACAACGCTATCTGATTCTATTGCCGTATTATGTACTAAAGCATCAACACCAATGGAAACTCTGTCTCCAATAGGTTTGTTACCGATTATTTTGGCGCCAGCGCCCAAAAATAGTCCCTTACCCAAACGAGGAGCGGGGTTGCCATTTTCATCTTCATCTGTATTGATCGTTACATTCTGAAAAATAACCAAAAAATCTGAATATACTGCGTTTCCGATAATAGCACCTACAGGATGTCCAAACAAAAAAATATCTGGAAGCCCGGATTTGTATGAGTAAAATAATCCATTTAAAGCTTTATTCAAATAGATTAGTTTATCGCACAAAGGCCTGTTCTCAGATATTTTCCATAAACTATTGGACAAAAAAAACAAAAACTGACTATATTGATCAGAATGAAGATGAGAAAAACAAGCTTGACCATCTTGGGTAAAGCCTCTTAAAGTAATATGTTTAAAACAATATTCTGTACGTTCAAGTGCAAGAGAAATGGCCGAGTCTACATCCTTACCTTCAAACTTATATTTGTCAGGAAAAAAAAGATCAAGCTGAGAAGTGACATAACTTTTAAGTTCAGCTGTTGTAAGTGACGTAATCATGCAGTCATTGTCCTTTCTTCATCTTACGTTTCTTAAACACCCATAGGATAACTCGCGTTCCAAAATTCTGATATTTGCTCTTCCATGCATGTTATAACATCACCGTTTGCAACAAATACTTTTGACCATTCTACTGTTTTTTCAACCGCTTTTTCTATATCCCAACGTGGTTTCCAGTTTAGAGCACTTTTTATCTTTGAACAATCAAGCTTCAAGTAACTGGATTCATGCGGGCCTTCTTGTTGACCGGTATGCCACGTTATTCCATTTCCCCAGCTTTTACAGAAAAGGTCTGCAAGTTCACCTGTGGTAATACAGTCGCTATCGTTGGGGCCCACATTATAAGAACTCTGAAAATCAAAATTTTCATATTGTTTTTTAATAATTTCAAGATAAACGCTTAAAGGGTCTAAAACGTGCTCATATGGGCGGACTGAATAAGGGTTTCTAACAAAAATGTCCTTTTTGTCTTGGGCCGATCTTACACAGTCAGGAATGATTCGATCAACCGAAAAATCCCCTCCGCCTATAACATTGCCGGCTCTAGCTGTGGAAACGGGCAACTTTCTCTCTAGAAAAAAAGAACGTTTATAGCTGTTAGTAACCAATTCAGAACAAGATTTGCTGTTAGCATAAGGCTCAAATCCATCTAGAATGTCGTGCTCACGATAACCCCATTCCCACTCGTTGTTATAATATACTTTATCGGTGGTTACGTTTAAAACAGACTTGACGCTACTTGTAAGGCGAATACATTCCAAAACATTTACTGTTCCCATAACATTGGTTTCATAAGTGTAAACAGGATCCCTGTAGCTCTCTCTGACAAGGGGCTGTGCTGCCATATGAATAACAATTTCCGGCTGCTCCCTTTGAAAAACATCCAAAAGTGTCGTTAAATCTCTTATATCCTCAATATAGGACTTAACAATGGTGTCAATTTTGCATAAATGATATAAATTCGGGTTAGTATTTGGCTGAAGGCCATAGCCAATTACGTTGGCTCCGGCACCAGATAATACTTTGCAAAGCCACGAGCCTTTAAATCCTGTATGGCCAGTTATTAAAACCGTTTTATCCTTAAAAAATGATAGATTCATTAATGTCACCACACTTTCCATGGTGCTTTGCCTTCTTGCCATAGTTCATCCAGTATGTTTTTATCCCTCAATGTATCCATGCATTTCCAGAAACCTTTGTGTTTGTAGGCTGCAAGGTTATTGCTTTCTGCTATCATTTCAAGTGGTTGTCTTTCGAAAATAGTATCATCGCCCTCAATATAGTCAAAAACTTCGGGCTGCAAAACCATAAACCCGCCATTAACCCAGCCACCGTCTTCTATAGCCTTCTCTTTAAAGCTTGTAATGGTTTGATCTTTGTCAATATTTAAAACCCCAAATCTGCCCCCTGGCTGTATGGCTGATATGGTTGCAATCTTTCCATGAGATCTATGAAAACTTAGTAGGGCTGGGATATCTATATCACTGACCCCATCACCATATGTCAGCATAAAGGGCTCATTTCCTACATAATCTTTTACTCTTTTTATCCTCCCTCCAGTCATAGTGTTAAGTCCAGTGTCAATAAGGGTGACCTTCCATGGTTCTGCAAAGTTGTTATGAACAGTCATTTTGTTATCGCTTGAGAAATCAAAGGTAATATCCGAATTGTGAAGATAATAGTCTGCAAAAAATTCTTTGATTGCATAAGCTTTATAACCGCAGCATATGACAAATTCATGGAATCCGAAGTGAGAGTAATATTTCATGATATGCCATAGTATCGGCAAATCACCAATTTCAATCAATGGTTTGGGCTTAAGATAAGATTCCTCGCTGATTCTGGTGCCAAATCCGCCTGCAAGTATAACAGTTTTCATGACAGTTCCCTCTAATCTGTTAAATGTTATAAATATCCGGCTTATACTTTTTGAGGTTTTTAGGAAGTGACATCCATTTGATAACTTCTTCTAATCCTTGTTTGATGCTATATTCTGAGGTGAAACCTGTAAGCTCTTTAATCTTCGAGTTGTCGCATACCAATCTCATTACTTCACTGCCAGCAGGTCTAATTCTAGATTTATCTTCTATATAACATGCATCTACATTCATAATTTCTTTTACCATTTCAAACACTTGCCCTACGCTATATTCTGTGTTTGAACCTATATTTATTGTCTGTCCTATACACTTATCGTTCTCTGAGAGGAGAATAAGCCCCTTGCAAGTATCCAAAACAAAATTCAAATCTCTTGTTGGAGTTGGATCCCCAAGCTTGATTTCCTTCATACCACTCAATAATTGTGATATAATTGTAGGAATAAAGGCCCTTGCAGATTGTCTTGGTCCGTATGTATTAAATGGTCTTGCTATCGTTACTGGTAATTCAAAAGAATTGTAATAGCTCATAGCTAAAGCATCTGCCCCAATTTTGCTGGCACTATAGGGAGATTGTGGTTGCAGAGGGTGCAATTCGTCGATAGGAACGTATTTCGCGGTGCCATAGACCTCACTAGTTGATATTTGTATTACTTTGCTTACGTTGTTGCTCAATGCGGCTTGACATACGTTTAAACACCCATTAACATTAGTGTCGATATAACTGGCTGGTGCTACATATGAATAAGGTATAGCGATTAGTGCCGCCAAATTGAATACGGTATCAATGCCTCTGGTTATGCTGTTGCAGAGAAAAGGATCTCTTACATCACCGCTCACAATCTCAATGTCGTTTTTGCAATCGACATCCTCAAGCCATCCCCAATCATTAGCGGAATTATAAATAGCCAGAGCCCTCACGTTATATCCTCTTTTAACCAATGTTTCTACCAAATGCGACCCGATAAACCCATCCGCACCTGTCACTAGTACATTTTTGGCATTCATATGCTATTCACCTTTCAATTGTGCTTCATTTTATTAAAAAAAGTATAATAGTTTGATGCCGTTTGAGTCAACGATGCTTCGGTTAGATTTTAATTGAGTTGACACGCGATGTTAACCCTGACTAAGTCAGATTATGAAAGAATTTGTTGCTACACGGAAATTGCATTTTTCCCAAAAAACAGATATGATATTAGCTATAAATCAGCAAAAATAGATATAAGTATTATCTCACATTATAAATAAAAATAACACTGTACCTATATTTTATTTAAGTATATGATTTAGATACTAAATTATTAGGAGCATATACTATGAAGAAAATATAATGTACTGACTGGAACTCATGCAGAGTAGGGGTTACTTTATCATACAATAAAATCAATTTGACAAAAGTCATCAGCTTATTGTAATGGGCAGCCATCTAAGCGTAAATCATGGACATACAATTAATATCATAAAAAAGATAACATTAAAATAGATTATGAAATAGATATGCTTATAGATTCGAACGTAAAAAAGCTCCATATCAAAAAAATATGGGACTTCTTATAACGCAATTATCTAAATGTTCCGACATTGCTCATTTACATCCTGGATTCCCGAAAACACATAACGATGATTTATTAGGGGTGTTATCACTGAATTCCTTGATGCTACTGGGCTTTTGTCCACTCCTCGTTATGTAATGCCGGGAATCCAGGATTCATGAAACGGTAGCCTATCTCGCTAAGCTTGGAAGCTTTTTTGGCCGTAAGAGTGACGGTGAACTAGGTGTTAAGGTGAATTGAAGGTCAAGAAAGATAAGTGAGGGGTAATCATTGAAACGTAAAGTTTGTATTGTGACAGGAACGAGATCAGAGTATGGCTTGCTGTATTGGCTAATGAAGCGTGTTGAAAATGATCCTCTGCTAGAACTTCAACTTGTCGTAACCGGAATGCATTTATCTCCAGAGTTCGGATTGACATATAAACAGATTGAAAAAGATGGATTTTCAATTGATGAAAAGGTCGAAATGTTAGTATCAAGTGATACACCAAGTGCTATTGCAAAATCAATTGGCTTAGGCACAATATCATTTGCTGATACATTTTCTAGATTAAATCCTGATGTAATAGTTGTTCTTGGAGATAGATTTGAGATTTTTTCTGCTGCTCAAACGGCTATGGTTATGAGAATTCCTATTGCCCATATCCATGGCGGAGAGCTAACCGAAGGGTTAATTGATGATCCAATTCGCCATTCGATTACGAAGATGGCACATATTCATTTTACAGCTAATGAAGAGTACAAGAATCGTGTTATACAGATGGGCGAGCAACCTGGCACTGTTTATAATGTCGGGACACTAGGGGTCGAAGGAATTAATAAAACAAAATATTTAAGTAAAAAAGAACTGTCAGAGAGTGTTCAACTGACTTTAGACAAATTTTTTCTTGTCACACTACATCCAACTACTTTGCAAGACAACACATCGGAAGCACAGATAAAAATATTGTTGCAAGCATTGGATGAGTTCCCGCAATATCAAATAATATTTACAAAAACAAATGCTGACACAGATGGACGCATTATTAATAGTATTATTGAAGAATATGTAAAGAAAAATAAAGATAGTTCAGTGGTATACGATTCATTAGGACAGCTTAGATACTTGAGTGCAATTAAACATTGTGAACTTGTAGTTGGTAATTCTTCTAGTGGATTGATTGAAGTTCCGTTTTTCAGAAAACCTACTATAAATTTAGGCGTGCGTCAGAAGGGGCGATTAAAAGCAGACTCTGTAATAGATTGTTCATTTGATGTTAATCAAATTAAAAGTGCGATTGAAACAGCCATTTCTTTGGAATTCAAGGAAAAAATAAAGAATATGCCCATGATTTATGGTGAGGGGGATACATCTGAACAATTAGTACAAATTCTAAAAGCGATACCCCTCGGAAACATTGTAATGAAACAATTTTATAATATAACGAGGTAAATATGAAAATACTATTTATTGGATGTGTCGCGTCAAGTGAAAGTTTTTTGAAAGCAATCTATCATGAAACAAATGCGACTATCGTAGGAGTTGTAACTAAGAAAAAATCAAGTTTTAATTCAGATCATGTATCTTTAGGTGATTTCTGTGAAATGAATAAAATTGACTGGATAGACTATGAAGGTCATAATCAGTTGCTTGAATGGGTTAGAAAAAAAACTCCAGATATTATTTATTGCTTTGGATGGTCAAATTTACTGCCAAAGGAGATTTATTCTATACCGCCATTAGGAGCGATTGGTTATCATCCTGCATTATTACCCAAAAACCGAGGGAGACACCCTATAATATGGGCGCTTGTTTTAGGGTTAAAAGAGACAGGGTCTACATTTTTTCAACTGACAGATGAACCGGATGCAGGGGATATATGGAGTCAACTAAAAATCACAATTGAAGATTTTGAAGATGCTAGTTCATTATATGAAAAATTATTATTTGTTGGGAAGCAACAGGTAATAGAACTGACAAGTAATATTATGAATCGTAAAATTATTCCTGTAAAACAAGACGAGATGTATGCATCGTATTGGAGAAAGAGGAGTAAACAAGACGGCAAAATAGATTGGCGAATGGGTGCCTCAACAATAGTACAGTTGATAAGGGCTTTGACAAAGCCTTACGTTGGAGCTCATTTTGAATATAATGGTGTCGACATCATTATATGGCGTGCTGAAGTAGTATGCATGAAAAATATCGAAAGTATTGAGCCTGGAAAGGTCGTCAGTGTAGATGGAAACACTTTTGTTGTTAAGACAGCAGATAACCTGCTTCATATTTTAGAGTTTGAAGGTACCACTATGCCTAAGGTAGGGGAATATTTATGAACAAAAGTGTCGTAGTTGTAACACCGCATCCAGATGATGAAACTTTAGGATGTGGTGGTACTTTATTGAAGCACATTAATCAGGGAGATAAAGTTTTCTGGCTAATAGTTACAAGTATGGGGAATAGGTTTACTCAAGAAGAAAAAAAGAGAAGGTCTACAGAAATAGATAATGTTTCTCGGGAATATCAATTTTCTAATACATTTGAATTGAATTTTGAAGCGGCTAATTTAGATCAAGTCTCAGAAAGTGTTTTAATTGGGGAAATAAGCAAAGTGTTTTACGAAATACGTCCTAATATTGTATATGTTCCATATCCAAGTGATATTCATTCTGATCATAAAACAGTATTTAATGCATCAATTACTTGCACTAAATGGTTTAGAAATCCATACGTGGAAAAAGTTATGGTTTATGAAACTTTATCAGAGACGGATTTTACAATCAATCCAGACGCGAATACATTTAGACCAAATGTATATGTAAACATCGAGCCTTTTCTTGAAAAGAAAATTGACATTATGAGAGTATACGCATTAGAAATGGGTGTGTTTCCTTTTCCGAGAAGTGAAAAAGCTATTCGGTCATTAGCCCATGTTCGCGGAGCCGCAAGCGGTTTTGAAGCGGCTGAGGCCTTTATGTTATTAAAGGAGATAGTATCTTGAGGGCATTTATTGTTGCAGAAGCAGGGGCAAATGCCGTGTCATAAAACAGGCCTAGCAAGCATACTATCAAGTTTTTTGTATTTCGAACAAATCGATTTTTTATCCACGCCTTTTGATTTTGAAAGTGCTAATTTTTATATCAGTTGTTACTACAAAAAAATAAAATCTCTTCAGGAGAGATAACCAATCTCCCATTTCTTCATTACATTGCCACTAAAGGAAGGCATATGATTGTTTCAACTGGAATAGCAACTGTAAAAGAAGTTCACCTCGCACTTGAATTTATCTCTTATGGCTTAGCAAATCCTGGACCGGGTGTAAGATTTCTATGAGATAGTGGAAGCAAAAGCAGTGCTTCAATCATATGTCACCCTTTTGCATTGCACGACACATCAGTTGGTTCTCACCTTGTTATACTTACCACCCTATAGCCCGAAACTCAATCTGATCGAAAGACTTTGGTGATGGCTCAAAGATTCGCAAAGCTGTCATGATCAAGTCCTTCTAGCGTTCTATCAAGGTTAAAGTGCTTTCAACAACTTTTGCCCGGTCAAAATGGTTTAGTAAGTACAGCATGAAAAATTTTTGCATTATTCTGAATGAAAACAATTTTTTGCTTCCCTTTGGGAAACCATGTACGCGAAGACTGTTCTATCGCTTGAAGCTTAGCTTTACAGTGTCTGCCTACATACTCGCCAAGGTAGACCCAGCGAAACAAGAAGCATTTGTACAACTCTTAAATGGTGAAATCGACCGGATCCCGTTCATTGACGAGTCCATGAATCGCAACTATCAGGGGCCCCTTGTACCGCGATCGGATTCCAACACGTTTTTTTTCAATCCATTTTCGGATGAGCGGCGAAGTCCAGTTCATTCTAGCAGGAAAACCTTCATCCGCCGGTGTCTGATTCACAATCAGTTGATAGACTTGTTGCTCTTGTTCGGCACTTCAAAAACGCAGGCGTCCCGGAGCCTTTCGAATTCTCGGTCCTTGGATGCCATCTTGACATTAGGCATTGATGTAGTTGTGAACGTTAGAAAGCGAACATCCTATTAAGTTCTGAATTTCGGGATTGGTCTGATCTATTAAAAGGAATTTTGGCAGCCGGGTGTTAAAGTGATTTGAAAAGGACTTTGGGAACTAAAAGTTGTTGTAGAATTTTATAAGTTCCTTCTTTAACATTCATATCTTGGATAAGTTGTAGGTCAAGAAAAGATTAATGATGAAATGCGGTATAAACCTCCTGATTTTAGCTCTTTCAATTTTTAGCAGCATATCTTTATTGGGAAGGAAGATTCAACAATGGCATTCATTCCTCTATCAGTTCCCAACATGGCGGAAAAGGAAGAAGAATACGTTTTAGACGCTGTATCAACTGGCTGGGTCTCCTCGGTGGGCTCTTATGTTGAGCGTTTTGAGAAAGGGATTGCTTCTTATGTAAATACGCCTAATGCTGTTGCTTGTCAAAGCGGCACCGCTGGCCTTCATTTATCATTAATTACTTTAGGAGCTGTAGCGGGCGATTTGATAATGGTTCCGACCCTGACTTTTATTGCCGCTGTTAATCCTGTTCGCTACATAGGTGCTGATCCTGTCTTTTTGGACTGTGACGATTCACTTTGCATTGATCCCAAAAAATTGCGTTCGTTTTGCGAAGAATGCTGTTATGTAAAGGATGGTGCCTTATTTCATAAAGATACAGACCGCAGAATTCCGGTCTTAGTTGTCGTGCATGTTTTTGGAAATATGGCTGATATGCTTGGAATTTTAAAAGTAGCAGAAGAGTTCCATTTTAATGTGCTTGAAGACGCAACAGAAGCATTGGGCACAAAATATTTAGAGGGGCCGCTTAAAGGACGCATGGCGGGTACCATGGGTCATCTTGGCGTATATTCATTTAATGGAAACAAAATTATTACGACCGGCGGAGGTGGAATGGTTGTAAGTCAAAATGCCGAACTGCTTCAAAAAATCAAATATCTTTCCACCCAAGCTAAAAATGATGAGTTGTATTTTATACATAATGAAATTGGATATAACTACCGCATGACTAATGTTCAGGCAGCTATTGGTGTTGCACAATTAGAGCGATTGGAAACATTTATAGAAACAAAAACAGAAAACTATAAATTGTACAAAGAATTGTTAGCGGACATACCTAAGATTTTTATGATTCCTATGGTTGAGGGGATTCGTTCAAACTATTGGATGTATAGTGTTTGTTTTGAGAACAGTGATGTGAGAGATATGGTACTAAAAGAACTGGATAAAAGCAAAATACAGACTAGACCTGTGTGGGGATTAATTCATGAGCAAAATCCTTACATTAAGGATATTACACATAATTTAGAAAAAGCGAATTTTTACGGCAGTCGTATACTCAATATCCCTTGTAGTTCGGGACTAACAATAGATGATGTAAAAACAGTCTCAGCCTCTATGCATAAGCTGCAGTTATAAGTAGTCCTTTAAATTAGCAAAAACTTAGGAGGCTTTTTTACATGGAAGTTAAACAATATACAATATCACCAGATACCACAGTTAGAGAAGCTATTAAGAAAATAGATGAAAAGGGAAAAAAAATCATTTTTATTACGGATTCAAGTCTAACTTTGCTTGGTGTTTTTTCAGATGGGGATATGCGTAAATATATATTACGTAATGGAGACTTGAATGTTCCTATTAGAGTGGTAATGAATAGAAATCCTAGAGTATTCAAAAGTATACGGGAAGCTAACAAAATTTCTAAAACAGAGAAACTGGTGGCTTATCCAATTATTGATGAAGATCATAAGTTTATTGATGTGCTATTTTGGAATGACGATGAACATCGCACTACAACAGAAAAAACTTTAGCTGATATTCCAGTTGTTATTATGGCCGGTGGAAAAGGTACTAGACTATACCCCTATACTCAGATACTTCCCAAGCCTTTAATACCAATTGGCGATTATACAATCTCCGAACGAATAATTAATAATTTTAAGCGTTTTGGATGCGACTCTTTTTCTTTTATACTTAATTATAAAGGAAGTATGATTAAGGCTTATTTTAATGATATTGATAAGGATTATAATGTTGACTATTTTGATGAAACAACCTTTCTGGGAACAGGTGGAGGACTTTACCTTTTAAAGAATAAAATTAACTCAACTTTTTTTCTTTCAAATTGCGATATCATTATTGATGCTGATTACGGCAGTATCTATAAATTTCATAAGCAACATAAAAACTTAATAACTTTTGTTTGTGCTTTTAAAAACTTCACAATACCCTATGGTGTTGTGAATTTAGATAATTCCGGGAAAATACAAAGCTTATTAGAAAAACCATCGTACTCTTATCTTACCAACACAGGATTCTATGTAATTGAACCGGAAGTTATACAAGATTTAAAAGAGAATGAATTTATTGATTTGCCTGACATTGCTTCGAGCTATATCGAACAAGGTAAAAATGTCGGTGTGTATCCTGTCTCTGAAAATGCTTGGCTTGATATGGGGCAGTTTACCGAAATGCAGGAGATGTTTAAAGCATTAGGCGTTGAATAAGGGAGAAAAAGATATTATTGGTGGCGGAGACAGGGAGGTTGGAACATGGAAAAGCATGTCTTTATAATTGCTGAGGCAGGCGTTAATCATAATGGCAGCATCGAAATAGCTAAAAAAATGATTGAAAAAGCAGCGGAGGCCGGAGTAGATGCAATTAAGTTTCAAACGTTTGTTTCAAAGAATTTAGTTTCTAAATTTGCAAAAAAAGCTGAATATCAAATGAAAAACATGTCGGATGAATCAAACAGCCAACTTGATATGCTGAATAATTTAGAATTAAGCCCATCAGATTTTGCTTGTCTTAAAGAATACTGCAAAGAACACAATGTATTGTTTTTATCTACTCCCTTTGATATGGAAAGTATTGATGTTCTTAAAGATCTAGATGTAAACTTGTGGAAAATACCATCCGGAGAGATTACTAATCTGCCGTATATTATAAAAATCGCAAAACTGAATCAACCAATAATAATGTCGACAGGTATGTGTAATATTGAAGATGTTGAAAAGACATTACAGGTTATTAGGAAATATAATTCACAACCAATAACTATACTTCATTGTAATACAGAGTATCCTACACCGCTTGAAGATGTAAATCTAAAAGCCATGCTCACATTAAAGAAGCTTTTTAATACTGAGGTCGGATATTCAGACCACACTGTTGGAATAGATGTACCTCTCGCTGCCGTTGCTATGGGAGCATCCGTGATTGAAAAACATTTTACTCTTGATAAAAATATGGATGGACCGGACCATTTGGCGAGTTTGGAGCCTGATGAATTAGTGAAGATGGTTAGGTCTATCAGAAACATTGAACGAGCATTTGGAGACGGTAAAAAAACAGTCTCTCCATCAGAACGCAAAAATATTGAAATCGCAAGAAAAAGCATTGTTGCTGCAAGACCAATAAGCAAAGGTGAAGTATTCAGTGAACATAATTTAACAACCAAACGCCCAGGTAATGGAATAAGTCCAATGGAATGGTTTAATGTACTTGGGATGACCGCAAAAAGGGACTTTACTGAAGATGAGCTTATCGAAATCTGAACAGATAAAACACAAACTCTTTTAAGGCATCTGTGGCAACGTACCAAACCAATGGATAAAAGCCCGTCCGGAGTCAAGCCGCGAGAAACAAATGCAAACGCCCTTTTGTTTCTATGACGGAATGGTCGGAGGGGCTGCTGGCTTTATATTCTTTTTATCTTATGTATCCGCTTCCAAGAAATTGTTTGACAATTCCATGTTTTCGGTGTTATATTCGTCTTGTGGGCCATACCAATAACGCCTCACAGTACTTGAAGATGAAGGGAATGTTTGCAAATGCAAGGTAAAGTAAAATGGTTCAACGCAGAAAAAGGTTATGGATTTATCGAGACTGAGCAAGGCGGCGACGTATTTGTTCATTTCTCCGCAATCCAATCCGAAGGCTTCAAGACACTCGAAGAAGGCCAATCGGTTGAATTCGACATCGTAGAAGGCGCTCGCGGTCCACAAGCTGCAAACGTAATCAAACTGTAATCATTCAACTAACCTTAGTTGAGGAATAGATGGTTCGATAACGTGCCAAACACATTCATGAGCTCCGGGCAACTGGAGCTTTTTTCTGTTGAGGCACCCTAGCTGCAGTACCTTGATTGCTGCTCTTTTAGTTAGTCTTTGAGTTATTTGTTTCTTAATTGAAGCACCTAAATCAGCTTCGTGCGAAGCCTTTCCACAGCCGAAATTTTGTGCCAAGCAAGCTCGTTCTCATTTTCGACAATTAAATTCTGAAAATTCTAAAAAATCAATTACAACTTTTGATATGGGCATTGGCATATGCTATAATAAGGACATGTAAAGGAGGAATGCACATGATCTACAACATTCGAGGCCAACGCATTCAGGTTACAGAAGCTTTGAGAGATTACGTGGAGAAAAAGCTTAGCCGATTGGAGAAGTATTTTGAGGAACCAATCACCTCCGAGATCAACGTAACCCTATCCGTTACGAAAAACCAACATACGGTGGAGGTCACAATCCCGCTTACTGGAGTCCTGCTCAGGGCCGAGGAGAAAAGCGAGGATATGTACGCTTCAATAGATGTTGTTGTGGATAAGCTGGAACGGCAAATCCGCAAGCATAAAACCAAAGTGAACCGTAAATTCAGACAAGGCAGCGGAGTGAAAGCCTTGTTCCGTGAAGAAGGCTCCGCAGTTGGCGTGTTAGAGGAAGAGGAGGATATGCTGGAGCTTGTCCGTACGAAGCGCTTTACCTTGAAGCCAATGGATGTGGAGGAAGCGATTCTTCAGATGAATTTGCTCGGACATACCTTTTTCGTATTTTCAAACGTCGACAATAAAGAGGTAAACGTCGTTTACAAACGCGGCGATGGCAAATACGGCTTGATTGAACAAAGCTGACAACATACATGACACAACACGCCCCGCCTCCCTTTCAGGAGCGGGGCTTTCCTGTTGCCCGGCTGTTGCCCGGCGGAAGCGGTGCACAGGGACTTATACTGAGACTTGTATAGGAACTTGTACTGAGACTTGTGCTGAGACTTTTATAGGGACTTGTACAGGGACTTGCAACATGCGCAAGGATGTGACGGACAACGTTGCGGCAGTGCCTGCAAACTGTTACAATCTTAAACAAATAGACCTACTACCGAAAGGGGAAAACCATGCTCGGACTGGTGAAAAAGATATTCGGAGACGCAAACGAGCGGGAAGTTAAACGGCTCATGCGTACGGTAGAAGAAATTAATGGCATGGAGCCTAAATTTACCGCCCTGTCGGATGATCAATTAAAGGGTAAGACCGATGAGTTTAAAGCACGCTTGGAGAAAGGCGAGGACATTCTTGCCATCCTGCCTGAGGCCTTTGCAACGGTGCGCGAGGCATCCAAGCGGACGCTGGGCATGCGCCACTTTGATGTACAGCTGCTGGGCGGCATGGTGCTGCATGAAGGCAAAATCTCCGAGATGAAAACTGGTGAGGGCAAAACGCTGGTAGCGACGCTCCCGGTTTATTTGAACGCGCTCCTGGGCAAAGGGGTTCATGTCGTTACCGTCAACGGCTACCTCGCACAGCGCGACAGCGAGATTATGGGCCAGCTCTATAACTATCTCGGCATGACTGTAGGCTGCAATCTGCACGGCTTGTCCCATGCGGAGAAGCAGGAAGCTTACGCTTGTGACATTACCTATGGCACGAACAACGAGTTTGGGTTTGATTACTTGCGCGATAATATGGTTCTGTACAAGGAGCAAATGGTTCAGCGTCCGTTGTATTATGCCATCATTGACGAAGTGGACTCCATCCTGGTCGATGAAGCCCGTACGCCTCTTATTATTTCCGGACAAGCTGCCAAGTCGACGGAGCTTTACCATGCCGCAGACCGTTTTGTAAGCAAATTAAAGGAAGAAGAGGATTATACGATCGATGTTAAGCTTCGCAACGTGACATTGACGGAGTCCGGCGTAGAAAAGGCGGAACGCGGTTTTGCTATTGAAAACCTGTTCGATCATGCCAACGTATTGATCAACCATCATATCCAGCAGGCGCTCAAAGCCAATTGCATTATGAGGCGCGATGTTGATTATGTTGTTCAGGAAGACGAAGTTGTAATCGTTGACGAATTTACCGGACGTCTGATGTCCGGACGCCGCTACAGCGACGGCCTGCATCAAGCGATCGAAGCGAAAGAGCAGCTTAAGGTACAGAACGAAAGCATGACTTTGGCTACGATTACGTTCCAGAACTACTTCCGGATGTATCGCAAGCTGGCGGGCATGACGGGTACGGCCAAGACGGAGGAAGAAGAGTTCCGTAAAATCTATGGCCTGGACGTTATTCAAATTCCAACGAACCGCTCTATGATCCGCAAGGATATGCCGGATGTCGTCTACAAAACCGAAAACGGGAAGTTCCGGGCGGTTGTAGAGGAAATCGTGCAACGTCACGCCAATAAACAGCCTGTTCTGGTAGGCACTATTTCCATTGAAAACTCTGAAAAGCTGTCCGAAATGCTGAAAAAGCGCGGCGTGCAGCATAAAGTGCTGAATGCGAAGTTCCATGCGGAGGAAGCGGAAATTATCTCTCGTGCGGGACAATACGGCTCGGTAACGATTGCTACCAACATGGCCGGCCGCGGTACGGACATCTTGCTTGGCGAAAATGTGCCAGATCTTGGCGGTCTGCATATTATTGGTACGGAGCGGCACGAAAGCCGCCGGATCGATAACCAGCTGCGCGGACGTGCGGGACGTCAAGGCGACCCTGGCTCCTCCCAGTTTTATTTGTCGCTTGAGGATGAATTAATGCGCCGTTTTGGCTCCGAAAATATTATGGCCATGATGGACCGGCTTGGTCTGGAGGAAGATCAGCCGATTGAAAGCAAAATGATTAGCCGCGCCGTTGAATCCGCGCAAAAACGCGTTGAGGGCAGTAACTTTGACACGCGGAAAATCGTCCTCCAATATGATGATGTCATGAACCAGCAGCGCGAGGTTATCTATAAGCAGCGCCGCGATATTCTGGAATCCGCCGATATCCGGGGCGAGGTTATGGACATGATCAAGCCGGTCGTGGAGCGGATCGTAGAAGCTCACTGCGAAGCCGATATTCCGGAGGAGTGGGATATCCAGGCCATCGTGGATTACGTTCACGGAAACCTTCTGGATGATGATTCCATCACCAAAGATGATCTATGGGGCAAGGAAAAGGAAGATATGATCCAGTTTATTCTGGATAAAGTAACGGCGTTTTACAACGAGCGTGAAGAGCAGCTGGGACAAGAAACGATGCGCGAATTTGAAAAAGTCGTTGTCCTTCGCGCGGTAGACAGCAAGTGGATGGATCATATCGACGCAATGGATCAGCTTCGTCAAGGCATCCATCTTCGCGCCTACGGCGGTACCGATCCGCTGCGTGAATACCAATTTGAAGGCTTCGAGATGTTTAAGGAAATGATCGAAGCGATTCAAGAGGAAGTCGCCAAATATATTATGAAAGCCCGCGTGGAAAGCAACCTGGAGCGCCAGGAAGTCGTGAAGGGCCAAACCACATCCACAAGCGGCGGCGGCGAAACACAGGAGAAACGTCCGGTGAAGCGCGAGGAGCGCGTAGGCCGCAACGATGCATGCCCTTGTGGAAGCGGCAAAAAATATAAACAGTGCCACGGCAAATAAATGCCACAGCAAGTAAACTTAATTTGAGGTGAGGCAAGCCATGCTGGATATATCGGTCAAACAGGATTTGCGTGAAATGGCGAAGCGTCTCCAAGAGCTCAGGGGGTCTCTTTGACTTAGACCTGAAGCAGGAATTGATCGCCAACTATGAGGAAAAAATGTCTTATCCCGACTTTTGGGACGACAATGAGCGGGCGCAAGGCATTATTGCTGAGCTTAACGCGGTTAAATCGGTCGTTGAGCAATATGGCCGGCTGAGCAATGATCAGGAGGAGCTGGAAACGCTGCTGGAGCTTGCCCAGGAGGAAGAAGATGAATCTCTGGAAGCGGAGCTTGCGGAAGGTGTCAAAGCGCTGTTGGACAAAGTAGCCGACTTCGAACTCCAGCTGCTGCTTAATCAGCCCTACGACCGGCTTAACGCCATTCTAGAGCTGCATCCCGGCGCCGGCGGCACAGAGTCCCAGGATTGGGGCCTCATGCTGTACCGGATGTATACTCGCTGGGCGGAGAAAAAAGGCTTTAAAGTGGAGCTTCTTGACTACCAGGACGGCGACGAGGCGGGCATCAAAAGCGTTGCGATGCTTATCAAGGGCTACAATGCCTACGGCTACCTGAAAGCGGAAAAGGGCGTTCATCGTCTGGTCCGTATCTCTCCGTTTGATTCCGCAGGGCGCAGGCATACGTCCTTTGCTTCCTGCGATGTGATGCCTGAAATTGATGATACCATCGAGATCGAGATTCGTTCCGAGGATTTGAAGGTGGATACGTACCGGGCAAGCGGCGCGGGCGGCCAGCACGTCAACAAGACGGAGTCGGCCATCCGGATTACGCATATCCCGACTGGCGTTATCGTGGCGTGTCAACAGGAACGCTCGCAAATCGCCAACCGCGATCGGGCGATGAAAATGCTGAAGTCAAAGCTTTATGAACGTAAAATCGAAGAGCAGATGAAGCAGCTGGCGGAAATCCGGGGCGTACAATCCGATATTGCCTGGGGCAGCCAAATCCGCTCTTACGTGTTTCATCCCTACAGCATGGTCAAGGACCATCGTACCTCCGTGGAAACCGGCAATGTTGGCGCAGTGATGGATGGTGATCTGGATATGTTTATCGACGGATATTTGAGAAGCCAGATCAAGCAAGCCGAAGAATAAAGCGCGCTGCGTTAAGCCGCATCATAATAGAAATGAAGAGTTCCGGCACGCGTTGCTGCAGGACTCTTCTTTCATGTAGGGAGATGGAATGCGTGAGAACGGCCAAAAGCAAAAGAAAAGCGGGTGCCAGGCCGAATAATCCAGGGCTGCAGATGGCATGGAATATGGTACAGCTTCTGCTGGGCTCTTTGATCGTCGCGATCAGCTTTAATATGTTTCTGGTGCCAAACGGTATTGCTTCTGGCGGAGTAGCCGGTATTTCGATTTTAGTGCAAAGCTGGACGGGTTTTATGCCGGCCTACACGCAATGGGCGCTCAACATTCCGTTGTTTGTGGCGGGAGCGCTGCTGCTGGGGCGGAAATTCGGGGCCAAAACGGCAATTGGAACGGTAGTGACGCCTCTGTTCGTCCTCCTGAGCGCCCAAATTCCAAGCCCGACTCATACTCCGCTGCTGGCGGCTATTTACGGCGGCATCGGAGTGGGCTTGGGGCTTGGGCTAGTGTTCCGAAGCGGCGGCTCTACCGGAGGATTGGACTTGGCCGCGCAAATCCTGCACAGATATACGGGCATGCCCTATAGTCTGGCGCTAGTTTGCTTTGATGGCTGCGTCATTATTGCTGCAGGGTTTGTTTTTTCGCCGGAGGTTTCGCTGTATGCGTTAATTGGCTTGTTCGTAACGAGCAAAACCATCGATTTTGTGCAAAACGGTCTGCAGCTGTCGAAGGTCGCTTTTATTATCTGCGAACGTTCGGTACAGGTGGCGGATGCTATCCTGTATGATCTGGACCGGGGCTTGACCCGGCTGGATGGCCACGGGGGCTATACCGGCGAAGGCAGAACCGTGTTGATGGTTGTGGTGGGACAAAATGAGGTGCCTCGTTTAAAGCAGCTTGTCCGCAATATCGACCCTGAAGCATTCGTTATTATAAGCAATACGGCAGAGGTGCTTGGGGAAGGCTTTAAGCTCGAAAATTGAATTGTATTAATATGAATATGGTTGTATAATAATGCAATGCATTGAGCTAAAGCACGAACGAAATGAAGCAGCTTGGGGAGAAACCCGGGCTATCCTATACATTTGTATAAATAAAAAACAGATAAATGGACAAATCAAATGCGGGGAGAGGTTGGTAATGAGCGAAAAGGTAAAAGTAGCGATAGTGGGCTCGACGGGGTACGGCGGCGTGGAATTGATTCGTTTGCTGGCGAGCCATCCCCTTGCGGAGGTTACGTCGGTCATTTCGTCCTCCAGCGCCGGGACGCCAATTACGGAAGGGTACCCCCATCTGATCGGCATTTCCGAGGAGCTGCTGGATGATGTAGACCCGGCAGGCATTAAAGCCAAAGCGGATGTTGTTTTCCTGGCGACGCCGGCTGGCGTTGCCGCCAAGCTGGCCCCTGGGCTTCTCCAAGCAGGGCTCAAAATCATTGATTTGTCGGGCGACTTCCGCTTAAAGCAGCCTGCGGTTTACGAGCAATGGTACAAAAAGCCGGCAGCAGATGAGGCCTTCCTGCAAAAAGCGGTGTTTGGACTAGCTGAAATTTACGGTGAAAACGTAAAGGGTGCAGACTTTATCTCCAACCCCGGCTGCTATCCTACAGCTACGCTGCTTGGGCTTGTCCCGGCAGTAAAGGCAGGTCTGATCGATCCTGCAACGATCATCATTGATGCCAAATCCGGCGTATCCGGAGCCGGCAGAGGCGCTTCTCTCGGCACGCATTATTCTGAGCTGAACGAAAACTTCAAGGCCTATAAGCTGAATCAACATCAGCATATTCCTGAAATCGAAATGGTGTTGTCCGATGCTGCGGGCAAGCCGGTCATTTCCACATTTTCCACGCATCTCGTACCAATGACACGGGGTATTATGTCCACCATGTACGCCTCCATAACGAGCGATGCCAGCGTAAGCAATGCCGATTTTATCAAACTGTACCGCGAGTTTTATCAGGATAAACCCTTTGTGCGCGTGCGTCCGGAAGGGCAACTGCCTGCAACGAAGGAAGTGTGGGGCTCCAATTATTGCGATATCGGCTTTGCCGTTGACGCGCGCACAGGCCGCGTAACTATCGTGTCCGTAATTGACAATCTGGTCAAAGGCGCTGCCGGCCAGGCGATTCAAAACCTGAATTTGATGATGGGCTGGAACGAGACGCTTGGTTTGCAATTTGTTCCCGTTTATCCTTAAAGTATGTGTTCAAAATGATCGACTGAAAATCGGACTTTTGAATGGCCTCTTAAGCGATCCTACTCATGAAGGAGATATGAAATAATATGGGACAACAACCATTCCGGGTCGTCGAGGACGGCTCTATCACATCGCCCAAAGGATTTTCGGCGGGCGGACTTCACTGCGGGCTAAAAAAAACGACTCGCCATGACTTGGGCGCTATCCTTTGCGAGGTTCCAGCGGCTGCGGCCGGCGTCTATACAACGAATATTTTCCAGGCAGCTCCGCTTAAGGTTACCCGCGAGAGCATTGCTTCGGACGGCTTGCTGCGCGCTGTTTTGGTAAACAGCGGCAATGCCAACGCCTGTACGGGTGAGCAAGGCGAAATCGACGCCTACGAGATGCGCTCCCGATTTGCGGGGGCAATCGGGGTTGAGGCCGCGCAGGTTGCGGTTGCATCAACAGGTGTAATCGGTGAAAACCTGAAGATGGATAAAGTGCGCAGCGGCATCGACTCGCTGCCTCAGAAGCTGGCTGGCGATCTGGACGGAGCGGAAGCGTTTTGCCAAGCCATTTTGACCACGGATCTGGTGCAAAAAATGGTCTGCGTCCAGCTTGAGCTGAACGGAAAAATCGTACATGTGGCTGGAGCGGCTAAAGGCTCCGGCATGATTCATCCCAACATGGCGACCATGCTTGGATTTGTTACGACGGACGCGGCTATCGACAGCGCGTATTTGCAGCAGCTGCTTCGGGAAGCGACAGACCTGAGCTTTAATATGATAACGGTGGACGGAGATACAAGCACAAACGACATGCTGGTTGCCATGGCAAGCGGTCTTGCCGGCAACGAGGCTCTGACGCCGGAGCATGAAGGCAGAGAAGCTTTTGCCGCCGCTTTGCGTTATGTGTGCGAGGTGCTTGCCAAAGCGATTGCCCGCGACGGGGAAGGCGCAACCAAGCTCGTTGAGGTTCAAGTCAGAGGAGCGGTTAGCGATGAATCGGCGCAAGCCATTGCCAAAACGGTTATCGGCTCTTCGCTGGTAAAATCGGCGGTATTCGGAGCGGACGCCAACTGGGGACGCATTATTGCTGCCGTGGGCAGAGCGGGACAGCCCGTAAACCCCGATACGGTGGATATTGCGCTGGGAGATATCGTGACTCTTCAAGGCTCGCGCCCGGTTGCTTTTGACGAGGATGCGGCGCTGGAATATTTGAAGGGCGATACGGTTGTTATTCATGTCGATTTGCATATGGCCGAAGGAACGGCGAAGGCTTGGGGCTGCGACCTCACCTATGACTATGTGCGCATCAACGCGGCTTACCGGACATAAAGGGACGGAGGGATACTGGAGCAGATGGAGAAACGGTTTGTTATGAAATGCGGAGGCAGTACGCTTGCGGCGCTGCCCGATCCTTTTTTTCAGGAGCTGAAGGAGCTGCAGGAGGCTGGCGTTAAACCGGTTATCGTCCATGGCGGCGGCCCTGCTATATCGGAAACGCTGACTACACTGGGAATCCCGTCCGAATTCGTGAACGGGCTTCGCAAGACGAGCAACGACGTATTGGACGTTGTCGAGATGGTGCTGGCCGGACGCATCAATAAAGAGATTGTTCGCAAAATAGGACTAAACGGCGCGCAGGCGCTTGGCCTTTCCGGCGTTGACGGCGGCTTGATTCAGGCCCGCCCGGTTGCGAATAGTCATGAAATCGGCTTTGTTGGCGACGTAACGGAAGTAAACGCCTCTATCATTGAAGGCATTATGGATATGGGCTACATACCTGTCATTGCGCCTATCGGCATAGATGGGGCTGGACAGCGCTACAACATCAACGCGGATACGGCTGCCGGAGCTGTGGCGTCGGAGCTTGGCGTAGAGCGGATGATCGTTGTGACGGATGTTCCCGGCATTATGAAAACCGTTGACGGCGAGAAGAAGGTGCTGCCATCGGTAACGGTGGAGGAAATCGACGAAATGATTCAGAGCGGTGAAATTTACGGCGGCATGATTCCGAAGGTGCGGGCTGCGGTGCAATGCATCCAGGGCGCGGTGAATGAGGTTATTATCGTCAGCGGCTCCGAAAGCGGCGTTTTGACCCGTGCGGTAACGGAAGGCGGCGTCGGTACGGCGATCGTCAAAACCAGGGAAGGGAAGGTATCGTAAAATGGCTCAAAGTTTGTTGCCGACTTATGCGCGTTTTCCATTGGCGCTTGTTAAGGGCGAAGGCAGCCGGGTATGGGACGATCAAGGCAAGGAGTATCTTGATTTCATTAGCGGCATTGCCGTCACTAACCTGGGCCATGCCCCGGCGCGCGTCAAGGAAGCTTTGGTGAAGCAGCTTGACGAGCTGTGGCATGTATCCAATCTGTTCCGCATTCCGAATCAGGAGGAAGCGGGCAAGCTGCTGACGGACAATAGCTGCGGCGATGCGGTGTTTTTCTGCAACTCCGGGGCGGAGGCCAACGAGGCGGCGATCAAGCTGGCGCGCCGTTATCAGCAGCTGGTGCAAAACAACGGCCGGTTTGAAATCATCACCTTCGAGCAATCCTTCCACGGAAGAACGCTTGCAACGTTGACGGCAACCGGACAGAGCAAGGTGAAGGAAGGCTTTGCGCCGCTGCCGGCCGGCTTCAAAACCATCCCTCTGAATGATCGGAAGCTGCTGGAGGAGGCCGTTACGGAGCAAACAGCAGCTATCATGCTGGAGCTTGTGCAGGCGGAAGGCGGAATCCACCCCGTTGACCGGGAATACATCCATGCCGTGCAGGCCCTGTGCCAGCGCGAGGGCATCCTGCTGATCGTGGATGAAATCCAGACAGGAATGGGACGTACGGGCAAATTGTTTGCCTACGAGCATTTTGGCATTGAGCCGGATATTTTCACACTGGCAAAAGGGCTGGGCAGCGGCTTTCCGGTAGGCGCGATGGTGGCGAAGGAGAAGCTGCGCGAGGGCTTTACGGCAGGCAGCCACGGCTCAACCTTCGGCGGTACGCCAATCGCGACGGCCGTTGTTAAAGCAACGCTGGAAACGATGGTGGAAGAGGATGTTCCAGCCAAGGCGGCGGAAGCCGGAGAATACCTGATGCGGCGTTTGCGCGAGGCATTAAGCGGCGTTCCGTTCGTACAGGATGTTCGCGGCTTGGGCTTGTTGGTCGGCATTCAATGCGCGGGTCCGGTGTCTTCCGTATTGGCTGAAGCACAGGCCAAGGGGCTGCTGGTTTTGTCCGCAGGTCCAAACGTCGTCCGGCTCCTCCCCAATTTGCTTGTAACCAAAGATGAAATCGAAGAAGCGGTCGCCATCCTGGCGGAGCTGCTGAAAGCCGTTCAGGTGTGAACTGACACAACAAGGCCGGTTGTAACTAATAAAAAACGTGAATTTCGAGGCTGCAATAATCTGGATACCATTTTTTATTGATAAAGGAGGCGGTTAATCCGTGGTACTTACAAAGGAAGAAATCGCGCAAAGCCTAAAAGGCCGCGACTTTCTCATGCTGGTCGATTTTACTCAGCAGGAGCTGCGTTACCTGATCGACCTGGCAATTGAGCTGAAAGCTAAAGTGAAGGCCGGGGAAACCCACCACATTTTGAAGGGGAAAACGCTGGGCATGATTTTTGAAAAATCGTCGACCCGCACGCGCGTTTCTTTTGAGGTGGGCATCTATCAATTGGGCGGTCAAGGGCTGTTCCTCAGCGGCAATGATTTGCAGATTGGCCGTGGAGAAACAATCTGGGATACGGCGCAAACGCTGTCCCGCTATCTGGATGGCATCATGATTCGTACCTTTGCCCATCGCAAAGTAGTGGAGCTGGCTCGCGGAGCTACTATTCCCGTCATAAACGGCTTGACCGACCTGTCGCATCCTTGTCAGGCGCTGACCGACTTCCAGACAATCTATGAGCATAAGGGCAAGCTGGAGGGGCTGAAAATGGCTTACATCGGCGACGGTAACAACATGGTGCATTCTCTTATGATGGGCGCGGCCAAGCTGGGCGTTAATATGTCCGTGGCGACGCCTGAGGGGTACGAGCCGGATGAGGACATTGTGCGTCAAACCAATGCCGTTGCCGCCGAGACGGGCGCAATCATCCATGTATGCCGCGATCCTCGTGAAGCCATCGAGAGCGCTGACGTTGTATACACTGACGTTTGGGCAAGCATGGGGCAAGAAGCGGAGCAGAAGGAGCGCGAGGTTGCTTTTGCCGCTTATCAGGTCAATGATGAGCTGGTGAAGTATGCCAAAAATGATTTCCTGTTTATGCATTGCCTGCCGGCCCATCGCGGCGAGGAAGTAAGCGAAAGCGTCATCGACGGTAAACAATCCATTATTTTCGACCAGGCCGAAAACCGGCTGCACGCTCAAAAAGCCATTATGGCTGCCATTATGTCGTAATTTAGTCAATGTAGATAGACAATTAGTCAATTCAGTCAATTCAGTCAATTTAGTCAAATAGCCAATTAGTTAATCAGTCGATTAATAAATTTGTAAATTAATCAATTGGTCAATTAGTCAATCGCATGCTGCCGGTCACAAATGTCCGTTAGCAGTAGTATTTCGTACATTTTTGAATTGTAATGGAAGCCTGTGTCCGTTAAAGTGATTTTTCACCTCAAAAAAGCCTGTTTTTCATCTCTAACAGCCATGAATGACCGTTACAGAGGAGCTTTTCGGGAATCAAGAACGTTAACGGCCATAGGTGACCGTTACCGCAACGCAAGCCCTATGCAAATCCTATGCAAGTCCTATATGATCTGACGTTAAAGGAGCGGAAAGCAATTATGGCAAAAGAAAAAATCGTGCTGGCCTATTCGGGCGGCTTGGACACCTCCGTTATTTTGAAGTGGCTGAAGGAAACGTATGATGCGGAAATCATCGCTTTTACGGCGGATATCGGTCAAAAGGACGAACTGGACGGCCTTGAAGCCAAAGCATTGGCGACTGGCGCCTCCAAGGTATACATCGACGATCTGCGCGCCGAATTCGCCAAAGATTTTATTTACCCGATGTTCCAGGCGGGCACCCTCTATGAAGGCCAATATTTGCTGGGCACCTCCATTGCCCGCCCTCTGATCGCTAAACGGATGGTCGATATCGCCCGCGCGGAAGGCGCTACTGCCATCGCGCATGGCGCAACAGGCAAAGGCAATGACCAGGTGCGCTTCGAGCTGACGGCGGCTGCGCTGGCTCCCGAAATCGGCGTAATCGCGCCTTGGCGTCTGGAAGCGTTCCGCGAGCAGTTCCCGGGCCGCGCTGAAATGATCGCTTACGCGGAGAAACATGGCATTCCGGTAACGGCATCCGCTGCCAAGCCCTATTCCACCGACCGCAACCTGCTGCATATCAGCTTTGAAAGCGGCATGCTGGAGGACCCTTGGTTCGATCCTAGCTCCGAGGAAAATGAAGAGATGTACGTGCTGAGCGTGTCGCCGGAGCGCGCGCCGGATCAGGCTGAATATGTTGAGCTGACGTTCGAGCAGGGCAACTGTACTGCCATCAATGGCAAGGAAATGTCTCCGCTTGAGGCGATGGAGCTGTTGAATGAGCTGGGCGGCAAGCACGGAATCGGGCGCGTGGATATGGTGGAAAACCGTTTTGTCGGCATGAAGAGCCGCGGCGTGTACGAGACACCGGGCGGCACCATCCTGTTCACCGCGCACCGCAAAATGGAATCCTTGACGATGGACCGCGAGGTTATGCATCTGCGCGATTCCCTGATCGCCAAATACAGCCAGCTCGTCTATAACGGCTTCTGGTTCGCGCCGGAGCGTCTGGCTCTTCAAGCACTCGTAACCGAGTCGCAGAAAAACGTAACGGGCGTTGTTCGTCTGAAGCTGTATAAAGGCAATGTCATCGGCGCCGGCGTCAAAAGCCCGGTCAGCCTATACAATCCCGATATCGCAACGATGGAAGCCGATCCCTCCCAAGCGTATGATCAAGGCGACGCAACAGGCTTTATCCGCCTGAACGCGCTTCGTCTGAAGGTATCCTCGGGCGTCGAGCAGAGCAAAAACCAGTAACAGGTCTGCGATAGCGCAGAATTGGCGGGAAGGCTGACCAAGCTCCATGCATGGGAATTCCATGCACGGGAAGTTATGCGGAGTTTTACAGCCCAATCGGGCTGAGGGTCACCTCCCGCCTTCAATAGATCAAGCAAGGGGGCGCGAGCTACAGTGAGCAAATTATGGGGCGGCCGGTTTACGAAAAAAACCGATCAGCTGGTTGAAGAATATACAGCATCCATCATGTTCGACAAGGAGCTGGCCGAAGAAGACATTCAAGGCAGCCTGGCTCATGTCACCATGCTGGGCAAGCAAAACATATTGCCTGCGGACGACGTGGAAAAAATCAAGGATGGCCTGCACCGCGTCCTTCAGCGCATTCGCCGCGGCGACGTTGAATTTACGATCGGCGACGAGGATATTCACATGAATATCGAAAAAGCGCTTATCGATGACGTAGGTTCCGTTGGCGGCAAGCTTCACACGGGACGCAGCCGGAACGATCAAGTCGCAACAGACATGCATCTGTGGCTGCGCAAGCGCGTAGTCGAATTTGTGGATATGCTGCAAAAGCTGCAATCCGCTCTGGTGGAGCAAGCCAAAGCGAACAGCGATACCATCCTGCCGGGATACACGCATCTGCAGCGGGCGCAGCCTATTCTGTTCGCCCATCATCTGATGGCGTACGTGTCCATGTTCGGCCGCGATATCGAGCGGCTGCAAGACAGCTACAAGCGGATCAACGTGCTGCCGCTGGGCGCAGGCGCGCTGGCAGGCACCACCTTCCCGATAGACCGTCATTTTGTGGCCGAGCAGCTGCATTTTGACCGTGTGTACGAAAATAGTCTGGATGCCGTCAGCGACCGTGACTTTATTCTGGAGTTTCTGTCTCATGCGTCCATCATTATGATGCATCTTTCCCGTCTCAGTGAAGAGCTTATTTTGTGGTCTAGCACGGAGTTCCGCTTTGTGGAGCTGGACGATGCGTTCTGCACGGGCAGCAGCATTATGCCGCAGAAGAAAAATCCGGACGTGCCGGAGCTTGTCCGCGGCAAAACGGGCCGCGTATACGGCAATCTGGTCGGCCTGCTGACCGTTCTGAAGTCGCTGCCGCTTGCCTACAACAAGGATATGCAGGAAGACAAGGAAGGCATGTTCGACACGGTCAAAACGCTGCAAGGAGCGCTTCAGCTATTTGCGCCAATGATCGCTACCATGAAGGTCAATGCCGACGTCATGCGTCAAGCTGTCAACCAGGACTTCTCCAACGCTACGGACATCGCGGACTTCCTCGTGGGCAAAGGCATGCCTTTCCGCCAGGCGCATGAAGTCATTGGCAAGACAGTTCTATATTGCATTCAGGAGAAAAAATATTTGCTGGATTTGAAGCTGGAGGAATTCAAGCAATTTTCCAGCCTGTTCGATGATCGGATTTATGCTGTGCTTCAGCCGGAGCAAGTCGTGAACGCGCGTAACGTTTATGGCGGAACGGCCAAGGAGCAGGTGCTAGCCGCTATCGGCAGAGCCGAATCTGTTCTTGCAGAAACGAACGCTTGGGTAACGGAGTATGCCGAGCGGAGCAAATAAATATCTGTCGCATAATCGCCCATTGCGGCGAATCAAGAATAAACGGTCCCGGCTGTCAGGCTGCGGGCCGTTTATTTTGCGTTGTTTTGTTGCGGAAAAGAAAGATTCGCCGGGATGAATGGCTATTTTGGGGGAAAGGGCAGCAGCAATCGACAATTCCGCTAAAACATTAGAATTGTGAAAAAAGCGGAAAAGCGGCCTTTGTTGAAGGAATTAGCCGGACGCTGTCGAAATAGTAAAATTGACTACAAAGCAGGATGTGATACCGTGATAGAAATGCACGACATTTGGAAAACGTACGCCGACGGAACACATGCTCTGCGAGGCGTATCCGTTCGTATAGATCGCAATGAGTTTGTTTATCTGGTAGGACCGTCTGGCGCAGGCAAATCGACGTTCATGAAGCTGATTTATCGGGAGGAGGTCCCGACCAAAGGCCAAATTTCCGTCAATGATTTTAATATTGGCAAGCTGAAATCGCGAAAAATCCCATATGTCAGAAGAAATATCGGCGTTATTTTTCAGGATTTCCGACTGCTTCCCAAGATGACGATTTATGAAAATGTCGCGTATGCGATGGAGGTTATAGAGGCCCCTCGACGCATCATCAAGAAGCGAACGATGGAAGTATTGGATCTGGTGGGATTGAAGCATAAGCACGCCAGCTACCCCTCTCAGCTTTCGGGAGGCGAGCAGCAGCGTGTTTCCATCGCTAGAGCCATCGTGAACAACCCCTCTGTTATTGTCGCCGACGAACCTACGGGTAATCTAGACCCCGAGACCTCGGCCGGTATTATGAATCTGCTGGAGGAAATCAATTTTAGAGGCTCCACTATAGTAATGGCTACCCACAACAAGGATATTGTAAACACCATGCGCAAGCGGGTTATCGCAATAGAAAATGGTTTGATTGTGCGGGATGAAGCAAGAGGGGAGTACGGCTATGAAGTTTAGCACGTTGCTCCGCCATTTACGGGAAGGCTTGAAAAATATTGTCCGTAATGGCTGGATGTCTTTTGCTTCCATGAGCTCGATTTTTATATCGCTATTTATTCTGGGCGTTTTTGTCCTGCTGGCGATGAACGTCAATTTGATGGCTGATCAGATCGAAAGCAAGGTTCAAATCAGAGTGTTTCTGAATACGGATGTGGACGACGCCAAGGTGGCGGAACTGCAGAACAAAATCGGCAATATGCCGGAAGTAAGCAAAGTAATCTTTGTCTCCAAAGAGGAAGGCCTGCAAATCCTGCGGGAAGCAATGGGAGACGAAAATGGAGATTGGCTGGAAGGATATTCCGATGAAAATAACCCGCTGATGGTTTCATATACAGTTGAAGTATATGATCCGCAGACGGTGCAACTCGTCGCAGATGCCATACAAGCAATCAACAGTACGGATAGCGACGAACCAATATATAGAGTCAAATATGGACAAGGCACCATTGAAACGTTGTTCAAAATTACTAACGCACTCCGGTATATCGGTCTGGTCATTGTTGTCGGATTGGGCGTAACAGCTATGCTGCTCATATCCAACACCATCAAAATGACCATTGTGGCAAGACGCCGCGAAATCGGCATTATGAAGCTGGTTGGAGCAACAAATGCCTTTATCCGCTGGCCGTTTTTTGTGGAAGGCGCGTTGATTGGACTCGTCAGCTCGGTTATTACCGCGGGTATTATGATTCTGGGTTATTCCCAGCTGGTGAACCTTACGCAAACGGAATTATCGTTGATGTTAATTACGCTAGTCCCGCTAAAGACGGCGGCGCTCAACGTTTCGGTACTCATCATTGGCATTGGCACCTTGATTGGCATTTTGGGAAGCACCATTTCGATTCGAAAGTATCTGAAAGTGTAGGTGAACCGGTGGATGAAAAGGTTGTTGTTAGTGCTGATTGCGGTTGTTATGTTAACCAGCTTTGCTGTGGAGCCGGGAGATAGCGAAGCTTCTTCCCTTTCCCAAATCGAGCGCGATCTTGCCAATGCAAGACAGCAGATCAAAGAAGCTGAACGCAAAGCGGCGGCTGCGGAGAGAGAAGCCGGCACAGTAGAGCAGCAGAAGAATAATCTCACAATCAAAAAAGAAGATACCCAAAAGGAGCTTAACCAGCTTCTGGCGGACATTGATAAAGTAGTTGTGGAAAAAAACAAGACGGAAGCCCAGTTAAAGGCGAAGGAAGAAGAGCTGATTGAAACGGGCGTTCAGCTGGACGAAGCGGTTGCGCGGGTTGAAAAGCGGGACGAGCTGCTCCAGTCCAGAATGCGTCTGATGTATACAAACGGCTTTGTGTCCTATATGGACGTTTTGCTTAGCGCAAACAGCTTTAGCGATTTTTTGGACCGGTTTGATGCACTTCAAACGATACTGAATTCCGACAAGGATATTCTGGAGGCGCATAAAAAGGATAAAGCGCTTGTCGAGGAGAAAAAAGCCCAGGTGGAGATGCAGCTGGCCGAGGTTCAGGATTTATTTCATGAGCTTGAGCTAAAGCAGGCGGACCTGGTCAAAAAAGAAGCTGAAAAAGAAGTGTTGATCGCCAGCTATAACAAAAATCTGGACGAGATGTCCGATACGCTGGAGCAGCTGGTTGTGATCAGCGAGGAGCAAGAAAAGCTGCTGCTTGAGCTGGCCGCCAAGGTTTCCAAGCTGAACAGCGAGAAAAAACGAATTCAAAATCCGTATTCCGGAGGCAAGCTGGGCATGCCGATTACAGGCAACTATCGGATAACCTCCAACTTTGGAACTCGTGTTCATCCCATTACCGGTCAAAAGCATACGCATACGGGCATCGATTTTGCAGCGCCTTCGGGAACAGCCATTTATGCGGCTGAAGCCGGCGTTGTTATCGTATCTCAAGCCTGGAGCGGTTACGGCAATGCCATCGTGATTGACCATGGCAACGGCTTATGGACCTTGTATGCGCATATTCGCAACGGCGGCTTGCTGGTTAATGTCGGCGACAGCGTCAAAAAAGGCAGCAAAATCGCCGAGGTTGGCAGCACGGGCAACTCCACGGGGCCGCACTTGCATTTTGAAGTGAGAAAAAATGAAGTAGCGGTTAATCCAGGCGGATATTTGAAATAATGATTTAAATAGCTTCATGGAATAAATAAGAGGCAGCCCGGACAGGTCGTGTTTCCAACACAACCTGGGGGCTGCCCTTGTTGTCCATTAATGGGATATATAAATAATGATCCCATGCCTGTCATATACTATGGTGGTCTTGCAGCTTCGAAATCAAGAAGGTGGTGTACCGGGTGTATTTTAAAGGACGTACAGTCATTACGTTTGTTTTATTGACTATGATCGCCTCTGCAGTTGTCACAATAACGGTCGCGGATCAATGGCTGGGAACGAAGAAGCCGCTTGCCGCGGTTGCCGCCGCTGCCGATGAAGGCAAGTCGAGCTCGCTCAAGCAGGACGAAATGGCCAAAATTAATGCCGTGCTGGAGCTGATCGAAACCAAGTTTTATGAAAAGGTCGAGCGGCAGGAGCTGCTTGACGGCGCGGTTAACGGTATTATGAATGCGCTTGGCGATCCTTACTCCGTTTACATGGAAGAGGATGACGCCCAGCATTTTTCAGAGTCGATCGAGGGCTCTTTTTCCGGTATTGGCGCCGAGGTAACGATGGATAATAATAAAATCGTCGTTGTATCGCCTATCAAAGGTTCTCCGGCGGAGCGCTCCGGCATGCTTGCCAAGGATGTTTTGATTTCCGTGAACGGTGAAAGCCTGGAAGGGCTGAACCTTCAGGAGGCCGTTGCCAAAATACGGGGTCCAAAAGGGACAAAAGCCAAAATCGTTGTGCAGCGCACCGGCTTTTCCGAGCCGATACAGCTTGTGCTGATCAGAGACGACATTGATGTCGAGACGGTTTACGGCAGCCTTCGTCCAGATGGCATCGGAATAATCGAAATTCGCCAATTTTCCATGAATACGGCCAAGCGGTTCAAGGAAGAGCTGGAGAAGCTTGAGGGTGAAGGAATGAAGGGGCTGGTGCTGGATGTCCGTAACAATCCGGGAGGCGTTCTTCCGGTAGTGGTGGAGATGTCCCAGCTGCTTATGAAGCCAGGCTCGACGGTGGTACAGGTGGAGGATCGCAACGGAAACCGGGAGAAGACGCTGGCCAAGGGCGGGGAGCAAAAGAAATATCCCATTGCCGTATTGACCAACAAAGGCAGCGCAAGCGCGTCCGAGATTTTGGCGGGCGCTTTGCAGGAAGCGGCTGGAGCTACTGTGGTTGGCGAAAAATCGTTTGGCAAAGGCACCGTTCAGGTCAGCTACAATAAAGCGCTTGGAGATGGAAGCCTGGTCAAAATGACCATTGCCAAATGGCTGACGCCGGACGGTAACTGGATCCATGGCGAAGGCATTACCCCTGATCTTGCTGTAGAGCCGCATGAGCTTTATACGGTGGCTCGTCTTACGCTGGAGGATTCATTGAAGCCGGACAGCTTAAGCGAGGCGGTGCGCAGCGCTCAGGTGATGCTGCACGGCCTTGGCTTTGATCCCTCGCGTGCCGATGGCTATTATAGCCAGGAAACGGTTCAAGCGGTCAAGCAATTCCAACAGAAGAGCGGCTTGCCTGCCAATGGAGTGATTGACAAGAAGACAGCAGATAAGCTGGAGCAGGAAGTGATTTCATGGCTGCAGAAGGATGAACATGACATTCAGCTGCAGGCGGCTATTAATGCATTGGGAAGGAAATAGCTCCTGCACGTCGAATTACTAGAAGGTCCGCTTCGTTTGATGAAGCAGGGCCTTCTTGTTTTTTTACCACATGGGGAGTTGAATAAGCGGTGGATACAGTTCAAGCGATGTTGTCTTCGATTGGCTCGGCTGTTCTCGGCATGGCGGCGCAGCCGTTTTACTATATAGCGGTATTCCTCATTGCCATGCACTATTTGCGTCAAATTCGAGTGGAGCGGCAGCTGTTTGCCGTTAAGCTGCATAATTGGGTCCGGTTAACCCTGACCGCGATAGGCGTCGGAATGCTGATCGGGCTAGGCCTATCGGCGGCGGCCCTGTTTTTGGGATCGGCAATAACGTCAGCGGCCGTTTTATGGCTCTGGAGCATTGGTGCTTTGCTTATGCTGGTGCGTATCCGCTACCTGTGCTTCGCCTATAGCGCGGGCATTATTGCGCTTCTGCAATGGCTTGCGGGCTTTACGGGGCTGGCGAGCCGAGGCGATTGGCTAGGGGGGCTTGTCTCCTCGCTAGCCGCCATTGATGCGGCAGGCCTGCTGCTGCTTGTAGCGCTGCTTCATCTGGCCGAAGCGCATCTTGTTTTTTGGCATGGAGATCGTCTGAAAACGCCATTGTTTCTTGAGGGCAAAAGAGGAAAGCTCGTTGGCGGCTACATGCTGCAAGGCTTTTGGCCCATTCCGCTGCTGCTATTGGTTCCTGTAGAAGCGGGAGGCGGGACGGCTGCAGGCGCGTGGGATATGCTTCCCTGGACGCCGCTGTTTGCCGGAGCTGATTCCGCTGGCTGGACGGTGATTGCATTGCCAATGGTGATCGGCTTTACGGAATTAACCAAAACCATGCTGCCGCGCCAAAAGGCAAGGCATACGGCCAAAGGCTTGCTGGTTTACAGCCTTTGTCTTGCGGCAGCCTCCGTTGCGGCCTGGAAATGGTCTTTCCTTCTGCCCGTTGCTGCTGTACTCTCCATTGTACTGCACGAAGCGCTGGTGTGGCGCAGCTCCATTGCGGAACGCCGTGGAACGCCGCTATTTGTTCATGATGCTAGGGGCTTGAGAATTTTGGGCATTGTGCCAGGCACGCCTGCGGAAGCGATGGGACTGCTGCCGGGAGAAATCTTGCAGAAGGTTAACGGGAAAAAGGTCTATTCCAAAGCGGAGCTATATGACGCGTTGGCGCTGAATCCAGCCTTTTGCAAGCTGGAGGTCCTGAACGAGTCCGGCGAATTGAAATTTGCCCAGCGCGCCCGTTATGCTGGCGAGCATCATCAGCTAGGCGTTATTCTGGCTCCGGATGAAGCGGCAAATTTCTACGCCGGAGGGCTGTCCGTTTCGATCGTGGGCTGGTTAAAGGGAAGAAAAGCGTCCAATCGGCGCCAGGCATAGTGTAGCGAGTGTCGATCGACGACCTTTGACGAATCAATCTACTAGGCTGCCGTAACCGAAGATGTTAGCTGATTTGGGAGAACATAGCGTGTAAGAAAAAAAAGGCTTTCGCATCGTTTCGATGCGAAGGCCTTTTTCATTGGAACTAACCTTTTATACGGGTGCTGCTTTTTCTCTTCTAGCTGGTTTTACGTTTCTTGGCCAATCGAAGGGCGATGCCTCCGCCAATCAGGATGGAGCCCAGCAGGTAGAATAGCAAGTAGCTTTCCTGCCCGGTTTTTGGCAGCTTGGTTACGCCATCTGGCGAACTGTCTGTGCCGCCTTCCGGAATGGGATCAACGTCGATTTCAAACCAGATTTCCTCTTCATTGCCATCTTTGTCTACTACAATGACAGAGAATTTGTCTTTACCTGTAAAGCCCGGTTTAGGCGTATAGGTCCATTTGCCATCCGGCGTAATGGTAATGCCGCCGTTAGCAGGTGGAGTGCCGATCTCGGTCGTGCCCTCCGATGGTACCTTCACAGTGCCGCCTACCGGTTTTTCCTCATCCGTTTTTTCAGTTACCGGAGTTGGTGTCGGGCCGGTTGTTGGCGTCGGCGCAGGCGTTATGCCCGGAGCCGGTGTCGGTGTCGGTGTTTCTGTTTGTGTTGGTCCACCCGGTGTTGGCGTCAGCGTTGGACCTCCTGGTGTAGGCGTTGCTCCCGGCTCTTCTGTTCCAGGAGAAGGCGTCGGTGTCGGGAAGATCGGAGGAGAAATAATAAAGTAATACCCCTGATCAATTGTCATGTCCCGCCACACGGCAGGTGCAGCGCCCCCGATAGAAATAACCTCAGTGTACCCGCCTAAAATCGGATTTGAATCTTCGTCAGCCGCAACGCCGGCTGCTCCGGCCTTGGTTGCGAAATAACCGGATGGCGTCGTGAACTGAACAAAATAGTCGCCGGCGAACAAATGGTCAAACAGGTAGTAGCCAGGTTTGCCGTTTTTGTCGGCTGTGACGGTTTGGGCAATCAGTTTTTTGTCTGTATCAAAAAGCTTCACCGTAACGCCGTTCATTCCACGTGCGTCTTCTTCATCCTGTTTGCCGTTGTAGTTGGCATCAATCCAGACATAATCGCCGATTGCGCCTTTACGGACCAGACCGAAGTCAATCGTGAGATCCTCCCAACCCTTAGGAGCCGTCTCGCCGATTTTGATTACATCGGTAAAGCCGTTTGCATGTGTCGCATTAGAGTCAAGCTCGTCAGCGCCTGCACTGCTGCCTTGCTCCGCAAGCGTTACCTCATAGTTGTCGTCAAAAACGACTTGAACATAGTAGTTGCCGCTTGCCAGATTATCGAACAGATAATAGCCGGGTTTTCCGTCCGGGCCATTAGCTGTAACGGTTTCGGCATAAGCCGGGCCTGTAGTGCCATTTTTGAATAGCTTGACGGTAATGCCATTCAGGCCTTCTGAAGCGTCTTCGTCCTGAATACCGTTGCGATTGCGATCCAGCCAAACGTAGTTGCCGATTACGCCTTTGGCCACAAGCCCCAAATCAATGCTTGGGTTGACCCAGCCGTAAGGTGTTTCGTTTTCCCCAATGACGATAGCTTTGGTGATATGGTTGCTATCGATCCAGTTGGAGCCGTTCGGCGAGTCGTTATCGGATTCTGTTACCGTCTTGTCATACTCCTCAGGGTATTCGAATTTCACGTAATACGTGCCCTGCGGGAGTTCCTTAAAGTTATAGTAACCAGGACGACCGTTATCGGTTTTGGTTACAGTAGTTTTGTAAGGCGTGCCTGTTGGCGTATCGCGATACAACGAAACCTTGACGCCGTTGATGCCATGCTCAGGATCTTCGTCCTGAATGCCGTTCCAGTTGCGGTCATGCCATACGTAGTTGCCAATTGCCCCTTTTCCGGTGAAGCCAAGGTCGATGGTCATATCCTCCCAGTTGCTTGGACCAATTGGAATAGGATTGACGGTCAGGCCTTTGTCAGCTCCGCTTGTATGGATGCGGTTGGAGTCATTGCCGCTAGTGGAGCCGGCGGATTCCATTTTGGCCAGATCATAAATGGATGGCGTTTGGAACCATACATAATAATTGCCTGCTTCCAAATGGTCGAACAGATATTTTCCATCCAGATCGGTTTGGACGGTATCCACAAGCACGCGGCTTGCGTTGTTATCCTTGTACAGTTTGACCTCGATGCCCTGGATGCCGGGTTCTCCGGCTTCCTGAATGCCGTTGTCGTTGCTGTCGAACCAAACGTAGTCGCCGATTTTGCCCAAGGCAACAACGCCAAAATCGATGGTTGGATCTACCCATTTGGCAGGTCCGATATTGATTTCGCCAGTTCTATACTTGGTGCGGTTATCGGCTGTTGTACCTTCATCCGTTGTTGGGTTCGAGTCCTGGTTATCCAGTCCAACGCCCGCTGTTGTCCGATTGTAGCTGACAGGAAGCAGGAATTCCACCCAATACTTGCCGCTTAGCAGCTGATCAAACCAGTAATAGCCGGGCTCGCCCGCTTTGTCATGGCCAACAGGATGATTGCCGGTTGTTGTGCGTTCAACCTCAACGGCAGCCCCGCCAACCTCTTTATACAAAACAACCTCAATGCCGTTCAGGCCTTTTTCCTTGTCATGCGTATATTGACGGCCATTACGGTCCCAATCGAGCCATACATAATCGCCAATCGCACCTCTTGGCACGAGGCCAAGATCGATGGTCAAGTCTTCAAAGTTATTGCTGCGGTCAATTGTAATTTTGTCCGTTTTCCGGTTGTTGTCCAGTGGATTGGAATCCGTGCCGGGGCTTCCGGATACATTTTTGGTAAGCTCATAATCCTGAGGCCATTGGAACTGGACATAATAGTCGCCTGGCTCAAGATCATCAAACAAATATTTTCCGTCATTGTCGGTTGTAGTCGTCGCAATGGCAGTGTCAGGATCGCCATCCTTGAAAAGCTTGACTGTAATGCCGGCAACTCCGTCCTCATCGGCATCCTGAAGGCCGTTGCGGTTTTTGTCCCACCAAACATAATCTCCGATGCGTCCGGAGCCGATCACGTTTTGGGCGGTGACTTCAACATTTGTTTTTGAATTGATGACTACGTCGATTGGAGTTAGATCCAACTTGTAGCCTGCCGGAGCGGTTTTCTCAATCAGCTCGTATTGGCCAAACGGCACATTATTAAATGTAATAGTGCCAGTGTTGTCCGTCGTCAAATCTACGGAGTAGCTGCCCTGTTTAGCCCTAAGCGTAAATTCAGCGCCCGCGAGCAGTTCGTCCTGCTTGTCTGCCGCAACCTTCGTGAGCGTGACGCTGCCCCTGTAGTTGGTGCTGCCAGGGAAGGAAAATCCGTCTGCGCTGCTTTTAATGAAGGAATGGTTCTCCTGGGTTTGATTGGATGTAATCGTTCGTTCTTTTGCGCTAAACTCATAACTATTTTTTGTGTTGCTTCCAACATTTTCGGCCAGAAGAGTCCGGTAAACCAGCTTATAGGCCCTTTCTGTTGTTTGCGGATTCAGCAGCTCCAGCGTAAACATCGACCGATTCGGATCAGCCGGGTTTTGCGCGAATGTCAACCTGTAATCATCCGTTTCAACCGGTATTAATGTAAAGTCGCCATTCTGAGGCGCGCCGGAATCATTGGGATTTGCTTTGTTAGGCACCGCTTCATATAACATGAAGGACTCCGGTATTAGTGTTTGATATTGATCCGGGCGGTCAACCAGCTTGATATCGCTAAGCTGCGACAAGCTTGGGTTCATCCAGATGGTCCATTCCGCCAGTCTCCAGCCGCTCGAGCCTTCAGGCTGGCTTATCCGCTTGTCGACAAAGGTATCACCGAACGAAGGAGATACGCTTGCGGTCAAGGTTGCTCTGTGCAGGCTGTTGCTGCTGCTGAAGGTAGCCGTATTATGAACGGTTTTTGGCACAAGCTTGCCTTTTAGCGTCGTCTTGAAGGTTACGAGATGCGGACCGTTTATAGGATTGGTAAAGTCAATTTGTAATTGCCCGTTTGCGCTTCCGCTTCCCGGCACGTAGGCAGGGGTGTAGCCAGTCAGAACGGGCGCTCCCTCGCTCAGGTCGCCATTAGCAGCCAGAATCATGCTTTTGATTTCCAGCGAACCGTCCACATACTCCTGTCCGGATAACAAGGTATCAACCAGTCTGGCGGAATCCACTGTTTCATTATGGTAGTTGAAGAGCACATTCCATGTGATTTCTTTTGTTGTTGCGTCGTAGCTGCCATTTTTGTAGCCATTATGCAGCGTATAGTCGTTAGGCTTAATTGTATCGGAATCACTTTGGCTGCCCTTGCCCTGAAGCTCGGTTGTGCCAGTTGCCTTGTCTACGATTTGCTCCCATAGGAATTGCCCTGTATTTTGGAATGAATTATTGCTTGCCGGATTCCAGGGATTGCTGCTGCTATACAACTCGTAGTCGAAGGTTGTTGTATATGTCACCGTATGCTTCTGATTGAAGGGATAACTGTTGTCAAACGTAATGATGAATCCCGTTTCCCTGGACTCGGAGTCAAGTGTGGGGGTAACGGTATATTGGGTTCCTTCCGTCAACTGGCTTCCGCTTCTGTCTGTGATGACAAGCGAGCCTGCATCAAGAGAAAGGCCAAGACGGTTGAATGTATCCACAAGCTTCAAGGGTTCCGAAGCCGAACCTTTAAAGAAGTAGTTATTGTTGTTCAGGTCGATCCTCCAGCTGATCTTTTTGCTTGCATAGTTGGTAAGCTGGCCCGACTTGTCTATAACTCTTTGTACATAGCTGTGGGATTCGCTGCTGCTTTTCGTTGGGTCAAAGCTGCTGCTGAACGTATTGGTTTTGTTATTGTTTTCTGTAATCGGAACGGTGTCCTTGGAACGGGTCTGGTATTGGACGACATAAGCGGATGCAATCGTTCCGTTAAGCGTCAGCTCAAACTTATTTGCTTCAGTCTGGTCATTGTTAGCAGGGATTTCCTGCAAGGCAAACTGATCGGCTCCAGCGCCTTGAACAACAGACACCTTAGGATCAGCCGCCGTGCCATTATCCGCAACCTCGACTTTGGTCACCGTAAGGCTTCCAGGCACAAGCTCGTGGCCTACAGGCAGAATATCCGTAATGACGGGATCATCCATTTGGATTTGGCCAAAGTTGTATTCCAGCGTCCAGTTCACCGTATGGTTGTTTCCGGCGCCATTAGTATCGCTTGTATAGCTGCCTTTTGTTTTTTTGGTGAGCGGCCCGCGCTTCACGGTTACTTGTGCGCTGCTGGAGGCAATTTCAGCAGCGTCATCCAGCAAAACGACATTGTTTGTTAGCTGCTTGCCGTCTTGCGTAATGTCTGCCGTGCCTTTTACGTCCGTTGCAACAAAGACGCGGTATGCTTTTGAAGTAGGCTGGTGACCAGGTCCTACCAGTTCGATTGTAATTGTGCCGGGAACGCCAGGCGCGGATGGGACATAATTAACGGTATAATCCGTTGCAGGATCCAGCGCAGTTGCTCCTTGAGTGATGTTGCCCTGAAGATTGACGGTCAATGGATAGATTTCCAGGCTGACATACTCAAGCTCATCTGGCAGGGTGTCAACGATAACCGGTTTAGTAATGGTGCTTAGCTTCGTATTGACATCCATTGTCCAGAAAACCTTGGAGGTGTTCACCAAGCGGTCAAGTCCGCTATTACCAACACCTTTGGTATTATCCAGATTCTTAGTAATGTTAGGACTTGAGCCAGTCCACTTTACCGGAAGGTTAATCGTTACGGTATTGCTGGCATTAACAGGGATTTCAATGATCAGCTCATTGTCCGTAATAACTGTCGTTTCCTCCAGCAGCGTTTCGATTTGCAGACCGCCGCGAAGATAAAGCTCAGCGGGATCAGCAACAACCTGAGCTACGAAGTTAAGCGTAACTTGCTTGGATGCTTGGTTGACAGTGAACGATCCCGCTGGGCCCAGCGAGCCGACTAGATCACTCTCGAGCTTCAAGCTGGCAGGCAAGTTAAAGGTATAGTCTCCGCCTTGCGTAGCAATGTTGGGATCAATCTCCCACTCGTATAGAAGCGTGAATGGGTATTGGGATTGCCCCAATTGAGTTTCAAATTCATTGGGATATCCCCCAATAGCGCCACTAGCATCAAAATACGCAAGCGTTTTTGGACCTGTTTCGGGAGAGGCAAAATAGTCCATCATTTCTTCTGCCGAGCCAAGCCTCTGGCCGTTCAGAAGCAAGGTTTGCTTCATGATGCTGTCGGGTATCGGAACGCCTGCAGCCGACGAATGCTGAATAACGCCAGCAAGCTGTACACTCTGCAATACCATCATTAGCGTTAGCGCCAGCGCGATACTTTTTCGCACCAAAGCATCCTTTGCGCCCAGAGGAGCGCCGCTGATGCCCAACCAGTGAAGAATCCTCCTCTGTAAGGGGTTGCCTCCTCGTTTTAATCGTGAAGCTCTCATGTGTATCATTCCTTTCAAAATAGTAAATCCTGTTGTTTGACCGCCAACGCTGAACTGCTCAGAAAAATGTATGTAAATTTCTTAATGATGCGGCAGAGCAGACATATGCGAACAAAAGAGATTATAACGGATGCATCTAGACAATTTCTGAACATTATTTTGTCACTAAATCGTTTATAATGATGAAAGGGCTACTTCATTCGACACAACTTTTTGCTAATGGAGTCCGTACATATATAAAGCCGAAATTAACAGATTTCGAAATAGAGGTGCTCTACCATTGAAAATAATGCTTGTAGACGATGAAAGACTGGCTCTCGTCCAATTGGAAAAAGCGTTGCGCTCTATTGCCGGGCCGCTTCTGGAAACTATTGAAATCGTTACTTTGCAAAATCCTGTCGAGGTGCTGGAAATGGCGGAGCGTTTTAAGCCGCAGGCGGCATTTCTGGACATTCACATGCCTGAATTGTCCGGATTGCAGGTTGCGGAGCAGCTGCAGGAGCGGTTTCCCCATATCAGCATCGTGTTTCTGACGGCTTACGATCATTATGCGATCAAAGCCTTTGAGCTGAATGCAATCGACTATTTGCTAAAACCGCTTGTTCAGCAGAGACTGGAGAATTCCTTTCAGCGGTTATTGCTGCGGGCAAGGCCGCTCCCGGAGATGGATAGGCCGGATACGGGGCGGCAGCCCAAGGTGCTGTTCAACTCCCGCACCATACTCGTCGGAAAGCCTGGCCAGTCGCCGGAGCTGCCGAAATGGCGCACGAACAAAGCGCAGGAGCTTTTTGCCTATTTGCTGATGCGCAGGGGAGAAGCCGTCCATAAATCGACTATTCTCGATCTTATGCTGCCGGAGCTGGACAAGAAGCGGGCGATGACTCAGCTGTATACTGTCATTTATCAGATCAGGCAGTGTCTTCAGGCGCTGGATCTGGATATCACCATCAGCAATGTCAGCATACAGGAAAGCTATATTCTTCGGCTGGGAGAAAGTGTGACCGTCGAAACCGAGGAATGGGAGCGCAAAATAGAGCAAGCACGCGAGAACCTTCCGGCAGGCTACGATACCATTGCGGAATTGCTGGCTGAGCATGACGGGGGATATTTACGCGATCATGATTATTTGTGGGCGGAGCATGAACGGGAGAGAATCCGCCAGCTATGGCTGGGACAAGCCCGCTTGCTGGCAAGCCATCTGAAGGAGCAGGGGCGGCTTGAGGAACAGCTCCGTCTGTTGGAGAGGATTCAGGGATTGGACCCGTTTCACGAGACAGAGGGGATGGCCATCTTGACTTTGTATGACCGGTTGGGTCAATACGACAAAGTTCTTTCCTATTACAATTATTTGGAGACCGTTTTCAGAGAAGAATTGGACCTTCCGATTCCGGCGAGCGTTGCTGCCTGGATGGAGCAATGGAGAACGCGGCAATAGCTTCCATTCCATTAAACCGCCATTGCAATCAATGGCGGTTTGGCGTTATAATGACAAGAACACACATTCCCATTTTGGGATTGGACTGCATGATATAAAAATCGACTATACTGTAGCTATAGACGTTATTAACGAATTAATAGGCTGGAGGGAAAAGAATTGGCTAAACCCGTGCAAGGAGAAAGCATCTTCCAACTGAGGAGCGAGTTTATGCCTCAAGGGGATCAGCCGCGGGCGATCAAGGACTTGGTGGAAGGCGTCAAAGCCGGCAAGCGCCATCAGACGCTGCTGGGGGCAACTGGCACGGGCAAAACCTATACCATTGCCAACGCCATAGCGGAATTGAACCGGCCAACGCTTGTCATCGCTCACAACAAGACGCTGGCAGCGCAGTTGTGCAGCGAGTTCAAAACCTTTTTCCCCGACAACGCCGTAGAATATTTTGTGAGCTATTATGACTACTATCAGCCCGAGGCCTACATTCCATCAACGGATACCTTCATCGAAAAGGATTCCAGCATAAATGACGAAATCGACAAGCTCAGACACTCCGCAACTAGCGCTTTGTTTGATCGCCGGGACGTCATTATTGTGGCCAGCGTTTCCTGCATTTACGGCTTGGGTTCGCCAAAGGAATACGCTAGTCTAGTGTTGTCGCTCAGAGTCGGCATGGAAAAGTCGAGGGATAACATTCTTCACAAGCTTGTGGATATTCAATATACAAGAAATGATATCAGCTTTACGCGAGGCACGTTCCGGGTTCGGGGAGACGTTATCGAAATATTCCCTGTCGCCAATAATGAACGCGCCATTCGGGTAGAGCTGTTTGGCGATGAAATCGAACGAATCTCGGAGATTGATGTATTAACGGGTGAAATTGTTGGCGACCGCGAGCATATTGCTATCTTTCCGGCCTCCCACTTCGTTACCCAGGAAGAAACGATGAAGGTGGCGCTGGTTAATATCGAGCGCGAGCTGGAGGAGAGACTGGCGGAGCTGCGTGAAGCGGGCAAGCTGCTGGAGGCCCAGCGGCTGGAGCAGCGCACCCGCTATGATCTGGAGATGATGGCGGAGATGGGTTTTTGCTCCGGCATCGAGAACTACTCTGGTCCGCTGACGTTCCGGGAACGCGGGGCAACGCCATATACGCTTCTGGATTATTTTCCGGAGGATATGCTGGTTGTCATCGACGAGTCCCACGTATCGCTGCCGCAGCTTCGAGCCATGTTCAACGGAGACCGCGCCCGTAAGGAAATGCTCGTTAATCACGGCTTCCGCTTGCCGTCGGCGATGGATAACCGTCCGCTGCGATTTGAGGAATTTGAAGCAAAAACAAAGCAGCTGATTTATGTGTCGGCAACTCCCGGCCCTTACGAGCTGGAGCATTGTCCTTATATGACGGAGCAGATTATTCGTCCAACGGGTCTTGTTGACCCTATTATTGAAGTCCGTCCTACCAAGGGGCAAATTGATGATTTGCTGAATGAAATCAGAGACCGGATGGCGAAGGATGAAAGAGTGCTCGTCACTACCCTTACGAAAAAAATGGCGGAGGATTTGACGGACTATTTGAAAGAGGTAGGCATTAAAGTCCGCTATCTCCACTCCGATATTAAAACCTTGGAGCGGCTTGCCATTCTGCGTGATTTGAGGCTTGGCGTTTTCCACGTGCTGGTCGGCATCAACCTGCTGCGTGAAGGCCTTGATTTGCCGGAGGTATCCCTGGTTACGATTCTGGATGCGGATAAGGAAGGTTTCCTTCGTTCTGACCGTGCCCTTATTCAAACCATCGGGCGCGCGGCGCGAAACAGCGAAGGCCGGGTCATTATGTACGGCGATAAAATAACTGATTCCATGGATCGAGCCATTAAAGAGACGGAGAGACGCCGCGCCATTCAGCAGGAATATAACGTCAAGCATGGGATTGAGCCTCAGACGATTCGCAAGCGGGTCCATGATGTCATCGAAGCAACCAAGGTTGCGGAGAGCAAGGCGGACTACCTCACGGGCGCGGATGGCGGCAAGATGTCCAAAAAGGAACGTCAGTCGCTCATTCAGCGACTGGAAGCAGAAATGAAGGAAGCGGCAAAAAGCCTGCAGTTTGAGCGGGCGGCCGAGCTTCGAGACGCGCTGCTGGAGCTGCGCGCAGAAACGGGATCGTAGGAGGAGTAACTGGTGGCAAGTGACAAAATTGTAGTCAAAGGCGCCCGCGCCCATAATTTAAAAAATATTGATGTAACGATTCCCCGCGATAAGTTTGTTGTGTTGACCGGACTTAGCGGCTCCGGTAAATCGTCGCTGGCATTTGATACGATTTATGCCGAAGGCCAGCGAAGATATGTGGAATCGCTGAGCGCATATGCCAGGCAGTTTCTGGGTCAGATGGAGAAGCCGGATGTTGACTCCATCGACGGCTTGTCTCCCGCGATTTCTATCGACCAGAAAACAACAAGCCGCAATCCGCGGTCTACGGTTGGCACAGTCACCGAAATTTACGATTATTTGCGCCTGTTGTTTGCCCGTATCGGCAGACCCCATTGCCCGGATCACGGCATTGAAATAACGTCGCAAACCGTCCAGCAGATGGTCGACCGGATTATGGAGTATCCGGAGCGCACTCGCCTGCAAATTATGGCGCCGCTTGTCTCAGGGCGCAAAGGCGAGCATACCAAGTTGTTTACCGATATTCAAAAGCAAGGTTTTGTTCGTGTCAGGGTTAACGGAGAGCTGCGCGACCTGAGCGAAAAGATTGAACTGGAAAAAAACAAAAAACACAATATTGAAGTTGTTGTTGACCGTATCGTCATCAAGCCGGATATTCATGCCCGCCTTGCGGACTCGCTGGAAACAGCGTTAAAGCTTGCGGAGGGCCGCGTCATTGTAGATGTTATGGACCAGGAAGAGCTGTTGTTCAGCTCCAACTTGGCTTGCCCGGAATGCGGCTTCAGCATTCAGGAACTGGCGCCGCGTATGTTTTCGTTCAACAGCCCGTTTGGCGCATGTCCGGAATGCGACGGCCTTGGCGCCAAAATGATCGTTGACCCTGAGCTGCTGGTTCCTGATTCCAGCAAGAGCATTAAGGAAGGCGCATTTTTGGCCTGGGCGGGCAGTACCTCTAATTATTATCCGCAATTTTTAAGCGCGGTTTGCGGACACTACGGCATTCCGGAGGATGTTCCGGTTTCGGAATTGGACCCGGAGCATATGAAAAAGCTGATGTACGGAACAGGCGGGGAACGCGTTCGTTTCATTTACGAAAATGACTTCGGCCACCGCAAGGAAGCCCATGTGCCTTTTGAAGGAATCGTTAACAATCTGGAGCGCCGTTATCGAGATACGCCTTCGGAATCCATGCGTGAGCATATCGAGGGTTATATGAGCGCCAAGCCTTGCGGCAGCTGCAAAGGTCAACGTCTTCGCAAGGAAACGCTGGCGGTTACGGTTGCATCTGAAAATATTGCCTATGTCACGTCGTTATCTATTGGCGACGCGCAGCGGTATTTCGATGGCCTAACGCTAACGGAAAAGGAAAAAACCATTGCTAATCTCATCCTGAAGGAGATCAACAGCAGGCTTGGCTTCCTGGTTAATGTCGGCCTGGAATATTTGACGCTCAGCAGAGCGGCGGGCACGCTGTCCGGCGGCGAAGCGCAGCGGATTCGCTTGGCTACGCAAATCGGCTCCAGTTTAATGGGCGTTTTATATATTCTGGACGAGCCAAGCATCGGCCTGCATCAGCGCGACAATGATCGGCTTATTGGAACACTGGAGCATATGAGGAATCTCGGCAATACGCTCATTGTAGTCGAGCATGACGAGGATACCATGATGGCCGCGGATTATATAATTGATATCGGACCTGGAGCCGGCATTCATGGCGGACAAGTTATCGCTCAAGGAACGCCTGAAGAATTGATGCAGCATAAGGAATCTTTGACGGGCCAATATTTGTCCGGACGCAAATTTATTGAGGTTCCGCTCCAGCGCCGTGACACTGGCGACAAATGGCTGGAGGTTCGCGGAGCCAAAGAAAACAATCTGCGGAATATTAATGTCAAGATTCCATTAGGTGTATTTACTGCGGTAACTGGCGTGTCTGGTTCGGGCAAATCAACCTTTGTTAATGAAATTTTGTACAAAACATTAGCACGCGACTTGAACAGGGCCAAGACTCGTCCAGGACAATATAAAGAGCTTCGCGGTCTGGAGCATTTGGAGAAGGTTGTTGATATTGACCAGTCGCCAATCGGCCGTACGCCGCGTTCCAACCCTGCTACGTATACCGGTGTTTTTGATGATATCCGCGATTTGTACGCCAATACGAACGAATCCAAAGTGCGCGGCTACAAAAAGGGGCGGTTTAGCTTTAACGTCAAAGGCGGCCGCTGCGAAGCCTGTCGCGGCGACGGCATTATCAAGATCGAAATGCATTTCCTGCCCGACGTGTATGTGCCGTGCGAAATTTGCAAAGGCCAGCGCTACAACAGGGAGACGCTTGAAGTCCGCTACAAAGGGAAAAACATTGCAGATGTGTTGGATATGACGATTGAAGACGGTTGTTCTTTCTTTGAAAACATTCCGCGCATTCACCGTAAAATCAAAACATTGATGGATGTTGGTCTGGGTTACATGAAGCTGGGACAGTCGGGAACAACCTTGTCAGGCGGCGAAGCGCAGCGCGTGAAGCTGGCGGCGGAGCTGTATCGCCGCAGCACAGGCAAAACCTTATATATTCTTGACGAGCCGACAACAGGTTTGCACGTTCATGATATTGACCGGCTGCTTGACGTTTTGCACCGTTTGGTGGAGTCGGGAGAGTCTGTTTTGGTTATTGAGCATAATCTGGATGTTATCAAAACCGCGGATTATATCATTGATTTAGGTCCTGAAGGAGGCAGCGGCGGCGGTACGATCGTAGCCGTCGGTACACCGGAAAAGGTTGTTGAGGTGGATGGCTCTTACACTGGCCGTTATCTCAAGCCGGTTCTAATACGTGACCGTGAAAGAACAGAAAACCGGTATAAAAGCAAAGAAGAGGTCGGAACCAAGCAATAAGCGCGGTACGCTTTAAAAATGTGACAAAATTGTTACGGAAATGTTTCAGACTTGCATCGGAAGCGGGGAAAGGATAACATATACTCAGACTAGACTACGCTAAGATTAGGCTGCGTGTCATTAAGAGGGGGTCCCTTATGTTTCTCGCTGAGGAAGCAGTAAAATCGGCTGGTTTGAATATTGATCCGTTTGACTGGTTTATGCTGGCCTTTACGGTTATTATTGCAATCGGCTTTGTCCGTCTTGTGACGGCGCGGCCAAGAAAAAATGTATTTGCAATCGGCTTTACGACAGTGGCGCTAGGTTTGTTCCTGTTTATCGACTATGTCATGATCTTTAAGGTTTGGCCGGCAGGTTAAACGACTCCAAGCAAGGCTGGGTCCATGGCTGAGATGCCACTACCTGAATGTCATTGCCAGTGTGCATGACGCATACAAAAAAAGTTCCGCTAGGTTAGCGGAACTTTTTTTGTTCCTATTTAAGTCAGTATTCAAAAGTCCGGTTTTCCGTCCTTTATTAAACCCACCACATCTCGCCAAGCGGCTCCGTGATCAGAACTTGTTTAAGGTTTTGAACCGCTTTGGTGAAGCCTTCGTCAACGGACATCAAGCCGTCCTCGTGCTCAATGCTGACCACGTAATCGTAGCCAACCAGGCGCAGAGCGCTAATGATATCAGCCCATACCTTAAGATCATGTCCGTAACCAACCGTGCGGAACTGCCAAGCCCGATCCAGCATGAGCGCATAGGATTGCATATCCGTTACGCCGTGTTTGTTGACATTGACAGGATCGATAGTTGTATCCTTGGCATGGAAGTGATGAATTGCGCCTTCGCGGCCCAAAATATGGATAGCTTGAACAGGATCAATGCCTTGCCACCACAGATGGCTTGGATCAAGGTTGGCGCCGATTGCTTTGCCTGCCGCTTCGCGAAGACGAAGCAGAGTGCCAGGGCTATGAACGGAGAAGCCGCCATGCAGCTCAAGCCCGATTTTTACACCAGCGCTTTCAGAGATAGAGCCAATCTCGGACCAATAAGGAATTACCTTTTGCTCCCATTGCCATTTCAGAATGTCCTGGAAGTCATTTGGCCATGGAGCTACCGGCCAGTTCGGGTATTTGGCATCCTCATGGTCGCCAGGGCAGCCCGAAAATGTATTAACAATGCCAACTTCCAGACGGTTTGCCAGCTCGATTGTTTTGCGTATAATGCTGTCATGCTCGCTGGAAATAGCTTTTTGCGGATGCAGCGGGTTGGCATGGCAGCTAAGCGCGCTAATCATCAAACCGCGGGATTCTACGGCTTGCTTAAACGCTTTCAGTTTGCCGGCGTCAGCCAGAAGCGTGTCAGGATCGCAATGCGCGTTGCCGGGATATCCGCCAGTTCCGATTTCGACAGCGTTAAGCCCTTTGGAAGCAATGTAATCGAGTGCATCTTCCAATGATTTTTGTGCAAATAAGACGGTAAAAACGCCTAATTTCATTTTGAAGCTACCTCCCTGATCTTTCGGTTGCGTATACAACATCAGCTTCCTGCGGAGTGTGCATACACGACCTACCCGGATTTTATTTCAAATTCACTATCAGTATATCATTTTTGTGGAGTACGTACATGGCGTGACCCTCATTTGAGCAAAATCGCATAACAAGTGGACAAAAGAAGGAACATGCTGAATCTGCCAGCAAGCAATGGTGGATTAGGAGCGATAGCTTTGCTAAACTAGAACAAGAATAGAGCGTTTGAGAGGATACTGATCTAATGACATCTACCGCATTAACAAGAATGGATATAGAGCTGCTGGCCCCCGCCGGAGATTGGGAATGTATGCGGGCGGCCGTGGCCAACGGCGCGGATGCCGTATTTTTTGGCGTAGAGAAATTCAATGCCCGTGCTCGCGCCAATAACTTCCGCAGCGAGGAATTGCCGGAGATTATGGCGTTTTTGCACAGCTATGGCGTAAAAGGATTTTTGACCTTTAATATCCTTGTATTTGAGGACGAGCTCAGAGATGCACAAAAGCTGATTGACATGTGTATAGACGCTGGCGTGGATGCTGTCATTGTACAGGATCTTGGGCTGGTCAAGCTGATTCGGGAAATGTCTCCCGATTTCCCCATTCATGGCTCCACCCAGATGACGATTACTTCTCCTGAGGCGGTGGAGTTCACGAAGCCGTTTAATATGGAGAGAGTTGTATTGGGGCGGGAAAACAACCTGAAGCAAATTCGCACAATCGGGGAGCAAGCCAAGCTGCCCATGGAGGTTTTTGTTCATGGCGCCTTATGCGTCTCCTATTCCGGTCAATGCCTGACCTCGGAAATGTGGGGCGGACGCTCTGCGAATCGGGGAGAATGCGCGCAGGCGTGCCGCCTTCCCTATGATTTGATGGTGGACGGCGTCCATCAGCCGATGGGGGATATTGCTTACCTGCTGTCTCCCAAGGATTTGGCGGCCATTGATCTGGTGCCTGAGCTGATTGAAGCAGGAGTGACCTCCTTTAAAATTGAAGGCCGGCTCAAAAGCCCGGAATATGTAGCTAACGTTGTCAGCAAATACCGCAAGGCGATTGACCTCTATTTTGACGGAGACAAGTCCAGGCCGTCCAAGGAGGAAATTCGCGAGCTTCAGCAAAGCTTTTCGCGTGGCTTTACGCACGGTTTTCTGGATGGAACCAATAATAAGCAGCTGGTAGAAGGGACCTTCCCAAAAAGCCGTGGCGTTTATCTCGGCAAAGTGGAGCGCATTATGCGCGATGCCGTCAGCGTCCGCCTGGAGGCTCCGCTGAAGCGTGGAGACGGGATTGTATTTGATGCCGGCGATCCCACCAAAAAAGAAGAGGGCGGGCGCGTATACGACGTTCGCCGCCAGGGAGTCAAGCTGGAGGGCGAGGCACAGGAAGGCGCTTTGATCGAGCTGGTTCCGGGGCGCAACGATGTTGATCTCCGCAAGGTGCATGTCGGGGACCGTATCTGGAAAACAAATGACCCTGCGCTGGACAAGCGCTTGCGGGCCAGCTTCGAAACGGATAAGCCATACCGCGTATTTCCGCTCTCCGTGCGGGTCTCCGGTTCGGCAGGCGAGCCGATGACCACCTGGTGGAGAGATGTTCAGAAGGGTACGACCGTTGAGCTGAAATCCGAGCTGCTGCTGGAGCAAGCGCAGAAACGTCCCATGGATGCCGCATTGCTGGAAGAGCAGCTTGGCCGGCTGGGCGGAACCGTGTATCAGCTTGAGGAGCTACAGGTTGATTTGACAGGCGATGTCATTTTGCCGATCCGGGAACTGAACCGCTTACGGCGCGAAGCCGTGGAGCAGCTGGCGGGACAACGACCGTTGCCGCCTGTCTATATTAAGCATGAGGTGGACGCCTTTGCTGATTCGGCGAATGCAAATCAAACCGGCAGAGGTCTGCTGGAGCCGGTTAGCGGAAAAAGCGCCAAGCTTGCGGCGTTATGCCGGAATGTCGAGCAGGTGGAGGCGGCGCTGGAAAGCGATGCTGCATATATTTACGCCGACTTTGAATTCATTAAGCAATTTCCTGCTGCCGTCCAAGCTGCGAGAAAAGCTGGCAAGCCTATTGCGCTGGCAACGCCGCGCATCCATATGCCTGGCGAAAACGGCTACCATGCCAACATTTTGAAGCTGCAGCCGGATGCCGTTTTGGTGCGGAATACAGGCGCTTTGTATTATTACTTGAAGGCCCGGGCCTCACAGCCGGATGCTCCGTTCCCGAAACTGATCGGTGACTTCTCGCTGAACGCGGCTAATCATAAAGCGATCAAGCTGTTTACAGAAGCAGGACTGGATTTGGTTACTCCATCCTACGATTTGAACATTCAGCAAATGGTCGATTTGCTGGAGCACGCCGATACGTCGGCCGTTGAAGTGGTCATCCATCAGCATCTGCCGATGTTCCATACGGAGCATTGCGTATATTGCACCTTTATGAGCGAAGGCACCAACTACACCAACTGCGGACGGCCATGCGAAGAGAAGCGCGCTTCCTTACAGGACCGGATCGGCATGTCGCATCCCGTTCGCGTAGACGAGGGCTGCCGCAACACCGTTTATAACGCCATCGAGCAATCCGGCGCGGAATACATCTCCAATTTTGTGTCCCTTGGCGTCTCCCACTACCGTGTGGAGTTTCTGGAGGAAAGCGGAGATAAAGTGAAGGAAGTCATAAAGCTGTACCGCGATGCATTGGATGGTAAAATCACCGGCACCAGCGTATGGCGCAGTCTTAAAGCGACCAATCAGCTGGGCGTTACGCGCGGACAGCTTGTTAAATAAGAAAGAGTGCGCGGGCCCGGTTAGCGGGCCTGGGGAAGTGGGCAATAATCGTATGGGAGAACAATCATTGTTAGCCGGGACAAAAGGGACTTGGTTCGGCCACTGGCGCCATGTGTTCAAGCTTGATCCCGACAAGGATATTTCCGATCATGAACTTGAGGCATTGTGCATGTCGGGCACGGACGCCATTTTGCTTGGGGGATCAAGCGGAGTGACGTTTGGGAATACCATTGAGCTGATGTCCCGCATCAGACGCTACGAGGTGGATTGCGCGCTGGAGGTATCGACGCTGGACGGGGCTGTTCCGGGGTTTGACGGTTATTTTATCCCCGTTGTGCTGAACACGGACAAACCGGAATGGATTATCGGCAACCAACTGCGTGGGCTTCAGGAATATGGCGCGTTTATTCCTTGGGAAACGACGGCCGGACAAGGTTATATTATCCTGAATGAAGCTTCGACGGCCGCGCGCTTGACCTCCGCTAATGCCAATATGGACGAAGCCCAGGTCATTGCCCATGTCGCCATGGCGGATAAGCTGCTGCGGCTGCCGGTCATATATATGGAGTATAGCGGGCGTTTTGGAGATATGGAATTGCTAAAAAGAGTGCGGCCATTAGTTAGCCAGGCGAGGCTTTTTTATGGCGGAGGCATCGACAATGCCGAAAAAGCGGCGCTTGCTGCAAGGTATGCCCACACTGTGGTGGTGGGCAACATCGTCTATAGCGATCTGGAGGCTGCGTTATCGACCGTTCCAGCGGTTAAGCAAGGCTGATATAGGAATTGCTCAGCAAGAAGCCTTTCATCTCATTCATACGAGTGGGAAGGAAGGCTATTTTATGCTGCTTGGGTTTGGCTTTCCTCCGGCGTCCGAACCGGACAAACGGCATACTGCCGCGGCCTTTCAGGGACTGCCGACTTATTTTGAGAGAGGAAATTGACACGCAGAGCGGTGTTGTCTAAACTGTGGATAGGCGAACAAAATGGCGAACAAAGGAGTTCTATCATGTTTAATTCTATCGGGATCGAGCAGGCTGTCCAAAGCCTGAATCCTCCTCAGCGGGAAGCGGTTCAAGCTACGGATGGCCCGTTGCTTATTATGGCCGGAGCGGGAAGCGGCAAGACGCGAGTATTAACGCATCGTATCGCATACCTTATCGAAAAAAAACGGGTAGCGCCATGGAGCATTCTCGCCATCACGTTTACGAATAAGGCCGCCAGGGAAATGTCGGACAGAGTAGGCTCTCTCGTCGGACCATCCGGCAGGGATATATGGGTTTCCACTTTTCACTCCATGTGCGTCCGCATCCTGCGCAAGGATATCGAGCGGATCGGTTACTCCTCCAACTTCACAATACTGGATTCCTCCGATCAACTTTCGGTTATACGCAATTGCATGAAGGATTTGAAAATCGACACCAAAAAGGTGGAGCCTAAAGCCGTTCAGGCAACGATAAGCTCCGCAAAAAACGAGCTGATTTCCGTCAAGCGCTACGGCGAAAAGGCCGGGGATTATTATGAGGAAATCGTCGAAAAGGTATATAGCATGTACCAGAAGCGCCTGAAGGGCAACAACTCTCTGGACTTTGACGATCTGATCATGAAAACGATCGAGCTCTTCAAGGAAATGCCGGAAGTGCTGGAATTTTATCAAAATAAATTTCGTTACATTCACGTGGACGAATATCAGGATACCAACCGCGCCCAATACATGCTTTGCCGCATGCTGGCGGACAAACATCATAATATATGCGTAGTCGGCGACAGCGACCAGTCCATTTATCGCTGGCGCGGCGCCGATATTACCAACATCCTCAATTTTGAAGGCGATTATCCCGAAGCCAGAACCATTATGCTGGAGCAAAACTATCGCTCCACCTCTAATATTCTGGATGCGGCCAACGCGGTTATCGCTCTGAATAGCGGCCGCAAGCCCAAAAATCTGTGGACCAGCCAAGGGCCTGGCGATCCCATCCGGCTGTATCAAGCGGATTCGGAGCATGATGAGGGTTATTTTGTAACGGGGGAAATTATAAGAAATAAAAGCAGGGGCCGCAAATTTGGCGATCATGCCATCCTGTACCGGACAAATGCGCAATCCCGGGTGATCGAGGAAACGCTCATAAAATCGGATATCCCTTATCAAATTGTCGGGGGCATCAAGTTCTACGACCGCAAAGAGATTAAGGATCTTTTGGCTTATTTGCGCCTGATCTCCAACCCGGATGACGACATCAGCCTCACCCGGATCATTAATGTGCCGAAGCGGGGTATCGGAGATACAACAGTGGGCAAGCTGGAGGAAGAGGCAGCTCGCAGAGGCGTTTCCATCTACCGCGTATTATCCGATCTTGGCGATCTGGACATTAATAGCCGCACTCGCTCCCTGCTGGCAGACTTTTTTGAGCTTGTTTACAACCTGACGGCCATGGTTGATTATTTGACCGTGACGGAGCTGACGGAAAAGGTGCTGGAGCTTTCGCAATACAAGCTGGAGCTGCAGCGCGAAAATACGCTGGAATCCAAGGCGAGGATCGAAAATATCGACGAGTTTCTGTCGGTGACCCAAGACTTCGAGGAACGGAACGAAGATAAATCGCTTGTGTCCTTTCTCACCGATTTGGCCTTGATTGCGGATATCGACTCCATGGGCAAGGACGAAGAAGAGAAGGGCCAGCCCGAGGATGCTGTTGTGCTAATGACGATGCATAGCGCCAAAGGCTTGGAGTTTCCAATTGTTTTTATCATTGGAATGGAAGAAACCGTGTTTCCGCACAGCCGCGCCTTGACCGACAATGAAGAGCTGGAGGAGGAGCGGCGACTGGCATACGTGGGCATTACGCGCGCAGAGGAAAAGCTGTATTTGACCTGCGCCCGAATGCGGACGCTGTTTGGGCGGACGAACATGAATATGCCTTCCAGATTCCTTCAGGAAATTCCCGAAAAAGTAAGGGAAGGCGGCTCCTCGCAGGGCGGAGGTTATTCCGGACAATCGGGACCAACCATCGGCGGCAGCGGCAGGTCTGGCGGGTCATTTGGGGCTTCTTCAAGAAGCGGCGGCCAAGGCTCAGCCTATGGCGGAGGCGGAGCATGGTCTGGCAAAGGCGGTTCCGCTCCATCGTCTAGCCGGGACGGCAGAACGGCGGCCTCCGGATTTGGCGCATCAAGACCTGCTGGATCGGCAGGGACAGGAAGCTCCGGCAGAGGCAAAGTGACCGTTACGACGCCCCTTGACGCCGCGGCAAAAAAAGCGCCTGGCCATCCGGCCGCAGGCGGAAGCGGGGGAGGCAATGTCTCCTATGGCGCAGGCGACCGTGTATCTCATGGCAAGTGGGGCGAAGGAACTGTCGTATCCGTCAAAGGCACGGGTCAGGATATGGAATTACAAATTGCATTCCCGGCTCCGGTAGGCATCAAACGCCTACTTGCCAGCTTTGCTCCGATTACCAAGCTATAACAAGCATATAATGAATAACAGTGCTCGAAGCTTCTCAATTCCAAACTTCTATATTAAGAGGGGAGACAAGGCGTTATGGAACCTTTAGCTCGAATGAAGGAGCTTGTGGAGCAAATTACGGAGCATAATTATTATTACTATACATTGGATCAGCCCCGGATCAACGATGCCGATTATGACAAGCTGTACGATGAGCTCGTTGCGCTGGAGAAGGAAACGGGGCAGGTGCTGCCTGATTCTCCCACACTGAGGGTTGGCGGCGAGCTGCTAAAGGGTTTTCTGCCGTATCGCCATCGGGCCAGGCTATGGAGCCTGGACAAAGCCCAGAATCAGGACGACTTGCTGGCATGGCATAACCGTGTAGTAAAAACCATCACGGATTACAATGCCAAAAATCCCGATGTCGAGCCGCTGCCCCATCCCGCTTATGTCATCGAACTGAAATTTGACGGGTTAACGCTGAACCTGACCTATGAAAACGGCGAGTTGGTTCAAGCGTCGACGCGTGGCAACGGCACGGTAGGAGAAGGCATATTGCAGCAGGTTCGCACAATCCGCTCCGTGCCCCTCTCGATTCCGTTTACAGATGGAATTATTGAAGTGCAGGGCGAAGGCATTATGGGCTTGTCCGTATTGGCCAAATATAATGAAACGGCGGCGGAGCCGCTTAAAAATGCCCGTAATGCGGCAGCTGGCGCTCTGCGCAATTTGAATCCCGCCGTGACCGCGCAGCGGAAGCTCGACGCTTTTTTCTATAACGTTGGCTTTGCGGAGGGCGTCTCCTTTCATGATCATGCCGAAATGCAGCAATTTTTGCGGGATAATCGATTCCGTGTCAATCCCTACGTCAAATATGCGACGACGATAGAAGAGGTTCAGGCCGAGCTAACCGATATTGAGGCCAAAAGGCATACCTTTGATTTCCTGATCGACGGCGCGGTCGTAAAGGTAACGGATATGCGCACTCGTGAGGCTTTGGGATATACCGACAAATTCCCGCGATGGGCGGTTGCGTTTAAATTTGAAGCGGAGGAAGCGGCAACGGTGCTGCAGTCCGTCTCATGGGAAGTAGGCCGTACCGGAAAAATAACGCCGGTTGCGCGCGTTGAGGCTGTTGAGCTGGCAGGCGTTACCGTGCAAAACTGTACGCTAAACAATATCGGCGATATTGAGCGAAAAGGCTTGAAGCATGCGCTTGGCACCTTGGTAGCTATTCGCCGCTCCAACGATGTTATACCTGAAATATTGGGCAAGGCCGATGAGGAGCAAGGAGAAGAAATTTTGTTTCCAACAGTGTGCCCTTCCTGCGGCATGGAGCTGGAGCAGCGTGGAGCCCATCTGTTCTGTAACAACAAGCTGGGCTGCCGGCCGCAAATTATCGGTCGAATCACCCATTTTGCTTCGCGCGACGCCATGGATATTGAATCCTTTAGCATCATGACGGCGGAGCAGCTGTATGATGACTGCGAGGTCCGAGACCCGGGAGATTTGTATGGCCTTGTGTTTGATGACTTGATCAAGCTGGAGCGGTTTGGCGAAAGAAAAGCGCAAAAGCTGCTGGAGGCTCTCGAAAAATCAAAAAGCCGGGAGCTGGCCGCCTTCCTGTTTGCGCTGGGCATTCCCAACACAGGCAAAGCAACGACCAAAATGCTGGCCGATCATTATCGCAGCCTGGATGCGGTCATGGCCGCTTCCGCAGAGGAGCTTGTTGGTCTTCCCGATGTTGGAGCGATCGTTGCGGAAAGCATCGTTGGTTTTTTCCAAGACCCTGTTATAGCGGATAGCATTGCAAGAATGCGCGGCTACGGGGTAAAAGCGGAGGCGGAGGAAGCTCCTGTCGTTCGCGGCGACAGCGTGTTCAGCGGCAAAACGGTGGTGCTTACCGGTACGCTTCCTACCTTGTCGCGCGATGAGGCGGCCAAGCTATTGGAGGCTAACGGAGCCAAAATCTCAGGCAGCGTCTCCAAAAAAACAGACTACGTGCTTGCTGGCGAAAACGCCGGAAGCAAGCTGACCAAAGCGGAGTCGTTGGGCGTTGCAGTTATTTCCGAGGAGGAAATGCTGGAAATGCTGAAGTAGAGTCAACTTAAAAAAGCAAACTCCAAGAATGCTGATAATGATTCATTCTCGGAGTTTGCTTTTATTTGTAAGTACCTCATAAAGAACGTTTAAGGAAGCCGCGATTACCACTTCTTATTTTTATCATTGCTTCCCGCTAATACCTGTTACTTCTCATTGCTCCCTATAGCTCTCTTCTTCATAGTCGTTTTTTTATTCCCCATCCGCAACGTGAGTCTGGATGAGGTTTAGCGTCGAATCAAAAAGGGCGGCAGCTTGCCCGATTTTGTGTTCGTTGCCGATGACGCAGCGATGTCCCTGCTCCAGCAGCTTTTCGGTTAACGCCGCAAAAGCGGAGATATCCTCTGCCGTTGCCGCCAACACCTCGTCTCGTTCCTGCTGCAAATCAGCCTCCGTCACGCCGGATAAGTAGCAAGCAAGCGCAAACTCTCCTTCGCTACGGGGAGTTTTAGGCATATCCAGCTTTTGAATAGCCCCGATAATGTACCGTGTCATCTCTTGTTCGTCAGCTTTGAATTTCCGCAGGTAGGAAGGGATTTCTTCGTATACCTTATAGCTCTGCTCCAAATTAGGGTCGCGATAGGAGGCAAAATAGCCCTCCCCGTTGCGCTGGAAGCCGGCCATGCATCCATATGCGCCGCCTTTGGCGCGGATTTGGTTCCAGAGATAATCCAGCGACAGAATGCCCTCCAGAACGCGAAGCGCCCCTGTGTAGCTGTATCCATTTTCACGGAAGTTTCCGGTTTGGACCACATATTGCACCTCTGAGGAGGTTTTGATGCCCTCGCGTTTTTGAATGGGAATAAAGGCAGCCGCTTGTTGCTCTAATCCCTTCGAGTTTAACGAACGGGCAAATGAGGTGATTATCCCCTCTACCCCCTCATAGCCGTCCTCGTCCGATGTATAGCTGACCAGCAGGTTCTCCGGTTGGAAAACAAAGGTCATCAGCTCCTTCAGGTCGGCAGACAGCTCACCTTTCCTTGAGGCAAAGTTGGCGTGAAGCTCCTCCAGCCAGTGATAAAAGGCAATGCCGCCCGTTTCTTCGCGGAAGGCAGCCGACGGGGAATGGCCCGCGGAGGATCTGCGAACGCCCGCCACATGTCCGCCGCTAATGAGGCTGCTCTGAAGCTGTCCTTTTAGCTGTGATACTAATTCAAGTAGTCTTTTGCTATCGTCCAGATTAGAGGTTTGAATGATCTCCTCTATTATGGAAAATGCAAATCCCAGCTTGTCGTACATCACCTTGATATCAAACTCCAGTACGGCACTATAGACGTTTGGATCATTGGCGTTATTAAACGCTTTTAGCCTGACCGCCATTCCGCCGGAGTTCAAATTGATTTCATTCGCCAATTCGCTGAACGCATAGTTTTTTGTATCCACAAAGCTAAGCACATGCTGTAACAAGCCAAGGTAAGGCAGCAAATGCCGAGGCATTTCCTTAACGTCAAAAAGCAGCTTGAGATAGCCGATGCCATTGCTGTACAAGGAATGATGAAGAATGGGGATTCCGTCCGCTTCTTTCATCTTCATATGTAGGGCAGGCGCTTCCGGCTTGATGTCCGATTTGGACAAAAGAGGAATGCAATCCTGCTGCTCGCGAGTGGAAGGCTCATTCTGATAAGCCTTGAGCTGCTTTGTTTTCTGCACCATTTCGGCAAGCTGCTCCTGGTTCAGGCTTTCCTTCAATGCCTTCAAGCGGTCTTGAAGCTCTTTTTCCTTGCGCTCGCCCAATCCGTGATCCGGTATGCCGGCGACAAAGGAAACATGGTTGTTGTTAAGCAAATACCGCTCCACCAATTGCTCGAAATAACCTTCCTCCACCTTTTGCCGCAGCCCATTGTACACTTCGTTGGCTTGCAAATAGGTGAACGGTGCGTTTTCATCATATAGCCAGCTTTTCAGCGCGTTAAAATTGTAGATCAGCCCTTTTGGCATGTTACCGTAATCGGCTTCTCTATGTCTGAATTCCTGAGAGTTGAGGCCGGCCAGCAAGGCTTTTTTATCAAAACCGTTCTTAACAATCTCTTTCAGCACATCGTTCATCGTTGTCAGGAAGGTTTCCTTGCTCGACAAATTGCTTTGCTTCAGCGTTACCGTAAAGACGGGTTGATACATACTGTCGTTAAAGCTGCCGTAAACATCACCCGCAATGCCCTTGTCCAGCAGCGCTTGCGTCAACACCGCCCCTGGCGCGTCCAGTAATGCGTATT
>PJUA01000044.1_pt1 | contig 162925 bp, 185 predicted proteins | sample 1512151 | NCBI WGS metagenome assembly PJUA01 (sample SAMN08177678, study PRJNA422409) | Soil metagenome, whole genome shotgun sequencing project. | isolation source: Soil enriched on filter paper: beechwood xylan treatment | place: USA: Madison | collected 2015-01-15 | reverse complement strand
TGTTTATTTTGGCCACATCCCCGTCCTCCACCCGGTTGAAAATCGGGTCATCCACGCCTATCAAAGCGATTTGCCCCTCCCCTGCGGGTACGTATTCCAGCGCATTGCGCAGCACGTGAACGCCCTTGGCAATCATTTCTTTCTCCATCTCGGGGTAATCGGGCACTGCATATTCATGATTGCCCACCGAGAAATAAAGCGGCGCAATGTCCAGAAGGCCGTCCATCAGCATCATGCTGGCTTTCCTGTCAAAATGGGAGGAGTCCACCAAATCGCCTGTCATTAGGATCAAATCCGGCTTAAGCTCCTTCACTTTGCGCAGTAAAGGACGCTGCTCCTTGCCAAACTCCTTGCTCTGAAGATCGGATAAATGCACGATGCGATATCCTTCAAGCCCCTGCGGCAGCTCGTGCGAAGCGAGCTTATGGGTTGTTACGACGATGTCGTTGTTCTCCTGATGAAGGAACAGAAACAAAAGCAAAATTGCTCCCGGTAAATAGATAAAAAACCACCGTTTCCTTTTACTCACAGCGTCATCCCCTTATTCCATCAAACGATGGTACGACAAATTCCAGGACGGCCAGGCAGACCGTTCCTCGCTCCTGGCAGCCAGCTTCAAATCCTTGATTACATTTTCTAGCGCCTCGAGTTCGGGATGCTTCTCGCTAAAGGCAAGCAAAGCCGGAGCCGCATCCGGCGAAAGCATATCCAAATAGCTAAAATCCATAACTCCGCTTTCCTCATAACGCGCGATGTTGTTGGTTGCAATACGGTCATCCAGATTGACATAATTCATTAAAACGTAGGATGCCACGCCGATTGCGATGTAGATTTTGGCCAACGAAAATCGTCCATACCAAATCCGGGCCAGCGCAACAGCCATCCATACGCCAAGCATGATCATAAACCCATGCACCAGCAGGCGCAGTTGAGTGTAGCCATAAGCATCCTCATACATGGACAATCTGCTGTAGGCGGATACCAGCATAACAAGCGAGCTAAGCATCAGCAGGGTCAGCAACATGCGGCGAAGCGCATCCATTCCTTTGCCGCCAGGGGAGATGTAATGCAAGCCCAGCAGCAATAAGCCGATATTCAGGATGGCAACCATCACAAGCTCGGCAAAGCCCTTGCGCGCGTACTCCGCATACGCCGTACCGGCAGGCAGCAATCCTTCTGCCGCTCCAAACAGATAAGAAAACTGCACAACGGCAAACAATACATAGACCAAATTGATGCAGACCAGCACCGTTGATGCGATCACCGGATCAGCGCCGATAGCCGCCCTCTCCGACGGGAGCTCCGCTACACGGCCAAATTCCGGGCCAAGCTCCGGCTGAGGCTTGGGCTTGCGCGGAAACATCAAGCCCCACAAATAACAAAAGGTATAGATAGCCAAAATAGCGGCTGCAATAATCCGCGGGAAGATTTCGCCTGCCAACCTATGGTTAAACAATGACGGGATTGCATTTATCCACGACATAAAAATGCTGTCCGCTGCTCCCAGCAGGGACACCAGAATCAAAAGAAGCGGGGCGGCTATCAGCAAACCAAGCGCAATTTTCCCCCACGGTCCTTTGCGGGCTGGGGAGCTTTTGCCAATACGCAGCTTTTCCAGCACCATGCCGAAGGGAACCGGTATATGCTCCAGCGGTTTAATCATCCACTGGTACATTAGCTCGCTATAGAATACCGGGCGGTTCCACGGCTGGGAGCCGCCTCTTGTCAGCAGCATCGTCTGTATAACAATCAGCAGAAATATGGCCGGTATATTCAACCACCAAAACAGATAATTGGCGAAAAAAACATAGCTGAGAGAAAGTATAATAATCGGGACAAATAACAGCCATCCCGTTTTGGACTGGCCTTGCCACTTGTCGAAGCCGCCGAATCTGCCTTTCATGGAATAAAAATAGAGGCCGTAAAAGGCTAGCACAAATAACGGAATCGAGATACCAAACGATTTATCAACAAAAAAGTATTGCCCTATAACGCCAAACACCACTGCCATTGCCAGCAGCCTGTCATACCTTCTCTGCCATGGCGCCGGATCTCTCATGGTTTAAACACTCCTTTTCACATAATCCCTATAGAGGATATTTAAAAAGTCCACTTTCCATTGCGAAACATGCCTTGTGGCAAAACCAGACTTTTTAAACTCTCACTTTTATTGTAACCTATAAAACAGGAACAAAAAGTGCAACTTCTGCGTCAGTAATTTCATATTTTATAAAAAACGTTCAAAAAGGAGGTACTCAGTGAAAATCAGGCGGCATTATCTTGTCCTTAGGGGCATGTTTCCGGGTGCCGGAGAGGGACAGCCGATTGAAACAACGTTGACCGAGCTTGCGGAGGGACTGGACTGCACCCATCGTAATGTTGTTTTTATATTGGGAAGAATGCGAAGTGAAGGCTGGATCCAATGGATACCAAAACGGGGAAGGGGCAATCGCTCGCAGCTGGTTTTTATAGTGCCCGCAGATGCAATGCGCCTTGAAGAGGCTAAGGAGCTGGCGCAGCGCAGCGATTTAAAGTCTGCGCTGCAGCTGCTGCAGCCCGGCGGAACAGCCTTGCTGGAGCCATTCCAGGATTGGCTGACGGATCAATTCGGCTTTCACTCCGAGATGCAGAATACACGTCGATTGGATACACTGCGTTTTCCGCTGCCCGGTACGATTCAGTCGCTTGATCCCGCCAGTATTCATTATTTTGGCGAATCGCATCTGGTCAATCAGCTCTTCGACAGTCTGCTCCGCATGGATGCAAAGGGAGAAACACCGCTTCCCCATCTCGCTCATGCCTGGGAGAGCAATTCAGAACGTACGGAATGGACTCTTTATTTGCGCAAGGGCGTCCAGTTCCACCACGGCAGAGAAATGACGGCAAACGATGTTATTTATTCGCTGGAGCGGCTGGGGAAAATAGCGCCGGCAGGCTTGTACAGCAGGATCTACAACGGCATTGAACATATGGAAAAAGCCGATGATACAACGGTTGTAATTAAGCTGAAGGAGCGCAATGAAGCTTTCCTTTCTTTTTTGACGACCAACAGGGCATCTATCGTTCCACGCGATATTTGCGAAGCCGAGGGTGAACGGTTCGGGCATCAGGAGGCTGGCGGCTCTGCGATCGGAACCGGGCCCTTCCGCCTGCTTCCCTCCGGGCATGGCATCTGGTATCTGGAGGCCTTCCCTACTTATTTTCAGGGACGCGCCTTTCTGGATCGGGTCGAGGTATGGGCCATGCCGAATTCGGAAGCAAGGGATAAAACCTCAGAGCCATCCCGGCAAACCCCGCTTGCCGCATTCCCTGGCCGTCTGGTGCAGGAAACGCAGCCGTCAATCGGCCAGGAGCGGCGCCAGTACCAGGTGATGCACAATGTTCGAATGAGCGATCAAGCGGCCAGGGAATGGCACCAGGTGCGGCAATCCGGCACCACATGCAAATATTTGACCATAAACGAATCAAAGGACGGCCCCTTGTCCAGCGTGGAGGCGCGGCAGGCGTTAAACGCCATCATCGACCGCAGGCAGCTGCTTCAGCTGTTGTCCGGCGATGTTATTGAAGCCGCCTCCAGCTTCTGGGGCGAGTCTGTTCCCCTCGAAGCAAACGATGAAAATAAAGAGGATGCTTCCGGCATCAGCGTTCATGATGAGGATAAGACAGAACAAATTAAGGCATTGTTAGGTACAGCGCCAATTAAGCTAGTCACTATTCCGCAATATGGGCATGATGCAAGATTGCTTCGGCGTTTGCTGGCAAGCAAGGGCATAGCGCTGGATATCGAGACGATTCCGGCATCGCAGTTTATGGGCAGTGCGCGCATGAGCGCTGATCTTCTGCTGTTTTCCATTATGCTGGATGAGCATAGGGAGCTGAGGCTGATCGAATTGTATACCAGTATGGGACAACATATGCTAGAGGAAACCCGCATGGCAACGGAAGACATCCTCTCCCGAATCCTGATGGATGAGGATAGCTCCTTGCGCAAGGAAAAATTCATAGAGCTTGAAAAATGGCTGGCCGACCGGGGAAATTTGATGTTCCTGTACCGCAAGCACCTTAAAACCGCCTTCCATCCCTCCGTACAGGGTATTGCGCTGGAATCGCTGAGCTGGGTGCGGTTTCGGGATTTGTGGTTTCGATGATTCCAAAATCATACGCTTTTGTTACAAAACGCCTGTTCATGCGTACAACATGTATCATATTGTCAAAAGGAGTGAACGATCATGGGAATTGGCCCTTCGTTTGGAGGTTTCGATTTTATGTTTAATTTGTTTCCGTTTTTATTTATTGCGGTATTTGTTCTGGTTATCGGCAGCATCATTTATTCCATGGCCAGAAACGTAAAAAATGCTCGGGCGCCTAAAGAAAACGCCTATGTCCGGGTTGTCGCCAAACGTACCGAAGTCAGATCGCATATGAATCATAATCATCACAACGATCATCATATCGGAACAACAGGCACCTCGCGAACCTACTATTACATCACGCTGGAATTCGATAATGGCTCCCGCAAGGAATATCTTGACGTAAAAGGCTTGTACGGGCTCGTTGTTGAAGGTGATGCCGGCTATGCGGCTACGCAAGGCGATTGGATTGTCGCATTTGAGCGCAGCAGCCAAAGCTAGTATTCATAGCCGCTGAACCCGTGCACAAGGCCCGCGAACTCACAATGCCCTGGCAACTCACAAGGCCCGCCAACTGGTGACAACACACCGGCTGACGGGCCTTTTTATTTACCGCAAAACCTTCTCCATGCAGAGGCAGCTTATGCAGCCTTCGTATTCGCCAAACGGCTCGATTTTATAATAACCGTTCTTTTGGTAAAAGGATACGGCTTCATGCTGCGGCTCGCCCGTTTCCAGACGCATAATCCGGCAGCCTAACCCTGCTGCCCTCTCCTCCAAATACCGGTAGATGATACCGGCAACACCGCCGCGGCGCATATCCGGCACAACAAAAAAACGCTTCAGCTCCGCCGTTTCGGCATTCAGTTGCCTGATGCCGGCACAGCCGATCGCCCGCTCTCCGGCATACGCAACCACAAATATCATGTCTTTTGTTTTGGGATCGGCAAAATCAACGTTGTAAATCTCTTCCGGGCTGTAATGGCCTAACAAATAGAGGTCAAGCTCGGCAATCAATTCAGCCAAATCCCCGCAGTCCGACGGCACTTCCTTTACGAGTATGTCCTTCATCTCCATTGTCCTCTCCGTTTCTCATTCCGCTATATCTGTGAGTTGGGCAAAAGCAGTGAAAATGCCCCCATAGGATTTTATTCTACACTCCCTATCTGCCTGTTTGGGCAGCAAACCAGTCCCAGCCCAGCCCCACATGCGCCGGCTTATGGCTGTCGGAGCCGTAGACGTATGGAATGCCCCGTTTTATGCATTCCGCTATAAACCAATCCGGCACATAAGGCGTGCCAATCGTTGGCACGCGCAAGCCTGCGCAGTTTACATCGACCCCAACTCCAGCATCCTGCAGGATGGGCAGCAGCGCCTCCATCCGGGAACGGAACAAGGCTTCGTTAATGGGAGGAAGCTCCTTTTCAAACTTGCGGATCAGGCCCAGATGGCCGATTCTTTTGCGCATCGGCAGCTTGCCCGCCCAGGCAATCGCCGTTTCGACATGGTCGAAATATTCGTTAATGACTCCATCCATCGTGCCGTAAAAGGATAACAGGCCTTCCTTGAAATCATCAGGTGTAAAATCAATACACCGCATACCTCCCGCACCGCGCAGGTAATGAACCGAATAAACAACATCCTCCAGTTCATGGCCCCACTGCTCGACAAATCGTCTGGTGTAGCCGTAATGACCAGGCAGATGGTCAAGCTCAAGGCCAATCGTTACCTCAAGTCTGCCTTCGTAACGGGCCTTCATTTCTTTGGCGTATGCGATATAGCTCGATAGCTCCGACTCCGGCATCGCTAGCTCTTTCATCAGCCGTTCATCGTTAACCCAGCCCTTCGGCAGCGGAGGATGCTCGCTCATCGTATAGCGCTCAAAGCCTTGCGCAATGGCTTCCTCCAAATACAGCTCCTGTTCATCGCTGCTGCCGTGATAACAAAATTTAGTATGTGTATGACCATCCCACTTCAACATATCAGAATGCCCCTCCATATCTCAGATAACATATACTCCTCACACTATATGAGTTGAACTAAAGTAACAAGCGGCAGGCCAGAATGTGAATGGTTCTGGAGAAAAGCCTATGCTTACGAAGTAACGTTCTTTTAGAACGTTTCAAGCGGTCGTTTGTGTTCCCGGGATTTCACCATTAACCCTTATATTCAGGGAAATCTGGGAACAATGGCGATCGGAAGAACTTTTCACATGGCGGCCCACTTCGCTCAAATTCTTTTGCTCAACTCATATAGATTACCATAATTCAAGTCCTCACCGTAAAGAGATCGGAAGCAATAATAGCCAATTTCCGCTAAATTTCAGCAAAATAAAGGATTTTTGCTAATGCTTGTCGAATAATAGACTGGTTAATTTTGTATGATTCATATTTTCCCAAACCATTAAATGCTTTTGGAAGATGTAGGAGGAACGTACGTCATGAAATGGATGTCCAAGCGGTTTACGCTGGTTTTTATTCCGGATGCCAGCCAATCCGTCCGGCGTTACAGCGTATCCGCAAGTCTGTTAGTGCTTATTCCGGCCTTCTTTATCCTTTTGACGGTATGCGCGGCGCTGTTTATTTACCTGTATGCGGATAATCAGGCTGCTATCGGAAGGCTTGCGGGCCATATCTCTACCTCACAGGAGCAGCATGCTGAAGAGCTGTCGACCAAAAACAATCAAATCGCCGCGTTGGAATCGGATTTGGCTGTACTGGCAGAGCAAGCGCGGGAAATACAAAACAAAATGAATGATATTGCGGAGCTGGAAGCGCAATTAAAAGATATCGCCGGCATCGAAAGCTCCGAGGTGCAAATCAGCTCGGCCTTAACGATGGAGAGCGGAGGGCAAGGCGGAGAGGAATTCCCTTTATCCAAGCTGGATGACGAGCAGCTTGCGGAGCAAACGATGCAGGACTTTTCTGCATTGGCGCAGCTGATGGAGGAACTTAAGCCAAGTCTTGAGGCCACCATGGAGGCCATGCTGCAATACCAGCACATACAGGATATTACGCCGTCCATCTGGCCTGCGGATTCCCGCAAGATCACCTCGACCTTCGGAATCAGACGCGATCCCTTTACACGCCGTACCTCCCTGCATTCCGGCCTTGATCTGGGCGGCAGCCGGGGAGACCCGATTTATGCGGCAGCCGATGGCGTCATCACCTTGTCGGAAAATACATATCCCCAAGGCAACAACATCATTATAGATCACGGACGCGGCATTAAAACCCGTTACCTGCATTTAAATAAACGATTGGTGGAGGTTGGCGACGCCGTCACCAAAGGGCAGCAAATCGGCGAGCTTGGCAATACGGGCCGAAGCACGGGACCGCATCTGCATTACGAGGTTTTCGTCAATGACACAAACGTCAACCCGATGCCCTATCTTAAAGAAGATCGAGAGGAACGTGAATAACGATGTTTAAACCAAAAAATAACGGCAAAATCAACCCGGACTCCACAGACACCTTAGTTGGGGAAGGCACAACCTTTGAAGGCAAAATCAAATCGGAGGCGGGCATTCGGGTAGAGGGAACCGTCATCGGAGATATCGTTTCTAACGGAGATGTCATTATCGGGGAAAAAGGCTGCGCTAACTCTAATATTTCTGCGCGCGATCTTGTGCTTGCGGGCGAATTAAACGGGGACGCCAATGTACGCGGCAAGCTGACCATCTGCTCAACGGGCGTAATGAATGGCAATTTAACAGCCGCTTCGCTTATTATCGAGGCCGGCGGCATATTTAATGGCAACAGCAAAATGAATCCGACCCAAGCGGAGGCCATCTCCCCTAAAACACTTAAAGTCTCCTCGTAATCTGCATCGAGGCCTCTCGAAGATAAGAGACCGCGATTAGCGGCAGGTTTTATCGGCAATAACAAAAACTTTATATTACGTTATCATTCTCCATACAATTGCAGGGTACACTATCCTTAAATTCCGGATAGGAGACTGCAACCATGAAATTAAGGTATGGAAATATTGCGATCATGCTGCTAACTGTTTTCACCTTGATTGGCGCGTTGACCAATCCCCCTTTGCCCGAAGATCAATATAATCGGAGCAGCGTTGCTCAGGCAAGCCATGCTTCTGCCGCGGCATCGCCGCAAAACAGCATGCCTGCCGTTCACACGGCAGGCAAAAGCTTTATACCGCTTCGCGGATATGTCGAGCAGCATGACGGCTTATTAACCTATAATGCCGAAAATGCAACCGTCGACATCACGATTGGCGCGGAATCCTTCTCCTTGCTTCTTCAGGAAGGGCTTGTCATGAAAAATGGCTACGAGTTGAACGGCCACTTTTTTGTGCAGGATGGCACGGCCTTTATCTCCTCTGAAGGAGCTGAAGCACTGAGCTTCCCTAATCCAATTCCGATTCATTGATAAGCCGGATATGACGCGTAATGGTTTTTCCGGTAGTTATTGCACGGCTATCCCCTGTAACTGGCGGATTAGAGTCATCGTCATTTCCTTTGCGGAAAAACCAGCCGATATAAGAACGTGTGTTAAGTCTGCTAAGCTGCTCCCATTCCTCCGGTAACTCCATTACCCCGTAAGAGTTATTTTCCGGCAAGATCTTCTTCTCCATTTGAATGCGTGGAAAATAAGTAACCTGCTTCCCACTATGGCCAGCTTGCCTCTCCGCTATGAAATAGAAGCTGAGCTCTGTTACATTTTTCTCGGGAGCAACGTTCCAAACAATCGCTTTTCTTGCATGGTCGCCCAATCCTGAATGCCAGACAACAGGCGAGTTATCGGTGATAGCGCTGGAGACGCGCCATTTAAAACGCTCCCATATGAGGAAGCCGTTACCCCTTTGGCCATCCCCATACTCAAAGGGCACAAATAGATGTTTTGAACCCAAAGGGATTACATCCAGCGCTTCCTTTATGCCAAAGTCAGGCGCAAATGCTTGCAGCATGTCAAGAGCCTCCCCCTGTACTGGAGCGGCACCCGGCTTGCCGTCCAGATTCAAGGCCAGCCATGCGACAGCCGCCAAAAACAAGCAACGTTTTCAACAGCTTTCTTCTATTCACTGCCCTCACCTCCAAACGAAACAAACGGCTCCCCTGACCTGAAATACAAATAATCGCTGTCAGTGATGACCAGAAGCCCTTGACCGTCGCGTTCCACAAATACGGCACTATCCAAGCCGCTGCCCCAGCGAGGCTGAACTCCGCTTAGCATAAACGGAAATTGCTCCTTCTGGTACAAAACCTCCCCTTCCTGCATGGACTGCGTATTCCACTCCAGAGCCGGATAATTTTCCTGGAGAACGGCCCTGTCCATTGATGTTTTTAAGCTGTCAATCGACAACCGTGCAGGGGGCGCAGAGTGATGGGTTTCCACCAATTCAGCTTTATCCACATGCGCAAGATAAATAGACAAATCGCCTTTGGGATAGACCAAAGAAAACAGCATTCCCGCTAACAGGGCGACAACCAGCATGGCATAGTTGCTCCAGAAGCCGGCCCAGGCAAACATTCTGTACCTCTGCCATGAGTCTTTCTGCACTAGAATATAAATCAGTCCAACGCCAATCGGCAATACAGCCAGCTTTGCTGAAATGCCAAACATATTTATATGGAAAGGAACGGCAGCAAGGCCAACAGCAATTGCTAATCCCGCTTTCCAGATGACTGGCTTGCTCTCTTGCCTTCTGTAATGACGAATCAACAAGATCAGGATGATGAGCCAGGCGGCGGCAGTAAGCATCCATCTGACGAAATTTCCAGGAAACTCGAGTTCAAACAACGGTGTATCGTCCCCTTCTGCTAAAGCTAGTATAAGAGCTTGACGGCAATGCCGTTCATATGTATTTCGCCCTAAACATAATAGTACGTAACGCCATCTATTCCATTTCAAAGGATACCAATAAACTTCTAATTTGGAAAGGAGCGGACATAGAAACTATTAGCCATCATAAACCGTCAAATCTATTAAAAGGAGTGTTGACCATGAGCCATTTTCAGGAAAATGAAAGCACTAACGCTTCATGCAGCTTCACCATAGAGGTCGCTGGAGAAGGAACGGCAAATGCGGAGCCGGAAATCGCCCTCATTCAGTTGGGGGTTGTAACCGAGGGAGAGAGCCTGGAGATTATCCAACGAGAAAATGCCTCAGCAATCCATAGGATCACAGAGGCATTAAAGGCATTGGGACCACAAATTAGCGATGTATCAACCGCTGCCTTTGGAATCGAGCCCCGTTATACCTATGAAGACGGAACACAGCAATTCCGCGGGTATCAAGTGACGCATATGTTGTCTGTTAAACTGAGCGATATTGCACTGACAGGCACGGTTATCGACACCGCAGTCGCAAATGGAGCCAACCGGGTATCGGAAGTAACTTTCCAGGCCTCCAATGCTGAAGCTGCTTATCATCAAGCGCTGGCAAGCGCCATCAAGCAAGCACAGGAGAAAGCCGCCGTTATCGCCTCCACGCTTGGCGTCTCATTATCCGCTATACCATGCAAGGTGGAGGAAAGCGGATTTACTCCGCCGGGACAGCCATTATTTAAGGCAGCCGCGGCAATGGACAGCTTCGGCACTTCCATTCTTCCCGGTCAGCTGACGTACCGCGCCACTGTGCGAGTCTGGTATATGTTTGCCTGACGCAGCCGGAATTCATCCAGCAGCGGATAATCGTACAAATCGCCTTCATACAAAATTTCTACGCTTCCATGACGCAAAAAGTCATCCGGCGATATAAGAGCAGGCGAACGGTCCCACAGCTCGAAGCCGCTTTGCCGAAGAGTATCCGCAACAAACTGCGAACAGAAGTAAGCATGATCGCTTTCAATAGGCCGCTTCAACAAAAAGCCCAGCAATCCAAGCAGGTGATAGTGGTAGTTTTCGCTTGATTGCTGAAAACGGGAGATGACCTCTTTTACAGCCTGCCGCTGTTCGGGGGTTGCCTCCAGCCGGAGCAGCGCGCAGCTTGTGGCGGGATAATGGGCGAAGGTGCCCGTGTAGACGTCTTCTCTTACAAAACCCGCAAATAAAGGATTATTCGCTGTTTTGCGGCCAAAGCTGTACAGCTCGTTTAAGCCGGCATCCAGCGCGATGGAGGCATGATTGTATGGAGCGCCCGTAAAGCCCTTGATCAGTTTGGTGAACAACGTTCCCGTGTCGGTAAGCAGCACATAAATGGAATGTTCCCTGCTCGCTTCATGGACATGGCTGTGAATGCGGGCCGCTGGCATAACAATCTCCTCCTGTATGATTGGTTGTTGTTGTCACCACTATATCAAGGAGGATTGTACACGAAAAGTACCAACTATCCCTAGTACCGCGCGGAGAAGGCGCGGAAGGCAGCACGCCAAAAAAAAACGTCTGCAAGACGGAGGCGGCCGGCGCCTTGTTTTGCAGACGGTTTTGGGGTGAAAGGAAAGCAACAACCTCAGGAGCGAACTATTGAGGAGGAGCGACCGCGTATAGCGGCAAGTCCCTGCCTTTCCTTACTTGATAAATTTCACGCGGCCTTCAAGCGGCGCAAATTGTTTTTCGCCAGCAGGCGCTACCGGTTTGCCAAACGGCATTTGGGCAATAAGCTTCCAGCTTGCAGGAATGCTCCATTCCGCTTTGACGGCATCGTCGATCAGCGGGTTGTAGTGCTGGAGCGTTGCTCCAAAGCCTTCTTGCTCAAGCGCAGTCCAAACTACCAGCTGCAACATGCCGTTGGATTGATTGGACCAGATCGGGAAATTGTCGGCATAAGCGGCAAATTGCTTTTGCAAGCCTTCGATGACTTCAATGTCCTCGAAGAACAGTACCGTGCCGTAGCCAGCGCCAAAAGCGTTCATTTTTTCCTGGGTCGGGCCAAATTGGTCAGCGGGAACTATTGCCTTCAACGTTTCTGTTGTCAGGTTCCACAGCTTTTTATGCTGCTCGCCAGCCAAAACGACTACGCGTGCGCTTTGGGAGTTGAAAGAGGATGGCGTATGCTTTACGGCATGATTAACGACTTCCTGAATGCGCTCGTCGGAAACAACCTTCTCCGAGCTGATTGCATAGATAGAACGTCTGCTTTCGATAGCTTCGTTAAAGCTTTTTGCTCCGTTTTCCGATTTTTTTCCTTGTCCAAACAAGCTGTCCATAATTCCCATAATGTAAACTCCTCCAATAATTGTATGTTTTTATTCTTCCCCTACTACGGAAAACCTTGCGTTTACCGATTTGGGTTCCTCTATTTCATCAACCACCGCAATTGCGTAATCGCTATAGCTGATATAGCTTTTGCCCTGGCTGTTAAAATGTAAATGATCCTTGCCTGCTTTATAAGCGCCTGTTCTTTTGCCCTGGGGATCAAAAAAGGCGGCTGGACTCAAAAAGGTCCAATTTAATCCCACCGTTTTCTGCAACAGATTCAGGTTTTCTCCCTGATTGCTTGCTGTTGCGTAATACTCCTTGGGGAAATTCGGCGTGTCCATTAAACGGACAGTTGCAGCCTCGTCCACATACAGACTGCCAGCGCCTCCAACTACAAACAATCGTGTGCCGCTTACGCCTTTTAACGCGTCGATCAGCACATTGCCTGCTTCCACATGAGCCGCTTCGTTGCCTGGCGTAGCTCCAAAAGCATTAACAACCACATCAAAAGAAGTCAAATCTTCTGTTGTTAGCTGAAACACATCCTGCTCTTTAACGGTAAGTCTGTTGTCATTGATTTTGGATGCGTCTCTTACAAAGGCTGTTACTTCATGCCCTCTGCCAAGCGCCTCTTCCGCAATCAGCCTGCCTGCTTTGCCGGATGCTCCAATGATGGCTATTTTCATGCCGCAAACCTCCTTTCTTAAAATCTGGCTTTGCTTATTCTGCAATTAATCTGATCTTGATGCCGTATGGATCTGTTATCCATTTGATATCGCCTTCTGTCTCCACCTGAAATCCGTATTCTTCCGCCGATTTTGCCGTTTTGTCCAGCTCTTCGCGATTAGGCGCAACGATGGTGAAATAGTGGATTCCCGTTCCGTTCGGGGGAACAGGAGGCGCTCCCGCCCCAGCCCATAAGTTAAGACCTATATGGTGATGGTAACGGCCGGCTCCCAAAAACAAAGCACCCATTCGCATCATATCCGCTTCAATATCAAAGCCTAGCGCTTCACTATAAAAACGTTTGGCTTTGGACATATCGCCTACATGAAAATGAACATGCCCGATCGTCGTGCCTTCCGGCAATCCGGTCCAGGGTACGCCTTCGCCTTCCTTCAGCAGCCCCTCCCAATCGATGGGATCAGTAGCCATATTGACATAGCCTTGCGCGTTATACTTCCATTCTTCCCTTGGACGGTCGCGGTAAATCTCGATACCGTTCAAATCGGGGTCCGACAGATACAATGCTTCGCTGACGAGATGGTCCGCTTGCCCAACCCGAAGTCCGGCATCAACAAGCCGCTTGAGCGAAACGCCCAACGCTTTGCGAGAAGGCACCAGAATAGCGTAATGATATAACCCGCTGGCCGATTGAGGCGGAATAATGACAGCATCCGGCACCTCTTGAAGGACCAGCAAAGCATTTTTTCCATCTACAGTCAGCTCTGCTGTGTCGCCTTCCTGCTTCAGCAGGGAAAAACCAATGATATCCTGATAAAAGGCAAGCGAACGAGCCAAATTGCTGACGCGCAGCTTAACGGCTCCAAGCCTCGTGTCGGGATGCAGCTTATGAGACATCTTTATTCACCTCGGTCTATTCATTTTGTAAATACCTATATATTAAATTGTTACTTACTATTTGTTATTAAGTATATATTTTAATTAGTCTCTCGTCAAGCATAATTTTAGGCCCCTAGAAGATGGCTGAATTTCTTTGGATAACGATTGGATTACGATCGATAAATGCGGATGTATGATGTGTTCTCTTTTGGATGGCTGTTGATGAATACGGTTGGATGAAGTTGGTCTCCTTTATGGATGTTTTATTTATAGACTTCCCTTTCAAACCCGTTCCATCCCTCCATTCCGCAAAAGACAAAAATCAAAAAAGGGCGCTTTGTATGATTTTTCGTATAAAAGAGGGCCGTTTCCATGTCATTTCAGCTGTTTTGTACGATAAATCATACAAATTCCTCATTTTGGAGGTAGCAACACTTTCATTTTGTACGATATTTCGTACAACTTGCCTCTATTCCATCGAGTACCATATTGTTTTGTATGAAGAATCGTACAACAGCAAAAGGCGTGCAACTGACTATTGTTTCGTACATAAAAAAAAGCCAGCCGGTATTTTTACCGACTGGCCCGCATTTTGGTGCCTCTTTAACGAAAACACGCCTCATTATTTTGCTGTCTCTTTGACGATTACGCGCTTCATTTGTTACAGCTTCATCCGCTGCAATCTGAGCGAGTTTAATACGACGGATACGGAGCTTAGCGCCATCGCCGCTCCCGCAACCCATGGCGCAAGCAAGCCGATTGCGGCAATCGGTATGCCAAGCGTGTTGTAGCCCAGCGCCCAAAACAGGTTTTGCTTGATGTTGGACATCGTTTTGCGGCTCATCGCAATGGCATCGGCGATGGCTGACAAGTCGCCCCGCATTAGCGTTACATCGGCGGCCTCCATCGCTACGTCGCTGCCTGTGCCAATCGCCATGCCAATCGTTGCGGTCGCCAGAGCCGGGGCATCGTTGATACCGTCGCCAACCATGGCGACCTTCCTGCCGCTTTCCTGCAGCTTTCTGACCTCTTCGGCCTTGCCCTCCGGCAGCACCTCCGCCAGAACGCGGGTTATGCCTACTTCTGCGGCAATGGCTTTGGCGGTTGCTTCATTGTCCCCGGTAATCATGACAACCTCAAGGCCCATTTCCTTCAGTCTTGCAATAGCCGAAGCGGAAGTCGCCTTAACGGTGTCCGCCACGGCAAGCATTCCCGCATATTCGCCGTCAATGGCAACCAGCATAGCGGTTTTCCCCTTGCTCTCCAGCTCCGCCATTTTGTCATAGGCCCTGGAAGCATCGATGCCTTCAGCCGCCATTAGCCTGCGGGTGCCGATCAAAATACTGCGACCTGCAGCAATAGCCTTGACGCCATAGCCCGGAACAGCCTCAAAAGCTTCTGCCTGCGGTAGCTGGATGCCCCGCTGCTCCGCCCCGGCAACGATAGCCTCCGCCAAGGGATGCTCCGAGCCCTTCTCCGCCGCCGCTGCCAACGCCAGCATTTCGGCTTCGTCATAAACCGCAACAACATCGGTCAACTCAGGCTTGCCTACCGTAACCGTTCCTGTTTTGTCCAGCAAAACGGTATCGATTTCCTGCGTTTTCTCCAGATGTTCTCCGCCCTTGAACAACACGCCCAGCTCCGCTGCTCGCCCGGAGCCCGCCATAATCGAGGTTGGCGTAGCCAGACCTAATGCACAAGGACATGCGATAACCAAAATCGCAATACTTTTCTCCAGCGCCCCGCCCACATTACCGGGCTCAATCAGGAAATACCACAGTACAAAAGCAAGCGCCGCGATAGCAACGACGATAGGAACAAAAATTCCGGAAATAACGTCCGCGATCCGCTGAATCGGCGCTTTGGAGCCCTGGGCTTCCTCAACGATTTTGATAATTTGCGCAAGCGCCGTGTCTTTGCCGATTTTTTCGGCCTTGATTTGCAGCAGGCCGTTTTTGTTCAAGGTCGCCCCGATAACGGGGTCGCCTTGCCGTTTGCTTACTGGAATGCTTTCTCCCGTCAGCATGGATTCGTCGACTGAAGAAGAACCGTCCACCACTACACCGTCCACCGGAACCTTTTCGCCGGGTTTGACCAGCACCAAATCGCCAACAAGCACCTCTTCGATCGGAATCCTCAACTCTTCCCCATTCCGCAGCACATGAGCCATCTTCGCCTGCAATCCCATAAGCGAACGAATCGCGTCGGAGGTGCGGCCTTTTGCCATGCTCTCGAACCATTTTCCAAGAACAACAAGAGTAATCAGCACTGCGCTTGTTTCAAAATAAAGCGAAGGCGCGTGATGGGCTTCTCCTCCTCCTCGGAACCAGTCTAGCGTCAGGTATACGCTGTAGAAATAAGCCGCCGACGTGCCAAGCGCAATCAGCACATCCATATTGGCGCCGCGGCTTTTGAGCGACTTGTAGGCGCCGGCATAAAACGGCGCGCCCACGTAAAACTGCACCGGGGCGGCCACTATGAGCTGGAACCACGGATTCATGAACAAATCGGGCACATACATCCATGACGTAAAGCCGAAATGTCCCGCCATGCTCCATAACAGGGGCAGGGACAACACGGCCGCAAGCCAGAACTTCCGCTTGTGTCTCGCCGCTTCCTCTTTTTTGCGCTGCTCCTTGTTTTCCTTCTCCTGTTTCAGAACGGCCGCATAACCTAGCTGCTTCACCTTGTTCTGCAAATCCTCTACCGTTACCGCGTCCGGCGCATAGGCAACGCTGGCGGTTTCCATCGCGTAATTGACATTGGCGCTGGCGACGCCTGCCATCCGGCCCAAGCCCTTTTCAATCCGGTTAGCGCATGCCGCGCAGGTCATTCCTGTTATATCTAGCGTCACCTGAACGTTTGCATGCTGCTCGGCTCCGCCTGTTTGCTCTTTTCCTGAATTTGCTTGCATCTTCTTCAACTCCTGCTGCCAATTTATGTCCTCAGTATACCCCCCCACCCTATATTAGTCAAACATTATTTACGATACCCTTGTAGGGTATTTACTCATACTCCTTACCTAGTTCCATTGTACCGTTTTGACAAAGAGGGGGCAGGTTGCTGGCGAATTATTTTCCAATCTAGTAAAATAAATGGCGAAGACGAACAAGTGTTCAGGGGGATGAAGAGGCTATGAGCCAGCATGATAACTATCGATTTCAAGTAAACCTGGGCGGGATGATCGACATCCTGTCCAATCATTTGTACAGCTCGCCCAAGGTCTATTTGCGGGAACTGCTGCAAAACGCGGTAGACGCCGTAACGGCCAGAAGGGAAATTGAACCATTAGCGGAAGGCTCCATCAAAATAGATGTTACAGGCGCAGGCGGTCCGGCCACCTTGACGATACAGGACAACGGCATTGGCCTGACCGAAGAAAATATCCATGAGTTTCTGGCCGTTATCGGCCAATCCTCCAAACGAAGCGGCGATCCGCTTGCCCAGCCTACTTCCTTTATCGGCCGTTTCGGAATCGGCCTGCTTTCCTGTTTTATGGTCAGCGATGAAATCGTTGTGCTGACGCAATCCGCAAAGGGCGGCCCGTCGCTGGAATGGCGCGGCAAGCCTGACGGAACTTATTCCATACGCAAGCTGGATACGGAGCTGACGCCGGGAACAAGAGTATTTCTTCGCTGCAAGCCGGGGAGCGAGGCTTATTTTGAACAGGAGTTTCTGGAAAGCTCCATCTATTATTATGGCGCGATGCTGCCGTACCCCATAACCTTGCAAACGGAGCAAGGCTTCAAACAAATCAACGAAGCTTTACCGATCTGGATCAAGCACCCCGATATGGCTCGAAGCCATAAGGCGGAGGTTTTGGCATGGGGCGAGCGGCTGCTGGGAGACCGGTTCAAGGATTTTATTCCGCTGCAAACCGCTTCCGGCCGCACAGGCGGCATTGCTTACATCCTGCCCCAAGGCGTTAATTTGAATGCCAAAAGGGCTCATCGCGTCTATTTGAAAAATATGCTTGTATCCGAAAAAGCGGAAAATATTTTGCCTGAATGGGCCTTCTTCGTCAAATGTCTCATCTGGAGCGATGAATTGCAGCTTACGGCTTCAAGGGAGCATTTTTATGAGAATGACCAATTGGAGGCGGTTAGAGGCGAGCTGGGCGAAGCTATCCGCAGTGAATTAATGACGATGGCTGAGCTGGCCCCCGACCGCCTGCAAGCCATTATCGGCTCTCACGCTTTATCCATGAAGGCCCTTGCCGTGGAGGATGAGCAGTTCTACCGGATTATTTACCGCTGGCTTCCTTTTCATAGCAGTATCGGGCAGCGCGAGCTTGGCGAGCTGCTTCAGGAGCACAAGCATCTGTATTACACGCTGACGCTGGATGAATACCGCCAAATTACACATGTTGCCGCCGCCCAATCGCTCGTAGTCGTTAATGGCGGGTATATCTACGACTACGAGCTTATGTCCCGGCTGCCGCTTGTTCATAACGGCGTAGAGGTAGAGCGGCTGCTGCCGGAGGACGTTTCCTTTACCTTCACCGATCTGACAGCGGAGGAACGCAGAAACTATTACGAAGCAACGCGCGAAGCGGACGCCGTATTGCAGGAATTCCGCACGCAGGTTCAGCTCAAGCGCTTCAAGCCGTCGGAGCTGCCCGCTCTCTATACCCTGTCCAAGGAATCCTCCGATTTGCGCTCGCTGGAGCTTACGAGGGAAGCAGCGACGGATCTGTTTTCATCCGTACTGGGCAACCTGAGCACCGGCCTGCAAAATGCCGGATATGCAACGTTATATCTGAATCTAGATAATCCGGTCATTGGCCGTTTGTTCCAATCTGGGAAAAACGCTATTTTGCCCATTGCGATCAAAATGTTGTACGTCAATGCCTTGATGATGGGGCATTACCCCATGAATCGTCAGGAGCTGGCTGTATTGAACAGCGGGATTATTCAATTTATCGACTGGGGTCTGTCGTCAAATGACCATAATGGAGGAACTACAGTATGAGCAAAAGCTATGAAGAATTAATGGATGAAGTCTATGATTTGCCGGATGGCCTGGCCAAAATCAACCTGCTGGAGGAGGCTGCGCGCGTTGCCGACCTCAGCAACGATATTGAGTCTGCCTACGAGGCACGCAGCATGATTGTGGAAAACGCCACGTTTAACGGCTATCCCATGAAAGCACTGGTTGCTTTTTCGTGGATACTTGGCCAATATGATAAAAATCAGGATTTATTCGATGAATACGATTTGTTATGGAGCTACAAATGGATTTTGGACAAAATCTCCTGTTTCCCGGATATACCGCTGACGCAAATCGACGAGCTGCTGGAGGATATGCGGAAACGTTACAAGGAGAATGGCTATAGCGATCGGACCTACTATTTCTATATTTCGGTCAATCTCCTTCAGCAAGGAAAGGTTGAGGAGGCAGGTGAATATCTGAAGAAATTCAGAAGCATGGAAGACGATTTGATGAGCGACTGCACCGCCTGCGAGCAAAACCGTCTGGTGGAATACGCCGCTGCCGTCGGAGACGACGAAGCGACGCTGGAAGCCGCCAAGCCGATCCTGAAGGGGAAAATGACCTGCGGCGAGGTTCCGCATGTGACCATCTCCAAGGTGCTGCTGCCGCTATACCGTCTGGGACAGGTGGAGGAAGCTGAAAAGCAGCAGAAAAAGGGCTACAAGCTCATCAAAAACAATCTGGATTTCCTTCAGCATCAAGGGGAGCATATTTATTATTTGTCCAAAACGGACCCGTTTAAAGGACTGGAGCTGCTGGAGCGGCATTATCCCAGCATGCTAGGTCATGAAAATCCGTTTGATAAAATGATGTTTCTCGCCCATTCTTCGGCGCTGCTGGAGCTGTTGTCGGGCGAATCGGTTGCCGTCAACGCAAGACTGCCGGAATCAAGTCCGCATCTTGACGGAATGATTGGACAAGCCGCAGGGAGCAAAGGCAATGCGGGACCACTTGCCGCCGCATTCCGCGAGGATGCGCTGCTATTGGCTGACCGCTTCGACCGCCGCAACGGCAATTCCTATTACCGCAATTATATTCAATCGCTATAAAGCTGAACGGGGCTGTCCGAAAGTTCTGTAACGTTAAATAAGTATTCAGCAAAACCGGCCACTCCCGGAAAAGGGTGTCTTGGAAGCTTCAAACTCGCCCTCAAGACACTCTTTCCCGTCCGGTCCTCTCTGCTGAATAGTTATTACTTCCACTTGGCTTTTAGGGCAGCTCCGTCCTATGTTAAATCAGCTTTAAGCCTGAGCCAAACCGCTCAAATAACGGTAGCTGATCTCAAGGCTTTCGAAGGGATCGCGCATGCATTCATCCTGCTCCACGACATACCACTCCGTTCCGATATCGCGGCAAGCCTGGATAATCGCCGGGAAATTCATATTTCCCTCCCCCACCTCCGCAAAGCATTGAGCATCATTGACAATCGCCATATCCTTCAGATGGACAACCGCCATACGCCCTTTAACCTGATGAATGGCATCAACGGGATTTACTCCGCCCGCCTGGACCCAATAGGTATCCAGCTCAAAGCCAAAAGCTTCGGGATGGCTCTGCTCGCGCAAAATGTCCATGCCGTTCCTTGCTCCGTAGCGCTGGAATTCAAAGCGGTGGTTGTGATAAACAAAATGGAGGCGATGCTCCAGAAGCTGCTTGCCGATCTCCGATGCGGCTTCCGCAAAAGCGGCATAGCCGTCGGCGCTTCCCCGATAACGCTCCGGCATGGAGCCTAATCCCACGTAACGGCAATTCCACAGCTTATGCGTCGCGATTGTTTCCTGCAGCCTTTCGGTCAACGCGTCAAACCCAACATGAGTGGCGCAAATGGCAAGTCCGTTATCATCTGCGGCCGATTTGACCGCATGCGCCGGTATGGGGCCAATTCCCGAAACCTGAACGGCTGAATAGCCAATAGCCTTCACCTTGCGCAAGGAAGCCCGCAACCCAGCCTCATCCTTGCAATAATCCCTTAGCGTATACAATTGAGCCGCAATTTGTTCCCGCTTCATCTTTTATCGCCGCCTTGTTCCGGAATGCGGGGCCAGCCGTTTACAGCAAAAGCCGGCACACCCAGTTCCAGTGTATCACTGGAGATGGCGGCCGGCTTAACTGGCATTAAGGATTATAGGCGTCTCATTTAACTCCTATTGGTTGATCAGAACCTTTTTTCTCTTCTCGTTGCTGGAAAGCGGCTTAGCTATGGAAGTCCAGCCCCGAAGCTACCGCTTTAACATAGCCCGCGCGAATAACAAAATCTCCAAAATGCTCGTTTTGCTCTCGTTCGGACGCATAGTGATGGAGAATTGGCTTCAGCGTATCAATGATTTCCGTCTCTCCAATATTTTCGCGATACAGCTTGCTCAGCCGGTCGCCCGAAAAGCCTGCACCCATATACATATTGTATTTACCCGGGGACTTTCCGATAAAAGCAATTTCGCCAAGCGCAGGCCGGGCGCAGCCGTTAGGGCAGCCGGTCATGCGGATATTGATTTCCTCATCGCGCAGGCCCGCTTCCTCCAGCACCGGCTCCAGCTTGCCAAGCAAGGTTGGCAAATAACGCTCCGCTTCCGCCATAGCCAGACCGCAGGTAGGCAAAGCAACGCAGGACAACGCGCTGCGGCGAATTGCCGAATGATGCGAGCCTTCGGAGATGCCGTATTGCTCTAACAGAGCTGCAACCTGCTTTTTCTTTTGAGCCGAAATATTGCCCAAAACCAGATTTTGATTGGCAGATAACCGGAAATCGCCGGTATGAATTTTGGCAATTTCACGTAAGCCCGTCATCAGCATATTGCCTTCGGTATCTACGACGCGTCCGCTATTGATATACATCGTAAAATTCCATTTGCCGTTTTTGTTTTTGGACCAGCCGTACGTGTCGCCTGAACGTTCAAAGGTAAACGGACGGGCGGGAGCCAGCTCCCAGCCAAGCCGCTCATGCAGCTCGCTCACAAACCAGTCCAGGCCGTGGCGGTCAATCGTATATTTGAATCTGGCATTTTTCCGCACGGAGCGGTTGCCGTAATCGCGTTGAATCGTAATCGTTTTTTCAGCAAGCTCAAGAATTTGGTCTGGCTTGCAAAAGCCGATCAATCGGCCCAGCTGCGGGTACGTGTTGGTATCTCCATGAGTCATGCCCATGCCGCCGCCGACCGTTACGTTAAAGCCGACCAGCTTGCCCTTTTCAACAATAGCAATGTAGCCAAGGTCCTGGGAATAAACATCGATATCGTTGGATGGCGGCACGGCAATCCCGATTTTGAATTTGCGGGGCAAATAAACCGGTCCGTACATAGGCTCCACAGGGTCAGCTCCGTGGGCTGGCGCTTCGGCGACGGCTGTTGCCGCTTGATGCTTTCCAGCTTTGTCGTTAGCTGCTGCCGACACCTTTGCTGCTTTGGCTCCAGCTTCGCCTTTTGGCTTTATCTTCAAATTTTTGTCCAGCTTTTCGCCATCCAGCCAAATTTCATGATAAGCGGGCGTTTTGGGAGCCAGATGAGTTGTAAGCTCCTTAGCCCACTTGTGCACCTCTTCATGCACATCGGATTGCTCCGGATTGGGATTGCACATGACGTTGCGGTTGACGTCGCCGCAAGCCGCCAATGTGGTCAACATGGCCTCATTGACTTGACGAATCGTTTGCTTCAGATTCCACTTCAAGACGCCATGAAGCTGGAAGGCTTGCCTGGTCGTCAGCTTGATGGTGCCATTGCCGAATTTCTGGGCCAGCTTATCGATTTCAAGCCATTGCTCCGGCGTGGCGACGCCGCCCGGCGTAACCACGCGAAGCATAAACTGATAAGCGGGCTCCAGCTTCTGCTTCTGCCGCTCATTGCGCAAATCGCGGTCATCCTGCATATAGCTTCCGTGAAACTTCATCAGACGGTTGTCCAGCTCGCTCATGCCGCCCGTAACCCGGTTTTGCAGCGTTTCAACAAGGGAACCGCGCAAATAATTACTTTCCTGCTTTAAGTGCTCAACGTCGCTTGGAGGGCCGCCAACCGGCACGACCTTTTGTCCGTTTGCCATTTCCGTTCAACTCCTTCAAGTCTTGCTAAAATTCCATATTCGAACCCTGCCTATGCCGCCAATCAGATTGTGTATTGTGTAATGGGAAGCGGTTTTTTTTGAACCGCACTTATTTAGACGCCGCTCTGGTAGCGTGGACTGTTTTAATAAACGTCACATTGATAACGTTAACTGTCTTTAATAAACATCGCGTTGGTAGCGCTGGTTAGCTTGAAGCTCCGCCACATAAGCAGCAGCCGCTTCGGAATTCAATCCGCCTTGCTGCTCTACAATTGTCAGCAGCGCCTTGTGAACGTCATGGGCCATATGCTTTTCATCTCCGCAGACGTAAATATGCGCCCCTTCCTGAAGCCAGCCGTACAGCTCCGCCGCATGCTCCAGCATCCGGTGCTGCACATAAACCTTCTCTTCGGAATCGCGGGAGAACGCAACCTCCAGCTTGCTAAGCGCGCCGGATTTCAGCATCCGCTGCCAGTCCGTCTGATAGAGAAAGTCGGTTACAAAATGGCGGTCTCCATAGAACAGCCATGTTTTCCCTTCCGATCCAAGCTCCTCTCTTTCCTCCAGGAAAGCTCGGAACGGGGCAACGCCTGTGCCCGGACCAATCATGATAACCGGCGTTGACGGATCAGTCGGCAGCTTGAAATTGGGATTTTCCTGAATAAACAACGGCAGCGTATCTCCCGCCTCCAGCCGCTCCGACACCTGAACGGAGCAAACGCCGCCACGCTTGCGGCCATGGCTTTCATATTCCACTTTGCGAATGGTGAGGTGGACTTCATCAGGATTCGCCTTATTGCTGCTAGCAATGGAGTACAAACGAGGCGGCAGCTTGCGCAATACCGTCGTTACGGCTCCCGCAGACAACGTCCATGGTCCAAAATCCTGCAGCAGATCAAGCAAATCGCGTCCGTTCACATAAGAGCGCAGCTCATCCTTGTTCTCCGGCTTCAGCAGCTCGGCCAATCGTCCGTCGGCGGAATAAGGCTGAGCTTTTTCCAGCAGAGGGCGCGTCAGCACGGTAATTTCAAAATGGCGCAGAAGCGCTCCGCGAATCGTTGCGTCCTCGCCCTGTCTGTCAGGCGATACAATCTCGTCCGGCTTCCAATTCATTTGCGCAATAATGGCATCCACTAATGCAGGATCGTTTTCGGGATAAATGCCAACACAATCGCCCGGCTGGTAGCTTAACCCCGATCCTTCTAGAGATAGCTCAAGATGGCGCGTCTCACGGTCCGAGCCGCGGCCGTTAAGGTTTATCGTTGTCAACACTTCGGCCCGAAACGGGTTGGTGCGGGTATAGAGGCTTTCCGTTCCTTGGCTATCCGCTACAGGCGCAGACACGGCCTGCAAAGCTTGGGCCGCTCCTCCTGCCACAGACGCTTGCACTGCATCCAGTACCTTGCCGATCCAAAGAGAAGCCGGCTCCTCAAAATCCAGATCGCAATCAACGCGGTCAGTTATCCGCTCCGCTCCAAGCTCTGCAAGACGCTCATCGAAGTCCCGGCCCGTCTTACAGAAAAATTCATACGATGTATCGCCTAACGCAAGCACGGAATATTTGAGTCCTTCAAGTCCCGATGCGCGTTTGCTGTACAGGAATTCATAAAAAGGCAAGGCGTTATCCGGCGGATCTCCTTCACCATGCGTGCTGGCCACAATAAACAGATGGGCCGTTTTTTTCAGATTTGCCGGTTTGTAAACATTCATGGCCGACAAAGTCACTTCAAACCCTAATGCCTTCAGTTTGTCAGCCAAACGACCGGCAAGCCTCTGAGAGTTGCCCGTTTGCGATCCAAACAGCACGGTCGCTTCGCGTGGCGCTCCCGCCTGCGCTTGCGCCGCTTCCGCAATCGCAGCCGCACCCGGTGCAGCGGCAAGCACAGATGAAGCCGCGGCAATATCTGGAGCGGCAGCCAATCCATTTTCAATCCGGGTCACGCCCGTTCCGCTACCGTAAAAAGCTAAAAACCCGTTCAGCCATTGCACTTGCGTTTCCGTCAAGGTTGGCAGCAGCGCATTAAGCAGAGCTGCCTGTTCCTCCGAAAACGGACTATTCGTCACCTTGAGTTGCAACAAAATCCACCTCGCATCTTCCCTGTTTAACTAGAGCAGGTTATAAACACGCTCCGAATTCCTAGTTCATCAGTATGAATTAATTTATTGCTTTAAAACTACCATAACGGCCAGTTTCGGTCAATGAAATTGGCCCGTTTCCGTCTATAAGAAATATTGAATAGAACGATGAGGTTTGCTTATGATGGATTGGGCATAAGATCATAGCAAGAAAACATTAGTATTTGGGAGCTGAACATGCGCCTTACAGAAAACATTTCGTTGTGGGACTAAACATTGTCCAACGCAAAAAACGCGCCATGGATGCGGCGCGTTTCTGTATGAAAGATTTAATAAATTGGTCGCAACCAGAAAGTATAGTGCTTACCTTAAGCCACGTTAGAACACTGCGGAAAAGGGATTTTTTTCAATTATACCCCGTGCCTATTTGCGGCAAACCACAAGTCGTACAGACTAAACATCGGATTCTCTTCACCGCTGATTCTAAATCTTTCCCAGAGCCATTCGCCTTTCTCTTGAATGTCGGATTCTTTCATTTCAATAAATTCCAATACAGAATCAAACTGGTCTTTTGCTTCCTCGTAGGAATCCGCAAATAGAGCTTCTCTAGCTTTTCCATGTTGTTCATCCAGCCGAGCCATATAATTCGTCACCGAGAAATGCAACTCGGCATTTTCATTCAACTCCAAGGCATCAATTTGCAAAATAACACCATTGATTTCGCCGAGCTCCAGAAACGGAGTCCGCAGATTCAAGGTTTGGATAACGGCCCCTTCCGAAAGGGACAGCAACCGAGGTTCGGCGTTTGCTTCATTGCTACCTTCATTGCCTTCCTCGTTGCCATCTTCCCCTTCTCCTCCAAGGTAATGGCTACTTCCGTTATCTACCGAAACCCAATTAAAGATTCCGGCCAATACGGTTTGTCCTGGCGTTTCAAAGACTATGTCCGGAATACTGAAGCTCCAATATTCCGGTCTCATTTCAAGGCGTGAAACATTGGTGTCACTAACATAGATAAATGAAGGAAGATCAGAGGTGTAGCTTGTGAAACCTCCTGAACCGTCAGAGCCTTCGCTTATGTCTTCTATCCGAATTTCAGGACTTTTATATTCATATTCGTATTCGTATTCAAATTCAAATTTAACGCTATTGTTCAGCGTAACGCTGCCTCTAGGCGCATCGATGATCATATCACCCTTAATGATCAGGTTCCTAAATGTATAAGTTCCTGTTCCGGAGCCTACGATTTTCAGGTTAAATACTTCGAGCCGCCCGTTTACCTCAGTCCATTCATCGGAAGGTCCCAGCAGACGGTCCTCGTCACCACTGACATCAACTGTAATAACAGGCGGTAATAGGCCCTTATATTCACCATTTAAATAATCAATAGGAGTGATGGTTACTGTCACGAAAGCATTCAAATATCGATCCTCATCGGCGATTACGATGATTCTGTATTGCCCCGGGTGGAGCCGCCTCTCTAGATCGCCATGCACAGTGATTTCATTATCGGTAACGCTATAACCTTCATCCATGCCGAATTCCTCAACGGGCTGACCATTTTCATCCAGATATTGCAGCCGGAGATATTTAATGGAATCTGCCCAATCGGCATTTTCTTCAAACGTAATCACAATGTCTTCTCCCTGCTCAACAGCTCCGGATACGCTTAAAGACGGAGGTGTAGCAGGCGGCACTTTGCTCAAAACATGCCCGATAGCTTCTCTTGCATGCTGAAGACTCTCGAAGCGATTGGAAAACTCATCCTTGCGATAATCAATCAGTTCTTTTGCATGCCAGATAGTAGCATTTGTATAACCAAGAGCCTTCAATGTACCCAGCATTTCCTCGGCACTATCCGTTTCGTTAAGCACCCTCAGCTGTGCTGCCTCTATAGCAGCAATCGCTTCTTGAACCGAAGGGTCAGGCTCTATACCCGATGCAAGAAGAATCGCCTTAATAGCTTCAACCATTCCGCTCAGCTTGACGCCTTCCGCCCGGATATCCAAAACGCCGTCAAACGTCGTACCTTCTTCCACCTGAATGGTTACGCCAGGGTGGCTCACAATAAGATTACCTCTGAAATCGCCCTTTAGCACAAGGGTTTCTACGGCCCCTTCAATTGTGATATCACCATGATAAGCCCCCTCCAGCGTGACATGTCCGGAGCCGCTTACTCGAACAGTCGAATTTGACGCTTCTCCGGCCAAAATAATCCGGGTTCCCGTCTCATCAGCAACTACGATTTCACCACCGTGCTGAGCCTCGCTCCTGAAGGTCTGCGAAGCCACGTCAACAATCGTTGTTGTACCACTTACCGTTACGCCGCTCAGCAGACCAACGCTGCCGCTGGGCACATTGACATCCAGATTTCCATTTATGGACAGATTGCGAAGATCATAACGACCCGTTGCCGCTGCATCGCCAGAAATGGCAACATTACCGTTTACCGTTAATCTTCCGCTTGCCGGACCGTAGGTGACATTTTCTGCGCCGGATACAAGCTGCGAGATTGGCCCGGCGATGATTCCCGTTTCATTCAACGGCGAGTTGCTTCCGGAATCAGGGGTTGGCGTCGGCGTAGGGTTTGGTGTCGCCACAGGGGCTGATGTCGACGCAGGAGTCGTCGTTGAGGTCGGAGATGGCGTTACGGTTACAGCGCCCGTCTCCAGTTTTTTCTTGGCCTCCTCGAATTCCTTGGCCTTCTCTGTCCCAAGCGCATTTTTATATTCGCTCTCCAGCGCCGCTTGTCTGTCCTTTGCGGCCTTATCATTAGCTTCTTTCAATTTTTGAAGCTCGGCCAACCGCTGCTTTGCGATCTCCTCCGCACTTTGCTGGGTTTTGAGCGCCTTCTCTTTTTCCTGCTGAAGAAGTCTTTCGCGCTCCAGCATAGTCTGCTTCACTTGTTTCTGTCTGGCCAATTCCTCATCGCTTAATTGCTGAGGTTTGCTAACGTCCAGCACGATCTTTTTGTCCAGATTTTTGTTGGCGCTATCCACTTGAGCACGGACAATTTTCTCATCAACCTTGCCTAGCTGAATTGCCTTTTGTACTATTGTGCCAACCAGATATTCCAAGTTGTAAATAAGACGGTCCAGGTCCGTTTTATTATGGATGTCCAGGCTACCTGATTGCGTTGTTCCGCTATTCAGCTCTGAACTTAACTTTTTGATGAATTCATCGTTCTCCTGATCAATCTTATGTTTGCTATCGATAATCGCTTTTAACGTTTCCTGGTTAAGCAACGATGCTATTTGGTCAATGTCGATTATGGACGCTCCCAGATGCCATACTTTGTCGTCATTATTGAAATAAGTCGTTAAGGTTTGACCGGGATAGATGGAGACATTTTTGTCAACATGATCTGCCGGATTTTTGGATTGAACAACTCCAACCCCCGACATAATAAGGAAGTTGGAATCCCCGTTTCTGGGGTCAACCGTAACAAACAGCGTTGTTCCCCGAACGCCCATGACGGCTGTTGGCGTTTCCACCTCAAACTCCTCTTCCGTGGATACAAGCGAGCTGGCTTTAATCCAGACGCTGCCCGTCCAGAGCGTGAAATTGGATTTTTTCTTACCGCTTTTTTCTTTTAACTCCGAGATATAGAGCGATGAGCCCTCTCCAAGCGTAGCTTCATCTCCCCGATCCTGCACCTTGATGGCTACCGAGGATTTGTTCCCTGTTTTGAGATGGTCGCCAGCATTCAACGGCATATTTTTATAGGCTTTAAAATATTTTTTGCCGCCGGCTTTTTTCACTTCCACAGTTCCCGACACGCTCAAAATGGTAGCGATTCGCACGCTTTCGGCAGCCGCTCTTCCCGCAAAGGGGCCCAAAACCGCCCCCAGCATAAGCGCAAGCACCACCATCATCGCCAGCATCCTGACCGTTATTGGAGCAACAGGACGTAAAAAGACAGCCCCTGCTCGTGAGTCAAACTTGTTTCCCGATGCCTCCATACTTATTTAATCCCTCCGTTTCCGGCTGATGCGCCGCGAATGATAACCGTCTTGCTATCTGCATGCCATTCCACGCTGGAGTCAATCAACTCGCTAATGTATCGGACCGGGATGTAGGCAGTGCCCTTCTGAACAAATGGTGCAGAATCCAATTCATAGTTAACCGGATTAGCGCCGTTTTGGCTAACAAGAGCAAGCGCCTCATCCAGCTTAAGCGTTACCGCCAGGCCTTCCTTTTCCAGGAGAGCTTCGCGTGTTTCCGGTTTATAAGTTACTTTATATCCTAACGCTTCTCCAACAGCCCTGACCGGGGCTAATGTGCGCCCCTTGCGAAGCTCGGCTTCCACGGCAAGCGGCTTGCCCTCTATCCCCGTCACGATCCGCACAGCCGTTTCTCCGGCCTTCCGCTCTGGCAGCTGCTGCAGCGTTATTTTGCGAATTTTGTTATTATAGCTGTCCGCCACCAGCACGGTGCCGTCCTGATCAAGCGCCACCGCAGACGGCATCTGCAGACCATGCTGCCCTTCGATTCCATCCTCCCAGCCGCGTTCGCCATCTTGGCCGCCTGCAAGTGTAATGACCTCGCCATTCAGCAAATAACGTACGGCATGATTCAAGCTATCTGCGATAAGCAGCCCGCCCTCAGGCGTAACCGCCAAACCGCGCGGAAAGCGGAACAGCGCCTCAGTTGCTTTACCGTCCCGGTAGCCACCCTCTGCGTAAAGCAAATTGCCTTCCTCCCCGCCATCTGCCCCATTTACGGCATTTGTGGATGCTGCTGCGGTTGCAGCTGCTGGGGATGCCGTCATTGCTGGAGCTACTCCGGCAACGGTCGAAACCGTTCCGCTAGAAAGGTCGATATACCGAATGACCTGATTGCCCGTGTCACTGATATACAAATTGCCCTTGGCGTCCAATGCCAAGCCTGAGGGCTCGTTGAACAAAGCTTGGGCTAATGCGCCGTCCCGGTAGCCGCCGCTTTCCACCAGCAGTCCCGGCATGACCTGGACTCCGCTGTTTTGCTTGTCGTTTAACGTCGTAACCGTTCCGTTCGGCGTAATTTTGCGAATGAGATGGTTCAAGGAATCCGCCACGTATACAATTCCGCCAGAATCAACAGCAACCGATTGCGGGTAATAAAAGCGCGCTTCCTTCCCAACGCCGTCTTCTCGTCCCAAAATGCCGTCGCCGGCCAGCGTTATCCATTTGCCCTGCGGCGAAAGCTTGCGGATGGCGTGGTTGTCGGCATCGGCAACATACAAATTTCCGGCGCTATCCCCTGCCATGCCAACCGGGGAATTAAATTCAGCCTTATCGGCAGCCCCGTCGGTCAATGCTCCGGTAGGCAGACCAAAGCCGTCGATCCAATACTTCAGCCCGGCGTAGGTCGATACTGTGCCATTCGACAGCTTTCGTATTTGATGATTGCTTGTATCCGCTATGTACAAAGTACCGTCAGGCAAGGCAAGCAAGCCCTGCGGGGAACGAAAAGCGGCCGACAAAGCAGAACCGTCCCTGTCGCCTGGCTCACCCGAGCCGGCAATTGTGGACACCTCCAGCAGAAGATTGCCGCGCTCTCCCCGAATGGCATCCCCAATGCCAAAGGACTTCCCGGACTCCGATGCGGCGAATGCATGAATGTTGACGCTTAGTGCAAGCAGCGTGCTTGCAGCTAATAGACTTGCTCCCTTGACCAGTATGGACATACGCCCCGCCATTTGTACGTTCTCCTTTTGCTTAACTCGCAATTCTCTCAACCCCCGCTAGTTTATTAAGTCAAAATGCCTATTATCTCAAAGCTGAAAATAGTATTCAGCAATTGGCTTCCTGCTTTTTTTCAAAAATTTGGGTATACTTCCGATTCCACAAACCTGGATGTTTAGGTCGGGCGAATTAAAACACACTCCCCTGCAGCATATATATGTAGGCTTATTTTACTGTAAGGTTGTCCATATTTCTCTACCCCTTTTGCATTATCTATTAGAGGAAGTTCAAAAAGTCCGCTTTCCATTACGGGGCATGACTAGCGTCATGGCCGGCGGCGAATATGGCATTCAGCCGAAATCAGCGTATGCTTACGAGGTATGTTTCCTCCGGAAACATTTGAGATCCTCACGTAGCTCCCACTACGCGCCGGTTCTCGATTTCTAGCTTCATACCATCTGCTTCAACATCTAGTACCTCGTATAGCTTAACGGGAACGGTTTTTCCTTTCATCATCCGTTCTCCAATGCAATTGTAACGGAAGCGCTCCGCCGTCCGGGAATACGTTTCCTCCGACACCAGGATTTGATTAGGCTGGGTATTGGATTCGATGCGGGCGGCTATGTTGACGTTGTCGCCGATTGCCGTGTAGTCCACACGCAGGAAGGAGCCGATATTGCCAACCACGACCATGCCGGTATGAATGCCGATGCCTACGCTTACGGTGACGCCGTATTTTTCCTGTATCGCCCTTCGCACCTCTATCATGGCCTGTTGAATATCCCATGCCGTCTTGACCGCACGGTATTCATGATCCGCTACATCCAGCGGCGCGTTAAAAATCACCATGGCCGCATCCCCGATAAACTTGTCGATTGTTCCTCCGTTATCCAATGCCTTCCGCGTAATGACGTCAAACATCGTATTAAGGAAGTCCAACACCTCCTCCGGCTTCAGCTTCTCCGATAACGTCGTAAAGCCGCGAATGTCCAGAAACAGAATGGATAGCTCTTTATTGATTCCGCCAAGCTGTATTTCCCGGTCGCTTCGGGCAATTTCCTTTACAAGATCGGGAGACAGATACCGGCCGAACTGCTTCGTAATAAACACCTTTTGCTTGTTCTCCATAAATGATTTGATCGCAATGTTAACGAGGTAGGTTAGAAGCAACACCGTAAGCGGCTCCACCGCTTTAAAATGCCAGCCCAACAGCATATAGCTTCCATATTGGGCCAGATACAGCAAAACGGCTGTGCCCGCCGCAAGCAGCAGGCTTATGACGGTGCGAAAGCGCCAGGCTGCTGCAATCATCCAGGCGAACAAAAGAACGGACGCTGCCGTTGTCCATATACCGGGAAGCTCCCTTATGCTTTCTCCGTGCAAAAGCTGATGAACAATATTGGCATGGACGTAGACCAGCTTCATATCGCTTTCGGTCGTTGTAATTCCGGTATCGTAGCCAACAGCGGAAAAGCCGATCAGCACCAGCATATCCTGAAAATTTTCAGCCGGAAAATCGCCCCGGTACACGTCGATAAAAGGCACGCTCCAGAAATCGCCGGAGTGCATGTTGTAGTCGATCAGAATCTCGCTTCGTTTGTTTTGCTCAAGGAAGCTGCTGCCGTCCGCTCCGGCCATCTCCGCCATTTTATAGGCCAGCGACGGGGTTGGAGGGCCTTCAGGCCGTCCAAGCTGCAGCCAGGTGCGGCGGATGACGCCGTCGCTATCCAGCCGGGAGTTAATATGGGCCCGCTCCGTCAGCTCCGCAAAGGCGGGAATGGGATCGACCCATTCCGATGGCTGCAGCAATTCCGACCTGCTCTGCCCTTCCAGCGACTTCGAGAACTCGCTTTCCATATTGGCGTAAGAGGGCAAAATAATGCCTTCGTGGCGGGCCAGCGCCTCCGCAAAGGCTTCATCCGCTTCCGGCGTGCTCGGCGAGGTAAACATAATATCGAAGCCCACAGCTGTTGGCCCGCCCTCCTCCGTGTACATTCTATCCAGCAGCCTTGCATAGATATCCCGCGTCCACGTATTAAACGAGCCAAGCTCCTCCAGCGTCGCTTCATCAATCGTAATGACCAGAATTCGTTCGTCCGGCGTCTGGGATTGAGCTTGCGACATGTTGTAGGCAAACAAAGCGCGGTCAAGCGGCAGAAGCGCCTGCTGTACGATCAGGACGGCCAGCAAAACCACTAGTGCCGCATTCCCGATCCAGGCCAGCTTATGCGCAACTTTTTTCATATGTAAACCCCTCTCAAAATGAGTATGAATAATGATATCTTTTTGTCGGTTTAGTGACTTTGTCCCTCTCATTGTAGCTTATTTTTTCTAAAAAAAATGTGAAGCAGCATGCATTTTTGAAAAAAATGTAGAAAAAAAGTTTATATTGACGATAAGAAGACTATCGTGTTAATATCTTATTTGTGCCTGATTTACATAGGGACAACTCATATGGAGCCGTGGTGTAGAGGCCTAACATGCCTGCCTGTCACGCAGGAGACCGCGGGTTCGAATCCCGTCGGCTCCGTACTACAGAAGAAGCAACATGAACCTGTTTTTCGTTCATGTTGCTTTTTTGCTGTCCATAGATTTCGGAAGGCTTTCATAGTTGTCAGGAGACTTTCAATGTTAGGTCTGCTGAGTGTATACTTTTAAACAACGAAGTTCTGTTTTTTGTTATGAGGTGATGGTCATGACGAGACGCGGGCGATTTGCTCCAACGCCTTCGGGTTTATTTCATATGGGGAATGCTTTTTCGGCCTTGGCTGCATGGCTGCAAATGCGCCAGATTGGCGGGCAGCTTTTGCTGCGAATCGAAGATATCGACAAGCCGCGCTCGCGCCCTGCGTTTGCGGAACAGCAAATGAATGACTTGCGCTGGCTGGGGCTTGATTGGGATGAAGGACCTGATATTGGCGGTCCTCATGCTCCTTATGAGCAAAGCAAGCGGGAGGATTTGTATGAGGAAGCGTTAAATGAGCTGACGAAGAAGGAACTCCTGTACCCCTGCTTCTGCAGCAGGGCCGAGCTTGCATCCATAGGCAGCGCGCCGCATGGGCTTTCTTCGGAGGGAGGGGCCTATCCCGGCTTCTGCAGCCAGTTGACGGAGGCGGAGCAGGCAGAGCGACGAGTCTCCAAGGAGCCTGCCCTTCGCTTCAGGATGCCACACCGTCAGTGGAACTTCCGCGACGCCTTTGCCGGAGAGCATGATTTTAGCGGGAAAGCGTTGGGAGATTTTGTGGTAAAGCGTGCTGACGGGATGTTCAGCTACCAATTGGCTGTTGTAGTGGACGATGCCGCCATGGGCATTACCGATGTGCTTAGAGGCCGCGACTTATTGGACTCCACGCCCAGGCAGCTGGCACTTTACGAAGCGTTAAGCCTGCCCGCGCCAAGCTTTGCCCATGTGCCGCTGATCGGAGATGCGTCCGGGGAGCGTTTATCCAAACGCGATAAATCGCTGACGCTGGCTTCGCTGCGGGAGGATGGCGCATCCCCTCAACGGCTGATCGGACTGCTCGGCTGTCTTGCGGGGTGGCTGGACAGAGCCGAGCCTGTAACCGCTCGTGAGCTGCTGCCCCATTTTACAACGGATGTAATGAAGGACAGGATGCTTGTGATCACTGCCGATATGCTGGATTGGGTGAGAGGAAAATCAAATAAAATGTAAAAGAAGGGGCAGCCCCGCTCGGTTTGACCGAAGGGAGCTGCCCCTTAAATGTTCACTTGTTATAACTGCTTCGCTTTGCCGATAATTAGCCCGCCACAACCTTAACCATAAAGCGGCGGGTACGGGGTCCGTCAAATTCGCAGAAATAAATCCCCTGCCACGTACCCAGTATAGGCTTGCCGTCCTGAATCAGAACGGTCTGGCTTGTTCCCGTGTACATCGCCTTCAGATGTGCCGCCGTATTGCCCTCGGCATGCCTGTCCTCCTTATGATGCCATGGAAATACCTCGTCAAGGCGCCGCACAACATCGCGCACAACATCGGGATCGGCATTTTCATTAATCGCTATGCCCGCAGTCGTGTGGGGGCAATACACAATGGCGTAACCCTCGTCTACTCCACTTTCCCTGATAGCTTCTCTAATTTGCTTCGTGATGTCGGTCATACTGTCCCGTCCGCTGGTAAACAATTCAAAGCTTCTCAACTTCTGCTCTCTCCTTTCAACTGCAAGCCTATGACTCTAACCTTGTACCCGCGTTCTCTCAGCTTGCGCCGGATATTGATAATACTCAGCCGCGAGGTACGATCCCAAAGATGCGCTTCCCGAAAATCCAGGCATATATTGGTAATCGGGTCATTCAAATGTATGGCATCCTGCAGCTCCGTGGCGGAGGCAAAAAAGAGCGCTCCTTTGACCCGGTACACTTTTTCCCCTTCTATCGTTTCCTGATTGATTTGAATGCGCGAAAGCTTGTAGACAAAAACCGCCATGCTAAGCAGCACGCCAACTAATGCGCCAATTGCCAAATTATGAGTATAAATGCTTGTTGCAACAGTTGCGATCATAATGACCGTTTCGCTAACGGGTTTGCTGCGAAGCTTGAGCAAATATCCCCAATCAAAAATTTCAAAGCAAATCATAAGCATGACGCCAACCAGCGCCGCAACGGGAATGATGTTGACTACCTTGCCGAACAAAAGAATCAAGGCGAGCAGCACCAAGCCTCCTGTCAATGTGGACAATCTGCCTCTTGCTCCGATTTTGACATGGATGACGGATTCCGCAACCAGCGCGCAGCCCGCCATGCCGCCAAACAGGCCGGTTATGGCATTGGCAGTACCTTGCCCCTTCATCTCACCGTTTTTGTCGGTTTTTTCTCCTGTTTTTTCATCAATCATATTTTGCGTCAACAGCGTTTCCGTATAGCCCACGAGCGACAACGAAAGCGCAAAGGGGAAAATAATGACCAGCGTCTGCCATGTAAAAGGAATATCAGGCAAGCCGGGCAGCGGCAGCGTGTTGTCGATAAGCACCTGGGAACCAATCGTCTCCAGCGGAAGTCCCATACTGAACGAAGCGATTGTAACAAGCGTCACGGCTACAAGCGGAGACGGAATCGCCTTTGTCAGGCGGGGCAGCAGGTATACGATAACCAGCGTAACGGCAACAGCCGTCAGCATCAGCCAATCAGCCTTGACCAGATGCCTCAGCTGATCCATCAGAATCAGAATGGCCAAAGCGTTGATGAATCCCGTAACGACAGCTCCAGGTACAAAATTCATCCATTTCCCTGTCTTAAAAACACCCATAAGAAACTGAATCATACCTGTCAAAATCGTCGCCGCAAACAAATACTGAACGCCGTGCATCAACACAAGAGGAGCCATCAACACGGCCATGGAGCCAGCCGCGGAGGAAACCATCGCCGGACGCGAGCCGCAGAATGAAATAACGATCATAATAATGACCGTGGAAAACAAACCAATCATGGGATTAACCCCCGCAATAAACGAAAACGCAATCGCATCGGGAATTAAAGCCAGCGTAATCGTAATACCCGCCAGCACATCTCCGCGAATATTCGAAAACCATTGCTCCTTAGAAAATAAAGATTTCAAAAACCACTCAACCTTTCCCATCTTAGCTGCGGCAGTACATTGTGATATGCCTTTCCTATCATAAGGCAGGCCCGGTGTAATGGCAATGGCGGTGATTTCATCGGGTTGTTGCGTCTTTCACCTCCGTATTTTGCAAATAATTCATCACTTGCTCAAGCCTAGTCGTCTGCAGCACAATTCTGGCATGATTAAAAAGCATATAAACGGGATGCTCCGGCTCGTCCAGCCCGCTCCCGTAGTGCAGCAGATATCGGCGCTCACCCAAATCAATCGCCGTAAACTGAATTTGAGCGCCCTCCTGAAGAACGGCTCCTTGAACAAACGAGCCCCATTCTCCCATTGACTCATCCGTTAGTGCATGCCGGCCGCTTGCCCCAAACAAATACATGCAATAATCGCCTTTGGCATTGGCTCTCATCTCGCCAAGCAAAGCATCCTGCTCGGAGAAAAACAAGATTGGGAAACAAATGAAAATAAACAAGGCCGAGACAGCCGTCCATTTTTTCACTCTGCACCTCCATGAATCTCCGAAAAGCTTTTATACCTTATTAACACCTGCTCTCACCATATGGTAGCACTTTAGACTCATGAACAATTCCACATGCAGGAAGGAAAATATAGGTTATAATGTCGAAAGAGGATAGCGGATACATAAAAAAGTAAAAATTCAAAAAGTCTGCTTATTCGAACCGAGAAGGCGGGATAAAACCTCCCTATCCGATGCTGATTACGCCCCAGGCATGACTCGTAATGAGAAATGGATTTTTTTGAAAAACCTCTTAAACGCGGTTTAATTAGCAAGGAGGGTCTTTAGCTATGCAAGGCAAGATGTTCCTCATGATTGGAACGGACTTCGGCGCGCTTGCGCCCAAAACTCAAGCCGAGATTTACCAGGAGTTCTATCAATTCGTCTATCCGCCCATTATTTATATGGTCAAGGATCATTCCACTACGGAGGATATGATTCAAGCTTCCTTCCTGAAGGTTATCGGACATGTGCCGGATGTGGACAGCGAGGCCAAGCTGAAGGGCTGGATCAAGGTTGTCGTTCGCAATACCGTATATAATTATTTTCGAAAAACGAAAAAAAATCGCAACGAAGTGTCTTCCGACAGTGTTTATCTTGATGAAGCCGTTGTGCAGGTTAAGGATAATTTCTCTACCGAAGATGAAGTAGAGCTCAAAATGATGAGCGAAACGATCAGCCAATGTCTAAAAGAGCTGAAGCCGGAATACCAGGCGCTGATCGAACTGAGATGGAAACGTGAGTTAAGCTATAAGGAAATTGCAGAGCAGCTGGATTTAACAGAGGATAAAGTGAAATATAAGCTGCACAGGGCCAGAGAGGCTGTAAAAAAACGGTTTTTGCGTAGATGGGAGGAGCCAGATGAACAATCGGGGAGCTAGCGGCTTTGACGAAGCCTTTGACAAAGCCTTTGATTCGGCGGTTAAAGAGCAAACCTTTGTGCCGAATTGCGATGAATCGTGGCAGCGGGTACAGCAAGCACTTGCGGAAAAAACCAAACGCAAAGCCAGGCTCAAGCTGCTGCCTTATGTTGCAGCTTCTTTTCTGCTCGGCGCATTTATTTTTGGAACGCCCGCGGCTACCAGCGCATTTACTCCGTTTATTAAATCCGTCGCTGTCTACACGGATAATGTGGTAAACATCATTTTTGGGACGGGGGATGCAAAAGAGGTAAAGCCGATTACCGCCCCTCCGCCTGAGCAAGAGGAAAATCATACGGCAGAGATTAATGACCAAACCCAAAGCTCCGGCGTTTCCATCCTGACATTTTCAAATTGGGAAGAAGCCCGGGAGCAATTGCCCTTCATCTCTTCCGGACAGCATATTTTCCCTGAAACCTATCAAATGAAGGCTGCCACTATCGTTGTACATGAAAATACGAAACAGCTATTAAGCGCCAGGCTGCAGTATGAAGGCGAAAATGGGGAAAGCTTCCGCCTTTTTTTCCGCCCGTTTAATGCGCAGGAGGACTTGTTTACTGCAACGGATAATGCCAAAAACAAATTCGAACGGTTGTCCCTTCTTCAAACAGAGGCTTACCTGACCGTAGGCTCGGACGGCAATAACCAAATTGAATTTGCATTAAATGATCTCTACATTGCTATTACAACGACGTTGGAAAGTGAGCAGTTGCTGGAGATCGCAAAAAGCATTCAACTGCCCCGCTAACTCCATTTATAATTGATGTCGCATTGGACTGTGGAACTGAGCGGAATTTTTTCCGCCCAGCTGTCCGCAGTCTATTGTTTTTCATTGGCTTTAGCTCAGCTTTTTAGAATAGATCCTGTCGTTTCTGTAACTTTCTCCGTTTTGTTTCCATGCTTGACATAATGACTGATTTTGGCCCTATAGTAATAGCCGGTTGTTGCAGAACGATTAACAAAATCATAGAAGAAATCGGTATCCTCCAGCTTCAAGGTTGTTTCGCTTCCCGAATCAACCCAGCTTGTCCCTGTCCATCTTTGCAATTGATAAATAGCTCCAATTTCGTCTACTGTTTGTTTAGCGGTTGTGACCGCCGTAATGGTAATAGTGCCATTGTCGTTATTACCCAATACGATAAGAGAAGACTCCAAATAAGTATACCCGTCATACAGGCCAAAGGGCTGTACCATGTCCGGCGGAGCGGACGTTTTGGGTTGTGTGAATTCGGCCGCAGCGGACACCATCGGTGTCACCGCCATAATCATTGCAAGCAGCATGCATAACGAAAGCCTAGAAAACTGTTTCATCCATTTCATTGAAATTCTTCCCTTCCGTTTATTTTTTGTCTTTCACTTAGTTAAACACCTAAATGATTAATGGGGTTGATAAAAGTAGGAAAAATATTTTAATGAAACAGTGATGAAGCTGCGCAATCTGCAACATGCCACGGGATGCAAGAGAAGAGAAACATAAAAACGCCCTCCAGGGAGGGCGTTCCGAAAAAATGGTATGGGACCGGTGGGGGTCGAACCCACAACCTACCGGTTAAGAGCCGGTTGCTCTGCCATTGAGCTACGGACCCGTCCATTATAATATCATATTGTTTATCAAATGAAAAGTGAACATTATTTTAACAATACATAAGTTCAACAAAAGACAATCAAAAATCACAATCTCCGAATTTCCGATAGAGCGGGCCTTCAGCCGGAATGTCTGCGGCCGCAACCTCCGCCCAGGCGCTTCCCGTTTCCCATAGTTTGACGGAAAAAACCGGAAGGCCCTGGACTAACAAACGCCAGCATATATACGAAGCCAAATTTTCCGCAGTCGTGCGAAAACCCAGCTTTGCGATTTTGGAACCCGTGTTCTGAAGCGATTCCAGGACAGGCTCATTGCCCGCTGCCAAAAAAGCATGATCCAGGTGAGACAAAATATGCTCCTTCACAATGCTCTTCAAATGGCTGAAATCCATAACAAAGCCTTCATCGGATGCCCCTTCCTCTGCAATCACGGGGGCCTTCAGCACAACCTCAAGCTTATACGTATGTCCATGGACATTTGCGCATTTGCCGCTGTGGCCGATTAGCTGATGCGCGGAATCAAACGTAAATATTTTACAAACGGATACTTCATTCATCATGTGTTGTTCACCTATTGTTTTTTCATCATTATACACCTCCTTGCTCCTGCAAAACATGAGAAAAATTGCAATTTCACTCCATAAAAATAAGTTAGCGCTTTCATTTATAGGATTTTCCTATAAACTGATAGTTTCGTATTGAAATCATTATTATCATCGTCTATCATTTAAGAATGCTATTAATAATATCCAAGAAGAGGAAAAAACAATGAAACTGACCATCAGCCGTAAACTTCTGGCAGGATTTCTTGCTGTACTGCTTATTTTGACCGCGACTGTCTCCATCAGCTACATGCAAACCACCCTTGTTGACCGAACATACCGCGACCTCATTGAAGACAAGGCAGGCAAGCTGATTCTCATTCAAAAGCTGAATGTGGTTGTCAAACAGCAGCAAATTGGCCTTCGAGGCTACCTCATTAACGGAGACAACAACGCGCTCCAACACTTCACAGATGCGCATACTGAATATAAGTCGCTTACCCAAAGCCTTGAGGCTATTGTGAACGAACCCGAAACGCAAGGCATGCTTCAGGAGCTGAATGATCTGGAAACCGAATATTACTATCTCTCCAACCGCATTATCAAGCTCAAAATTCAAGGCAAGGAAGCCGAATATATTAAATTGCTGAACACTCAGGGCCAGGATATTACAGATAGATTTGATGAAAAGGCTTCACAGTTTACAACCTTCCAGCAGGAGCTGCTGGATAAGGGACAGCTTGACGCTTTGCAAAAATCGGAAGCTATCCAGCAATTGATTTTGTTGCTTGGGGTTGGCGCATTGTTATTGGGCTTGTTTGTGTCCTGGTTTATTGGCCGCCTTATTTCTAGACCCGTCAAAGCGTTAGCGCAAGCAGCCGAGCGCATTGCAGCAGGTGATTTAACCACAACGATTGCGATTATCAAAAATCGGGATGAAGTCGGCGGCTTGGCTGCCGCATTTAATACGATGGCCGGCAGCTTGCGGACATTGATTCAACATGTGGGGCAAAATGCCGAGCAAGTAGCTGCGTCAGCCGAGCAGCTTAATGCCGCTAGCGACCAGGCCTCGCTGGCCAGCCAGCAAATCGCCGCCACCATGCAGGAGGTATCCTCCGATGCCAGCAACGGATTTCATCATGTTACCGATGCCTCCGTAACGATAAAGGATATGTCCCGCGGCATTCGCAGTATTGAAGAGGACTCCCATAGCATGTCCTCCAAAGCATCCGAGGCCTTCCAACGGGCCGAAGAAGGAAGCAAAGCCATCGAAATCGCGGTAGGCCGCATGAACGAGGTCGGCAGCACAGTCGAGGAGCTGGGGGCCATGATTGATCGGCTTGACCATCGCTCCAATGAAATTAGCGCCATCAGCGATGCCATTACCTCCATCGCATCGCAGACCAATATTTTATCCCTTAACGCCGGCATCGAGGCGGCGCGCGCTGGCGAGCTGGGACGAGGCTTTGCTGTCGTCGCGGGCGAGGTTCGCAAGCTCGCGGAGCAATCCTCCGAGTCAGCGCAACAAATATCGGATTTGATCAGTCAAATTCAGGCCGAAACCAGACAAGCGGTGCAAACGATGCACAACGCCGCACAGGTCGTCCATTCCGGTATCGACGCTGTAGATATGGCAGGACGTTCTTTCCAGCATATTCAAGGCTCTGTGCATGAAGTGAATGATCAGATTCATGGAGTATCCGCCTCCGTTCGCAGTATGGCTGAAGGTGCGGATGGCGTAGTAAACTCCATGACTGTTATTACAGGCGTCTCGGAATCTACCTTGGCCGGGGCGCAGCAGGTTTCATCGGCTACAGAGGAACAGCTTGCCTCCATGGAAGAGGTAGCGTCCTCTGCCCGATCCCTCTCGCAGCTGGCAGAGCAGCTTCAGCACCAAATCGACAGATTTAAAGTATAAGAAACCAAAACCTTGCACCATATATAACGCTTGATATTTATTCAGAAACGCCGCTGCGCCTCAGGGTAAGCCGGCGTTTTTTTGTACGCCCCGCTCTGACAGAAGAAGTAACATTAGTCACTGTAGTCCATATCCGACTGATTTATAGTGAAATAAACAAGCAGCACGAAAAATGGTTAAATACCGGAAGGCGCAGTTGATTGACAGTTGGGAGCGATAGGTACATGAAATGGACAATTCGAAAAAAAATAGTTGCCGGTTTTATTTCCGTAATCCTTATTTTATCCTTGGCTATAGGCATTAGCTATATCCAGCTTACGCTAGTCGATCGCACGTATAGCGATTTGATCAACAAAAAATCAGCTTTGTTTATTCAGGTGCAAAAGCTGAACGTTGCCGTTATGCAGGAGCAGGCCAGTCTACAACGATTCCTGCTAAGCGGCGATAAAAAAGCATTGGAGAGCTTCGAGAATGCCCATTCCCGTTATGTAGAGATTGGCCGGGAAATCGGCAGCCTGACACTTGATGAGGAAACCAGACAATGGAAGGAAGAGCTCAATTACTACCAGGAGGAATATTACCTCGTTGCCAACAGAGCTATTGCTCTGAAGCAGCAAAATCAGAATGAGGCGGTCTCGGAGCTTGTTAACGAAAAAGGAAACGCCTTGATAAGCGGGTTTCAAAAAACCGCGGAGCAATTTTCCGAATTTCAACAGCAGGAGCTGGATGATCACACCCATATAGCTAACCAGAAGGTCGACGGTGTCAAAAATTTGATTTTGCTGTCCAGCATTTCCTCCATCATTGCCGGAGTGGTTATCGCCACATGGATTGGCAATCGGCTGGCGAAGCCGATTCTGGCCATTGCCCGAGCTGCCGGGCAAGTATCGGGAGGCAATCTCACGGTTCAGGATGTAGTGGTGCACCGTCGGGACGAGGTAGGAGGACTGGCCGGAGCATTTAATACGATGGCGCATAATTTGCGCAAGCTGATTCGGCATACCGCCACAAGCGCCGAACAGGTATCGGCTTCCGCCCAGGAGCTGTCGGCTTCCAGCGAGCAAGCGACGATAGGGACAGAGCAAGTGGCCGGCACCATGCAGAACATGGCTATGGCGGCTGAACAGCAAAGCCGCAAGGTTGAGGAAATTTCCTCCTCCATGCATGATATGTATGCCGGCGTTTTGCAGATGGCGGATCAAGCCCAAGGCACGTCGGATACGGCTATGGATGCGTACAGCCAGGCCGTTGCGGGTAATGATCTCATTCATTCCGCCGCCGCGCAAATGGACCATATCAATCATACGGTGACTGGACTTGCGTCCATAATGGATCATCTCCATACGCGCTCACGCGAAATTGGCAGCATTCTTGCCGTCATTACCGATATTGCGGCGCAAACGAATCTGCTGGCCTTAAACGCTGCCATCGAAGCGGCGCATGCTGGCGAACATGGCGCAGGTTTTGCCGTTGTCGCAGGGGAGGTTCGCAAGCTGGCGGAGCAATCCTCGCGTTCAGCCGAAGAAATCTCTACCTTGATCGCCGATATCCAGCGCGAAATCGGCAATGCTGCCGCCTCTACAGAAACGGCGGCGCGGGAAGCATCCTCCGGTATTCAGGCCGTTCAATCAGCAGGAACCTCCTTTACGCAAATCCAGCATTCCGTATATGCGGTTAATGAACAAATACAGGAGCTTTCAGGATCGGCACGGCTGATGGCGGGAGGAGCAAATGCCATTGTCAGCTCCATGGATTACATTACCCAAATTGCCGAAAGCACCGTATCGGGAGCGCAGGAGGTAACGGCGTCTGCCGAGGAGCAGCTTGCTTCAATGGAAGAGGTTTACGCTTCTGCACGCACTCTCTCCACACTGGCCGAGCAGCTGCAGGAGGAAATTCAGCATTTCAAGGTGTAATCTCCATCTCCTTCTCTAGCGGCAGGCGCCAGTTTACTTGAGGCAGTCCGTGATCCGCCAGAAATCGGTTGGCGCGCGAAAACGGCCTGCTGCCAAAAAAACCTCTGTCAGCAGAATAGGGACTCGGGTGCGGAGATTTAATTAAATAATGCCCGCGGTTAGTAATCAGTTCGGCTTTTTTCTGGGCATGGCTGCCCCAAAGAATAAAGACAACCGGCTCCGTTTTGTGGTTCAGAGCGTCGATAACCTTATCGGTAAAAACCTCCCAGCCCTTGTCTCGGTGGGAATTGGCTGAACCAGCCCTTACCGTCAGTACCGTATTGAGCAGCAGCACTCCTTGTCTCGCCCATTCCAAAAGATGTCCGTGAGAAGGAATCGGACAGCCGATATCATCATGCAGTTCCTTAAATATGTTTTGCAGGGACGGCGGAGGCGTTACGCCCGGCTTGACGGAAAAGCTCAGTCCATGCGCCTGCCCCGCCCCATGGTAGGGGTCCTGTCCCAAAATAACAACTCGGGTTTCCGCAAACGGGGTTTCATGCAGCGCATTAAAGATGTCATACATATCTGGATAGACGCGGCGGCTCTTGTATTCCTCGATCAAAAATTGCCGCAGAGCGATGTAATAATCCCTCTGAAACTCGTTTTCGAGATGCTGGGCCCAATCATTGCAAAGTATTGCCATATGTATTCTTTCACCTCTGACTTAATGGAAATCTGAATTAATGAAAATTGGATTTCAACATTCTTCCATTATACCAAGCTTGCGTAGAATGTGCAGAGCGAAGCCAGATCTCTTACTTCGCTCCAATTGCTCCTGACCCCGGTCCGTCAAACGCACAAACTAAGCAGACCCGACATGAGGGGGCTGCCTATATAAGTTAAATCATACAAGACAAGCTGCCTTTAGCGAGTGGTGCCTAATTTTATACGATGAATCATACAAAGCAACGGCCCCCAACATGTAGTCACTGACTTTGTACGATAAATCGTATAAAACATGCAGTTCTAGACGTGGAATGCCTGATTTTATACGATGAATCACACAAAACTCGTAAACTCGGGCGTCGGGCGCTTGTTTTTGTACGATGAATGTTTATGCCTGAAAATTTTAAAAAGCAAGCCCCAAGAACGCTAATAATAAGGCATTCCTGGGGCTTGCTCTGGTCAACCCTTTTTCAAGATCCGTTGCACACCGTCCCATTAGTTTAGCCGTTTTTGGACGGAGCTGCTTCTTCTAGGCCTTCTTTGCCACCGGAATGTAGATGTCCATAACGGGATGGTCTGTACGGTCGCCCCAGCAGCGCTCGTCATAATACTCAAACTCGGCGCCTAGCGCTTGCTCGTACCCGGAATGGGGAAACCATTCGCTGTATATGGAATGCCAAGTGCTCTGGATCGCGGCTGTAAACTCGGCGCGGGGAACGGCTGGCGTCGTAAATACCGCATACATCTGCTCCGGATAATGACGGCGAACCGCGCCTTCCGGCGGTTCTGCTCCTTCTTGCGCTTCAACGCCGATCACGTAGCTGAACTCCCCAGTCTCTATGTCAAACTCGTCGCAAACGCCAAGCTCCGCGGTCGATACGGCCAGACCATACAGGGTTTCTCCCTTTTTCTCTGCCATATAACGCTGCCAAAATGCCGGAATATCTCTGTTATTTTGCCCGTCCTTGTTGCGTGTCCGTAAGGAATAACCTATCAGATCAAAAGCGGGTTTGGTCACAATTTCATAGTTCATTGCAATTCCTCCTAAATAGGGATTGTATCGCGGCTCCATGACTGAAACCTTGGGATATTCCGGGGGCTGCAAGCCTTTTCTCCGAAATTCTCCCGGCGTCATGCCGTACAGCCTGCGAAAAGCGCGAATGAAGGTTTCCGGCGTGCCAAAACCATGATCCAGAGCAATGTTCAGCAGCTTTTCATCCGTATAAGCAACCTGGCAGGCGGCGCGAACCAGCCTTCTTTTGCGGACGTATTCCATAACCGAATCCCCCACCATGGTTTGGAAGACCCTATGAAAATGAAAATCCGAAAATCCCGCCAGCTGCGCCAAGGTTGACAGCTTCAGCTCTTCATCAAGTCGATCCTCGATGGCATCCACAACTTCCTGAATAATGGTTTCATAGATTGACACGTCAAACCTCCTTCTTGCTATAAGTGTAGCTCAATCCCTATCAAGGCTCTTGATGATTTTTGCTAATTCTTTCGCAAGTTTTCCGCTACGCGAAAAGCCGTTATTTTGGAGATCAGCTCATAAGGAATAGGCTTGTCCAATGGAAATTGGATAGCTCCCTTTGATGTTTTGTAGCCGGTCAGTTCTTCCTGAAACGCTTGTATGCCGCTTGGAGCCGGATAAAAACCGATATGGTTTTTGAACGCCGCAAAATGGACCAGATTCCCCTTCAGCACAAACGTTGGCATGCCATAGCTTATTTTGACTGTTGCCTCCGGCACCTCCCCGGCAATCAAACGATAAATGGAAACAAGCTTTTCCTGCACCTCTTCCGGGAAAGCGGCAATATATTCATCAATTGGCTGGATACCTGTCTTGTTGTTCATACTGTAGCACCTCCCTCTTTAAACTTATTTTACTCGAAATGGACCGTCTCGTCCTAATCTGTCCTTCAAGTAGAAAAGGCGCTGAAAATATGCTATATTGGGAAACAATGGAGGAGGCTGTTTATATGCAAAAAGCGTTTGTTCTCTATTTTATGTCCGAGAAAAAGACCAATCTGGATGAGCTGAATCAGCTATTAGTTGAAGGCTGGAAGGTAGCTAGCCAAAGCCCGATGAGCAACAGCAACCTGAACTCATCTTTTTCATTGGTCATTCTCGAAAAGTAAACTGAATAGTTGAAAACAATCACTAGGGGAGTCCTGACGGACTGAGACTGCGCAACAGAGCGCCGGACCCTTGGAACCTGATCTGGGTTATGCCAGCGGAGGGAAGTGGGACGAAACGTTATTTGAATTGCGCGCTTATGCCGTCGCAGATCGGATATACCTGTAAGCCCGTTCCTTTCCGGAACGGGTTTTTTGACGTTGTTTTCCAGCCTCAGATTGCTCGCCGCCCCCATTATTCCATTGCTCAAGGAGGAAATTATGTGTCTTATCTTATGAAGGTACGGGAACAGAAACCGCTGATCCACAATATTACCAACGTTGTAGTGACCAACTTTACCGCTAACGGGCTACTGGCGCTAGGCGCTTCGCCGGTTATGGCTTATGCCCGGGAAGAGGTCGCGGAGATGGCCTCTCTGGCAAGTGCAGTTATCCTTAACATTGGCACGCTGGATAACCGCATCGTGGAATCCGCCCTGCTGGCGGGCAAAGCAGCCAACGCGGCGGGAACGCCTGTTGTGCTGGACCCCGTTGGCGCAGGCGCAACGGCGTATCGAACGGATACAGCCCGAGCAATCGCCAGAGAGATCAAGCTTTCCGCCATGCGCGGTAATGCAGCCGAGATAGCCCATGTGATTGGAGAAAGCCGGGATATTAAAGGCGTCGATGCCGTTGCAGGAGACGGCGATAACATTCAACTGGCCCGGCGCGCCGCGCTGCAGTTGGGCTGCATCGTAGCCGTTACCGGCAAGGACGATGTTGTCAGCGACGGTCGTTGCACTTATGTGATCAGCAATGGACATCCTGTTTTGACTCGGATTACAGGCGCCGGTTGCTTGCTAAGCTCTGTGCTTGGCGCTTTTCTGGCCGTAGGCGGCGACGCGCCCGCCCTAGCTGCGGCGGAAGCCTTGGCTTTTTATGGAGTCGCAGCGGAGGAGGCCGCAAACAATATGAAGGAGCCTCTCCCCGGCAGCTTCCAAGCGGTGTTTCTTGATCAGCTCGCATCCTTGACGCAAGAGCGATTCGAAGAGCTAGCGCAAATAATCAAGGAGGACAAGCAATGATGGCTCCTATTGCCAAAGCGCTAACCATAGCCGGGTCGGATAGCGGAGGCGGGGCCGGCATCCAGGCCGACCTCAAAACCTTCCAGGAGCTTGGCGTATACGGAATGTCCGCCTTAACCGCCATAACCGCGCAAAACACGATTGGCGTTCAAGGCGTGTTTCCGGTAGAGACGGCAGCCGTGACTGCCCAGCTTCAAGCCGTCGGGGCTGATCTGCCGCCTGATGCCTTAAAAACAGGGATGTTGTTCAGCCATGACCGAATACAAGCTGTCGCAGAAGCCATTGCTTATTTCAAGTGGGGAAATGTAGTCGTTGATCCCGTCATGATCGCCAAAAGCGGGGCGCAGCTTTTGCAGCATCAAGCTTTGTCCTCATTAAAATCCTCCCTGCTGCCGCTTGCCGAGGCTGTTACTCCTAACATACCGGAAGCAGAGCTGCTGGGGGATAAAACAATAACGTCGATGGAGGATCGCAAGGAAGCTTGCCGACGCATTGCCGAAACCGGTGTCCGCTATGTCATCCTAAAGGGCGGACATGCTTCTGACGACGGTCCGGTTATTGATCTATTATTTGACGGACTTGATTTTTATGAAATGGAAGGCGCCCGTATCGCGACGCGTCATACGCATGGAACCGGCTGCACCTTTTCCGCGGCTATCACGGCAGGCTTAGCCAACGGATTGGACATGCAAAGCTCGGCGCTTCAGGCCAAGGCCTTTATTCAAGCCGCGATTCAGGATGGACTGAATATCGGGGCAGGACAAGGTCCAACCAACCATTTTGCCTACAGAAACAGGCGATAAGCTATTTTTTTGCATAAAAACATGACATGAAGAAAACAGTATAGGAGGTACAAAAAACAATCCAGGGAGGAACTAAACATGTACAATCAACAGCAACAGCTTGCCCAAGCAGAGCAACTCATTCAACAATTGGTGAACCAGACGCAACAAGCGTCCGCTCAGTATCAGCAATTACTGACCCAGGAGCAGCAAAACGCTCAAATGCTGGAGCAGCTTGCGCAACGCGAGCAGCATGCCGCTCAAGTGATTCAAACCGCTTTGCAGGGCCATCAAACGGCTATTCAACAGCTTCACCAAATTTCCAGCCTGTGCAATCAAATTTCCCATCAAAGCACAATGGGTATAGCTTCTCAAGCGTATAACAGCCAAAACAATCAAACCGGCTCCCAATATCGGCCATCCTATCAATAAGGAATTGCCGGAGGCTGCATCAAGTTCTTCCGCAGTAGAACAAAAAGCCCTTTACTTCAGCTTGTAGAAGTAAGGGCCGCACATGGACTCGTGAGTGTGTACATAAGTCCAGGTGAAATTTCGGTCAAACAAATAAATGTCCTGCTCGGACTCAAAATCCGCCGCAGTGGCTTTCGCAGCATTTTCATAAAGGAAGACAGACGTCAGGTCCTGGTACATGCCGTACATTTCGTCTTTGGCGAGGGCATCGAAGGCGCGCCTGGCTTTGTCTTCCTTTAAGCATTTTTTCTCCTCATAGCTGAACATATGCCACTTATACTGATCGTAATGGATGGCATCCTTCACCTCATCGCTCAGCTTGCGCGCAAAGGTCTGATCCCACTTGCGGAAAATACCGTTGGCTTCCCCATACAGCTCTGTAATGATGACGCCTTTTTCGATCAGCAATTGTCGATGCTTGTATTTCTTGTGAATAAATTCGAGTGTCCAATACGTATGCAGCAAATGTTCTTCTGGGAGCTCGTCTAACATCTGGTTGATTTTGCTTCTAATCATGTTGCCTCCACCCAAATCTCTTTTTCCCCATCATAGGAAAGCCGGATTAACGCTGCAAGGACATTGGACACACTTTTCAAAAAAATCGACAGATTCTAATCTGTGGCGGGGTGGGCTTTATTTTGTCCATGAGCTCTCTATTTTTTGATCAAGGTAATCATGGATGTAGAGCAACTCATTACCTTCCTGCTGCAATATGACTTTGCTTGAGAGAGGTCTTTCTTCGATTTCCTCGTCATAAGAGATTTCAAGACTCGTTCCCTGAATCACGATGGATTGCTCTGTCAGGTCAACTTCAGTTACGGCATAGTTGGACTCCGTGAGCAGCTGGCCCAATGTTACCCCTACCAAAATAATGCCCTCCTGCACTTCCATTGTCATGTCCAATTGCTCCGTATTAATCCAGACTCCGTAAAAACGGTTAACAAGCGCCTGCTCATCCGCTGTCAACGTTTTACCGATTAGGTCGCGGGAAGGCTCCTCCGTCTCAAGTGCGGTTTCATCTGGCAATGGCGCGGCTGCTTCCCCTTCCTCAATCCGGACGCCTTCATCCGTCTTGACGACTTCAGTCGCCTGCCCTGCACAGCCGGCACACACCGCCAGAATAATAATCCAAATCGCTGCGACGTATAGGGGTCTTAATTTGCTGCCCCCAATCGAATATGGGATATATGGTGACGGTTATGCCAAATAAATCTCTGGAGTGCTGCATCAAGCGATATACTTCCCAGCACTTCCGTTACAAGAGTTCGCTCAAACTGCTCGTCCCTCAGCGCCTTTAACAAATAGTAGAAGCGGCTGTGCAATACTTCTATGAGCATTAAGGAATGCTCGATCGGCATTTCCTTGCCATCGGCAAGCTCGGCCCACAGGTCTTCCCGGTAAGAGCTGGCTCTCGGCTCATCCTCCGTCAATGCCCGTTTAAACCGGATATACGCGTTCATATCATTATCCGCCATATGATGAATGATTTGCTTGACCGTCCAGCCGCCAGGCCGGTAGCAATAGTTTAAAGGATCGGCCTGAGCAGCCTTCAGCGCCTCGATGGCCTCCTTAAGCTCGCGTGCCAATTGAGGAATTTCCTCGATCAAAAGACTTCTGCTTTCGGAAGTTACTTCCTTCGGCGGAGCAAACCGGCCAATAGGGTAACGCCTCTGTTCCTCCATTGCTGCATCCCCTCTCATTTTCACCAACTGTTATGCTTTCTCCAGCTCCCGGACGCGCCCGTCGTGGTATCCAACAATGATATGATCGGCCATATGAATGAACAAGCCATTGTCGACCGTACCCGGAATCAGGTTAATGACGGTATGAAGCTGCTCAGGATCATCAATGCGTCCAAAATGGCAATCCGCTATATAGTTGCCGTTATCCGTAACAAACGTTTTGCCTTCCTCTGTCCTCAATACCGGCTTGCAGTCAAGCTGCTCCAGCTTTCTCAAGGTCATTTCATGGCCAAAAGGAACCACTTCAACCGGCAGTGGAAAATGTCCCAGCTTGTCCACCACCTTGCTTTCATCCACGACAATAATCAGCTTTTTGCTTGCCGCCGCCACGATTTTCTCCCGAAGCAACGCGCCGCCGCCTCCCTTGATCAGGTGAAAAGCAGGATCGGCCTCGTCCGCTCCGTCAATCGTCAAGTCAATTGTTTCTATTTCGGAAAAAGGAAGCTGCGGAATGCCCAGCTCATGCGCCAGCTCCTCCGATGCCTGGGATGTGGCAATAGCTTTGATTTTTAACCCTTCGCGGACTCTGGCCCCGATTTTCTGAATGGCCCAATAGGCTGTCGAACCAGTGCCCAAACCAACAATCATGCCGTCCTGAATGAAATCCGCCGCTTTTTCGGCTGCTGCTTTTTTCGCTTCCATCTGCTTCCTCCTACTTTAGCTTGTGACAAGCTGCTCAATCGAAACTTTTCTTTGGAACAAATCGTATTAGTTTACAAATACTTTTTTGAGAACCCGAAAAATTCTAAACCCTCATAATGGGCTTTTTTAATTCACTGGCGAGCAGCAAGGATCAGCTCCGCAACAGCTGTTTGGCCGGTTTCTTGCGCGCGTTCCAGAGGACTGCCGTTGTATGCCAGTATCTTCCCTTTGAATTTGACCGGCGTTGTAAAATCGACGCCCAGCTTCAGCAGCAGCTCCACAATTTCGATGTGACCCATGCCGCAAACCCAGAATAACAGCTCCGATTTGGGAGTCGTCTGACTCTTGTAATCCGCGCCTTGCTCCAGCAAATATTCAGCAATCCCGGGATTATTCCGCCAGCAGGCCCAACGAAATCCTGAGGAATAGCTATTGGGATCAATTCCGTTTTCCACAAGCGTAACGGCAGCCTCCAGATTTCCCCCACTTAGATTCGTTGTAAACTCCAGTAAAGAACTCTTGGAGCTATCCAGCAGATTAACATCCACCCCCTTGGAGAGGAGCAGCTCAATGCTATCTCTACCGGCATGCATGCAGGCAAAATGAATGGGCATCAGGCCGTTTGGTCCCTTCGAGCATATATCTGCGCCTGCTTCAACTAAATAGGAGGCAACCGGATGATGCCCATTGGCTAAGGCAATGGACAAGGCAGATTGCCTGGCTACATTTTTGATTTCCAGGTCCGCGCCCGCTTCAACAAGCAGCTTGACGATTTCGACATTCCCCGTCTGGCAAGCGATATGAAGCGGCGTTCCCTGAAGCGGGCTGGCATAATCGGTTAGCTTCTTATTCAGCGCTGCGGGTTTGATAAGGGTCAGCAGCCTGCGCACTTCATCCATATCCTGTTGAAAGCAGGCGCTATGCAAGGCATCGTCTATTGTTTTTTTCGTCATATCCTTCTCCTTTAGCGCTTAAAAAGTATAGAATACGTGCAGCATGTCCTTGATAAATTTCCTGATTCTAAGTGCCTTGACCCGGCAAATAAAAGGATACAGCAGAATCTCGCTTCAAGCATTGCTTTATAAAGGCAAGTATACCTAATTTATCGACATCATGGAAATGGGAGGAAGCAAAAAGTGATAAACGGGACAATAAAAGAATAAGCTTCAAAACCCGCATACACAGGGTTTTGAAGCTTATTTATTTTCCAAACGCATATTAGATGATGGTTCTATTGTTGGCTATCCACTTTCAACCGTTTAAGGCGCTCAATATCATCCAGCCTATCAAAAAGTCCATGATACCGGCTTAATTCAGCAGCATCCTCCACCCTAACACCGGATTTGAAAAATTCGATCTTTCCAGTGCCTTGGTTGATTTCTTTGCTAGCCTCCAAAATACGCTTCAAATGTTTGGCTGTTCCGAGACTTCCCGAAATAAAATCCGTCCCATCGGGAAATAACGATCGCAGAGCCATTTCAAAATAAGGAAAGTGAGTGCATCCAAGCACAACCGTTCCATATTGCGTAACATCCAGATGGGCAAACGCTTCTTTCAAATAAGACACAACCTCATCCTGATTAAACCTGAAGCTTTCGGCTAACTGGACAAGACCGGGCAGTGGCAAGCTGTGTACAATTTCCTCATGGTCAAGCCGCTCTACCAGCTCGTTGTATTTCTTCTCTTTCAATGTTAAATTCGTGGCTACTACCAGAACCTTTTTCCGATTCCCCTCCCATTTTTCAATGGCTGGTTTGACGGCCGGCTCTATGCCCAATATGGGGAAATCATAGCTTTGACGAAGCTCCTCAATCACGATGCTGGTAGCTGTATTGCAAGCAATAACCAGTGCCTTGACATGCTGGCGGGCAATAAAATCTACGGCGTTAACAATGTATTGCCTGACTGCCTCCCGCGTTTTTTCTCCATAGGGGACATTTGCAGTGTCTGCATAAAAGAGATAGTCCTCTTTTGGCAAAAGCTTCACCGCTTGATGGAGGACCGTTAAACCGCCTATCCCGGAGTCAAAAAAACCAATCTTCATACCTTCACTCTTCTCTTTGCGTTTAAAAGTAACGGTTTGGACATCGAGTCAGCGACGCCGCCCTGCGCATATTATACTTCCCGCCTGTCGTTCGGGCAATGGATAATTCGGGGATAAACGCCATCCGGAATTCAAATCACTTATTCTCTATCTGCCGTCAGCCATTCAGCGGCCTCAAGCACATTTTCGGCAACAAAATCCGGCTCGGCTTCGCTCCAGCGATCACGGTAGGTAGTTAATGAAGCATCGCCCCAGCCTGTACGCACCAAAACCTTAATAGCCCCAACCCTATGGGCGGCAAGCATGTCCGTGCTTCCAACATCGCCAATGACGGCACAACGCTTCAAATCCAGTCCATGCTTCTCCGCCGCCTCTAGTAACATGCCAATCCCTGGTTTTTTGCAGGAGCACCCATCCTCGTCGCTATGGGGACATATAAAAGCATCGTCGAAACCATAGGTCTGGAACTGCTCCTGAAATTCCGCTTTTGTTGCTTGCTGCTTTGATATTCGATGCTGATTGGTGAATGCAAATACAAGAAGTCCCGCTTTTTTCAACCTCACAATTGCTTCGGCAGAGCCCTCATAGAGAGTAAAATCTCGTGGATGGATAAAATGCCCTGTCCCGCCCAACGTTCCGTCACGATCAATGAATACAGCTTGCAGATTCTTCATGCTATTCAAATGCTTCTCCTCCCCAGTTCTCCAATATGCCGCTGCTCACTCAAAATGAGGATAGCGGTTAGAAAAAGCCGTCATGATTTCAAAAAACGATTCCCGAAGATTGGCCAAATGATGCTTCCCTCTTAGCTCCAGATGAACTTCGGCTCCATGGCAATAAATAATTCTGGCCCCTTCATCCTCCAAATCGATATAGGTTAATAAAGCGTCAAATGACTTGCTCAGTTCTATAAACCACTGCGTGATCGATACCGAATCCTGGAATAACCGGCTCATATCGCTGGTAACCGCCGTGAAGGTCACTTCAATTTCATCCGGGTAACCCTCCAGCTCGCGAGTAGACAAATCGATGCTGCCGATCCGTGCTTTACCATCGGGCTCGATAAACAACTCTATTTCTTCCCGGTCATAGTGCGGCTGCCAGCTATACCCGCCCTCCAGATACTTCAATATGTAAGAGTCCATGCAAAAATGAATGCTTGCGCTATTGCCGCTATCAATTGCTCCGTGCTTTCGTATGTACTCATATACATGCTGCAATTGATGCTTCGGTACTACCGTTACAAAGCTATAGTCAAGACCCATGCTCTCACCCCTTGCCATTTATCGCCCGGATTATATGATCCTCTCATTATTAGCTATAGACTGGCTTTCCAATAAAACTCTTCAAAAGCATCCGGTTCCAGCTTATACCTCTTTCCAGTCATAATCCCGCTATGGGCGTTCAAAAGATCAAACAGGCCCAGATGCACCCACTCCCACAGCATGGATTTAAAATTGCAAGCCATCATAACGTCAGCAACAGATCGCCTTCCACAAAGCAATTGTACGATTAAAGCAACCTAAACGTGGCTTAATGTCTTGGTCAAATACAGCGCAACATCATCATTGACGACAATACTTTCGCCATATTCGACATGTGCTTCGCCATTAAAAATTCCTTTTCCGTCCGGCACATAACCACGCTTCGCATACAAAATTTGCGCATTGCCGTAGCTGGAGAAAATACCAACGCCTATTCCGGCAATAGGAGACCGTTCCCCAATAACGGCTTCGGCTTTGTCCATCAGGGCCGAACCAATGCCCATTCGGCGGTACTTTATCATCACATTAAAGTCATTGATTTCAGGGATGCCCGCTTCCTGAAACGGCGGATAATAGGACTTCCAAAGTACGTTGACGTAACCGGCAAAAACACCATCGGCCTCTGCGATCAACGAAACCCTGTCGCCTTTTTGCTGCTCTTCCAAATAACCCTCGTAGAGCCAGACCGGCTTGTTCCAGCCTTGCTCCCGAAACGCTTCCGCTATGATCTCGGGATCGCTTTCCTTCATTACACGAATTGTAATTGCATTTGCATCACTCATATCTTATCTTCCTCCCTCTCTTAATCTATCAGTTTCTACAACAACCAGAGCTAGTCCGCCAAAAGCGGGCTCAGTCCAGCACAATCAGCTTTGGCCATATCTCCAGCCATCTTTTCCTTTCTATTCTGGACAAAAAATAGCTTCGATCCCGAAAATAACAGCTTTGTCTAACCAGGAGGCCAAACAGGTCATTCAGGCCATGAGGAGCTATTATTTCCAATTGGCCATCTTTATCCAGCGTAACCCCAACGGCAGTTGCGGTTTCCGGCCAATGCTTCATGGCATCCTTCACCGATTTATAAGGGCGAAGATTGGATTTTTGATGCATTCTTGCCTGGTTTTTGACGGACCAGCGATATTGCGGGCAGGCCTCTGTCAATTGCCTTTCGCAGCGTTTTTCTCCTTCTTCGCTTAAGTCCGCCGCATCATAATAGAGCACATCCACATCATTAAGCGGGGTGGGCTGCTCCTTCCCATGCAGGCAGTCCCATACATAGTTGCGGATATAACCGGCCGATATGCACCAATGCGGCAGCTTCAACGCTTCAACATGAGCCAAATCCCTTGTCAAAAAAGGATGCCTCGACAGCAGCTCCCTTAATCTGATTTCTTGCTCAGCTGTCAACATCTTTCCTGCTTCCAGCCTTCCCTCTGAGCTTTCTCCCATAGAGCAACACTTTGATTATAGCTGGACTTCAAATCCTCTTTAACGTAACTCATAGCTTCCTCCTTGGAAAGTTACATCATTGACGTGCACTTATCCATTCAGCCTTTTGATGAAATAGAAATGCCGATAGCCCGCAGGCGCGTTGTCGATACTCCCAGCTCCAATAGCAACCGAAGGCACGGCCTGCCCTTTAACGGGCATTCCAGATCAGCATGCCTTCCGCCTCGGCGATTTTATCATCCTGCTCTTTATTTGTTCTATACTTGACTCTAACATAAAGGTTACCATTCATGGATTGTTGCAATTTCTTTCGGTTTACAGCTACTCCCTTGCTTGCCGGATTAGCCTCCAAGATGGCGTCGATCGTATTGGCATCTGCATCCGTCAATACCGTTTTGCCTCTGAGGGCTTCCGCAAGCCTGTTCAGCACCTCGCTAGATTCATCTTCAATAAAGGACAATAATCCCTCCGGACGCGAGCCCGTTCCTTTCCGAAAGGGACTGAATCCGCGGGATGGCTCTTGCTTGCAAATAATTAAGGCAAGCCGCTCCGCATGCTCCATGCCCGGTATCATTTTGAATAACATGATGAGCTCCTTCTATGTATAAGTTAGCGTTAGTCAAGCCACTGCCTAGGGCCAATCATATGAAAAAGCTCCTGCGAGCCTTGAACGGCATCTATAATGCGATTATAGGTAAAGTCGCTCATTGGCCGGGGCAGCTCTCCAATCGGACAAAACCGGCACTCCAGAATTTCCGGTGAGCTAGGAGCCGGCTGGGCTTGGCCTGCTGCAATAGAAGCCATAAATACGAAGTGATGCATATCAAATTGGGGGTCGTAATAGATTCCCGTTAACTTTCCGGCTTTCACCGTTAAACCCGTTTCCTCAAGCACTTCGCGCTCCGCCGTTTCCCGTGCGGATTCATTGGCCTCCGCCTTGCCTCCGGGCAAGTCCCAATTATTTCTGCCATAGCTGTGCCTGACCACCAAAACATGGCCTTCCTCGTTTAACAGAATTGCCGCAGCGCCAATCATTTTATTTTGCATTTCCATAAGAGCGCCTCCCAAGTTCATAGTTGGAAAATGTTCCATCCTCTTATGACGCGCAGCGGACGCCGAAGGTTACCGCTTTCCTCTCAGATCATGAAATATCCTCCAAATGTTCACCATCCTGAGTATAGCTCATGGATTGACGGCTGCATCACGGGATTCTTCAAAGCTTTCAACACTAAGCTTTTAGCTTCTTCCGCATAAACAATGCCGCTTCACCGGTGCCGTCATCGTTGTTGCTGTATAAGGATTTATCAATGGCTTCGATTGTAAAGCCGCAATGCCGATAAAATTGGATGGCAGGCACATTGGTCGTTTGAGTTTCCAGCGAAACCGCACGGAACCCGGCCTCCTCCGCATAGCGGAAAACAAAGTCCATCAGGAGCTTGCCGTACCCCTTGCGTTGGCGGGACTCGTGCACTTGCAAATGCCAAAGCATCAGCGTGTTATTCCTTGTCAAAAAAGGCATCAGGGTACCTGAGCTCTCCTTGAATTCGGCTTAATGCGCCATCTCTCAGCTCGCAGACCATAAACACTTCGTCTGGAACCGTAAACTGAATAAGCTCCAGCCCGAAAGGACGAGCCGGCATAAAGCCAAATTTGGGATAATATCCAGGGTGGCCTATTAGCAAAACAAGCTCGAAGCCAAGCTCGCTGCATCTTTTCAGCCCTTCCCGGATTAAGTGCTTGCCCACTCCCTGCCCCTGATAATCAGGCCTGACGGCAATCGGAGCCAGCACAATAACCTCATGAATGGTCTCCAACCGGCCATCATTCAGCAGCCGTCCTTCATGAACCGCCGCTTTGCTCATGAGCAGATGACCCACAATTTTTCCGTTCTGCTCAGCGACAATAGACAGCTCTGGCACAAATGTCCTGCTGTCTCTGATACGCCGGACCAGCAGCGCCTCATCCTCACGCTGCTCAAAGGCCTCTATATTAACCTCGTGAACCTGTTCGTAATCCTCCCGGCCTTCCGTTCGGATGATCAACATATTGAATCCACTCTCCTTGTCTACAAAAGAGCTTCAGCAAACGCCGCCGTTTCCAGCAGCTTGACGTATTCGTCCGGCCCCGCCCCATCCTCGACGCTCCAGCACATCCCCATCACGGTTTCGACATAAAGACAGGCTCGAAGAATCGGCCCCGGGATAGCTAATTGTGTCTCTAGCAGCACAATCATTCGCTCTATTTTTGCAGCCAGCTCTGCCGTCAGCTCGTCCTCGAACTCATTGAGCATAAAACGCGGCACATCAAACAGAGGATCGCCGATTACCCCTTTGGGGTCAATAATGACATAGCTGCCGTCGCTGCTTAGCAGTATATTATCATGGTGAAAATCGCCATGTAACAGCATGCTCCGGTTATATTTTTCAGTTAGACCCCTGTACAATTCACAAGCTTTTTCCATATGACCGTAAAGCTCCCTGCAATCCGGCCTGCCCTTAATATAATCCGTTATCCGCTCCACCCAACGAGTGTACGTAGGGAATACGATTCCTTCAGGCGGAGGCATATGCAAACCGTTATAAAGCGAGCAAAAACGGTCCACTCGCTCCGCCAGCGTGTCCAGCCTGTGAAGAGGTATGCCCGGAATAAGCCGTTCCTCCAGCAATGCTCCGCCAGCCGCATCAATATCGAATACGTTGCAAAACGGCCTCCCGCCATAGGCAGACAACGCCTGAAACTCCGTCTGTATATAGACGGAGTCCGGGTGGCCTATTTTTAATACGGCGGCTCCAAACAAGCCTGACGTGCAGGTAAACACCAGATTGGCTGAAAAAGAAGGAATAAGCGCCAGCTCATCCAACTGCCACCGCTTGCAAAAAGCGGCAAGCCCTCCGTTCACATGCGCAAAAAAGTCCGCGCCAAAGCGGCTAATGACCTGGCTGCTTTCTTCCGAGGAAAATGAATAACTCTGATTCCGCATTGCAACCAACCTCCCACTATTCAAAAGTGTGATTGATTTATGTGAATAGCACTTTTTCCATTATCATATTTTCATCATTGTCCTCAACGACATTATAATTTAGTTTCTTGTACAAATTACAGGCTGGTTCATTGAATTTAAATACACTAAGTCTGAGCTTTTTCATTCCTTTATCTTTGGCATCCTGCTCAATCCATTTCATCGTTTCAAGTCCATAGCCTTTATTCCTGTAATTTTCCTTGACCAAAAAATCGCAAATGAATCCCGATGCATCCTCTTTTTCATACCAGATAAAACCAACGTTTTCTGCATTATCATCTACCATTACATATAAAAAATTATTCTCCGTTGATAGACCCATCGGAAGGATTTCGTCAAATTCTTTTTCAGCTCGTTTATAAGCCTCTTCATTATCGGTGCTCATTTTAGATTTAATCAAATCGTTTGCATAGTCGTTAACCGACCACTCTTTGAATTTTTGAAACTCGTTTTCTGACATATTTATAACTTTTAACATATTTAAGCCCCTCTATTCTTCTATATAATTTGTTGGTACCAGGATGTATCTTAAACTCCGCCTGGAACAGGCCCGGCATTATTTTCGTTTATACCTTTATCAGGCTCCCCGCAAAAAGCGGCTGTAAAAGCCATCTCGGCCGGCCAGCTCCTCATGAGTGCCTTCCTCCGCAATGCCGCCGTCATTCATCACGATAATCCGATCGGCTAACGGAGCAAGAGCGGGACGATGTGTAATAAGAATGGCAGATTTATTTTCCAAATACAACCTTATGGAGTCTACAAGCTTCTGTTCGTTGGCTGCATCAAGGGCGGAGGTTGGTTCATCCATAATAACGAGGCTGCATTCCTTTCGGAGAAATGCCCGGGATAAGGAAATCCGTTGCTTTTGCCCGCCAGAAAAATTATTCCCTTGCTCCGTGATAACGGTATCGTACCCGTCCGGCAGCCCATCAATAAACGCGTCCAGTCCCGCCATTGCGGCGGCCAACCTAATCTCCTGATCCGTTGCCTGCGGCTTCGCCAAGCCAATGTTTTCCTTTACCGTTGCCGAAAACAGATACGGCGATTGGCTCACAAACACCAGATCGGGATTTTCTCCTCCCCCATCGCCCCCGATAAACGCCTCTCCGCCAGTCGGCTCGTACAGGCCGGAGCACAATCTTGCAAACGAAGATTTACCGGCGCCGCTTGGCCCGATAATCAGCACCTTTTCCCCCTTCTTCAATTGAAAGCTAATTTCGCTCAGAAGCGGCTTGTCGGCCCCTTCGGGCTGAAAGCATACATCATGCAGGGAGATGACCGCGTCTCCGTCCAGCGGGGAAATAGACGCATGATCCCTCAGCGCGGAAGGCATCGGGTGCTTGCCTCCTGTTCCACTTGCTGCTCCGGAAGGCTGCGGTTGATTGCCTCCCGTTCCGCTTGCTGCTTCAGGCTTCAGGAGGCGGTAAATGCGATTAAATGCGCCAACGCCTTCCTGTACGCGGCTGTATTGATCCGAGAGGCCGATAACCGGCCAAACGACTAACTCGAAAAAAACGCTGAAGGTTACAATTGCGCCCGGCGTCATCGTATTTCTCGTTGCCGCGATCGCTATAAAAACAAGGGCTGCGATGTAGATAATCTGGTAGCTGCCCTCCGTCAAGCCGCGGCTCATGGCATTGGTCATTGCAAGCCTGGCTTGCGACTGATTTAACGCTTTTCGCTGCTTCATGAATTGACCAAGGTACAGGCCTTTGGCCCGATACGTTTTGACAATCGGCAATCCTTGAACAAACTCCTGCGACGTTTCCCGCAGCCCTTGCTCCTTCTGCTGGACATCATCGGATTGATTCGCGATTTTTTTATCGAAAAAACGGCCGATGAAAAACAGAAGCGGCGAGCTGACGGCTCCCAATACAGCCAATACCACATCTATTTTTATCAAATAAATAAACGATAGCAGGATAAGAACCAATACGGTAACGTATTCAACAAGGGCTTCAATTATGGACGACCCGTGCTCAGTATCCTCCTTCAGCCTTGTCACCAGCTCGCCGGAGTGATAGCTTTGGCGATTGCGAAAGGGCATATGGTTGACGACATCAAACAGCTTCAGAGTCAAATCCCTGTGCACATACCCCAACAGCTTGACAATCAGATGCTTGTGCAGCGCCAACAGCACAATAGCGCCAAAAAGCAAGCAAACAACCAGCTTCGTTACATTCATCAATTCCGTCATGATGCCCTTGCTAGCCGTATCTATAAACAACCCTTGAACCTGGGCAACCCCAATTTCAAACCCGATATCTACTCCCATTAGCAGAGGCAGGAACAAAAGGATGATCCAATGCTTTCTTGCATAAGTAAAGAGTAAAACCAGCGTTTTTCTAGTATTGATTTCTGCGTTGCTCCCCGTACTGGTCTCCCTATTGTTTCCTGTATTCATTTCTGTGTTCAAAACAATTCCGCTCTCCTCTCCTATGCGAGCTGGCTTTGCGCCAGTGCATAATAATGTCCTCGCCTGAGCATTAATTCCTCATGTTTTCCCGTCTCTTCAATTCTGCCGTCTTTTAGAACAATAATGAGATCGGCGCTAGTCACGGTGTCCAATTGATGGGCGATCATAATCGTGGTGCGCCCCTTCATCAGCTCCAGCAAAGAAGCTCTGAACTTCTCTTCATTTTCGAAATCCAGCGCCGAGGTCGGTTCGTCCAGCAGCAGCAGATTGGGGCGTCTCATATAGGCTCTGGCCAATGCCAGGCGCTGCTTTTCTCCGCCCGACAGCTCAACTCCGCGCTCCCCGACAATCGTATCGTAGCCTTGCGGGAACGACGCTATTTTGTCATGCAGATGGGCCAGCCTGGCGGCTTTTTCGACCTCGCTTTGCGGCGCAGACGTTAGTCCAAAGCAAATATTGTCTCTGACCGTGCCCGTAAACAACACGGCATCCTGTGAAACATATCCGATTTCCGCTCTCCATTGGTCCAGGTCCATGCTTTGGATAGCGGCATTGCGGTATAACAGCTCCCCCCGATCCGGGCGATATAGCCGAAGAAGCAGCTTCATGATGGTGGATTTGCCGGAGCCGCTTGCTCCAACAATAGCCGCCAGCTGTCCCTTTTTGACCTGGAAGCTGATGTCCTTCAACGCCTCCGCCCCGTCCCGATACTGGAAGGAAACCTTTTTTAAGGCGATGGCGTCTTGGCAGGTATCCAATTGATCGATTGTTGCTTCAGGGGCGGCAGTGGCGGCCTCGGTTCTTTTATCTGCCTTTTTAGCCTCTTTAGCCACTTCGACCTCTTCATCCGGTAAATCGAAAAGGCTAAAAACCCTTTTGGCTTGAGCGATAGAGCCAATCATTTCCGTCCAGAGCCGCGCAATAGATAAAAGCGGATTGGTCAATTGACCGCTCGTAACGACAAAGGTAGCAAGCGTCGCAACCGCCAAGTCGCCCTTCAGCGTCTGATAACCGCCAAAGCTAAGTGTAAAAATCATGCCCCCAAACGTGGCGAGGCGGTTGAGGCCTTCGCTTCCCCTTTCAAAAAGAGATATGTTTAACGCTCTTGAAAACGCAGCGTCAAGCCTTTTGCGGAGCAAATTGGATAAATAACCCTGCAGCCGGTAGACTCTGACATCTTGGCTGCCTTGCACGGCCTCTTGAAGGACGATATCTCGATGTGCTATGTCGTCTCCATGGCGATCATGCAAAACGCGTAAATAACGCGAAATGGGATAAGCAAGCAGCGGATACGATAGGGCAAAGCCCATTAGTCCAAGCGTCAGCGGAAGATTCAGCCATGTGAAATAAGCCATCGCCATAACCACCTGCATCACATTGCTAAACAGGGTTAACGCTTTTTCGTTAATGCCCGTTTGAGCGGCGGTTACGGAGTTCAACAATCTGCCAACCAGATCGCTGCTGTGGAAGCTGTCCAGCTCCTCCTGCTTTTTGCCATACAGCTCATTCAGCACGTGATTCTGCATGCTTGTGATAGAACGGTTTTTTAGTTGGATCATTATTTTTTCCTGAAGCAGGCTTAAGACCAGCTGCAGCCCTGTTGTTAACCCGGCCAAAACAGCTCCGTAATAAACCGGCTGCAAGGTTTTTGAGGTGGCCCCGGATACAATTTGCCTGACAGCCTCCAGATAACCCAAATTAACAAATGAGGCGCACACCACCATTAATAGCAAACCTATGTAATAAAGATAATAAGCCTTTGAATAACGAAGCAATCTAGCCATCGTTGCCGGGGTTGAATAATTAACTTGCTGTTTCATGTTGCTCTCCCTATGTCTGTTCTATGTAGCTATAGTAGTACTCGCGCTGTTCATTAACATTAATTTCGTCCTCTGCTGCCGACTCATGTGTGGCCATTAACTCCAGCATGAGCTGCAGGGCCGTTTCTGGATGTTGCCCGGAATTTTCAATGCGATATTCATTCGGCAGTTTTACTCTGGATTTAATTAAGGCATTGATGGAGGCAGAGGTTTCCCAATCCCTGTATTCGTTCCCGTTGTCCCTCGTCAACACTCTTTGCTTAATGATGTCATCATGCTCACTGTATAAGGTCAAGATGATATACCGGTATCCTTTGAATACATGATGGATATCCAGCATTCTAATGTCGTTCAAATCTGTGATAATAATATTTTTAAAGCCGTGGCTGTTATAATTTTTGGCAACCAAAATGAGGTTTTCAAAGGAAAGCTGCTCTTCCGCCGCCTGAGAGATGTCCAGGGAAGGCGTCAAGGAACGAAATTCCGGTATCCAGCCGAACTCAAAATAAGGCGACTTCAAATGCTCATGAAGCATGCGAGACAAGGTTGATTTACCGTTTCCGGGCGAACCATGAATAATAATAAAATCCATTTCCATAAAGTCCATTTCCATGATGGCTAAGCTCCTTTTAACCTTAAGGAGAAAATTTTTCTCCCAGAGGATGTTTATTATGAATGGGAGAACTCTTAATGCGAATAAGAGGATATTCAATACGAACGAGATGTAACTCGAACGGAATAATTTTTAGCCCGAACGGGCAGGGGTTAAACTCCCCCTCTTGCTAAGGCGAACCAATTGCATATAGCCGGTACCGCCGTACGCTTCATCGCTTACAAAAATCTCAATATCAAAATGGGTATCATCCATTTCTTTGCTTAACTCATCAACGGTAAACCAATGAACGTAACCAACTCCCAACGGGAGATGGTCTCCACGCTCTATAATGCTGAAACGCGAGGCCTCGCTTTGGGCAAAATGCTCATCCCTGCCATCATCCTGGAATTCATCAGGCACAATATGCTGGGTCAGAATGCAGATCCCTCCCGGCTTCAACACCCGGTGAAGCTCCTTTAGAAATACGCTGCGCAGCTCCCGTGTCGGCAAATAACATAACACCTTAAACACTATGGCACTATCAAACGCCCCGTCCGGGAAAGGCAAAACCGCCCCTTCATTCTGCAAAAACGTAATGGCCAAGCCTTTATCTATCGCATTTTGCCGGGCCAGCTGCAGCAGCCCGGAACTAACATCTATACCCGTCACCTGATAACCCTGCCCAGCCAAAATAAAGCTGATTCTGCCCGCTCCACAGCCCACATCCAGAACAGAGCCTTGTCCCGGCATAGTGCTTAACAAATGCTGCTCTGCCTCCGTCGGAGCTTGCGCGCATTCCTTGGCATAATGCTGGATTTGGTCAGGCCGGTTGAACCAGCCTTCCACAGCATTCAGCAAATAGCTTTGCTCCTTGGAAACCGTCATTATTTCATCTCTCCATTAATTTCCATTATTTAGAAACCATTAATGTAAGGGTATACAAAACCAAACTGTACAAACCAAACTGTACAAAACCAGCACTTCCGGAAAGCCCCCTTCCTCCCAGCAACCGGGCGCTCTTATATTATAAAGGTACACCAATACCTACGGACAATATTGTTTGTTTAAAGTCAATTATTACTTTTTTAGCAGGGCGGTCAGGCTCTTCACTCTCGCCCCCAAAACTAAAGTGCCTTCTACTTTTCTGCTTCCTACTTTCCATTATTCCCTTTGTACATTTACCTTCTACGTTACTACCTACCTTCCGATACTATCAACTTCAAACTATTCTGCCTCTGCTGATCTGCCGTCCGCTACTATAGACTTCGACTATTCTGCCTCTGCTGATCTGCCGTCCGCTATTATGCTGTCAGTCTAACGGCCATTTATGACCGTCTGAGTGTCAAAAAGACAGGTGCTACTATTGTAATGGACATTTCTGTCCGTTGGACTATAAAAAAGGAGCATTTGGGAGTGAAAATAGGCTCTTACCGCCACCAATGTCCGTTACAATCTGAATTTCCATAAAAAGAAGCTCCTGACGGACATAAATGTCCGCAGGAGCAAAAACAGCTGACTTTTAGCATAGACAGCTGCCTTTGGTAGAAACAACTGCCTTCGGCAGAAGCAGCTTCTCCCCTTCGAAGGCACAGCCAGCCTTATTAAATGGGAACGAAGCAGTTGGTGACTTCGTCTTCTTTTTCAACCTTGCACCTAAGTATTATTTGTATTACTATATATAATACAAACAATACTTAAATGAGAGGGTGATATTAATGCTTATATCCCTCAAGCTCGAGAGCGAGGTACCGCTCTACGAGCAGCTCCGCAATGAAATTGTACTCGGTATTGCCAAAGGCCTGCTTCAGCCGGAGGAAAAGCTGCCAACCGTCCGTCAGTTGGCCGATGAGCTAGGCATTAACAACATGACCGTGAATAAAGCCTACGCCCTTCTTAAGCAAGAAGGATATCTGGTTATTGATCGCCGTCATGGCGCCAAGGTAAGCTTGCCATTCAAAAAGCAGACCTCGGCAGCCCCTTCGGAGCAGCTGGAACAAAAGCTGGAGCTTATGGTTGCAGAGGCCGCTCTGCAAGGCGTAACAGCCGATTCCTTTCACAAGCTTTGCTCCGCCATCTACAACAAAATGCACATACTATACAATTGAGGGTGATAACCATGCTGACTTTTGTATTGATATTCCCTGCGTTAATTATATATCTGGTGCTTTTCTTTACGTACCGTTCAATCGGCAGCTATAAAAATGGCCTTCTTTTTTCTATCGCTTTGCCGCCCCATGCATTAGAACACGCCGATATAAAGTCTATTCAGGCCAAGTACCGGAGAACGTTTAATAAAACAATGCTCTGGCTGCTGATTTTGTTTATTCCCATTCCCGCCCTTTATAACTATTTTTCATATCAGACGGTCTATTTTATGTTCTGGATGCACGCTGCTTTTATCTGGATTTTGATCATATACCGTAAAAACTTCGCCGCCACTTTAGCGCTGAAACGCCGGGAAGAATGGTTTGTTGGCGAACGAAAGGTCATTCATGCCGATTTACGCGCTGCCCAGCTCAAAAATCTAACAGCTCCTTCGCCGTTTTGGTTCGTTATTCCATTATCCTTCTCCATCGGTATTTTGATCTGGTTCGGCTCACAGGATGCTCAGCTTTACATTTTGGGCATTGTTTCCGTCATTTTGACCCTGTTGTTCTTAAGTATCGTACTCATGCTTCGCCGCAGCAAATCTACGATTTACAGCAAGCGTTCCGAAACAAACCTGGCCCTGAATCAAATGAAACGCCGTTCCATTTCTTTCCTTCTACTGACGATGGCATTTTTCATGAATGTACAGCAGGTTTTTATTGGCTTGTTATCGTTAAATGAAACAGAAGCATTAAATGCGATTTGGCTGCCGCTTATTATTCTTTTTTCCCTGTTCCCGATTGTGCTTGTTATTACAGTCTATCGGCGTTTGGCCAATGCCAGAACCGAGCTGCTCCAATTAGAAGACAACCCGGTTTACAGCGACGACGATGAATATTGGTCCAATGGCTTCACGTATCACAATCCCCATGACAAAAGCCTGCTTGTCCCCAAAAGGGTCGGCGTAGGGGAAACGATTAATACGGGAACGTTGGCGGGCAAGCTAATTATGGGAGGGGTTGTTGGTTTGTTGCTTTCCGTCGTTTTTGGAGTTTCTTTTATGCTTATTCGTTCGGAGCTGATTCCTCCTACTTTAAAACTGACCGATAATCAAATCGTAGACATTAAATATCCCATGTATTCCTACACCTTTAATCTGGAGGACGTGAAAGAAATATCGTTGACGGATACCGTGCCAAAAGGAAGCAAGAGCAACGGGGAAGCCACCAATAAACATTTGAGAGGCCATTTCCGTTTACAAGAGGTCGGCAAGGCTAGGCTGTATCTGTTTAAAAATAATCCTCCCTTTATAAAAATTGAGCTGGCTGACGGGGTCATCTACTATAATGACGAGCTCCCAGCCAATACCGAAGCGCTCTATCAGCAACTGTCAGGTGCAATGGAGCAAGCTCGTTAGTAAACAAATGGAAACAAAAAACAAGCTCCAGAGAGACCGTTTTGTCGGCCGGTACTGGAGCTTGCTTTTTGCAATTCACGGGTTTTGATAGGTGTGTTGTTAATCGGTAGCGGAAAGAATCGCCTTGCTCAGGAGCATAAGGTCATGCTCATCAATAATGCCATTTCCGTCCAGGTCAGCTCCTTGAAGCTGCGGCCAATCGGGATGCTCCTCCCCGGCTCCAAGCCAAGCCGCTAGCATGGCCAGGTCGGCGACCGATAGCTGGCCATCCCGATTTACATCCTCGGCAAGGCTGTTTTCTTCACCAAGCTTCGCTTCCTTTTCTATTGCCTCGGGATGCTCAGCATCCGGATTTTCCGGGTTTCCTGTGTTTTCCGGGTTTTCTGTATCTTCAGGCTTTCCCGGGTTTCCTGTATTTTCCGGGCTTTCCGCTTCTTCCGTATCCTCCTCCGCCGCTGGCGATTCCGGGGAAGGCTGCTCAGAGAGCTGCGGCAGCTCCTCCTCTTCATCCGTACCCGCGCCTATCCTAAAGACCGTTTCCTCTGCGACCGGACTCATCGACGTCTTTTTGTTCATCGTCTCTTGCCCGGCATAACCCGGCATCGGCGGGAGCAAAAGGGCAAGTCCCAGCACCAGGAGGACGCCGCTGCAAATTGCTGCTTTGTTTGTTTTATTCATATTCGCAATTCCCCTTTGTCTAACCTGACATTCATTGGCCCGCCTGAACTCCCGCTGAATAATCCAACAGCCGCAAAATCAATACAATGGATTCTGCACGATTAGTTGGCTCCTCCGGCGCAAGGCGGTTCCCGCCTCTGCCCTGAATAAGCCCATTCTCTACCGCGGCGGCAAACGCGGGTTTGGCCCACGAAGGGACACGGCTCCAATCCGAAAAGCTCTCCATGCCGCTTTCGCTTCGTTCCTCTCCCGTCACAGTCAGACCAAGCGCTCTTGCCGCAATGGTTGTCATCTCGGACCTCGTAATCTGGCGGCCCGGACGGAAAGATCCATCGCTAAAGCCGTTAATCCAGCCGCTGCCAACTGCAAGGGCAACCTCCGCTCTCGCCCATTCTCCTATTTCAGCCTCGTCCGTAAAGGCTGCTTTATCCGAAATCAAAGGATTTCGCGGCTGAAGCGCGCGTACAAGCATCGTAACAAACTCGGCGCGAGTAACCGGCTTCTGAGGCTTAAAGGTGCCGTCGGCATAACCTTTTACGATTCCTAGGGTGACGGCGCGATCAATTGCTTCCTTGGCCCAATGCTCCTCTGGCACATCCAGGAAGGAGATCACAGGCTCAGGCAGCGTAGAGGCCGAAATGTCCAGCTCCACACGGGCAAGCGGCGCATACTCCAGCGCTGTTGCATCCTTTTTGACAGCCTTCGCCTTAACAAGGGACACATATGCCTCCCCCTCGCTCGATGCCCGGAATGTAAAGGAAGCAAGATCAGCCGCTCCGCTAATTGCCGCCGTGGAAGCGCCGATCTTCGTAAAGGCGAATACGATCTCGCCGTTTTTCTCCTGCGGAGTAACCCTGTATCCCGGAGTCTGCAAACTCGCGGCACGGAGAAAAACCAGCCGCTCCCGGTCATACTCCATTACGAGCTCGTATCCAAACATATCCTGCAAGGCTTCGCCGCGCACTGTAATCGTCAGCTCCGTGCCCGTTTCGATTCCCTGCTCCTTCGATGCTTTAACGATAAATTGCGGATGAGACTCCGCCGCTTGAGCTAGAGGCTGCGCAATGCCAAATATAAGCGCGAAGCATATTATCAACCGAATGACATTTGAAGTCACGTTGTTTCTCCGTCCTTTCCCAAGCGAGGTGACAAGAGGACCGCCGCTTCCGCGACGGCTTCCAAACGTCCTGATCAACAAGGAAAAGGCGGTCGTAGCAGCCTTTTCCTTGTTAATCAGTTTTTTGCTCTTTAATCAATCTTTTACTCTTTTAAATCCTCTGCTCTTAATCAGCCTTTCCCGCTCAAAAGCTAATTACCAGTTCAAAATGCGGGTTGCCAGCCAGACCAAATCCTGGATGTCGATTTTGCCGTCGTTGTTCCGGTCATGCTGCTTCACTGCATCCCAGCCTGCGCTAGAAGAGGTCATGCCATAGGCTTTGGCCACGACGGCCAGATCGCCAACAGTCAGCTTGTCATCGCCGGTTACATCGCCTTCAACAGAAGTAATTACGGCATTTCGGAATGCCTGCACAGCAGTGTTCAGCACGGCATAAGCAGCCTGAAGCTCCTGGGCTGTTGCATTATCCTGATTGTATACGATGCTGGCCTGATCGATGGCTGCCTTCAGCGCCGCCTTTGAGCCGGATGGATATTGCCCGATTCGATAGCCCTCTACTGCAGCGTCATGAAGCGCTTGGGCGGTTGAAATCAGATTACCGAGCTCGCTGCGGTCTACAACATCGATGCGAACCTGATACGTATTTCCTGCAATCGTTGTTTCATTGCCCTGGCTGTCGGCAATAATTGCACGGGTAATCGGAATGCTGGTCATTCCGTTAGCTGCATTATCCTTTGTCTTAAACATCACATCAGCCAATAATCCGTTAGGATCAGTTTGGGCGTCGCCCAACTGAACGGCCAGGAAGCGGATCGTGCCTTCTTCTGCGTTTTCCTTTGTATCCGCTACGATAAATTTGCTTTCATCCTTTGAAACAATTCCTACATACTCCAGCTTCGCCGGATCATACGCCATTGTAATATCCTGAGCCAGCACCTCCTGCTGGATGCCGTTCAGCGCATAAGTCAGACCCAGAGACTGGCCCGCACGGATCGTTTCGGGACCCGACAGCGATGCGCCGGCAGGCAGTTCGGCAGTCGCCTGCTGCGAATAGAAGTCAAAGCGGTCGAAGGCCGGCGTATATTGGCGCGGCACATGCGTAAATTGGTTAAACGGGTATGACGAGCCGCCATATGCGTTGGAGCCTCCGTCATACGTATTGTTGTTGGAGAAGCGGATGGTGTTGCTTCCCGCTTTCAGCTCTACGTCAATCGTCTGCGTTGCATATTGCTGCCATGAAATTGTATTTTTGAAATAGACGGTTTGCGGCGCTTCGCCATTGATGCTGATCTGGGCATAACGCTCAACCACATCATTGTTATAGGCATGCGTTCCCGAGCTTTCGCCGTTGGCATAGGTTACAACCATCTTGTATACGCCGTCCCGGGGAACGGTAATCTGTTGAAGCTCCAGATAACGCTCCGCTCCATCATAGGAGGTAATGCCGCTTACGTATTTGCCGCCGGATGCATATTTGGCAAAGGCGTCCTCGCGGATCAATGGCAGCTCCGAACCAGCCGGCGCGCCAACGATATGAGCGTCCTCGGCCTCAATAGACAGCATTGGCGTCTTTCCTGCATAGACAGCGTGCACATAATCAAGGCTAAGCGGCGCGCTGGACTTCACGTCAAGCAGATTGATGCCGGTCCGCAGGAACATCCTCACCGTAGCATCCTGCCATTGACCGTTTGTGCCAGTTACTTCTATATCCGTCACGGGCTTGCGGTCATGACTCAGCTTGATTGCGCCATCGCCCGTGGAGGCATAACGCAATGTCACATCATACATTCCATCATCCAGCACGCTGACAACAAACCGGGTATTGGCATCGGCTTGCTGACCGTAGCCGGTAACATAACCTGCGCTTTGGAAGCCGCTAATGCCTGCTCCGCGCGAAAGCCCCATATCTGCGTCATATTCCGAAAATTCAGCCTCCACCTTATAGTTCGGCTTCGCGCCCAATTCTCCATTATACGTCAGCTCGATGGCATCCAGCGTGGATTCGCCTTGGCCTGCCTCGCCCGTATCGGGGTTATACTTGCTGATGCTGATGGAATGAGTACCTTTGGCCAGATTAACGAACGTTGTATTTCCGCCCAGGTGATGCATGCTGTAATCGGCTCTCAGCACAACCTTTTGGGCAGGTTCGTTGTCGACCTTAACGTACCATTCCGAGTTGACCCGCTGATTGGAGTTGCCTGTATTGGCCTGGTTGCGCATGCTCGCCGTCGAGCCACTGCCCCCGATCAAATCCAGACGGTAGCTGCCATTCTCTGGCACTGTAATATTCGTCCACTTCACCATACTATTTGTGTTTTTGATGCCTTCCACAATCTGGCCATTCGATGCGGTGCGGGCATAGCTCCGCTTAGGATACAGATTAGTGGTGACAACATCTGTTTTAACACTTGCATTCTCCGCTTCATAGCGGCTGAACCAGACCTCGTCATTGTCGCCGTCCACAGCCGGAGTAATAACAACAAAATAAGCGGAGGTATAATCGTCGAACTTAACATCCAACGTTACGGAGCCGTTTTGCACCGGAAGATTGCGATCCATAATTTTGCTTGGCTCGACCAGGAAGCCGGTCAGGCCGGTATAGCCCGCATGCCATACGGTGACGTGCACCTGCGAGGAGCCCGCTAAAAACGAAGGGCTTTGCGCATTTCCCGTTACGTTGTTAAAAACGATTTTGCCATCGCCCTGTGTACCGCCAAAGGCCATCGAAACCTGCTTTTTATTATCCTGAATCGACGACAGGCCGTATAAGCCAGGGCCATAAGCGTCATTCTCATGGTTAGCCTGGACTACGCTCACCTTGGCCATATCGCCGCCCATCATGTCAGCGTACCACTTGTACAGCCACCATGCGCCGTTTGGTTCATTTTGACCGGCAAGCAGCGAGCCATAGGAGTTAGCTGTATTCCAGTAAGGCAGCATGCTGTTCATTTTCAGCTCGTCGTAGCGGGCGATGTATTGAACCAGTGATCCGCCGACGGCAATTTCAGTTGTTTGTGCGTATTCGTTAATATCTACCTTGATCGGGAACGGAGACGGACGATCCGGATAAAGCTCCGCGTAACGTGCTTTGGACAGCTCCTCTACACTGCGGAAGGTGCCGACGGCCCAAGAGGCCGCATTAAAGGCTTCGTCCCACAGCATATGCCAGCTTATAATTTCAGGCAGGCAATCATTTTCAACGCAATATGGAATAAAATCATCGAACAGGCGGGAACCATATTGAGTCAAATTGGGTCCCGAGATGACCGCTCCGGGGTCGATTTCCCGGATTTTTTTGGTGACGGCCAGCCAGTCGCTGTTGAACACGGCTCTTGAAGCTTTGCCTGTCTGGTTATCCGCCAGCATCTGAGGATAACGCGTATTGTTTTGCTCAGGCTCGTTAAACGGGATATAGATGAATTTGGCATCTACGTCCTGTCCAGGATTGTTCAACTTCCACTGATCCTTAAACGCTTTAACAGCCGTAGTGACCGGAATAATGGCCTCGTTGATATACTCCTCCGGCGTTCTGGACGGATAATACCAGTGCTGATAGTAGTCCTGCATTACGATGTTGACGGCTTCTCCGCCGGCTTCAAAGAAATAATCGGCAACCCGCAGCGCATCGCCCGTTGGATGCTGAATGCCGTTAGGCGCCTTCTGCGAAATATGGGAAGGCTTGATCGGCAGCAGTGTATTAATGTCCGGCACGTTTGGCTCGCTGATCGCATAAAGCGCGCCTGCCGAGCCATGGAATACCTGCCCCAGGGAACGATCAGCCAGATTGACGTTAATTTTTGCCGGAGACGGCTGGCCGACTTCATGCTTCGTTTCGTCATACAGCGCAGCGACCTGCTCGGCTGTCAGGCTTACGTTATATAGACGAATATCATCAAACTTGCCCGCAATATCACGATCCGAAGTATAGAGAGAACGGCCAAAATCATTGAATTGCAGCGCGTCCAAATAATCCGGGTTGAACAGGCGCTCCATAATGGAAGCCATCGTTGCACCCGAAGTCGTATTGCTGCCGACAGCAACCTGGCTGCTCACCTGTTGACCGTCGATGTACAGTTGGTAAGCCCCGTCGCTTTTTAGCGTAATAGTAACTTGCTGCCATTTGTTGCGCGTCGGGCTGCTGGACCACACAACATCGCCTTTGTAGCTGGAAATCTGACTCGGGTTGGTTCCGTAATAGATGCGGTTATTGAACGACGCGCCGCTGCCCCCTGCGATGACGATAAACTCAGGGTCCTGCCATCCATTAACTCCACTGTTAGACAAACCTTTTTGCGAAATGGTAGAGGAGAACAAACGCGTATAGCCGCTGGACGCTTGGTCAATATTAGCCCACACCGACAGCGTCAGCTCATCGGTAATTTCTCCGTAAAGATGATTGGGCAGCTTCAGCCAAGCCGTACCATTTGCGCCCCCGGGCAAGGAAAGCACCTGGCCACGCTGCGTATCGTTGACAATTGCAGCGGTCCCCTTCAATTCGGCGCTGTCGGCTGCATCCGCCGGATTTTCATTGTTGGCTACCAGCGATTGATTGACCTGCTGCTGCTCGAACGTCCAGTTGAAAAGCGGCGAAACGGACGTTGCCGTTGCTTGGAGCTGAACTCCTCCTGTAGACTCGGAAGCGCTTACAATTATTGCCGGCATCATAAGCAGCAACGCAAGTGCGGACAAGATGGATCGTTTAACATAGTGCTTCAACTTATTCACCCCTATTATAAAATATAATGTCCACTTACCTGTACCTGACTCCGCATAGTCGAAGTCAAGCTTTGTTATCGCACAAACATCGCTCCTTCCCGCCTAAACTTGCTTGCTTAACTAGATGATAAGACAGGTGGACAGAATAGAAAATTAAAGATTTTTACTATTCCTGTTCTTTTCTTTACGATCTTGGCGGCTTCTCTGAAGCCCGCAAGCCCTTGGATTTCCTTAATTTCCAGCCTTCAACAAAAAACGATCCCTATCGCCATAAAGGGGCAGGAATCGTTTTTCCGAAAGTGCTATACTTATAGCTATAAAAGTAAAAAAAGGAGTGCATCAACATGCAACTGCACATCACAGAGCTAGCCGCAAACCGCCTGACCGAACACTTAAACGATCAAGCCGGCAGCTTCAAAATTTTTTATGACACAGAAGGCTGCGGCTGCAATGGTGTTATCGTTATTCTTATTGTCGATAAACCGGACCCGCTGGATGTTGCGATAGCAACCAATTTGTCTCCGTTTTATGTAGATGCAAAGCAGCAATTCAATCTCGAGCAACAGATGAAGCTGGATGCCGAGCCTAATTACCCTTCCTTCAAGCTCAGCAGCGATTCCGGCGTGTTCAGCAGCAATGTTCGCGTTCGCGATACGCGCCCCGCAGCGGTCGGGACTACTGCCTCATCCGATGCCTGCGTGCTGTAATTTTGCTACATTACTTGAACAACCCTTCTATATATGAAAAATCGATGCGCTTATCCTTATTAGCCGTATAGAAAAAGCCTTTATACCGGATGACTTCAGCGGAATTAATCGTTATGGTTTTGATTGCTTTCCCTCCATCGTTATACAGTGTCGTCCTGAACCGGAAGCCCAAATATCCGATCGACAGTTTGCCTCTCTCGAAGGTGACCTCGTTTAAATTGGCAACGATATGGCGGATAACCTGGGCTTCTGTTATTTCAACCTCTCTCCCTGTGCTCCCGTCAAAAATAACAATACGTGATACGTCGGCTGGCTTGATATTAACGACATGCTGCGGGATAGAGGCAAGCCCGAATAGAAGAATAAGTGCGAACGGAACTAGCCAAAGCAGCCATTTTGTTGTTTTTTTCAAATGGATCACTCCTTTCAGAGGCACTCGGAAAGAGTATGTTGCGGCAGCTTCATTCCTGCAGGCTGTAACGGTCATGAATGACCGGTAAAAGACGGCCACGTCAAGCTAACCCTTCATTTTCATTCCATTGAAAAACGAACAAGGCTATTTCTCCTCGTCCCCCATCACCGCAGCATCACTTTCATCATCCTCAACATATTCCAGAATGTCGCCAGGCTGACATTTCAGCACTTTACATATGGCATCCAACGTCGAAAAGCGGATCGCTTTAATTTTCCCCGTCTTCATCATGGACAGATTGACATTGGAAATGCCAACCGCATCGGCAAGCTCATTCAGGCGCATTTTGCGATCCGCAAGCATTCGGTCTAGTCTTATTACAATCATAACGTATGATCAGCCTCGTTCTGCAAATAGATTTTACCATCAGCGGGGCGTGTGTCAACATGGATATCCAGATAGGAAAGGTCTATAAGAAATACTCTGGACTCTGCGCTATGGTCTTTCTCAAGCAGCAGCGCATTCCTGTAATGTCCTTCGGGTAAAGTCATATCTATTTCCATTCGCCCAAATATACGCTTAACACCGCCAGCCCAATCAAAAAATAACAGAGACCCTCTAGAAGCTATGCAAGAGTGCTAGCGCGTTTTCTGTTCATCAGCTTTTCCATTAGTGACCAGCCCTCCTCTTCCTTTTTAAGGATCTTTTTTCCATTTGAGCACACCATGCATGATTAAGATTGAAAATAGTTTTTTTATGATAAACATTAATTTTTTAATGTTTTGACTTATTCTTAGCCCTTTAATCGATCCAGCACTGAATAGTTGCAGAAAACAAAAAAAGAAGCCCTCTGGCTTCTTTTATTGCGGCAACATGTCTTTATTTACGGCCTGCTGCACAATATCCTGCGTATAGGACCATAATTTTGTCGATCCATCATTTATGCCTGCATTACGTTTTAAAACTTGACCGCTCGTGATGCCATATTGTCTCCAGCTGGCGCCATCATTGTGATAATTATGGATGATCGGCTGGAGCCGGTCGAGCGATGAAGCAAATGCGGCTTCCGGCGTTGCCCTCTCTTCAAACTCCACCCATAGCTCCGCCAGCTCCTTAGCCTGCTCCTCCGGCAGCAAGCCAAAGATGCGATTAGCCGCCTTTTGCTCGCGCTCCGCCTTGTCTACATGCCCCTGCTCATCATAGGCAAACGTATCTCCGGCATCAATCTCGACCAGGTCATGAACCAATAACATTTTGATGACCTTTAACAAATCAACCTCTTTGTTGGCATGCCCTTGCAAAACAAGCGCCATCATCGCTAAATGCCATGAATGCTCCGCATCATTCTCCAGTCGGTCTTCATGAATAAGCTTGGTTTTGCGCTGAATGGACTTTAATTTGTCAATCTCGATCAGAAATTCCATTTGCTTTTGAAAATCGCTGCTGTTCATTTATATATCTCCCTTTCGCTTGTTCTCAAGTAATAGTCTCATATTCCTTATAGCCGTAAAACTAACATCCCATCATCCCATTTTAGAGCAAGGATGAAGACTAAGGTTATAAAGGACATCTGTATGAATGGGTATCTGAAGATAGCTTAGAGCCTGTAAAACGGCGCCAGCTACAGGAGAAAACGCTGGGCTAACAATCCGGTACTGTTTGTTTTTGCCCTTTTGCAGGCTAGAGCTAAGCCTTTGTCGGAAGTAATCGCTATTGATGACGCTGCCAATAAAAGAAAGCTTCACTTCATCGCTTGCAAAGTATGCGGCAAGCATTTCGATTCCAACCGCAATCTGATGAATTGCGCGGTCGCATACTGTCTGGGCCAACCGGCTATTGCCAAGAGCCGCTTCCGTAATGACAGGAGCCATCTGTGCAAACCTGCGATTTCGTTCCCTTTGATCCTCGATAAAACCGACACGGGCCAGTTGCGCCAAGCCTGCAACAGAGGTCTGACCCCAGAATGAAAGAATAGCTGCCGCCAGCGCTTGATCCGTTACATCTATATTGCCTGCCAGCAGCTCAAAGGTTGCATCGTAAGCCAAAAATCGGGCTGCGCTTGCGGCATAATGGCAAAGATCGTAATTTCTGATTTGTTCCCCGGTCTCGGTTACTGCGTAGATATTAGAGCCTGTTCCAGATATGATGATAATGCCCGGCTCCGTGAGAAGCGCTCCGCTATGGGCTACAACCGTATCATTGACATGCTCCTTGGGGCAATGAAGTCCCGGTACTGCCGTCAAAGCTGTCACCCACTCTTCATCAGACGGGGAGTCGTATCCGGCAATTCCAGCCGTTAGCATTTTTACTTGAGATACCCCTTTTTCCGCTTGCTGCAAAGCCTCCTGAATCGCTTGGTGTACATTTTGACTGGCGTTGGAATCCTTATGTAGCGAGGAAGCTCCTTTTTCCACATAAGAAAGAACATTCCCTTGCAAATCAGCCACCATCACCCGCGTATGCGTCCCGCCCCCATCAATCCCGATGACGACATCATTACTCTGATTTCCCATGTCCGCTTTACCCTCCCGCTTCAATAGCCCCGTTAAAAATGCCCCACCATCGGGAAAGAATCCTAGAAATGGTGAAACAACTCTTTCTATTCCTGATAATCGGCTAATTCCCGAAATCCAACGGTATGATCCTCCAAGGTTTCCCACTAAGCTAGCAAAGTATCATAGTCCTTGCTTAATCCATAAAGCCCGTCATTATCCCGAAAACAAGCATTGCGGCCAATAAGGCTATTACACAATAACCAAATATCCTCAAGGGCTTGGGCAGTGTTCTAAAATCTGTTTTTTGGGGTGGGCCCGCCCCTTCAATTCTTTGCGCATCCTCCATCATGGAATGATTCATTTTATTGCGGGCCTCTGTATAATCTGTTAATTGCTGAGTTTCGTGTTGTTTGTTATTATCCGTCATAACCTCCTCAACCTCCTCTAAAGGTTTATAAATCTGTAGCGATTCTCCGAAGGGTAGTCTCAAATGTTCTAATCCTCTGTATCCGATTCCTCTAGACATCCCTGAATAAACTCAAACAAACTCTTTGCTTTTACTGAACGATTGCCCCAATCATGCCAAAAATAGAGCACTTGCCCCATCTGCCCTTCATCCGTCGGGTCCATATCCAGACACAAATAATCTCCGCCGCCATTAGATGCAATGGGAAGCCATTTGGGATTCCAAAGCAAAGGCTTGATCTCCTTGTCAAAGCTTGCCTCCAGCTCATCGCCTTCAAACTCTTCATTTAAAAAATGCCAGTTCTCTACTATTTCTGAAATGGGGGAAAGCGTCAAATTTCCTATAAAGCATTGACTCCCGATATCCCATAATTGACCGTTATGAATTCGGTAAAGCTCCTTCATTTCCCGCGGAATGGTTACATTTATGGTTTCCTGGAGATGATTAAGTTCTTCCTCGCTGGCGCCAGGCTGCAAAAATAACTTATCTTGAAACTCCGCGTCCTTTTGCAGCCCCTTTTGAATAATCGCCTTCCATATCTGTTCAGCCTGGTTCATTAGGTTTGATCCCTTCCATTTTTTCTTGAGTGCCGAACCTCGGAAATATGTTCATCCAAGTCCTTTGCATCGGAAAAATATGATTTAAAATCATTGACGATAGAGCTGTTCTGACTTATTAATAATGTTGACGTAGAATCCCAACATACGATTTGAAGCTCCGCCCCTGGATATTGAACATTAACTCCCGGCTTCCATAAATCCGGATTTTCAACATCAGGACAATAGATTAAGTTGTTTAAATCAATGTGCAACTCTTTTTTCAAACCAGTCAGAACGCCCCAAATAAATTGAATCTCATACTCCATCGTAAGCCTTGTCAGCTTTTCGCCGGAAATGAAATATCTGTTATTCCGGTCCTCTATGTCTGCACGAATATCACATTGTTCGCAATAACTAAAAAAAACGTCAGGCATCCAATTCAGCTCCAAATCAGTTAGAAGCCAATTGTAATCATGCTGCCTATTTTTAATTGACATAAATACAGGCCTCAGAAAGGTGTAGAATTCCACCTGCCTGGAATTCTTTAAAATAGCATTCATAGTTAAGCTTCAGCTCCCGTTATTACACACATTCAATCACTCTATTTGCTAATCCAGCTAAACGTTATAATTTCACAATTTTTTGAACAATACCCTGAACCTCACTTGAATCCCGAATAACAAAAAAATGATTGGCTTCGCCGGATTCAGGATCGGGCTCTTTTAAAGCAATTTGTCTGCTTAACACTTCCCCGAAGCTTGAGGCTGCCCGAAATACTTTATGACTGCGTTCGCTAACGCCTATTCGTTCATGAAGAACCTCATCGGCTATATCGAAAAAAACAAGGACGCTTTCAAAACCCAATTTATGAAAATATGAAAGGGACTCCTCCCGGCCTCGTCGATTCCGATTTGAATTGCATAAAATGAGGTGGCGATCCGTATACTGAACCGCGTAATCCACAATAGTCCGAGTTATCGTATATTTAAGCGTATTGGGTCCCCCAACAGGCCTTAGCTTTAAATAATGAGTATTAATAAATTCCGCATGGTTGTCCTGGTCGATAACGATAGAGTTATCTAATTGCTTTTCCAGCTCTCGCGCAAAGGTTGATTTCCCGCTATGCGTTTTTCCTACGGTCATAATAACCTGCCGTTTCATACCTTCAACCCCATCTGCTGCATCTATTTTGCCGTTCCGCTTAACAACACATGATAATTGACTACTCTGAGCCCTTTAGATACGGCATGGCGAGCAAAAATGTCTTCAACCTGATGCAAACATTTTTGCCAAACCACTTTTTTCAATGACTCCTTTTGCCCAAAGCATTTTTTTATTAAAACATCAACGGGACTTGCCAAATATTCGACCTCGTCAATCATTTCTAATTCCCAATCCAATAAACCACTTTCATAAAGCTGTTGTTCATATTTAGCCTTTATATCCTTAAGATACGCATCTGGCAGTGGCGAATACAAGCCTGGAAACAAGCTCCGAAACCCTCCGTCAGTTCCACAGTGGTATAGTCCCAGTGCAATGCCTCCGGATTTAATGATTCGATGTCCCTCATCCATACCATTATGAAATAACCAGGGACCTTTTTTAGTATAAACAACATCAAATGAAGCGTTTGTAAAGGGCAAAGGTTGATGTGCATCTACAACAAGAAAGGTCAAAGAATCAGGGGCCTGCCGCTTTGCCGATGCAATGTACCCATCCATACTGTCAATGCCAACAACTTCTTTTGCTTTATCTGCAAACCTTTTTGTAAAGTCGCCGTGACCGCAGCCAACATCCAGCACGCTGGCCTCCTTATTCAGGCAAGAAGCTATCGTTTCTCCAAATCTATCTTCAGCCCGCAGCTCATCGAAGTGAGACATCCACGGATACTTGTACTCTCCGGTCTCCAACGATAACCTGGAATACCACTCTGCTGTTTGCGGCGGAATCCAATCAGGATGTTTCATTGGGTCAAACAACGGTTCTGTCATGCCAATACCTCCCGAATAAGTTTGAAGGCTCCCAAAATCCCTGCCAAATGTTCACCTCTATATCCTAAAAACCTCTCCAACCAGTATATCCTATTATTTCTTTAACTGTTTGATTTTTCTGAACTGGGTGTAAAAAAGTCCCACTGCAAAAAATGATTTTTCTTCATAAGCGGCAGCTTTACGCAGTCAAACTACCTACTGAGCTTGATGTGGGGTGCAATCCAGTTTGTAGGATTCATCATACAAAAGCTGGGGACAAGCCGGGTGGACTGAGCATTTTGTACGACAGATCGTATAAAATGCTGTTTTCGGCTCAACAAATTTATGTTTTTGTACGTTTTTTCATACAACATGGCAACATTTACAGTAGGGGTTACAATAATTTGTGTGAATACCCCAAAATCCACCTTTTGCTTCATTAACTCATTCCCTTGCAACCTGAACCAAATCGGTTCCCTCAAAATCAAGACGATAGATATCGGGCATGGTTGTAGATTTCCAAAAATCATAGTGGAAGCTCTTATCAAAATAATTCAACATTAACGTCATAATATCGCCGTGGGTGCCTATTGCAATCCTTCTGCCTTCATAAGCTTTCAGCAATTGCAACAACGCTTGGACACCTCTTTTCTGAGCCTGCGCAGAGGATTCTCCACCCGGAAAGGAAAACCCAAAGTCGGCATATGCTTGTTTTTGGCTTCTTGAAAGTAACCTTCGGGAATTATACCAACTTCCCTTTCCCTCAAATCCTCAATCTGTTCGATTGAATAATGATTAGCAGCACTTTTTATTGTTTGAATTGCCCTTTTATAAGGGCTGGAGACATATACATCAATGCCGGCCTGCTCCAATATTGCTGTGACCCTGAGCGCATCAGCCTCCCCTTTTGGCGATAATCCCCTGGAACGTTCCTCTCCGGCCATATAAGGCGACTCGGCATGCCTCACAAAATAAACGGTCGTTTTCAATGCTGTTTCTCCATTTCAGTTTTACTCAGCGGCATCACGAAACTCTGCCTTTCTTTTTCTTACCTCCTCAATTACCGGTAAAACCGGGGGACTTATGTTCTCGGGCAACTCGTTGATTGCAAAAAAACGAATTTCTCGCCCCTCGTTATTCACCCTGATTTCGCCATGATAACAATGACTCGCAAAAACAACGTCCACATTGTATACCTCATCCCCGTTGGGATATTTATAATACATGTCCTTTCCCGAAAAAACGCCAAACAGCCTCAACTGATCAATCGTTAATCCTGTTTCTTCAAAAGCTTCTCTAGCTGCTGCTTCCTCGACTTTTTCGCCAAGCTCAAGAGCGCCTCCCGGAAAGCACCAGCTATCGTTATCCGTCCTGCGCATCATTAATACTTCACCCGCGGCATTATAGAGAATAACACTGGCGCCACACATCAAAATGGGACGGCTCCCAACCAGCCCCCTCAGCTCCTTCATATATTCATCCATATCTTTTCCTCCCTATGCAAATCTACCATATACGTATTTAAGCCAGACTTCCCCTTTACTCTTAAAAAAAGAAAAGAGCCTTTATGACACATGCTGTCAATAAAAGGCCCTATAGCAATAAGACTACGCTCCCTTTACAGGCAGCCGTACACGATATTTCGCAAGCGTCTTTGAACATAAAACTCCTGGCTGTTCAACAAATGCTGCGCATACATAACAGTAAGCTCCGAGTCAGGGTCGATAATGCCCAAGCATCCCGCGAGACCGCTCCAGCCAAACTCACCATGTGGACTTAGCGAGCCGCTTTCCGCTTTGGAGACATGAGTGCGGACGCCCAGGCCATAACCGTATCCCTGCATATGATCCCAGTTGCAATCGGCGCGAGTCGAAGCGTTCAAGTGATCCGTTCGCATCAGCTCCACAGAAGCCGGTGACAAAATGCGCACGCCCTCCGGGCTAGTGCCGCGTTGCGTCAGCGCATTCAGGAACAGCACATAGTCGCTAACCGTGGACATCAGACCAGCGCCGCCGCTCTCTAGCTCCGTGCTAAAGCGGAATCCATTGCCATCCGTCCGAATGGCTTTGTCATGCTCTTCATCATACGTATATTGTGGAACCATACGGCTCTGCTGCTCATCATTCAAATCAAATGCCGTATCCTTCATGCCGAGCGGACCAATGATATTCTCCTGGAGATAAGCGCTAAAGCGTTTGCCGCTAACCTCCTCAACCAAAGCTCCCAGCACATCGTGACACATGCTGTAATGCCAATGCGTGCCCGGTTCAAATAACAGAGGTTCCTTCGCAAGTGCTTTCCCAAGCTCACGTATCGAGATCGAGCCATTAGAACTTTGGATAGCTTCTTGAAGGTATGGCGTGCCAACATCATAGGAGAACCCGGCTGTCATTGTAAACAAATCCCGAACCGTAATAGCTCTTGTTGCTTTTTCCAGCCTGACCTCTCCATTAGGCAGCGTTTTCTTTACCGTCATTTCGGAAAACTCTGGAAAATAATCCGACAGCTTATCGTCAAGCAGCATGTGCCCCTTCTCAACCATTTGTAGCCCGGCAACACACGTCATAATTTTGGTCATGGAATACAGGTTAAAGATAGCGCTGTCACTAATGGGCGTTTTCTGCTCCAAATCCGCAAAACCATTGCGATACCGGAAAACGGTCTCATTCCGATGCATAACCACTACCTCTGCCCACGGAATCCTCCAGGACGTTATACGGTCAATAAATGAAGCAAGCGGTTTAAAGTCCATTTTTGCTCCTCCTACTATGTAATCAATTCAGTTCCTACCCTTACTATACGACCAATTTTTCACATTGACCACTGTACACTGCATGGATGGTTATCTACACGTCTAACCTCTAGTTTATTCCCAAAACACAAATATGTTTACCGTTTTCAAAAGGAAGCTCTAACGCAGATGCTTCTTCAATTAATTTCCTTCCCCAGCCCCGGCCTCTTGCTTCCTTTTCGAGAAGGAACCACCGCAATTGAGCTGCATCGTCCCTTAGCCTTGTAATTCCAATGCTCCCTTTGGGCCTTCCATCCAGCTCTAGAATAAAAACCATTTCGTTTAGACAATTCATATTCTCTCTGAAAGAATGGACGGCATCGCTTATGAACCGATCAAATGACTCATCGAATTGATACTCAAGATGATAAATCCGAATATGAGCTTCAATGATGTAATCCAAGTCCTCCATTGTAAACGTACGAATCAAAAGCTCACCATCTGAACCGCTTCATCCATCAACTCCGCATGATTGCGGATATCTATAATTTTGATCATAATGCCCTCCTGCTATAATGTGATAGATTCAGTACATGCTGCAATGATTTTTGATTCCTTATCCTGATTAATTTGGTTTTATAGGCATCCAGTTTCTTTTCACTTTCATTACGGTTTTTTTCAAAATCATTTGTCCATTGGAACATTAGTTTAAGCATTTGAATATCTGGCTTGTAATGCGATTTCTCAAGCTTCAAGAGCTGCTTCAAAAACCGGGTGACAATTCTTTTTTTGCGTATCCACAACGGCGGGTCAAGGAACAGGATTGTATCGGCCATTTCATACAAGCACTGATACGACTTTCTGTCCGTTCCTTCGAATATCCACATGCTGTTTTTTGCATCAATTTCCTCTATAATAGCCCGCTGCTCCTCATCCGAACGTTTTGTTTGCACAGTATTCTGCCGATTGTGTACAACCTGATCCAGTTCATACCAGGGAATGTTTCGTTTCTTCGAGAGATTTTTCGCAAGCGTAGTTTTTCCGCTAGCTACGCTTCCAACAATAAAGATTTTTTTCAACTTTAATCACACCTCTTGAAATCATTGACCGCTTCCAAAAAGGGCTGGTACATCATTAATGCATGATTTTCCGTAATAAACTCATCGCCAATCAAATTCCCTTCCTGATTAAAAACCTTTCGGTATATGGAGTTATGCCTGACATAACCTCCCCAATATTCCTGCTTGATGACATGGTCCTTTTCATAAATCTGATAGGTGTAAGGATTTTCCTTAATCGTTCTCCATTCCCCGATTAAATGTTCCTCGTCCATTTTTAAAACTAATTGATAAGGTTCGTTTGTTGGATTGTATATTTTCAAATCGAGGTAATTGTATGAGCATGTAGCCCCGCTCCCGAAGGGTTGCGTCCGATTGGCATCAGGAAACACATCATAACTATGACGATGCCTTTCCGTAACGATAAGCGGCGTATGTAAGGTAATCCAATAAATCAGGTTAGACAACTGGCATAGCCCGCCCCCAATCCCCGTCTTGAACTGTCCATAAAATAAAACCATTCCTTCAACATATCCTTTTCGTTTCGTTGGATTGCCCAGCGTTTTCCAATATGAAAAGGTTTCTCCGGGATGAATTATGATCTTATTTACTTTACGTGTGGCAAGCTTTAAGTTTTTAATTTTATTGGTATGAAGCCACATATCCACATCCTTCAGATTACGGATAAATGGCGTCTGGTGCCTGAAGGATACATACTGTAGCTCATCGTCGCCATAAGCTTTTGCAAACCTTTCGCCGCCAAAATACCAGTTGAAATATCGTTTCCCTTTAAAATAACAGGAGCCCAGCAGCAGCCTAGCCTTAGACCTCGACTTAGGTTTCATGATAGCCAACCCGCTATTTCTGACACCATTCCCTCATAATCTGTAAGTGCATTCAGGGTGCCCGCAACCTGCTGCGTACCCAATTCCTGCTCCTTTTCATCCGTACATTCAATTCGTAATGACCGTTTAAGACTATATTCCAGCCACTCTAGCTTACTCCAATAACCAAGCTCCAGAACTGTTCGCCAGTCGGCATTGACCTTCCCATATCGTTCTTGATAACCATCAACAAAAGCTAAAAACTTGTCTTTTTCGATTTTGCCGAATTCATTTATGGACCAATAAACCGCTGTTTCAATCAAATCGTGTTTTGGGTTTATCGCTCCGGCAGATTCCCAATCAATTAATATTGGGCCTCCTTGCTTCCACATTACATTTTTCGGCTCAAGGTCTCTATGGCTGAAAATTCGATCCTCTGCCAATAGCTCAAAAGACCTTTTAGCCCGGCTATTCCATTCATACAACCGATCTACGTTATCACACAATGGGTTTAACCATACTGAATGGCTGTCCTCTCCTTTATTTAAATAGCTACGCCAATCAATCGCCTCTATTGAATTAGAAATCACATGGCTTTTCTCTAGTTTGGAAAAATCCGTTTTATGCAGTTCAGCAAGGATACATCCCATTTCTTTGCAATGAGCCAGAGTAATCTCCTTTGACTGCAAACTACACCCGTCGATCCAGTCAAAAACGATATAATATTGACCGTCAATATGATGTAAAAGTAATCCTTTATACGTTTTTGCTAGTTGAACAGGCACCCGGCTTGATGCAATTGCAGCTATTTTTTCTGATTGGATATAATTATCTAAGGCAGTTGGCCTCGCCATAATTTGCGGATTCAGTGCTTTCACCGCATATTTGCCCGTTGAGGTTTCAATTGCAAACATCCTGTGCAGCAAACCGCCTGATATTGCCTCTGGCGCTTTAACGAATCCCCCAAGCCCTAAATTATCGCATAACGTTTGGAATTGCAGATTGTATGAATCATTCATAGGTCCGGTCCTCTTCAACATTTTTTGTTCTTATCTCTTTAACTGCCCTGGTTCTCTTGAAAAATTCCACTTCTACATCGGCTTTAGTCCCTAAATCCTTCATTATGGTCCTAACTCGAAATCGTTCAGAGCGTCCATCATTCATTATCCCCGTTACAATAAAAAGCGGGACTGGCAAAGATAATAGAAAAATAAGCCAATACGGTCTGTCTACTACAAGGTTAACAAATAACAGCAGGGCAGTAACACCTGTCATTATCACGCAGATTAGCAAATAGATTTGAAGTAAACCCGTCGTTGCTGGCTTTTTCATCTCGCTGCCCCTTCTTTTCTCTTTGTAGAAAAGAGAGCGCATCGACTCTCTTTCAGCCATCTTACCAAGTCATTCTGCTTAAACTACAATTCCGTTGCCTTCATTCTTTTCCATTCATCTTCCAAAATGCCCATCTCGATCAAATTCCAATAGGTATCCCCGTATCTTCTGGCATCCCTGATGAGCCCTTCTTTCACGAAGCCTGATTTTTCATAACAGCGAATTGCCGAGAGGTTAAAATCAAATACGCCCAAACTGATTTTGTGCAACTTTTGTTCATCAAAACCAATTTTCAACACTTCGTTTATCATTTGCTTTCCGTAGCCCTTGCCTTGATATGGATGGCCAACAAGCACCTTTCCAATGCGGCCTGAACGATTGAATCTGTCTATACCGCCTAAGGAAATATGTCCTATTGTCTTATTAAGAGCTTCGTCAACCGCTTTATAAATAAACTTATTGGAGCTGTTTTTGTCATTTGCAGCATCCAGATAATTAGTTAATTGCTCCTTGGAAAGTGGATAATGAAATTGCGGCCCAGCCCACTGAAGCAAATATTGGGCATCTCCGCTCCATTCTATAAGCTGATCAAAATCCTCTTGTCCAAAATATTTAAGAGTTATCATTCCGCGTATGTCCTTTCTGCTTCTAGCATTAATAACTCACTTCGCATTTAGTACTAGAATTTTCATCCCTTTTGTCATTCGTTAATAAATGCTTTATAGGCGCCTATTGATTTGCTGATTAATTCCTCATCCCTTACCCCGTTGTGAGTAAACAATTTCAGAGGAAAAAAGATTCCTTCCAATATTGAAAACCTGAAATCCTCAAGAAATTGCTCGTAGGTGTATTGGATTCCATTATAGTTTCTTAGCAAATTGTCATGATACGCCTTTAAAATAGGTCTCGTTGCTTCCGAGCCATGATAAAGATCATGAATAAAAAGCATCGCCAAATCTTCGGTACATAAACCGATTCGAACCGCTTCCAAATCAATTATTTTAATTGGCTCACAGCCCCGAATGGGGAAAAGAATGTTACATACGTTTAAATCGCCGTGAATGAGGGTTGTATACTGAAAGCTGTTAACTCGGCGGATGTGACCAGCAGCCATTTCCCGAAGCTTCTTCAAGCTCTCCTCATATATTCTGAAGGTGCTATCTTCCAGTTGAAATGGCTGATGCTCTCTAAAATAGTTATAATCTTGCTCCAAAAAGGCTAAGTGAGTCAAATATGCCTCCTCATCCTTAAGATGATTAGGCAGCAATTCTTCCCTGGGGGCCCCCCAACCTAACCCATGAAACAATGATACTACTTTTATCAGTGCATCCAATGACTCCCTTTCGACTGGAGTGCTCCATTCAGAAATATTGTCATGTGTGTCGCTCAAGTCCTCCATCAGCAAAATGCCCTTTTGCCCAGTCTCATTAAACTCATTGTAAAACACTCTGGTTATTAAGTGCTGATAATTATGCTCCAAAAAATACAAGTACATTTTATTTTCAAATGGCCATGTCTGAATAACGCTTTTCTCCATTAACGAAAGAACCACTTCATTTTTATTATTCAGAATTTTAACTCTATTAAGAGTGGATCGGCCGCGTTTTGTTTCGTCAACTCTTCTTATTTCATAGATATCAGGGTAGCCTTTATTAACTAATATTTCTTTTATCAAACCATCACTTAACGACATTTGATTACCCCCCCTTTTATAAGCAAGTCACTACGTTCTCAAATTTGGCTCCAAATTCTCCAAAACCTATGTGCGGCTCTATTGCCCATTTCTTTCCCTTTAACGGTACATTAGCATTTTCCGGACTAATAAATATCCGTTTATCATGATTGTCATAGTCCTCTATCGAATGCCCAATATTTCCGTATGGATCAAGCAAATGATAGTCGCTTTGCTGGATTAGCCCGTTACAATAGTGAAACAGGTCTCCCACCGTTTTACAATTTTCAGCATAGCTATATGTTTGTTCAAATATATCCTTTGCATCCTTAACCAGCTTTTTAAACCTTTCATCAGCTCCAACAACAATGGTTTCGGAGTAATCTCCCCACTTCCCATTTAGCATTGGACTAAAATCAATAAGCACAATATCTGAATCCTTCAGGATAACCTCATCCGAGGGCAAATGAGCGCCTCGCGTACAATAAATAGAGTTGGTATTAAAATTAACCAGCATAGGGTACCACAAGTCCTCTGCGCCTAAAACATACATAATTTCTTCGCATTTATTCGAAAAAGCCTTTTCAGATATACCGGGAACTAAATAGTTTTTAGATTCCTGGCATGCCCGAATGGCAATCTCTTGTGCATCCATATTGACACATCCTTTGCTACTCATTTTGTATACTGACATTTAAATCTTTCGACTCCTTTATACTTCTCCCCTAAGCTTGAAATTTGAAAGCCAATTTTTCTATAAAAATCAACTGCCTCAACATCTGTTTCAGCTTCTAAAATGTTTACTTTTTGAGTCTTGATGTAGGCTTGGATCATTGTCTTCCCAATCCCTTTATTCCGATACTCTTCTTTGACAGCGATATGCTTTAAAACAGCTTTTTCATGTGAGATCTGAATTATCCCCATCAGACCAACTAATGTATGATCAATAAATTCACCCAGAAGAATCCTTGATTCATCCTCCAAATAGGTATTCAACTCTTGTACAATTTTCTCTTCATCGGGCCACATACAACATGCCAACAGCTCTTTAACTTGGGATCTGTTTGGATACAATTTTAAGCTGATCACAATTCACCTTCTTCATCGTTATAACCACCGGCGATGGTTAAAATAGCTTCTATACTCCATTCACCTCCTACTCTTCTAGCGTTAAATCAATAATTTCATAATCCGTTTGTTTGTCCAAAAAAGTGGTTTCAATTTCATCCGGTAGTTTATTGTAATTGTTAATCTTAACAATTACATTTTCACTGTCATGCTCCACATCGCGCGCAAAGCCGCTTTTAATATTTACGACTAATTTATTTTTCCTTTGTATGATTTCGGCGTAAGGAAATGTATACATCCCTGATTTGCTTAGGTTTGAATAAACAATAATGGTCTTGTTCTTAATTATGAAAAAAATGTTTCGGTCATAATCTTTGTTAATTTGTTCAATCAAAAGCTGAATATCTTTATCCAGTTCTTCCACCCGTACTTCTTCAAACTCTACATTTCTAGAATTAATGGTTAGCAGCATTACAACGAGGGTTATTAGCACTAATGTGAAAATGAAGAACATTTTGTATTTCATAGTATCCCTCCCTACTTGTCTAGCCTAGCCTTTCCACTACTAGAAAATAGGTTTTCTCCATTTATACAACAACCACGTTTTCAATATCGGCTCTGTAGCTTTATGCACCGCGACCCTATCCTTAAAATAAAAATCGTTCAAATCAACTTCTATTTTGGCCATTGGCTTCACCGGCTCTTCGCTTATCCACTCATCAAAAGAAATGATTTCTTTGCTTGCCCTCTCAAACGATTCACAGGGTAAGAAATATATCATGCCCTGAGTCCAAGGACTATTCATGTATGTTTCCTTGGTGATCGAAAAAAAGTAAAACTTATTGCCGTTCCTTGTTTCAAGACAGCCATTTCTAAAATTCCCTGCCAGTTTATCTTTATTAAAAACGGAATAAAATACGGGCCATACCCCATCCTTTGTAGCAAACACAGCCTCTACATATTTCCCGTTATACAAGGTTTGCCTTCTGGGTTCGAACTCTGTTATGCTTTTTTGGTTTGAACCATGCAATAAGACATTTTTATTAATAGAGATGTACAAAATAAATCTTTGTTTCGGGAATGCGCTTGCATATTTAATAAGCCTATCTCCATTAATTGCAGCATTGAAAATCGTATCAAACGCCTCGATCTCCTCATCCGAAAAAGAAACTTGTGGCGAACGATAAAAAAGCAGTGCCAGGATTATATCTATGAATTTGATAGTATAACATTCCTCTCTTCAAGCTGGAGCTTTTGTTGCCTAAACTTCTTCCATTATTATACATCTATTAGCCGATGGACGAAAGTCCCTTAGTTACTGTCCTGATAACCGATTAAAAAACGGCCCACAAGAAACACACCATGAAGGAAGATGCGTTCTTATGGGCCGTGATCACTCAAATGCAGTGATTCCTCAGCTTACAATTGTATACAGGTTTACAATATTTCCATCAGGATCTTGAATCCATAATGACCGTCTTCCCCAAGGGTAGGTTTCAGGCAATTTAATAAAGGTTACATCAAGCTCCTTTAAACGGCCGTACTCCTCATCCACGTTTTCAACTTCAATTTCAATCGTACAACCGCCATGGCCAATTCCATCCGTACTCCCGGGAGCTAAATTTTCCATTCCTTGCTTGGAGCAAATGTCCAAATGGTAATCGCCCTCGACGCGCAAACGCGCAGCAACCTCATCGCCAATAGCCTCGACTTGTAAAATGCTTTTGTAAAATGTCATCAGACTTAGTACATCATCGGTAATTAGACAGATTCCGGTAAGCTTCATCCTTGTCAGCCTCTCTTTTCACTTATTATCCATGTTTTGGCATCTTCAGGGTCAGCATAAAAGGAAATGTTTTGTATAATTCCAGCTTGTTTAATTCTTCTTTTGAGTCTCCATTGATTTATCCCCGTTAGCCCAACAAACGATAATCTCTCAATGTAATCATTTAAATTTTTTAAATTATCAATTAATTTTTCAATTACCTTCTCCGTTACAGCTGTTTCATACATATCGATCCATATTTTCAGCCTTCTATTCGTTTGAATGATGAACGCTTCTTCTAGTTTCATCAATTCAAAAAGCTTTTCATGATTTTTGTGTTTGCTCCCATATTTCAGGCAATGGATTTCGCCGCCTTTATAATAATAAGGAAATATTGAGCCTCCTGGTGATTTCATTCCAACTCACTTCCTCCATTTTCGAGCTTTCATTATATTTTTAATTTTAACGAAAACGATTTCCTTTTCCTTGTCATTCATCACACCTTGTTCAAAACGGAAAGGAGCATCGCATCATGTGCGATGCGCGCTCCCCTTATCTGACTATGGATTTGTTTTAAAATAATTATCCACTAACTCTTTATATTTTTCATAGGCAGCTTTAGCTTGATCATTTAACTTACTGAATTCTGATGATTTCGGGTCCAGCAATTTTTCTTTTTCCTTATCCTGCATCTCTACAATGCTTTGACTGATTAGCATAATATCATCATTCATAGCTGTAAGCAGCTTTGTGGCCTCTTCTTTGTTTTTGGCTCCATCCTCAAGAGATAGTTCCTGGAACAAGGGGTCGTAGGTAAGCGTCAGCAGGTTTCTCATATTTACCGTTAACTCATTTGCCTTTGCTGCAAGCGCAAAATGATGCGCGGTTTGATTAACAAACAGCTGGTATCTTACCGGATCTTGAAAGCCGTCTTTTATATAATTTTTATCCACGATTTCGGATAAGCGATAAACTTGATACCATTCGGCATTCAATTGCACAACAGATTCCTTTTTCAGCTCATTGACCTGATTATTTAAAGCAACACTAGTGATGGCCAGACCAGCCGCCACAATCGTTGCGGCAATACAGCCAATCATCCATTTTCTGTTTTTCAATCCACTCATCATTCATTCTCCATTCCTCGCATAATTCTTAAACTCTCTGGCTATTACCCCGATATTTAAGTTCGCAACTTCGGTTAGCGAATATTTCGTCAACAGGCTTTTAATAAATTCACAGCCCAGATAGTAGCCTACATCCGAATAACCTTGATATTGAGACCAGTCGCCAAAAAATGGCTGCGTGCTTTCCTCCTGCTCAACCCTTCTCATAAACTCATGAAGAAGAGCCTCTTTATTTTTAATACACCATTCAAGCCAACCCTCCTTATTTTGATGATAAAATGAAAAATCATTGCACATTACTTGCTCGCAATACATGGCAACCCCTTCCTGATACAGCTGCCAAATCGACTTTTCGCTTTGCTTATTCGTTGAAAGCCTAAAATTCCCAACTTGCTCATGCCATAGATGGCCCAATTCGTGATAGATAAGGGAAGACACGCTTTGCAAATCACACCAATTCAACTCAATCATCTTTTCAATTCCGAGTAAAACGGTCTTTTTCCCGTTAACAGAAGTTGCCCAGCCTGCACCGTTGCATAATCCAAGGTACAAAATAATATCAACATCTAAATCACAATTGAATCTTTCTATAAATCTCTCTCTTAACTGCTGCGTGGCCTGAATAAAGGAGACATGGGTTTCCTCCAATTTTGAAGCGTTGCTTAGTGCATCATTTATAACTGGAGTTACCTGATTATCCAAATCATAATGCTTCGCATCGTCCTCCAGCTTTTGGGCCAGAACTGTTGCAATTGAATTTATGTAGCTTCGCCATAACGTCAGATTAAATTCTCTTTTTGGAAATGATTCTAATATTTTATCATAAGTATCGATAATTCTCATAAGGGTATCAACATCTCTTCCTTGGAAATTTCTCCTCATATATTAAACCAATTTACACCAATTTGCCCTATTAGGCAAAATACTGACCGCTCTCAACGGCCGAATGGAAAAAGCACTCCCTCCCAGGAGTGCCCGCCATTTGTTATTCCACTACTGACAACAAATAGCCGTACCTTTCTTCCTCCATCTTATCAAGCGGAATAAATCGGATGGATGCGCTGTTGATACAGTAGCGTTTTCCGCCGCGATCCGCAGGACCATCCTCAAACACATGGCCAAGATGGATTTCGCCTGCCCGGCTTCTTACCTCCGTGCGCTCCAGTCCAAAGCTTTTGTCCTCCTTATAGGTAACAACCTCAGGCACAATCGGCTTTGTAAAGCTGGGCCAGCCGCAACCGGAGTCGTATTTGTCCCGGCTGCTGAATAGCGGCTCGCCTGTAGTAATGTCGACATACAGTCCCGGCTCGTCATTATCCCAATATTCGTTGCTGAACGCATGCTCTGTATCATTGTTAACCGTTACGGCATATTGCTCCTTCGTTAATTGAGCCTTCAATTCCTCATCTGTTGGACGGGGGTAGTTGGCGGGATCAATAAAAACCTCCTGCTCATCCAAAATACTTAAGTCGATGTGGCAATAGCCGTTCGGATTTTTTTTCAGATAATCCTGATGATACTCCTCGGCAAGATAATAGTTTTGCAGAGGCAGCACTTCGGTAACAATCGGTTTATCGTATTTCTCTTGCTCTTGCGCTACAGCCTGCTTAATAATCTCTGCATCCTCTGGCGACGTATAATAAACGCCCGACCGGTACTGAATGCCTTGGTCATTACCCTGTTTGTTTACACTGGTCGGGTCAACCACTCTGAAAAAATAATCAAGCAGCGTTTCCAACGAAACTTGCTTCGGATCGTATTTAACGTGTACCGTCTCGGCAAACCCCCGATCCCCGCGAATAACATCCTTATAGGTCGGGTTTTCCCCTTCTCCGTTTGCATAGCCTGAGGTTACATCCTGAACACCATTGATTCGGGCCATATACGCCTCCACGCCCCAGAAGCAGCCGCCTGCCAAATACAGGTCGCTAAGCTCACTTTCCGAGAGGCTTATTGTTTGAGCAGGTTTGGGGGGCGTAGTCGCAATAGAGCTTGCTTCCATGCTTCCGCAAGCCGATGCCATTATCGCTATGACAAGGAGACACAGACCAAATGCCGTTCGCTTCATAACCTATCCCTCCTCACAAAATATCCTTCAACGTCTCCATAATCTGATCGTTGGATGCATGACCCGGCAGCGCTTTAACCAAAATGCCGTCTGTGCCAATATAATAAGAGCTTGGATAAGCCCTTACCTGAAACTCCTTGGCCCATACTCCGTTTTCATCCAAAAGAACATGCAGGTTTTCATAAGGCTGCCGGTTAAACCATTCCGTAAAATCCTTGGACGATTTTTCACCCTTATAGTCTGGAGCAACGATTGTTATAATCTCAAAATCATTGGTTTGCCCAGCCAAAGTGTTCAATTCCTCCAGTCCTGCCAAACATATGGAGCACCATGAAGCCCAATATTTCACGTATACCTTCTTCCCCTTAAAATCCGCTAGCTGGAAGGATTCGCCCTTCAAATCGCTTAATGAAAACTCAGGCGCTGCCTCTCCCTTATTCATCCCGGCCGTTGAGTTCATATCGGAGGTTTGCGCGGGCTGCTTCGTACCGCATGCGGTTAAGGCAGCCACTATTCCGCAAATTACCAGAATCCATCCCGCCCGCTTCCAAATGTTGTTCATTCCGACTCACCCCCATTGATTATTGAAACCAGCCCACAATCATATTAAGCCGATCAGTCATTAACAATAGTCCCATCAAAATAAGGATACAGCCTGACACCGCCTTGATTGCTCCCATATAACGGTACAGACGGCGGATATGCTTAAGAAGATACCCCGAAAATAGGGATATGATCAGGAATGGAATGGCTAACCCTAGACTATAAAGAAGCATAAGAAAACCTCCATACAAGGGAGAGCCCTCACCTGCTGCGATTCCAAGCACAGCCGCTAATACAGGACCGATACAAGGCGTCCAGCCAAAGCTAAAGGTCAGGCCAAGCAAAAAAGCTCCGATATATCCGCCTTTTTTTATGCCATCGCCGGACAGCTTTTTTTCCCGTTCCAGCCATGACAACTTAATTAATCCCGTTTGATAGATCCCGAATAGTACAACGATTGCGCCACAGGCAACCATAAACCATGAGCTGGAAATGATGCTGCCAAAAACTCCGGAGCCAAAACCAAGTATAATAAATACGCCCGACAGCCCCAGCACAAACAATAACGTCCGCCCGAAAAATATAAATTTCAACCGAACGGCGCTGGCAACCGGCTGCTCCTGACCTGCAGTTTGAACCATACTGCCTGATAAATAAGACATATATACAGGCAGCAACGGCAAAATACATGGGGATAAAAAAGATAAAACGCCCGCGCCGAATACACCAAACAGAAATACGGCGTCGCCAGCCAACATTTATCACCACCTGTATGTTAAGAATTGCTGTAAATGGGAAGAGTAAACCAAAAGCAGCTGCCCGCTCCCTTTGTGCTTTGCACACCAATTTCACCGCCATGATGCTCCACAATGGATTGAGCAATCGCAAGCCCTAACCCGGCGCCTCCATTGTTTTTGCCGCGAGATTTATCAATCCGGTAAAAACGTTCAAAAATACGTGTCGTTTCCTCCGCTTCGATGCCTTCGCCTTCGTCCTTAACCGAAATTCGCAAGCAGCTACCCGCCTCTGCAGCGGATAACGTAATTTTCCCTTCTTCAGGAGAATATTGAATGGCATTTTGGAGCAGGTTGGACAAAACTCGCTTGATTTGCGCGGGCACAATCATCGCAGCAGGCAATTTATCCGGCAGCTCAATTTCGACAGCCAGTCTTTTTTCGGCGAGATGAAAGGAAAAGCTCTCCAATGTACTAATCAACAGTTCGTCGGCATGACAAGGCTGCGTCTCAAACATCTCTCCCTTCGCCTCCAAGCTCGACAGCTCAAACAAATCGTGGATAAGTCCAGCCAATCGTTTCGTTTCCAGCCGAATCGTGTTCAGATAACGCTGAAAGGTTTCCTTATCCTTGATCACATCGTCCTCCAGCGCTTCCACAAAGGCTTGAATGGAGGCCAAGGGCGTCCTCAAATCATGGGATACATTAGCGATCAGCTCTCGCCGGGCGGATTCGGAGTGGTGCAGATTGTCGAAGCTTTCCTTCAGCCTCTGGCTCATCCCATTGAATTGCTCTGCCAGCAGCTTAAACTCCCGGGGGCCGATGACGGGGACTTCGGTATCGAAATCCCCGCCGGCAATCGTTATAGTCTGCTCTGAAATTCGCGCAATGGATCTCTCGAGCGGCCTTGTTAATACATATTGAAGGATAAACGAAAACAAGCCTACTCCAGCCGTTATGCCGGACAGCCAATAAAACTGCTCAATCGAAAGCAGCATTTTGGAATAGCTGACAAACAGGCAAATTAACAATACGCCTATGCCCGTCAGGCTGGACAATAACAAGTAAGTACGCAGCTTCATGAGTTGCCGTCACTCGCAAACTTATAGCCTATGCCCCAAACCGTTTTGATATATTTCGGATTAGAAGGAAGCTGCTCGATTTTTTCCCGCAATCTACGAATATGCACGGTAACGGTAGTTGTATCTCCCTCATAGCTGAAATCCCATATTTTACTAAGAATCTGGTTACGGGAAAAGGCTTGATCAGGATGACTTGCAAGCAAATACAGCATTTCAAATTCAGTAACCGTCAGGTCAATGACTTGCCCGCCAGCCTCCACGATACGTTTTGCAACGTCAATTGTAAGTCCTTTGAATGTAATGGTGTGTTCAGATGCTGAAACGGGTTTTGCCTGCACACTGCGCATCCTGCGCAAGATAGCCTTCACACGCAGAACAAGCTCTCTCGGACTAAAAGGCTTTGTCAAGTAATCGTCTGCCCCCATCGTCAGGCCCATCAAACGGTCCTGCTCCTCACCGCGGGCAGTCAACATGACAATCGGAATATCCTCGGACTGCCGAATCTCGTTGCACACTTCCCAACCATTCTTATGAGGCATCATCAGATCAAGCACAATCAAGCTTGGCGTTTGGCTGCGCCACAGCTCCAATGCCTCCAAGCCATCCCTGGCGGTTGTGACGAGATAACCTTCCCTTTCCAGATATCTGCGGCAAACATCCGTAATATTTGTGTCGTCATCAGCAACCAGCACTCGTTCATTCATACTGAACCACCCCATGTTCCGAAAATACACTTGACCTCATCCTATCCTATGGCGATGGCAAGCCTTTTCACATTTATTTCATTGCTTCGGCAGGCATCATATATCCATTAATCAACGACTCCACTACATAAGTGCTTCCTTTGGAAATCGTTGGCGCCATATCCAGCATAATCTCCATGCCATCTACTTCCACTTTTTTGGAACCAATCCAGAGCTTAATCATCTCGCCCGCCGGCTTCATGGCGCTTTCCATCATCATGTCGTCTTTCATCATATCGTCTTCCATCATCATATCGTCTTTCATCATCATATCGTCCATTTTGCCCGTGTAAGCCAACGTTACTGATCTTTCATTGGCGTTCCACTCTATGCTGTAGCCATACATTTCCGCTGCCTGTCTCAAGTGAAACAGCTCCATGCCGCCCTTTTTAATCGTTTTGATGCCTGCCGCATTCGCTAACCCGGAAAAAACCAACGATAGCATCAATACCGCCATTACGATGAATGTCGTGCCTTGTTTTCTTTTAACCATCTTTATCATCCTCCATTTGGTTTATCTTTCATGGATTAGGATAAATAAGATAGCTTACGATTCTCTAAGCTAAGTATTACGATTGTATTACGATATTGAATTTTTCCGCATAGCTGTACAACTGCCCTTTAAAAACGAACCATAGGGCTGTTTCATAAATCAAGACTTAAACGAAGCATGTCCCGGCATTGTATGCCATTTTCATAAATCTCTTCCTCGTAGTGCCTTGTAAAAAAGTCACGATCCACGCCGGTAATCCGGAATCCGCATTTCTGATACAGTCCCAATTGATGCAGACTTGAATTCCCAGTACCGATTTCTATCGTTTTGGCATGCTGCTCCTTCGCCTGATTGATGGCATGCAGGATCAGTTTTTTGCCAATACCTTTTCCCTGATAGTCCTCTGACACAGCAATATTTACAATTTCTATCGTTTCAGGGCGCGTTTTTATAAGCACAACCACACCAATAACCTCATTATTGTTCAAGGCGATAAAGCATTGCCCCCTGCTCAAATATTCCTGAACGATAGCTTCCGACGGATCGGCCAAAAGCAATAACTCAAAAGGCGCAGCTTCGCCAGCCTCTAATAATCTGATAGGTATATCCATGGCTTATATCCTCCTACTCCTAGTTTGAGCAATAAAACTGGCAATAGGCCAAAGTGTGAATGGTCCTGGAGAAAGGCATATGCTTACGAAGTAACGTTCTTCCAGAACGTTTTAAGCGTTCGCTTGTGTTTCCGGATTTCAACATTAAACCCTTACAATCAGGAAATCTGGAAACAATTGCGACCGGAAGGACCGTTCATACGGCGGTCTATAATACTGCCAGTTACTTAGTTCAACTCTCATCCAATTCTGTCTTATAATGACCCGTGTCGCCATGCCTTACAATATTGCTATCCCCGTCTTTAATTTCAATTTCACATAAACAAGTCGGGTGAATGTAGGGCGGTTCCCAAATATCCTTTAACAAGCGCTGTTCAAAATACGCCATAATCAGCTTGATAACCGCTGTATGAGTCACGATTAAAATAGACTTGCCCCTATGGTCATGGATAATTTCATTCAGCTTCTGAACAGCTCTATCGTATACCTGCTGGAAGGTCTCGCTGTTTTCGACTTGAAATGCACCGGGATCATTCCAGAAGTGATCAAACTGATCGGCAAAATGCTCCTTGGCTTCCTCCTGAGTAATGCCTTCCCATACCCCTAAGCTTATTTCTTTAAATGCATCTGAAAGGTCGATTGGAATATCGCGATTTCCTCTGATGATTTCTGCTGTTTTTACAGCTCTTTGACTTGAGCTGGAGTAAATCAAATCAATGGTATCATTCTGCAGCGATTCTCCTAACCATGACGCCTGCTTCACTCCCAGCTCGGTAAGCGGAGAATCATTATGGCCTTGGAAACGCTTCTGTATGTTCCATTCCGTTTGTCCGTGCCGGGTAATATAGATCGTAGTTGTTTTTTTCATGCTTCTGTCTGCTCCTTTTTAAAAGCCTCGACTCTGGTCTGGCTCGGATTCATTCGTTGGGATGATGAAGATGCCTATAGACTAAGGGTACAATAAACACAACAATACAGAAAAGCGTGGGATGAACATGAGGAAACCTAGCGCCTTATTGGCCTGGAAAATGCTTATCACGGCACTCCCTAAAGGGATTGGCGCCTTTATCGTTATCATTGCAGGATTGTCGGCAAGTCTGCCGCTGTCCATTGTTCTAATCGGCATACCGCTGCTGGGGGGAACATTGGCGCTTGGCCGAAAAATATTGATGAATGAAGCAACCTACGTGGAGGGTTGGCTGGCTGGAAAGGAATACCCCGCCGCTGCTGCAGAACAGCCTCTTTCCGAAGCCCCGCAAGGCCAGCAAGGGTGGAAGCATTGGCTGAGGTCCGTACTGAAGGATAGCCGATCCTATAGAGCCATTCTGTTCAGCATTCTCCAGCTGCCGATCGGCATCGTGACCTTCACCTTGGCTCTTGTGCTGCCAATTGTTGCATTTTCCGTCTTGCTCTCGCCGCTCGCCTATGAAGCAAGCATGCGATGGTTTGAATTCAATTTATTTTCCAGCACCTGGGGACTTGACCGTTTGGTGGACTGGCCTTTGACCGCCGCACACCGTTCCTGGATTGCCGGAGGAGTCGGCGCAATTCTTACGTTGCTGTTGCCGCTAATGCTAAGAGGGCTTGGCACCTTGTACGCAGCGTGGATACTTACTGTTGCCGGCCCGGAGCCGGCCCAGCAAACGAGCGCAGCCGTACCAAAATCATCTTACGAGGAGCTTCTAAAATCACTGGAGCTGGACAGAACAGACGCTGCCCCGCTCACTACCTCGCAAGTGTAGCGCTATAGCAGTCTCTATCGGCTCAGAGCCTGCACATCAACAACAACGCAAACCGCCCGCCTATTCATTCCGTGCCGGGCGGTTTGCTTTTTTTGTGCGATATTCGCTTTTTTTGTACGACGCTCCGATGTCAGGCTTCTTCCGTAGAAAGATTGCTTACGACATATTTGACCCCCCGTTTTTCATCCCATAGCCTATGCAGCTCCTGCGATCGTAAAGCTAAATCGGAATATGGCATTGGCGTAACGCTTATTTTATCAAATTTATGCCTAAAGTGATTGCCCTCCTTCATCATTCTCAATGCCCCTAAATAATCATCGCTTAGAGCCCATACAACCCGCGTTATATCGGCCAGAATCAATGCGCCTGAACACATCGGGCATGGCTCTACAGTTGTATACATCGTGCATTTGTTTTTATAATCTGGATTCAACAGCACTTTACCAGCACTTCTGATTACATCAATTTCAGCATGGCAGGAAGGGTCCATTGAAGTAAAAACGCGATTACGGCCACGGCTTATCACTTCCCCATCTGGACCCACAATGACCGCTCCAATAGGTATAGTCCCCTCTGCGAAGGCCTTCTCGGCCTCCTCTAAAGCCATCTCCAAATAGTACCTGTCATCCAACCTATACACCTCCATTATGGTAACTTTATTTATTTTTCATCGATATTCTCTTTTATTTGTTTAATATGCCGTTGTTCATGGATGTACAATGATCTAAGCCAGTCCATTAACGACAGTTCCTTAAAAACAGGATGAATATAATGCCGTTTGTTCAACAATGAATGATCTTCTACTGTACTTAAAAGCTCATTCAGCTTTTGTCTTGAAGCATATAGCTTTTCTATAATAGTTTGACGCTCCATTAAGTCATTAGATGGTTTTGCAATATCAGGTGCTTCTAATCGCTTGCTTCTGTCCAGCAGTAGCTCTACCGGCTAGTTGGCTATAGAAGACTCCTCCTTACTCTTTAGCCCCCTCCTTATCGCTACCACATATAGCTCCTCTGTTATGGAAAGATGCTGACAAATTTGACTAATGGTCCAGCTCTCGGCGTTTTTTTGTTTATTTAGTTGTTCGTTGCTCAAGTGATTTAGGATAGCTAATAGCTCAGCCCTGGTTTCCTTCAGCTTTTGATTAACCTCATGCAGTTCCATTCAACAACCTCCTGTCTCGCGCTTTTTTAATCCGTTAATTGTTTATAACTGTGGAGCAGCATCAGGTTTTTGAGAGTTACACAGGCTCTCCATTCCCATGTTGCGGTTTCGCCCGGCGCTTCCCAGCTAATCGGCCATCCTCCATCATCGCTTTGCTCCGACTTCATAACATTTAGATGCGCATGGATTATCTCTTTGGAAAAAATTCCACTGCAATAAGACGAAGGCGTTGGAGCAAACTCTAGTGGCGAAAGGCCATATTCGTTGGAATTTGGGTCTATACGTAAATACTTTGCAGAAGTAAGAAGCTCCGCAGATAATTTGCTAAACAACTGCGTTACTTGCTCGGTTTGAGGAAGGCTTTCAAGGAGACAAAATGACGTTAAAATCGTATGCGCATCCTCAAATTTTTTAGCAGATAAATTAGTCAGGCATACAGCCGCCGCTTCATCCAGCCATGAATGGTTAATCCCTTGCCACTTGAGCAGGCCTACCAATCCAACCAATCTATCGAACGAGGGCTCTGAAGAGAGTGGATTGTCCCAGTGGCTAGCTTGAGAATAAGGTGTCGCTGACTTAAAAATTGTAGGAATTCCATTAGCGAGATCGGCATGTTTTGCCACAAAACTACAGGCTTTGGAGGACATTTCCGGGTCCTTAATGTTGCAGTCATACAAGGTTCTGAGAGCAAACTCCATATAAAGCGGATGACTATCCGGTGCGCGCAAATCAGGCTCCAACGCATGGCCAAAACCGCCATCATCATTTTGGTATGCCTTAAGCGCCTGCACTATATGCTCCTTGGAGCCCTCAAAGAAAACGTATTCAAAAATCCTTCTTTCCAAAAGCCTTCCGTGCTTCCATATAAAATGTGCGGCCTTCTCAAAATCCATCAGGATCATCTCCGTTGGCTTGCTTCTCTCTTATTTTTGCCAATGCATTTTTAGCCGCTAGCTTTCCATTATGCATTCCGTTTTTGGATACCTCAATCAACTGTTCTCTGGCTGGTATATAGCAGTGAAAACCAAAAATTTCACAGGCCCGCTCCTGAACAAACATGTCTTCATCCTCTAAATAGACTAGCAACGAATCCAGATGCGACTTTGGCGTTAATGCCATAATGGAGAAGATAGATTGACAGCGTACATCATCACTTATGGATGGATTAGAAGCAAGAAAAAGCTCCAGCTCAGCTATACAGGTTAAGTCCTCATCCATTTCCAAAGTCCCGTTCTCTGCTTCAGAAGGATAGTCCTTCTTCAAATCATGCCAATCCAGATCAGGATGCAGCTCGATTCTCTGAATAAATGATGGTATGCTTCTAAATGCCGGAGACACATCCGTTTCCTCATGATTGATATAACAGATTCTGTATTTACATGCTCCGCCGACATATAAGCCTATGTAGTTGGAATGATCATCCGTCCATAAAGGAAGAATATCCTGATAGACCTCCATCTCCGACAGAAAATCAGCAACTTCAACAATTTCGTCAATATTCATTAGTTTAAGGAAAAAGGACTGCTCCTGCTGTTTCCTGCTGTGAGCTTCTAGCTCCTCAACTAATGACGCGGGCAACGTAATGCCAAATCTAGCAAAAAGCTCTGTAAGCATAGCTGCACTCCTTTTCGCATCCAGGATTAGGACAATCCTTCTTTTACAACTTTTAATAAAGCTTGCTTATGGTCCGGATGACAAGCAATCAGATAAGGCTCATCCTTCATTCCGGTAAATGGATTTCCATCAAAATCTATGACGATGCCTCCGGCTTCCTTAACCATCAAAATTCCGGAATACAAGTCGTCGCCTTCCGAATTGTACAGAACAATGCCATCAATATCCCCTTTGGCAAGCATGCACCATTGAAGCGTTGGAGCCCATAGCCGCATCATTCTTTTGAAGCTTACGTCAATATGCTGCCTTAGCCTTAATGCCCCTTCATCCTTTTGCACCACATGACCTTGAATCCAGCCAACATTTCCTTTGAATACGTTCGAATTGCTCTTTACTCCCATTTTCTGATCATTGCAATACGCCCCTTCTCCCAGGGCAGAAACAAATAGGCGGTCGGTCAACGGTTCATAAACGACCCCAAGCACAGGTTCTCTTTTATACATTAATGTTATTGAAGTCGTAAATATAGGCAATCCTATAGCAAAATTATTAGTTCCATCGAGCGGATCAATCAGCCACAGCCAATCGTTTACCGTTCCTATAATCCCGGCCTCTTCACTATGAATCTGATGGTCAGGAAAAGCGCCTTGAATTTCCTTGATAATGATGTCTTCAATTAAGTGATCAACCTCTGTCACGACATCGCCATGTTCATCTTTACTTTTAACATCCATAAACTGATCAAACTTCCCTTTGGAAATCGCGCCTGCTTGACGAATAATTTGTATGGATAATTGCTTGGCTTTTGGGATCGTAGCTTCGTAGTTCACTAGACACCTCTTATCATTTTATTTTAAGTAAACCTTCAATCATCTTCAATTTCACCTGTTTCAAATCTTTATTTGATTCATTTCCTGGCTCTATCCATCCGAATCCATCGTCCTTATACCTTGGAAACACATGCATGTGATAATGATTCAGATCATTAAAAATTCCGCCATTTTGCAAAATCGTAATTCCATCGGGATTGTAAATCGCTTTTAATGCCCTGGATATCATAACCGAAGCCTTGTTGATTGCTTTCATCGTTGGTTCATCAATCTCTTCAAGTTCTTTGTAATGAATTTTTGGTAGTATCAACGTGTGCCCTTCATTCAAGGGGTCAATGTCCAGAATGCAGGTTATATACTCATCTTCAAAAACGACATTCGTTTCTTCCATTTGATTGGCTAATCGGCAACCAAAACACTCCATAAGAATGTATCCTTTCTAAACTTTTTAATTTCTACTTTGGAATGCTTTATTCTGCTTTAGCATTTTCAAATGTTTGCGTTAATACTTTATGCCACCCATCCAAACCATCCAATTGTATGCTATCATGAACTTCTGTATAGTTTAGATTATGCTCTCTATAATAGGTTTTCCAAAAGTGAACGGCAGGTTTATTTTCCTCAAGCTGACTAATACTAATTTTTCCTTCTAAGCGCTCCAGCACCGTGGATACACAAATAGAAGCGATGTTTTTTCCTCTATACTTCTTCAATAAAAATAATTCCTGAATCGTATAATCAACTCCCTCCGGTACAAAGGGAGGAGAACAAATTAATATAAATCCGACGGTTTTTCCTTCAAATACAATAAAAAATGGATGTAATTCATCCCTCTCCAGATATAAATATGTATTTGTTGGATCATATTGCCCATTTTCCTGAGTGTCTTCGCCTGTATACTGTGATAAATCATATAAATAAAGATTATATAGGTTTAAAAATTTGTCCTTATGCTGTTTGCTAATTTTTACTATGTCCACATTCATGATTGTAAGGATTCTCCTTTTATTTGCATATATTAAATTCAATCTGCACAGTTATTAACAATCCATACTACTGCATCCCTGAAGCCTTCTGCTATAAAATCAGGATAGGATTCTTTGTAGTTTCCAAAATATTGCCCCTGTTGGTATTTGGCCAAGTCTTTTTCACCTGCGCCTGTTTTTACCAGAATTTTGGTGCAGCCCGCTTCTTTAGCGGCTACAAGATCACTCCATCTATCGCCTATGACGACACATTTCCTTAAATCTAAATCATTATCGTTAGCCGCTTGTATCAGCATGCCAGGCAATGGCTTTCGACATGTACATCCTGAGTTGTGCTCGTGAGGACAAAGATAAATGTTATCAAATCCAATTTGCATTAATTCAATTTCAAAATCCTCTTTATTGGCTTCCCCTCTTGCAATGCCTGGTTGATTGGTAAAGGAAAAAACTAAAATCCCTTGTTCTTTAAGCTTTGCTATAGATTCTTCAACCTCAGGAAAAAATATCATGTCATCAGGATAGACTACTTTATCATCAACACCGCCAATGGTTCCATCGCGATCAATAAAAACCGCCTGGACTCTAGCCACGAGCAACTACTCCAATCACTTATTGAATTAAAGAATCCCTGAAATAACCAATCATTACTAACGCCATTACCTCAAATTTTGCTAATTGTAATACCAATAGAAAGTATAATGAGAATGCTGTTGAAAGCCTAAGGACTTATAAAATGAACTATCAGAAATAACGTATGCTTTTTCAGCGCCTAAGGAATGGCTTCTTTTTAAAGCCTCTAAAACGACTGCTTTGCCAAGTCCCTTATGTCGATATTCCGGAATTGTGCACACAGGCTCAACATAAACATAATCGGTTTTAGGGTTATACCATAAGCCGCAATAGGCAACATATTCCTTATTTTCATTTTCAGCAACAATGTGTAAGAACGGATTTAAATTCTTTGCTGCCAACATTTCTTTTTGTTTGCTCATAGTGGCTTCATCAACAGGTACAGCTCCTTCGTTTTCAAATGCCTTCCACAGCAAATGATGAAGCTTATATAGATCATTTTTTGTATCTATATGTTTTACTATTATGCCTTCAGGAATTGTATATTCCAGGCTAACATTCTCTTGCACAAGCTCAAGTATATTTTCATTCTGATCCTTCTTCAAAAAATGATTACTGCTCAATAAATCTAAAGTGTGAGCATCCTCGTCATTCACCGCAATCCCAAGGCCGTTTTCATTGCTGTAAGCAGCAATAGCATATTTTAATATATCCTTTTCCAGCTCTGCAAACCCTTGTTTAGCAGCAAAAAACGCTTCACCTAAATAGTGGTCATATGTTGCTATACCTACCAATTGACCTTCATAATACCATAATCCAATTTTATCTTTTAGATTGCGATTAAAGTCAGGATGGAAAAACATCCATTCCCATCTTGCCCAATTCCAATTGATATGTTTTCGATCATTTTGTGATAATTCAATCAAAAAATCACACACTTCACCGTAATTAGAATCATTGAAATTTCTAAAAACAATCCCCATTTTAATTCTCCCTACTATAGATGTACTTATTCCCAGTATGGCATTCCCGAAAAAAGAAATGGCTTATCGTTCATGTAGCTTTGGAATTCTCTAGCAAGCAATTTATCTATATGACCCGTTCTGGTTCAATAGGTTCAATGACTTGAAATAAAAATGACCTGTCATTTATATATTCGGTAAGATAAGCTAAAGCATATTTTTGCTCTTCTATTAAACCGGCAATTTCTCTACTGTCGGAGCAGTGATGGCAATAATTTTCGATCATAAACATGATAAAGAAGCATTCGAGATTATGAACATAATTCTCTTCCAATTTGATTACGCTTTCATAGCCTTGAATAAGCTGCCAGCGATGCTTAGGATAAAGCTCTAGCAGTGCTGCCGCCATATCATACAAATAATAGCCAAACCCGCATCTTCCAAAATCAATCGGATAGGGCTGATCGTTATTAAATACAACGTTCCCCGAATGCAAGTCCGCATGTATCAGCCCATAATTATGTGTGTTTTGTTGCATGAGTCCTAGTTGAGTCATGATCTTTTCAATAGCTTTTTGATAGAGCAGCCATGATTTATTCGTTAAAAACCGTGAGTAATAACGCTCCAATTTGCTGATTTCGTCCTTAAAGCTGCCAATTCCCCAATGTGGTCTATGAAAATGAGGCGGTGTATCTATTTTTGCTGAAGCTTCATGCAGCCTCCCCATCAAAGCGCCTATACTGAATGCGTGACTATCGGTGAACTCGCCGCTCCTATGCTCTCCCTCCACCCACTTCATTAGAGAAACACAAGGCCTCTTGTACCCTTCCTCTGTTTCGCATTCCAGAACATAAGAGCCATCGCGGTATGCAATTCCTTCAGGCACCACTAAGCCTCCCAGCCTCCTTAGTTCATTAAGGAAAACGAGCTCTGAAATGATTTCTTCTTTGTTCATTCTCTCTGAATGAATGCGAAGCAAATAATGGCCTGTTGTGTTTGTTTCTATTTTGTAAGTAATCGTATCCGATAGTTGTAGGAAACGAATGCTAATCCATTCAATCTCATACTGTTGAATTGCCCATAAGGCAACATTTCTTGCTCTTGCAAGCAAGCTTTGTCTGGTTTCGTCTGTGTCAAAATGAAAAAAGGGCTTTAGCTTCAAGACTCACACGCCCCCTCAGACGCAGCCTGACCATTTCTTTTGCCCAACTTTTTAAAAGCAGGAAAAGTTTGCTTGGATTGCACAAAACGCAATATTTTATCGGCGCATTCACTTGGAGTCAGCTCTTCTGTATTGACTTCAACATCATATTCATCAATGCTATAGATTTGGTTAAACTGTGACGCTGCTAATCCAATATTTCGATCTCCCCTTTGTTTCTCTCTTCTGATGAGCTCTTCCTTGGAGCACATGACGCCAATCAATAACGTAGGGTGATCGTTAAAGGCATCCAGACAATCATTAAACCATTTGTCATTGTCGATGACAGTATCTACAACTACATTTAACCCCATCTCCGAATACAATTTAACTGTCGCATAATACAACGTATTTATGGGATCAAACATAATTTCCATGATTGTGTGTTCAGCTATTTCTCTTGCAGGTTCAATATCGGCCAGGAACTTGTTATTAAAAAAATCCTTAATAAAATCGTCTACAGATAAATGATGAAAAACAATATCTTTCTGGGCTAACAATTCATTTGAAATACTTGTTTTTCCCGAGCTTGAAGTTCCGTTCAACAGCACAATCATACCTTGCTTCAAAATGAATCATCCTCACCTAATAAAAATCTGCTATTATTCATAATTTCATTAATCACTTCATCCATCTGATCAACAGAATATTGCTGGGTATTTAATATATGCTTGTCATCCTTTAGAGCTTGTTTAAATTCATTCAAAAGAATTACGCTTCGTTCACCCATTTGAATGCTTGGGTCTCTTGCCTGATCTCTTTGCACAATCGTTTCTTCATCAACGATTAAAACGACATAAATGATATTCACCTTTTTATTCGCCAGCTCTTTTGCTAGCCACTCTACCTCTGATGGAAAGGTTACATAATCTATTACTACATCAAAGTCGGCATCCATTAAATTTTTAGCTAAGCTGGAAATATTCATCCACGTCAATCTGTGGGTTTCCTGGCATAACCAAGGTTTTCCCCGCCCGTTTACAGGTAAGTGGCTAATATCATCACCAGAGATGTATGAGCTGCGTTCAAGTTGCTGAACAAGCTTTTTGGAAGTAGTAGATTTCCCTACACCGGCGGGGCCTGATAAAATATAGATGGATCTGGTCATTATTAGCGCCTCCGTCACTCACTTAGGCCCATTTCTTTATGTCTTTCTTTAAATAATAATGGGTATGGCCTCCTGCATTTTCGATGGTTCCGTATACCTCATACCCCTCTTTTACATAAAATCCCAAGGCTTGAAAGCTGAGTGTATCTAATTTAATAAAATCGCACTTTTTCTCTATAGCCATCTTCTCCGCCTCTCTTATAAGCAGTTGGCCATAGCCCGATTTCCGATGCTCTTCCTCAACAAACAAATAATGAATCTCTAACCAATTCCAGCAGAACTCTCCGACAATTCCGCCTATTATGTCCTCCGCTTCATCAACTAAATGCAGCTTTAATTCCTCATAGCGGCCTTTTAACTCCTCTGGAAAGTGTCTGAGATTAAAATCGATCAGCCTGTCTCTTATATAATCTTTTTTATTGGCTTCAATATTTCTTGAAATGCTTGTTTTCAAAATTGTTCCTCCATCCATCTTCCATTAAGTAATTACATTATCATAATATTGGATATGTAAGAACAATCAAAGGTCAACTATGAATATAGTCATCTATTACTTCTATACTTGATAATGGATTTATTCGTCCTTTCTTTCTCCATATTTACTGTAGGTGGAAAACCAGCCGTCCTTCGTGAACAATTCGCCATGCAGCCCATCGCTAGACTGGATAATATCAATACCCTGCACTCTAATTTCAATATCATTCTCAAAATCAGCTTGCTCCTGGAGTTTAAATAAGAAATCATGAATGCCTGTATCCAAGCTTTTAACTACTATTTTTCTAACCAGCTCGATCTGGTCATTATTCAATTCTTGTAGCTCCGACTGGAGCTTTTGCAGCCCTGGAGCTTTCCAATGTCCTTCAACTAATAATTCAAAAAAATCAATGGCTTTATCTCTTAAATCTGTCATAATCACTTGTCCGAACTTATCAACTGCCTGTCTCTCATTCATTATCATAATCACCCACCAAATTAGCGTATTGGATCTATTAAATCTGTATCTCAAATATCGAATCTACTTCAAAGGCTGCTTTGCAGAATAACGTACTGCTTTATCTCAATCTCAATTTGTATATAATCTCCCCATCCTGATTCTCCTTTTTTTGATTAATGAATCCGAGCTTTTCGTATAATCTTTTGGCCCGATAATTATTTTCTTCGACTGTAAGAGAAATTACTTCACACTGCATATGCTTTTCCTTAATGAACTCTAGTATACTTATAAGAGATTGTACGGCTATTCCCTTGCCTTGATATTCTTTATCGATTTGGAAACCGCCCAACCAATAATTATCCTTACTATCTGGCGTATAGGAAACGTAGAAAAATCCAAATACTTTATTGTCCATTTTTAAAATATAAGGATCAAAAGCCTCGTCCCAAGGTTTTATATAAGCATATGCTAAAGATTCGATAACTGCCGGTACAAACTTTACCTGATCTTCAAATAAAGAGATAGAACAGGCTTCCTCCCAGTTTTGTTTATCAATTAGTTCTATTTGAATTACATTCATATTCACTCTTCCCTCTCTTGCCTTCCTGGCTGCAAAGATCGTATTTATTTCACTACAAATTCATTAAGTTCATTAGAGGATAAGACGAATTCCACCTGTTCATCTCCATTTTCAATCCGAAAGGTAGCAATTGTCTTAACCTTATAGGTTCCTGGTTTTTCGATTTGGAATTCATAAAATTCTTTGTTTCGATGTTCTTCGTAATTATTTCGAAACTCCATTTTAGGCTTCAATTCACTTACATACCCGATACTGTTTGTGAACAACATATCATAATCTTGTTTCACAAGATTTCCATCACTGTCATAAATCTCATACGTAAATATGCCAGCGCCATGTGAAATATCCCATTTATGATTGGATCTATTTTTTATATATCCACTGATTTGAAAAGGCTGAGAAGCTTGTATGTTTGTCAGATCATCGCTTCCAACCTCAAACATTTTTTCATCAGGAGTCGTTTCTTTGGAACACGCCGTTACGATGAACAGCAAGGACAATAACAAGGTAAACAAGATTATTTTTTTCATTGTTTTCATATCGTTCCTTTATCCGTTTTATTGTGTAATAGCACAAATTTCTTTTATTAGTTTTCTTTGTTCAAGAGGCAAGCCATCTGGCCAATCATCCATTGTACAATACATGATTTCCGAAATTTCCGAGTTCTTTTTGAAATCGCCTTCTATGACCCTGCCTCTAAAAATCAAGTCCACGCGATTAGGTTTTGTTCCATATATCGCTTTTACCAATTCAATTGACTTTACAGATAATCCGGTTTCCTCCTTCAATTCTCTTTCTAAAGCCAATTCCGGTTTTTCAAGCTCCATCCAACCGCCGGGAATTCCCCACGGTTCTTCTCTGTACACATGTTTGAGTAATAATATTTGCCCAGCTTCATTCGTAAAGATTCCAAGAACCGCTACTAAAAATTTGTTTTGGGCGCGATAAACAAGCCAATTCTTCAACCCGTTAAAAGGCATATGCTTGTACATATAAACCAGCCAATCTCTTGGCACCAGACCAACTAATTTTGAAAACACATTTACACCTCATTTATTGGCCGACCTTATATTACATTCCTAAAATAGGATAACCAGCATCTACATGTATCACTTCTCCCGTTATCCCCCTGGAAAGATGACTTAGAAGAAACATGGTGGCATCGCCAACCTCTTCTTGATCAACATTTCGCCGAAGCGGAGCTTTCTCTTCAATGCCTATAAAGAGACTTCGCAATTCCCCAAGCAATACTTCTTTCATTGGTAACTCCCATAACAATGATGTTTTGATTTTTCATTTACATGTTCAAATCCTCCTGCATGGTCATATCATTTCACGTGAAATGCAATATAAAATAATAGCTTGTTGAACATGGAGCAAATTTTTCTTAAATCCGTATCCAACAAAATAGTCAGAATTAATGACCTCGGTACTCACTTCTTCATCTTTGAAAAAGGGCGGGCATGGGTTCAGAATAGCCCCTTTATTCGCAAGCTGCATTCTCTCCATTGTTATTTGATATTTTTTTATATAATCTTCATTCATGTACTCCCCCGGAAGGGAATCTGTTAAAATAACATCGCTTCCTTTTAATGCGTCTTCCAGGTTGGTTGTAAACCAATAATGTTTTGAAGCTTCCCCAAATGGATGGCCGGAGGCACAGGCATGTCTGAAGGTAAGATTCATGACCTTTGCTATTTCCATCCACGATCTTGTAATATTGCTTGCGGGACCCACAAATGTATAGGTCAAATCCCTATAGTCCTCCCGAATTTCAGCAATGGAATAGAAGTCTGATAAAATCTCACACGGATGATCTTCGGCGGTCATAGCATTAATTACAGGAATAGTGGCGTAGCTGGCCAATTCTTTTACCTTCGCCAGATCGGAGTGTCTTATGACAAGACCATCAACCCAATTTTCCATATACCTCATTACATCCTCCAGCTTTTCTCTTTTGTCCAACGTGTCAGGAGGAAACAGAATACAGGTTCCGCCTAGCTCCTTTATTCCCTTTTCAAAAGTAATTCGAGTCCGCAGGCTGCTTTCCGGGAAAAATAATGCAAATGTTTTACCATCCAGCCTTTTTGTCGTTTTATTCTCTTTTAATTCGCTCGTAAGATTATATATATCAAGGATTTGCGATTCAGTCAGAGCTTTTATTTCCAATAGATGCATAATCAACTTTCCTTTCATAACCTGAATTACTTACTATTCCGACTATTTTCATCCGACACTATCAAAAATATCGAGCGATCATTGATTGATTTAACCTTTACAAATGAATCTGCATAATTTTCGCCCTTTATGCCAGCTATACGGATATCCCCTTTACTTGTCAAATCACTGCTTGTATAACCAAAAGAAACCTCATAGTCGGAATATCCTTTCCCGTATATGTAAGAATACTTAAACTCACTGGTCTCGTCCGAATACGATTTTATATAAAATTGTCCTTCTGTTCCATTCAGCCTTGCATCTGCTAACCATTCATTAACTTCATCTTTATGTTCAGGCTCCACTTCATTTAATTCATGTGTAATAATGTTTTTCATAATGCTGCCTAACGAACGTTCTTCCTTCTCCCTAGTCGCTGTGCATCCTGATAGAATAATGACTACAATCATAATTAACCATATTTTCTTCATACTTCCTCCCATATTCTACTTACTTCTTTTAATTTCAGGTCTTCAAACTCCATTTTATAAATATCCGGTTTCTTTAATTGATCCAAAAATTCCAGGCCATATGTAGAATCAAAATAATTCATCATCAGTGTCATAACCAGGCCATGCGTGCCAATAACAACACTTTTCCCCTGATGCTCCTTTAGGATGGCTTTGAGCGCTTCGATCGCCCTCTTCTGACAATCCGCATTCGACTCGCCGCCCGGCAACGCATAATCAAAATTATAAAAATTCTCTCTGATCTCATACATCAAATCATGAATATATTCTGAAGAAAAATTACGTTCCCTTAGGTTTTCAAAGGTTTCTACCTCTACATTTAAGTGCTGAGCCAATCCCTCGACGCTCAATACTGCTCGGGAGTATGGACTTGATATTACCATGTCTATTCCTTCGCCAATAAGCAACTTCGTTACTTTTTCAGCATTCCTCTTTCCTTTTTCCGTAAGCCCTCTTGTTCTTTCATCTCCTTCATCGTAAGGTGATTCAGCATGCCTAACCATATAAATAGTGGTTTTCATAAAAACCTCCTTGAATCTACTTATGAAATATTGAGATGTCTATCCAAATCATTAGAAGCTTCCCGTATTACGGGATCAAGATTATTCAACCATTCTATGTAATCCGGCAAATTTATCTTTGACGGATTCTGTCTAAGCTCCTTTGCTTTCTGTAAATGTTCCTTCCAACTGATTTCCAAATTTTTGACTCCCCATTCGGCAGCTTCGCTTTTCGAAAAAATAGTTCCTTCCTTTAACCAGCCAATGAATTTAGCCGATAATAATAACCAGTCAATGGAATGCAGCCTCCCGCCCTTGCCATGTTCCTTCATGCTAATGGAATAATCAACAAGGAATCGCCTAATCTCATCATCCGATATATCAGGCATCACGTCATTTTGTAATTCGCCATACACCAACAATCCCTGTTTTTTGATGGTATACATAGTAAATAAATCAAGCTGATTATTATGCCAGACTTTTTCATCTCTCGTTCCCCACCATAATGCTTGGCCTTCTTCACCCCGAATCAATTGTTGGGGCAAAAAGGCGCCTTCTAACATGCCGGTGTAGAGCTCATTATTGTTTCTGTACATGCTTCTTTGCTTATTTAATTTATCCATTTCATTGTTTGTAAGGTTATTGCTGAGTACAGCCAGGAAATCCAAATCCCCATATCCGGGACACAAATCATGATGTAAAGCTGACCCATAAATAAATATGCATTTTAATTTATCTCCCAAAATAAACGGGATGTCCTTCGTAAATATGGATAGAGTTTGATTAATCTTTTCGTCTTGGAAATGTCTCATCTACACTGTCTCCTAACGTTTAATATGAGCTTGTGTAGCTATCTTAAAACGATCCGCCTATTAACGCCACCTGCCTAATAAAGGGTATCTACAGTAGCTTTATTGTATCGGAACAAGGTGAAACTGTCCAAATTAAACACATAATGTAAGCAAGCGCCAGCAAACGCATAAGAAAAGCACTGCCCCTCTGGCAGTGCCCTCCAGCTTATATTTTCTCTGAAACCAATCAATAGCTTTGAACTGAGTCTACTTTTTATCTGCCTTTTTCCCGCCTTCCCGGCTATAGGCTTTGAAAGTCATAAAGATACCAATTACGCCCAAAAAAATGATAAACACATAGGTGGAGATATTTTCAGCGAGCTGTTGCGCTTCCGGAAAAAACATTCTGTACAGTCCGCCAAGGATGGTAATCCAGCCTGTGAGGGTTACCAATACAGGCCAACTAGTCGTCCAGTAATTGTGAGCACGGACAATGGAAAGGCCGGCGATAAACAATAAAATACCATTAAGGTAGGCTATGGTTGGCATGTTGATCGCCCAGATATGAAGATTTAGCCATTCAGATGCAGTAATCGCAATAATAGAGGGTCCGATCAAGCCTGCAATTTTCCTTGAATTCGTCATATAATCCTCCTTCCGTCTGGCTTCAACAACTAAAGGCGAGGAGTTTTCTAAATCTATGTCAGTAATTTCGATCCATTCGGCACCTAAAGAATCATCCACTTTTATGAATAACAAGTAATTTATTATCTCTTATACATATCCCATAAACCCCTAAATGGCGATGAAAAATATCACTACTCATCAGGCACCTTCCAATGCTCTGGTTTTGTGTTCTTCATTAACTGCTTAAGATTCCTTTTTTGTTCGACATTAAATCTTCAAACAAAGGTTTATGCACTATATTGATGGTGTCTATATCTATCTCATCTAAATTCTTAAATACGAGCTGTAATGATTCATTTTCATGATCTGTATAATTTATTGTTTTTCCTCCGCCAGGTAAACCCCAATCTCCATAATCAGATCGCGCGATCTTCAACTAAAAGGGTTTAGGTATATACAAACTGTTGATCCCTCCATCTTTAAACAGATTTTTCATTTGAATCATTTTCATCCGAAAGCTCTAGCCCTTTTTGTATAAATTCAACTAATACCTTTTCGTTTTCTTGACCATCTTCAGAGGCATGCGAAATGATCCATGAAATGGCTGCAATAAAAAAGCAAACTAAAAGGGGGATGATGATTTTCCACCAAAAAGGGATTCCACCGCCGACAGAAATATCAACTATACTCAAACTAATAAAACAGGTCATACATATAGTTAAAATGGAAACGATATCTGTGTAGCCTCTATATGTCCGAAAATAAACATACGTTTTATTGTTTTTTGTACTGATTTTTCCTAACACCTTATTTCGAACTAAATCGCTTTTTAACATTCCCCTGCTAACAGAAATACTAAATAACCCCTTCTTAATCCACCCAACAAGCTCTCCCCCATCGAGTGTAAGGGAATAAAAGTCAACACTATTTCTTATTACAGACTCACAATGTGCTTTAGAAAGTTCTGTTGAACCTTTATAATCCAATGAACTCACCTACTTTAATTTTGTGCTCTTAACAACTGGTCAAACGCTAAACTGCTTTAAATGATGGTTCTTTATATCCACTGTATAATAATGGCCATCATCATAAATTAAACAATTAAGCTGCATACCATATGCACATCCGCCGTCAATCCCAATCTTACCTTGACCAAACCAGATATCCGGAGAATCATGAAGTTCAATGGTTCTGGTGTGACCGAAAATGATTAGCTTTTCAGTAAAAGGTTTTGATTGATGAAACTCTTCTTTTATATACATAAAGTCATAATCCGGTTGTTCACGCCAATTTGTATAGTTAGGATTCAGTCCTGCATGAACATAGATATGATATAAATCTTCATGATAAAGGGGCAATGATTCTAGAAATGCAATATGGGTATTAAAATGTTCTCGCACATATTCTTTAGCTTGTTTAATCAATTCTTCATTACAATCATCCGTCATAAAGGGACAATAGCTTTGAAGGGTTTGCATACCACCATACTCAAAAAATTTAGTTTGAACTTCTTCACCATCTGTTCTTATAAGATCAACCAACCTTTGATCATGGTTCCCCCTCAACGCTACGACATTATAGTTTTGGACTAACTCTTTAACACGCTCAACTGTTTCCTTGCTCTGCGGTCCTCTATCCACATAATCGCCAAGCAAGATTAACTTATCTTCTGTCGGGATGTAATTTACAGCATCCAATAGCTCATTAAATGGTTTAATGCACCCGTGAATATCGCTAATCATTAATATTCTGCTCATCTGATCTCCTATAATCATTTTTTGCTGTCTATATGAACCAATTCCAGAATAATGCGCCTTGACACATAATGAATCGATCAAGCCATAATTCAAAATTCATATTAAGTTTTCTAGCTTCAGAAAATTGATCTAAATATCCTTTTACTAATAAATAATTCCGTTCTCCCGCATTAAATGCTTTCAAATCAATAACAACCATTGGTTAATAGCAGGAATCTTTTATAATCCCCGGGAAGCTTATATCCAAGCTCTTGCTCAAATAGAGTTATGTCATTTTCATTAATGGGATCAAAAAATGTGCAAGTTCCATGAGACAGATTGCCTTCAGGACATTGGATTCGAATAATTCCATTATTTTCTTGCAGCCTTTGCTTTAATGCATGTATTGTCTTTTCAATAAAAAAATCCATAGGGTTACCTCTCTTAACTCATATGTTGATAATAAATCCGGCTAGCTCTTTTAATCTATTCCTGGCCCAATGTTTCAGCAACATATATCTTGGATTCTCTATTCCAAGTATGATAACCATTTGTTAGATGGGTCCATCCATACTTTTCGTAGTAATTTTCATGATCCGTACATAAATATAACTTTTTAAAACCTAGCTTATATGCTTCTCTTCGAGCGTGGCTTAATAGGACTGCACCTAACTGCTTCCCTCTTTCCTCTTCCTCTACATAAAGGTTAGATAAATAGGGCCATAAATCTTGTCTACTCACAAAATCATTCGTCATTAGAGAGTAACTGCCTATAATTAGATCGGATTTCATCATAAAATACCATCTAGGGAGCGAATTAGCGGTATTCATGCTCGAAGTGATACAATCCTCAAATATCTTTTTATTTAATCCCCATCTTTGGGAAACATACTCAATACTTGTTTCTAATAAATTCGGAAATTCTCTTAGGTCAATAATCTTATATTCCACTACATCACCTCTGCTTTACATATAGTAAGTTAAAATAATATCTCCGTTGTCTTCCACTTCACCAGTATCCTGAAACCCGGCTTTTTTATACAAAGTATTAGCCACAATATTGTGCGGTACATGCGATACCCTTATCTGCTTACAATCTAATCTGTCCTTTAGTTTGTTAATGACTTCTTTAATGGCTAATTTAGCATAGCCCTTTCCTTGATAGTTCTCATCAATCATAAATCTTAGTATCCAATAATATCCGTCAGAATATATTTCATTATCAAACAAAATAAAACCTACCATTGTATCTTCTGCGTATATCCCGTATGGCCTTGAAGTTTTCTCTTTAATAGCATGTAGCAGTGAGTCTGAATTTGAAGCGACTAATTGCAACTGATCTTCTCGCGGCTTAAGATTGATGCACTCCAATTCATTTTCTTTGGTTATAAGTTTCAATGTTACATTTGTCTGAGTCATGATGTGGCTCCTCTTCATAGTCGTTATTAATTGCTTTTGCACAAACACGATATTAAACAACCCACTCTTTATCTAGTTCTATAACGGTTTCAAAATCCCCGTAATTCCCCTCTAATTCACTCTTACATATCAATACTTTTTTTATTTCTTCATTCTTTATTTGTGTCATAAAAATTGTCCTGTCTTTATTACCATTTTTAATTTTGTAATCTCCTGCATCATGGAGTGCAAAAAATGTAAAGTATTCAATATTTGAACTACTAATGATTTCGTTCGTACTCCATAAACTTACTTCTATATTTTTATACGTTTTCACTTGTCCATTTGCTTCTACTATTTTATCGTGATTTTGAGTCATAAATAGGGTATAAGCATCTATAGATTCCCATACCCCTATAATGACTGCCTCTTTCTTATTCAAAAGATTCCAGCCGCCAAATTGGGCAACAAATCCTTTTGCTAATTTAAGCTCTGTCCATTTAGTTTGAGCCATATGAAACCTATCTTTAAATTGTTCATCTACTTCGCACTTAATCATTTTTATTAGCATTGGCTTCTCTTCCCGCAATCATTTAGTTTAATCATCCATTGGGGTAAATTGCTAGGATTGTAATTGTCCATGTCATCGTAGCAAACAACACTCCGCCCCAAAATAATTCCTTGGTATAGGGTCTATCCTTCACAATTTTCTTAATGGCCCTTAATAAAGCTACAATAAATAAAAAGGCTATAACAGGCATAAGATAAAACCCTACAAAAGCAAAAAATATCATTTAGCTGCTACTCCTTTCCTCTCGTATTGAAGTTGAATGCCAGCATTTAAATAAAAGAAATAGCCGATCTGCAAGTCATGGATGTTTTTCTAGATGAAGGTTCCCTGAGAATTAACTATGGGAAAGGAAGGAAATCACGTTTAGTTTCGATTAACGGGTTGTGGAGGATGAATTGGAACGATTCATTTATTTATTCTCGATTATAAGGCCAAAAACCTTTTACCGCTAACATTTCGTTAGAAGCGAAGCTTATGAACAGCAAGAGAGAAGGCAAATATCGCCTTCTCTCTTGCTAAACAATATTATTATTAATTTCAAGAAATAAAGTTACATGTTACAAGCTCCATCCGTACAACTATTGGCCCCTTCCGAACGTTCCTCCTCTTCAGCCTGCAGGGATTTATTTTCCTCGTCCCATATTGTGTTTAGGGCATTTAAAAAGAACTCCTCGGACTGAGCGCCAGAAATTACATATTTATGATTAAAGACAAACGCGGGCAAGCTTGAAATATTTAACTGGCGAGCCTCAGCCATATCTCCCAGGACGGCTTCTTTATAATCACTTGAGCCAAGCATATCCGTAACTTCCTGTTTGTTTAACCCTACTTCCTTGCCCAAGGAAGCCAATACGTTATGGTCAGCAATATTCCATGATTGAGATAGGTATGCGCGAAATAGACGTTCCGTTAACTCCGCTCCTTTTCCCGACCTCGTTGCAAAATGAACTAAACGATGTGCATCAAAGGTATTGGCAATCACAACGGGATCGTAATTGGCAATCAACCCTGATTCCTTTTTAATCATTTCTGCTACTTGCGCTTGCTTCGCTTTTAACTGTTCAACAGTCATCCCCTTTTCACTGGCTAGCTGCTGGACGGTTAAGGTCCTATTTTGAGCGCGAGGATCAAGCTGGAAGCTGCGGTATACAACCTCAACTTGATCGCGCTTAGAAAATCTGCCAAGCGCATTCTCAAGCTTTCTTTTACCAATTACACAAAAGGGACAGCCAAAATCTGACCAGATTTCAATTTTCACCATGTATTCCTCCTATACTAAATGACCTAAATATCCCTTGTATGCATATTCTGATTCTGCAATCGAACCAGTACTTTCCCATAACGTCCGCCTTCTTGAATGACAACTTTTCCAGAAGGATAAGCTTGTTCCAAATAGTCGGAAATGATGCTTCGATTTCGCTCATCTGCCGGCAGACGGTGATGGCCAAGCCAAGTCACCGCTTCTTGGAATGCTGCTTCCCTTGATATTTCTGTTGTTTTCACTTCCCGAGTAATGAGTGTTTCGTAGGCATAATCTTTGAGATAGAGCAGATGAAGCAAATAGCTCATTTCGGTTAGCTTTGACTGGTAAGGCTGACCTGTGACGAGAGGCCAAATTTCTTTTACCAAGCTGTGCTCGGATGGCACGACAGGCATACTAATATAGCAATATTGCCGGGCGCACTGAAGCAGCTTTTCTACACTTTCCCAGTTGTGAACGACGGGGCTCATGGATACAAAGACCAGATCGAATTCATTCCTCCATCCTTGGGACACCACATCGATCTCTTCAAACGGCAAGGGTACTATGTTTACCTGTTCAGCGAATTTCGAGGTATTCTCCTGGAGTAATTCAACTAGTGGCGGAGACGTCTCCACGGCTGTTATTTGAGCTCCTCGCTCTGCAAAAGGAACGGTGAAAACACCTGATGCGGCGCCAATATCGAGTATGGAGGCATTTTGGAATTGAACCCCTTGCCCTTCCAGCCAATTCATAATTCGTCTGCTTCGCTCTCTCCCCTCTTCGCTAAAGGATTGTTCGTTGAACATTTTAGCCTTTTGGTCAAAAGACCGGGTAGGATCGATCCCACTTCTTTTCATTCTGTCGAGCCTCAAATCGGATTCTTCTTTCCACGCCTTTTCCCATACATCGGCATCAAAGAAATCGTTCATATACGTTCCTCTCCTTCTTGTGGTTTAAATGACTCGGCGGGCTAGCAGAAGATCAAGAAACCTCCCGCCCCCGCTCACGCTCTGGCGCTTTTCCTTTTCCTTTTGGAAGGAAAAGACCTAGTAACAGCGCAACACATGCAACAATAACGCCGAACCAGAAAGCGTTGTTAATACCGGCCGCTAGACCCTTAGTGATTTCTAAGGGTGACACAGGATCACTCACATTGCTTAAATGCTGCTTCTGCCCGTTTGACATAATACTGATGTACAGGGCAATCCCGATTGCACCGGATACCTGCTGCAGCGTATTCAATATCGCGGTCCCATGCGGGTGCAGTTGACTAGGCAGCTGGTTAAGCCCCGCTGTCTGTACCGGCATCATCACTAAAGCAATGCCTACCATAAGTGTAATATGCGCCGCAATGAGAAAGCCGGTCTCTGTCGTTTCACCAAAACGGGTAAACAGCCACAACGAGACGATAGCCAGGGTCAATCCGGGAATGACAAGAACGCGAAGACCGAATTTATCAAAAAGCTTGCCCGAAACGGGAGCCATAAGGCCGTTTATGATTCCCCCGGGCAGCAGTACTAGACCCGACTTGAATGCCGTCATCATCAATACACCCTGCATGAACATAGGAAGCATGATCGCGGACGAAAAAAATGTCATCAGGAGCACAAACATCAGCACGGCAACAAGTGCAAATACGGGATAGCGGAATGCCCTCAAATCCATGACGGGTTCTTTGAGCAGCAATTGCCGCCAAATAAACAACGCCAGAGAAACGCCTCCTGCGGCGATCATCCAAATGACTAAAGGCTCCGACCATCCCCGTTCACCCGCACTGCTAAATCCATACACGATTCCGCCGAAGCCGACCGTTGACAAAATGATGGACAGAATATCCACACGCGGTTTGGTTACTTCCGACACATTTTTCAGTACAGCGGCTCCTATAATAATGGAGAGCAGAGCAAAGGGCACGACCAGATAAAACAACCAGCGCCAGGAAAGTCCGTCAACAATCAGGCCCGAAAGCGTTGGTCCAATCGCCGGCGCGAACATAACGACGAGCCCCAGCATCCCCATTGCGCCTCCCCGTTTTTCCGGAGGATAGATGGTCATAATAATGTTCATAATGAGCGGCAGCAGCATTCCTGTGCCAATCGCTTGAATGACGCGTCCTGCCAGCAGCACCCCGAATACCGGCGATACCGCCGAAATGAGCGTGCCTGCAAAAAACAAACTCATGGCTGACAGAAACATTTGCCGGGTCGTGAACCATTGCTGCAATACCGCCGTCACTGGAACAAGCACGCCAACAACGAGCAAATAAGCGGTAGTGAGCCATTGAACCTTCGTTGCAGTAGCATCAAAAGAATTCATTAGCGCAGGGAGAGCATTTCCCATTAACGTCTCATTCAAAGCGGCAACAAACATGCCAACGATTAGAGCGACCATAATTGGACCGCGCTTCAAGCTGCTTAAATCAACCATAACTATCTCCTCCGAGCTTTTGTATTTTGGTCGTTCCAATCCAGCAATACAACCATTAACGACCCATAATATCTACAATTAGAGCGCAAGAAGTGTATCACTCCTTGTTTACCCCATGACTGCAACGCTTGCGAGCCACGTCTAGTACCGTCTGGATCGTGTGCTCTCGCAAATAGCGGTGCATCTGCTGTTCCGCGCCATTCATTACGGTCTCAATCAGACACACTTTTTTATCCGAACGTGTCTGTTCCTGCATTGAAGCTTCCTGTTCCGCTAACAACCGATGCTGTTGTGAACGCGAATTTGAGCATTCAAACATTTGCTGCCTTCCTTCAACCACTTGGATCACATCAAGAAATGAAATCTGCTCAGCCGGCCGGGCAAGCTCATAACCGCCGTTCACTCCTGGTACAGCACGTAAGATGCCGTCTTGTCTGAGCTTAGACATGATTTTAGATAAATAACTTTCAGATACGCCAAGCGCACCAGATAGTTCCTTTATTCCGACATGATGACATCGCTCTGAAAGTCCCAGTTGAACTAAGGCATGCAGTGCATAATCTGTACTTTTGGAGAACTGCAAAATTCCTCCCCCCTTCATTATTATTGATAACGCGGATCTTTGATATCCATAATAGACGATGCCATTTCAAATTGCAATATTTTTCTTTAGCTTTACTACGCCGCCTCATTACCTAATGGTTACGCTACTTAGCCGTGTAGTCTTGTCCGGCGTATTGTCCAGCGTGTTGTCAGTCCGTTTCGCTCCCAGGCCTCTCCGTTTTTGCCAGACCGAGGAGCGGATAATTTTGGTTTTTAGTTTATCTATCTTCTTTATTTTTATCCATTTGAATTTCACGCATTAATAAAAATAATGGCAGCCCAAATGAAACACCAGCGGTTAATGTTCCAATTATCGGCAGCCACTTATACTTTACATTCACTCGCTTTCCTTCATATAAAATAAAGCCAATCAAAACAACTGCTGAAATTAACACATCCAGCCAAGCAAATGTACTAATTTGATTTTGTCTTGCATCATTCAATAGCATCGCCAGATTAAAGCCGTTTTCGCCGATCCAAGGAATAAACTCCATATAAGGTAATGCTATTCCCAAAACAGTTAACAAGCCATAAAAATACTTCAAGCCTCTCACCTCAATAATATTTTGTCATTGTTCATTATTCAACTGTTCAATAGTGTGGACAAGTTTTCCCAATCCTTTGTCCATATTCCTTCCTCACTATTTTTCAGGTTTTAATAAAATCAGTCTTTAGAATTGAAAACATTAATGTATCCGTAATGATCTCGCCAAAGATAAAATCCCTAAGTAAACCTTCATTTATAAAACCCATCTTTGATAAAAGCTTTGTAGATGCAATGTTTTCTGGCATAACTTTAGCCTGTATCCGATTCATATCTAGTACATTAAATGCATATGGAATAACGGCTTCAAGCACTTCCGTCATTACGCCTTGTCTCCAATAATCTCTTGAAAGATTGTAGCCTAAACTAACCATGGAGGCTTTAATAAAATCATTTAATATGCATGTTCCAATAATCTTATTATCTTCTTTGTTAGCTATTCCCCAGGTTATCATTTCTTTTCTAATAAATGCGTTTTGAAACCTCGCAAATGTCTTTGAAGCTATCTCCGCATTTTTAGGACCTTGATATCCCCAGTATTTAGTTACTTCAGGATCAGAGAAGTAATTGTAATAATCCTGGGCATCATTAGTTTGTAATTCTCTTAAAATAAATCTTTCCGTTTCTAAAATAGGAAAAGTAATAAATGCATCTTTAAAAGGCATATGGTTATCCTCCACTTTCAATTTCATAGAACTCTATATCTCCAGATACATTTCCGTTTTCCCTACCGATTACAACACCTTGTTTTACATCCACATATATCCTTGTATTCCCGACACTCAGCTATCTGTTCTTCAGCTTTTCCAATAATTCCAGCTCCTCTTCCTCCGAAAGCTGTTCTTCCACTTTTGGTTTTGTTACATCTATCCTACGTACTTTTAACGTCCTGTTGATAAGCCATTCTTCGCCAGGCTTCATTGTAGTTGCTGGATGGGGGTAAACATCATCGCTTGTAATTTCCTCATCAATGATGTAAAGATATCCACCCAACTTGCCATTATGAAATCTTGAACCGTTTTCATCAATAGACACAATAGATGGTTTGTGTGAAAAAATTCTTGCTAACTCTCTATCCTGAGTTATTGTGCTTCCGACTATCAGTTCATTTAATTGCAATGGCGAGCCATGAAACCAAGGCTTGCCGTAATCCCATTCCTTCATAATTTCCACCTTTCTAAATGCATGAGAACTCAATAAATAAATGCCTTGCCAATAATTGTTTGGAAAGGCATTTTTATTTGCTTTATGCTTTCTGTTTTTTAGGTTCTCTCTTGGAGTATTCCTTTTGAATCGTTTCGATTCCCTCAACTTTTGATTCCAAAATTTCTTCTTTTATCTGATCATGCCTTGTTCCTCCCTCCAAGTAATGCTTGATTAAAATATCAAACACATTATTTTGAAGTGATTCAGGATTTAACGTTAGAATCTTGGCAATAGACTCCATTTCGCCTTTTAATTCAATGTAACTTGGCATAATATCCCTCTTTATGATCAGATTTATTAATTGTATAATTCTACATCAGCCAAATAAATCCTCCAATAAAACCATGAATACCCTTGTGGCTACATAACGCGAGTCAACTTTTATTTCAGCTAACGCCCTTTATAAATTTAACTATCTGTTTTTTATGATGTTTGTCGTGAGAAATAAATGCCCTCAAATAGCCCCTGATTGAAAACTTCTTTTTGTCGCCATCTTTATATTCCCTCAAATATTCTTCTTCAGGCAGCCCCGAAATGTCTTCGATAATCTTGCTTCTATATTCAATGCACGTTTGGATGATGTCATCCACTGACTTTGTCTTAGCGTATTCAATTGCTTTTGCATTAAATTCGTTAAAGTCCAAATGTCTGGCCGTTACTGATTCTTCAAGCTTAACCTTGTGAATGGCTTCTTCATAAAAATATTTATCCCAAAGCATTATATGACTAATGATATCCTTCAAAGTCCACTTTCCGTCTGAAATGGGCTTATTCCAATTGTCCTCTTTAAGTGATCGTAGTCCTTCTACATATGGAATAAATAACTTAAATTCTTCAACCATATCTTTAGATAATTTAGGCATCATGTCTTCTCCTTATAGTGGATTTAAGTCAAGTGGAGCAATTCCTAATAATTTTTAAATATTTCTTCCCCATCTTTATTTAAACCTATGATTTGTGGGTCTCCGCTTATAGGATTATCCGACAATGAAAACCATTTTCTACCGAGTTTTGTTTCAATAATTACCGCGGGTTTTATATGCTGATCTTCGTAAATTACATTTAATTTTTCAATCTCATTTTGATAGATAGTTCCAAAAGCAACCGATATATAAATATCAACATCATCACGGTTTTCACTTGGCAGATTTGCCATTGCTAATGATACTGGCGCATCAAAATTATTTACTTGTGCGCTACCAGACCCCATTATCCATTTGTAGCCCAACCAATCTTTTTTTAATACTCCCACACTAAACACTTCTTCTTCATCCAGTCCATAGAAAACTAATACTCGATTCTTAATATTCATAGCTTGATAAATTTCGTCATATTGAATGTTCGCCTTATTTGCAGCTTCTTCTATTGTTGAAGTGTAGTTAGTTTTATAAAAAACAAAGCAAAGTAGCAAAGCAATAAAACAGAAACCGAGTATTAATACTTTCTTCAAATTAAAATCTCTCCTTTTAGCAGTTTCAGCTAAATGTATTGACGACGTCATGATCCCTTTATCTTCCTAATTCTACATCACCCATTAATTTCCTACAAATAAAAAAGAAGCTGACAACTCAGATTGTTCAGCTTCTTCTATCGCTTCTATTAGCAGTGTTTTATTTTAGTTGATGCTTGTACTTCTCGCCATTTACATTCACGATAATTGCAACTTCGCCGCTGCCGTCTTGCACTTCTGAAGGCACTTCAACCAGATAATGCAGGTTTTTGGAAGTAAGCGGATCGATGGTCGTAATATTCGAATAAGTGAAGTCTTTGCCTCCGTCATCTTCAACGAATGAAAAACCGCTATATTCGTATTTGTTATCATAAATTAATTTCACAGATAAAGCTTCACTTGCACTTTTGCCGATCGTCATCAAGTTTTTAAAAGCAATCGAAACATGCGCATATACTTTATTATTGCTTTTCACTTCATAATAAGTGTAGAATCCGGAAGCTTTTGGCGGTGCAACCTTCTTAGCAAAGGATGCGCCCGTAAGTGTCAACTCCGCAAAATCCTCTTTTACCAAGGCTGTATCTTTCTTCAGTTCAGGATATTCCTTCCATTCCTCTTTGCTGCTTAATGGCGTTTCATCCGCTATGATAACCGTTTCACTTGCTGATGTACCGCCGTTCCAAGTTAGCTGTTTATCTTTAATTTGAAGCGTAAGCTTGATTTCTTTACCGCTATCCTTGGCTTCAAGAGGCATCTCATTAATATAATGGATAATGCCATCGGTTAACGGATCAATACCAGTAATGTTCGTATAGCTGAAATCACCGCCGCCATCCTCTTCAATCGTACCAAAGCCGTTGTAGTTGTACTTTCCGTCATAAGTAATCTTTGCATCAATCGTCTTGTCGGCCGAAATGACGGATCCTCCCAGGTTTTTCACGCGAAAGACTGAATGATAATAAATTTTATCAGGCTCTTTAACTTCGTAATAGGTATATAGACTGCTTGGGTTTGGAGGATCTACCCGGGTCGTAGTTTCTGTGCTTAACAACTCTACTTCCAAATAATTCGGATAAACCAGAATTTGACCCTTATTAAATTCCTCTGCATATTTGACAGGTTCAGGTGTCGGTGAGGCCGTTGGCGCCGCATCTGTTGCTTTATTCTGTGTTGATTCTCCCGGAGCAGTTGTTTCTGATCCCGTATTTGATTTGTCCTTCACGTTGCCAGAGCATGCAGCCGTCAAAAGCATAACAGCGAGCACTAGCAAAAGCATTCTTCTGTTCATTTCTTCTGTCTCCATTTCATCATTTTTTATTCTCTCATTATTCTTAGCGAGCCCTATCATTCTACAACATCCAACAATTTCCTACAATGTAAATCGTAAAATAAATCTTGATTAAAATTGTTATTATCAAACTATTCTGGACCTGTCCAATAGGGATCCCCCAGTCCAACAACAAAAAAACAGCCCCAAAAACGCTAATAGTACAGCATTCTTGGGGTTGCTTTTGGCGAAAATGATTTGGGAAGAGTCAAGGTTTCAACCTCCTAGTTGGTCTGCTCTTCATCCATTACTCGATTGAGTAGCCTTAAATAGTTGTTCTAGTTTTGGACCTCTATTAATAATTGCTACACTAGAACGCACCAAAATCAATGGATGATTTCCAATCATTTTTCTAATTTCTTCAATATATCCCACAGCTAACACCCCTCACATTTTTTATGCAATATCACATTGATGTCATAACCTCTTATGCAATACTTGCTCTTCTTTCTTTATATAGTCTGAGTTCTCATAAGTTTTTATAGCAGTTTCATTATTTTTACCTGTTAAGACTTTCACTGATTTAACACCTTTTAATTTCAGTTCATTCTCAATAAAAGTTAGCAGCTTTTTTGCTATCCCTTTTCTTCGAGCATTGCTTGTCATGTACAATTCGGTTACTTCGGCATAGGGTTCTGAATAGCACATTGATTTATAGTATTGAGCGCAAACAAAACCGACCGGCACATCATTAATTAAAGCTATAACAACAATCTCATTAGCGTGAGACAAGTTTTCTATTATTTGCTCTTCTGAAATCCTTACTCCATTAAATTCATGATTAAGTTCGGCAAGATATTTTGCATCGTCAGCCTTTGCTCTTCGAACTTGAATAATCGTCTCAATAGCTTCACTCAAAGAATTCACTCCATATCCTTATTAAGCCTTTAGCCTTCTACACTTTTTGATCTTTCCATATGTATTGTATTAATTCCTTTAATGTTCCTTTGCATTTATGTACTCCATCTTGATGATAAAACGTACTTGTCAATTCAATATCATTTATTTCATCATCTGGTGAATATAAATATATTTTAATGCCATTACCCAGTGCAATTCCTAGCTCAATATGACTTCCTTTACCTGCCGGTAATAAAACTACAATAAAATTTGACTTCTTTACTGCAGCCATCTCTTTCCGACCTATATCTCTCATCTGATCTATTGACGTTACTTTATCATTTTGAGTCCAATCATATGAATGAATAAAACCCATTTCCTTCAATTGATCACTTACATATTTCACATTTGCTACATTCTTGAGACTTGAAGCAACATAAAACTTTTTCATTAGCATCTCCCGAGCACTTCCATTTTTTATAGTTCTGATAAGGGGTTACACTACGAGTCGTCAGACTCAGGCTTGCAGAGCTGCCCGACAAACTACTAAAAATAGATTTTCACATCTTTATAATCGTGTACCCCGGTTCCATGTCTTGCTAGTCCTTTACTTAATAACTCTTGGCACGCTTTATTCACTTCAAAAATAAAATTCTTAGTCAAATCTAATTCATTATGTCCTGGCAGTATCTTTGTTACATGCTCGATAAGGCTTATCTTCTCAACAGATTTGACAAACAATAACGGATTTGTGGTTGGATAAAATGCAAACAAAGTGCCCTTGTAGATTAAGTCCCCCGTATATAAATAACCACGCTCTGGTTCATAAATACAAAGATGTCCTGGCGAATGCCCAGGCGTATGTAAGCAAGTTAACGTTCTGTTTCCTAAATCTATCATTTCATTATCCTGTAATATTGCAGTGGGTTTACCCCTAAATGGTTCATAGTTTTCTATTCTAAAATCGGCAAGTATCGGTTTCGTAATATCCCTTCCTACGTCACGACGTATAGTGTCGATTTGCAGTCCAGGTATCCCATTCTCTAACCAGTCTTTTTCTAATTCATGCACATATATTTCATCAAAATGCCCATGGCTCCCTATATGGTCCCAATGAACGTGTGTTGTTAAAACCTTAATTGGTAATGAAGTTAGTTGATCCACAACATTTCTGATATTACTAATTCCGATTCCTGTATCTATAAGTGCAGCATATTTATCACCAGACGTTCATATTTACAAATACGCGATTAAGCTACGAATATGGTGTTACAAGATGCAAGTGCCTTCTTTGAAATTACAATTATATTCACTTAATACAGTCTTTTGTCGTAGCTTTCTTGAAGTCCTTTACTTATTATTTCTGTCGTATATTCAGATGAATTTACATGATCTTTAAGCATATTAGGAATTGATGGCAGTTCGTTGGCCTTTACCCATGAATTACTGTCCCATAACCTTGACCTTTTGAAAGCTTTAGCGCAATGTACATAGCCTTCTTCAATCTCTACTCCAATTCCTAATTGTGGTTTTTTATCGTTTACTTTCATGAGACCAAGAATTTCTTGATCCTTGATGACATATGCTTTTCCGTTAATTCTTAGCGTTTCTTCAAGCCCAGGGATAAGAAATATTATTCCTACTCTTGAATTTAACAAGATATTCCTCAATGAATCAATTCTTCTATTACCCGGTCTTTCTGGAATGACTAAGTGCCTCTCGTCCAAAACAATGACTGAACCTGGTGTATCACCTCTAGGTGACACATCACAAAAGCCCTTATCATCTGAAGTAGATAAAAATAATATAGGTGACATCGAGATAAAATTCCGACAATGATAATCCAATTCATAAATCGTTTTCCTCTTTACAAGTTCACTTGGAAAGCCCAAAATATCTCTAATTTCTTTTTCTGAAGATACTATTTCTGTAAAAGGAGTCATCATATAATCAAACACGACCCGGCCTTAGATAGCTATTATCTTAGGTCGGGTCGTGTGTTGTCTGAACCATCTTCCATGATTATACATTTAATAACCAAGGAGCGTAAGCCCCGTAGCGTGAATACTTTGTTATCAGAAGTTATTGCAATCCTCAATTACACTATTTCTAATAAGTCTTCCCACTCTTGTATGGATAACTTCCGAGTAATATCCTTTAATTTTTCAGGAACTTCAACATAACACATAAATTCAAGGGAATTTCCATCTGGGTCATCAAAATATACTGAGGCATGACCGTCATAAGGTCTTACAAAAGATTCTGCATTATCTCGACTGCCAAAAGGAACAGGCTGAATACCTCTATCAATAAGCCATCTCGTTGCTTGCTTCAACATTTCATAGTCTACTCGAAATGCTATATGTCTAAGCGAAGGATGATATGGAGTTTTGTATTCAAAGCTTTCCCATAATCCGAGCCAGCTTTTCTTTTCTTCAATCCATAAAAAAGCTGAATCATCATCTCTCCAAGCAATAGTCAAACCAAGCTTTTGATAAAAATTAATGGATACTTCAAGGTTACTGACAGGAAGATGAGCTTCATATAAACCCTGTATCATCTTCATTCCTCCCTCTTGGTGAAGGTATTACCTTCTTCGATTTCACTACAATAAATTCTTTAACGCGAAATATCTCTTATATTCCGTTATTTCCTTACTCAAATTATTATCTATGGATTCAATTAGGTTAGTTAGAGTCACTTTAGCCATATCAAAATCTTCTTTAGTTATTTCATTAGATTTTAACGCTTCGTCAAGTTCATCCTCATCTAATATATGTAGATTTCCATTTTTTTGAAGGGTATGCCTAGAACATTCAATTTCTGTAAGTTGACAATTTCAGTAGTGATGGTCAAGTAAATCATCTCCTTAAAAATATTTTTATAGTTTTGTGGCATCTTGAATCATTTTCAAAATCCTTGGTATTTCAAATAATATTTAATTCCTGCCCGATCCACATCTGAGAAGTCAATTGGGTTATTCAAAAACAGTTCATTCAGCTTTTTAATACTAATCCATTGAATATCTACTGTTTCATCTCCAGCTTCTAATAGTTCTCCACTTGCTTTACATTTGAAATAATATCCTATTGAATCAACTGGACCTTTTATGGTTTGATAGGCTGCAAACGGCTTTAGACACTCCACTTCAAATTCAGAGTTAATTCCTTTTGTATCTACTCTTGTTTCATTCCCTTCAATTTCAAACACATCTAATCCCGTTTCTTCTTTCACTTCTCTAATAACCGCTTGGGTCAAAAATTCAAATAGATTTATTCTCCCACCTGGGAGTTCAAACTTTAATGACGAATGATGTTTTGCTCTTCTTTGAATTACAATCTCAATTTCTTCATTATTAAATCGTTCAATGATGGCTCTTGCGTTTATAAAGTACACCCTACCAGTCCCTTATATTGAATTTAATGATCTTCAAAAAAGCAATTTACAAGATTTAGAGATTACTTTCAAATTGCTCTTCACATGTTTATAATAAATCCTGTTTTCTTTCCTTTAACAAATCCTGTTTTTTCATAAAAATTATGTACTTCTTCTCTCTGAGATCCCGTCATTAACATCAGCTTATAACAATTCATTTCTTGGCCAATTTTTTTGGCCTTTTCTATAGCCATCTGACCAAAACCTTGTCTCCTAAAATCCTTATGTGTAATTACATTCTCTATTAATCCGTACGGTCTTGCATTTCTAGTAAGATTTTTAATGATTACCAGTACACAAGATGCAACAATTATACCATCGTGCTCGACAACTATTATGTTCATGTTCTTATCATCTAAAATGTCATTCCAGTGATCAGATAAGTCTTGACCTCTAATCAATTCTGGATCATCTGGTTGCAGGAACTTATAAAGTAATAAGAGATTTTCTAATTCATCTCTATGAATTAATCTAGCTTCAGTCATTTCATTGCACCTGCTTTCAAATATAGAAATCTATTCAGCGATTGACTCTTGCCGGCCACTTAGCCATCTAAGTAACCTTCTTTGGTATTGAAGTGGATACATAATCTTCGTTTTTAATCCATTTTCCAATATACATAATCTGGCCCAAATGCTCTGAAAAATGGGCCGCACATTGCAAGAGCATATCTAAATGAGTTCTCTCTTTATTCCTGACCAGTTGTGTTTCATGCCAAGCTGCTTCCGGCATATTTTCTATTGTTTCTATAACCTCCATATAAGTTTCATTTGTTATTTTTATTAACTCTTGTTTCGATTTTTTAATATTTTCAAATTCCATTTTTCTGTTTCTTACCTTGTTATTATGTAATATTCCATTGGAGATCCTTTCATCAACATTCCCTCGTATATGAACGACTAAATTAGAAATGCTATTACTTGATTCATTAGGTCGCCAATTGACTTCATCATCCGATAATTGATTTAAAACCAACAGCGTTCTTCTATGAATTTCTTTAAATTTTTTCACTAGTAGATTTTGAATCTCTTCCAAGAAAACCACCACCAATTTTGTATTGTGTTTTCTGAGAGTTGCCGATAACTATCTTGCTAACTATCTTGCATTCACGAACCTTCACCGCCTTGAGCGAGCAACGGGAGCGACCGCGATCCGTTTCGCTTTTGTTTTTATATCTTATAGTTTTCTTGCCTTGATCACAAAAGTTACTGGAAGCATTTTTGCTCTCTTTGCCATATCGCTGTTATCATCCCACGATTGTATAAACTCATGATCAGATTCCTCAATCATTAGCTCAATTACAAATCCTGCTTTCGCAAGCGCGTTTACATAGGTTGACAGCATACGGTCCGCTAACAATAACTCACCATCATCAACTGCTACTGGATACCAACCTTCATTAAAATAGCTCTTGTTAATTACAAACCTATCATTTTCTGTAGCAACCCATCTGTGTATAGGGTGGGACCAACTGAAAATAAATAGCCCGTCTTTTTTAAGGTAAGAGGATATTCGTTGAAAGGTACCCTCAAGATCGGTGGTCCATCCTATGGCATAAATTGAATAAACATAGTCAAAATAATCCGTCGGAATACCGCAATCTTCTTCCATGGGAGAACATATCAATTTTGCTGCTATTCCACATGACTTCAAATGTTGCGCTGCCTTTTCAATTTGTCCTTCTGAAATATCCACAGCCCATAGTTCAAATGCGTTGCGTTGCCCATGATATTGCAAGGATTGACCATTACCGCAACCGATCTCGAGCAGTTTTTTCCCTGAGACATCACCAAAGAGCTGCCACTTTTCTTCTGAGATAAACGCTCCATAAAAAGGGAGCACGATTGCTTTCAAGAAGTCATTTCCTTTGGTATCCCAATATAGGCTGTTTGTTTTATGAACAACATTCTTTTTTAAGTTTTCCGAGCTGCCGACACCATTTTTCCCATCAACAATAACGTTTCTTCTATGCAATGAATCCTTGTCCATGAAAACACCTTCTCTTATAGGGGGTTATCTGATGGGTACGCTTTGAAGCGATGATGCTAAAAGAAGCTATATATTCCATCTTCGAAATAGTTGTATTCTTCATCAGTTATTTTAAGCTTTCCATATGCTTTATAGAATAATTCTTTATCCCTTTCATTATCGAAAGCATTATGTTTCGGCCTAATTGCCAATGCTATATCATATCTTGGATCTCCGTACGCAGCTCCTGCCCAATCAATGACTCCAACTATATTGCAATCATTAACTAATACATTATCAATTGTAAAATCACCATGAATCAAAGTGTTAACTATTGGTTTTGGTCTTACTTCTTTCAATCGTTTAAGTAGTTGTTCTGATCCATCTACAGGATAGTGAGTTAGATTATACTCTGCTTTGAGAAGTATTGTATCTAACCAAGTATTATCACTCTTTAATTCAAAAGGGCAAGGACACTCATGTATATCCTTTAAACATAGCCCAAAGTTAGTAATAACCTTTTCTTTGTCTTTCGGATCAGGATCTCTAGATAAAAATTCTCTCAAACTTATTCCATCAATGTAATCCATCAATAGCCATCTCGAATTATTATCCGCATGGTATGAATACGCTTTCGGAACTGGTAGTCCCGTATGGTAAAGATATTGAAGCACCTTATATTCTTCCGATAGCCACTGATTGTAAAGATCATTTTCTGTCTTTTTTATTATGTACTTTTTATCTGCTGTTTCTAGAACCGCTACGATAGAAGTGTGGCCCTGTCGAGGAAAAGAGATTTTCTGGACGTTTCCGATTTGATCTATTATCTCGGCTGGAAGGTCTTGAATATTCATGGTTTCATCCTTTCTAGCACTTCGTGCCCTTTTGAAAGGCTTAAGCTGCCGAAGCGTGAATGTGGTATTGTAAGATGTACCCGTCTTCTTAGCAAAACTACAGAAAATTCATTCATTATTATTGCTCCTATAGGCTTTATACCAGTGATAAGGTTGTATCTCTTCTAATAGCAGTTCATCATCTTCGAAGTAATTATGAAATTTTGGAGAAACACTTGAATAACCAAAGGATCTGATCCCTCAAGCAAAAGCGTACTATTAGTATAACCACCAGTAAGTTCGGCTAATTTAGTGTTTTTAAATTTCTGTAATAGAATGTCATTAGCCAATTAGCTTGTACCTCGTTTCTGTGATCTTAGGGTCTTTCATATAAATCTTTCAGTTCTCATGTTCTTTTAACATCTCTATTATTCTCTGAATTTCATTATGATCATCTAGTTCATTAATTGGAATCCATCTCACTTCTTTTAATTCTTGTGGTTGATTTATAATTTCAGGATCAATCCCCAATTGTAATTTCCCTGTTCGCTAGTTTCATTCTCTTCAATTTTCCCGCCAGGTAAAGTCCAAATCTCATTACCACGATAGAATTGTCTAATCATTAATATTGAGTCATTTTTAAGAAGTGCGACACAACTACGAGTAGCAATTATGAAAACATCCTTTCAGTTTGTATAAGTCCACGATCCCGACAGGCTTAAGCTGCCCATCAATCAAGCGCAGCGATTAATTCTTGCCGGGTGGCTAAGCCACTTGGCCTTGCAGGGTTGTTCGGTTTAATCCACTTACTGGCTTCTCAACTTCTGCCGGACCGACGAGCGGACGCGACGATGCGTGAACATGGTGTTAGCTGATGCCACTGACATCCTCGACATTACTAACCTAATAATTTATATATATTTCTTCACCATCTTTATTTAATCCTATGATTTGAGGATCTCCATTTATAGGACTATCCGATAATGAGAACCATCTTCTACCGAGTTTCGTTTCGATAATTACCGCCGATTTTAAGTTCTGGTCTTTGTAAATTACATTTAGTTTTTCAATCTCATTTTGATATATAGTTCCATAATTAACAGATATCAAATTTTCAGCATCTCCTCCATTTTCACTTGGCAAATTTGCCGTCGCTAATGATACTGGCACATCAAATTTATTTACTTGCCCACTACCAGACCCCATTATCCATTTGTAACCCAACCAATTTTTCTTTAATAATCCCACACTAAATACTTCATCTTCATCCAGCCCATATAAGATTAGTATGCGATTCTTAATATTCATTGTTTGATAAATTTCATCATATTCAATGTTCGCTTTATTTGCAGCTTCTTCTATAGTTGAAGTGTAGTTAGTTGTATAAAAATAAACAAAACAAAGTATCAAAGTAATAAAACAGAAACAGAGTATTAATACTTTCTTCAAATTATATCTCTCCTTCAGGGGGTTCAGCTAACGTCTCTCACATTCACCAACTCCCGTAGGGGGTTGGCCGCAGCTCCAGCTTCTTCCAAATCACGTCTGCGGACCGAGGGCGTCAGCCCAATGCGTGAATGTGCTGTTAACTGATGTGGCAACTCGCAATATCATTCAACTTCAAATCAAGGCTCTAGTCTATATGATTTTATTTCCTTTACCTTTCCAGACCTTGCAGTATTACTAAACATATATACATCGCAGAAATCAATTTTTGTTCCATTTGTTAATAAGATCACACCATTTATTGAAGCGAATTTTCCGTGAGTTATCACTTGGTAAATTTCCAAGCAGTCAATTAAATCTTTATTTTCATCCTGCAAAATATTAATTAATGAACTTTGACCCTCAACTTTTTTACTATCTTTTAATTGATACCATATAACCGATTCATCAGCATATTCTTTAATGATTTCAGGTTGCTGCTTTAATATTGCTAATGTAAAATCAATAACTATTTGTTTCCTTGGAGCATTGTCACATCCCTTTGGAATGATAAGTTTCATTTCATTTTGCGGACTGTTCACTTAAATCAACCTCCTCGTAGGTTATTTAGATTAATCCATTCTATCATTAGAATTAAACTAATCTGCCCGTTAGTAGAATTGTCATGTTACGCCGATTTCAGTTAACGTTTTTTGCTCACGAGCCGAAAGGCTTAGGCTGCCCATCAATCCAGCGCAGCGATTAATTGCGCCGGGTGGCTCCGCGGCTGATTATGCTTCCTTGCTTCGGAGCGGATGCGATGATGCGTGAACATGGTGTTATGCGAAGTCTTGTGACATCTTGAATCAACTTCAAAATCCTTGATATTTCAAATAATATTTAATTCCTGCCCGATCCACATCTGAGAAATCTATTGGGTTATTCAAAAACAGTTCATTCAGCTCTTTAATATTAATCCATTGAATATCTACTGTTTCATCTCCAGCTTCTAATAGTTCTCCACTTGCTTTACATCTGAAATAATATCCTACTGAATCAACTGGTCCTTTTATGGTTTGATAGGCTGCAAACGGTTTTAGACACTCCACTTCAAATTCAGAGTTAATTCCTTTTGTATCTACTCTTGTTTCATTTCCTTCAATTTCAAAAACATCTAATCCAGTTTCTTCTTTGACTTCTCTAATAACCGCTTGAGTCAAAGATTCAAATAGATTTATTCTCCCACCTGGGAGTTCAAACTTTAATGACGAATCATGTTTTGCTCTTCTTTGAATTACAATCTCAATTTCATCATTATTAAATCGTTCGATGATGGCTCTTGAGTTTACAAAGAACATCGAATCAGTCCCTTATATTGAAATTAATGATCAATCCGACTAAGTCGGATGTGTCCGGCTGAATATTCTTCATCGAACTCTGCTGCCGGACCGAGGGGCGCAGGCGACGATACGTGAACATGGTGTTATAGGATGTCAGTGGCATCTTCGAATTATAATCATATATGTTTGCCTTATACACTTTTTTGATCTTTCCATATGTATTGTATTAATTCCTCTAGTGTTCCTTTGCATTTATGTACTCCATCTTGATGATAAAACGTACTTGTCTTATCAATATCATTTAATTCATCATTGGGTGAATATAAATATGTTTTAATACTATTACCTAGTGCAATTCCCATCTCAATGTGACTTCCTTTACCTGCCGGTAATAAAACCACAATAAAATTTGACTTCTTTACTGCAGTCATCTCTTTCCGTCCTATATCTCTCATTTGATCTATTGAAGTTACTTTATCATTCTGAGTCCAATCGTATGAATGAATAAAACCCATTTCCTTTAATTGATCGCTTACATATTTCACATTGGCTACATTCTTGAGACTTGATGCAATATAAAATTTTTTCATTAGCATCTCCCGAAAACTTCCCGTTTTTTAGAGTTCTGATCAGGGGTTTCACTGATTTCCTATAACGTTCTGGCATTAACAAACCCAAGAGCCTTAAGTGCAGTGTAACGGAACGGGTCGTCAGACTTAGGCTCGCAGGGTTATCCGCTGATTCACCTTCTACGAAATTCCCCTAGCGGACCTAGGGGCGTTGGCCCCGATGCGTTTAATGTGATGTTAGATGAAGTGACAAGCCTCTTCGAATTACTTGCTAAAAAATGTTTGATATCTTCTTCCGTTCTCAAATTTCTCTCTATAGTTTCCATTGGTATATTCATTAATAATCTTTGTCCAAAATTTCTGAGCTGGTTCATTACGTTCTAATTGATAGAGTTCCCATTCACCCTTTAGTGAATGAAATAGCTGTATTGCTACTTCCTTCCCTATACCTTGTCTTCGATATTTTCGCATAATAAAAAAATGTGCTAGGTAATTGTATTTTCTTAATTCATTTGTTACTTCTTGGATCAATGCGAATCCAGCAATGGCTTCATTCACTCTAACAATATAGGGTTGATTTTGTTTTTGTTCTAACCAATAAGAATCAAAATCCGAAAATATATTGTATAATCCATCTCCATTGATATCAACATCTGTAAATTCAGTAAAGTCATACATATAAAATTGTAAAAGGTTTTTAAAGAGATCCTTTTCGTTTTTCATTGCTATTCTAGTATTGATAGTCATGGTTTATTCATCATCCCTCCTGTCATTTCATCTAACGTTTTTTGTTCACGAGCCCGAAAGGCTTAAGCTGCCCATCAATCATGCGCAGCGATTGATACCTGCAGGGTGGCTCCGCCACTTAGCCTTGCAGAGTTGTCCGGCTGATTCCACTCCCTGGCTTCTCAACTTTGCCGGATCGAGGAACTGATGCGACGATGCGTGAACAGGGTGTTATCCGATGCATCCAACATCATTGAAAGTGCTCCAATTTTCTATTGAAGTTACTTTCATTCGCTATCATCATTCTCTGGATTTAGGTATGACAACCATCCATAAACATTTAGAAACCTTTCTGTTAACTCTCCATCTGATCCAACTTCATTTATTATATAAGATGGAAAATCTCCATTATCTAAATCGTCCATATAGTTATGTTCAAATCTATAGAATACGTCCATTATCCCCTCAAAATGAGTCATCTTTAATAACGTCATAATATCCTTGGCTGGTATTCCAGCTTCATATATTCTTTTAATAATATCTTTAGTTGATGGATGGCCATTTATAATTCTTGACTGTACATCCTTATCAGGATTTCTATCATACTCAGCTAAGCTTTTCTTTAAAAAATGTACAAATCTAAATTCAGCTAATGCAGCTTGGTCTTCTTCCACTTCACTGTGCGCAATACTATATATCTCTTCTTCTTTCCCGTTCGTAGCCATTTTCTCAGCTTTTTCAATAATTTCATCAGCTTGTATTTTCTTTTCTTTATCAAGTTTTTCGTACCAGTTTTTGTAATACATAGTATCATCCTTTTCATTTTTTATTTGGATGTTTCGGATAACGTCTTTGTATTCACGAACCCTCACTGCTTAAGGGTGCCAGCCCGGGTCCGACGGACTTAGCCAGTGCAGGGTTGTCCGGCTGCAACCGCTTCCTTGAAATGTCCCTGCCGGACCGAGGGCCGAATGGCCCGATGCGTGAACATGGTGTTATCGGAAGTTGCCTCTTCATTGATTACGCCCAAACTAATTGTTCTACGATCTTATAGTTTTCTAACCTTTGTTTATCGACCTTGCTTACCCCATAACTATTAAAAAATAATTCAACATAATCAATACCATAATTTCTTATGATACTCTTCTCAGCTACTGCTAAATCATAATAACGATCTGCTATCCCACAATTTCCAAGGTCTATATATCCACTAATATTTGCATTATTAATTAATATATTTGGCATGCTATAATCACCATGGGTAAAAACTAAATCTTCCTTCGATGAGCTAAAGTAGAATTCTAACTCGTTTATTACTTCAATACTATTGGTTTCTCCAAAAATATTGTAAATATCTTTAGAATTCATTAATCCTTGTTCATGATTGGTCTTGATGATCTTCATTAGCTGTTTAATTGAATTATCAAAGGGACAATCTTCAATTGAAACATCATGAATGGTTCGGAGTCCGTGAGCAATTAACAATACCGTTTCTTTCACATTGTGCTTTGCCAGCTTACTAGCTGCATCATATCCGGGCAACTTTAATGTCAGCAGAAATTCATAGTCACCTAATACTCCACAATCAATAACTTCCGGTACCGGTATCTTATTCTTACACCATATTAGTTTTTTGGCTTGTCTTTCAAGCGACTCTGGTAAACCCCTAGGTTGTATCTTTAAATATCTATTATTTCCATTCTCACTTTGTATATAGAAAGTTTGAGCAACATTCCCCCAACGAAAAGTAACTTTATCATCATTTGTGAGTAAGCTTTGAAGTTGATGAGGTAGCTTATTTTTATTGTCTACTTCCATGAATAATCCCCCAGTTATAAAATCAGGCAATTTACGATAACGTTCTTGCATCTGCGAATCCTCACTGCCTTAAGGGAGCGATAGCGACCGGCCGCGACGCCGTTAGGCTGTGCAGGGTTGTCTGCCTGATTCCAGCATCCTCGAAAAATCCGCGGGCAGACCAAGGGGCGTTAGCCCCGCAGCGTAGATACGGTGTTAGGCGATGTGGCTCTCATCATTGATTAACAATCAATATCTTCATTTCAGTCAATTTTTTAATAACCTCATGAGCCATCTCATCTGTAGATAAGAGACCATTCAAAAAGAGATCGCAATCAGAAGACACTGCCTCAAAAAGTTTTATATATGAAATTCTCCCGCCCCGAAGATGCTCTTCAAGAAAGGATTCTATGCACTCAAACCGTCCCTCTATTGTTAAATGATTAAAATCGTAACGTAGATTCCTTAACAACCGTCTTGCAAGTGCAATGTCCTGAGGCAATTCGATACATGCAACGAAATCAATAATATCATTCATTCCAGTTCTCAATTTTCCAAATGGTTCTTCTAGGATAATATAATTAGCTGGTTTAAGCTTCCTATTCCACGGATCTTTAATCGCTTTCCCTTGACTTAACAATTGTAAATCTTTATAAAATAAAGGGCTTTCAATTTCTCTCACATCAACTTCCTTTCCTGCAGCTAGGTCTTCATACACATTAGGTGGATATACTGTTGTTTCGTGATACGCATCAAAATATAATGTGACTGAATTAGAAATTAGTTCTCCTAGTCGTTCAACAAGCGTACTTTTCCCAACTCCAGAGGCAGAACCACAAATTGCTATTACTTTGCTTCCTTGAAATTGCTGACTCAATTTATCATCTCCTGATAGTGTATTACAGCCATTTCGCCTAACGTTCCTGTATTCATGAACCCGAAAGGCTTAAGCTGCCGATCAATCAAGCACAGCGATTGAAGCACAGCGATTGATTCCTGCCGGGTGGCTCCGCCACTTATCCTTGCAGGGTTGTCCGACTGAATCCACTTCCTTGCTTCTCAACTTCTACCGGACCGAGGAGTGAATGCGACGATGCGTGAACATGGTGTTATACGACGGTCCTCTTGTATTGCCCACAAATCGTTAAGTCTCTATTCTCATGTTTGTATAATAGGGTTTAAATCCTGCCCTTTCCCAAAATCTTTTCCCTTCGGGATTCGTTTCTAATACATCAATTTCAATTCTCTTTACGTCCTTAAAGCGCGTCTTCTTCAAAAGTTCTATTCTTCAGCAATTCCATACCCCATTTTTCGATTTTCTCGTCTTATAAAATATTGTCTTACATACACCTGTTTTTCATTTCTATTAAGTAGGTCCTCTTGATATTTATAGAGTGTGTAGCCAATAATCTTTGCTTCTTTCATGATTAAATCAATTGCCCAGTTGCTTTCGAGAAATTCACGCATACGTTCCTCTAATTCTCTAATTCCCATTGGGTTTGAACTTTTCTCATCTTCCATTAACTGCTTATTCATTTCAGCCAAAATTTGAAGATCCGAGTTCCCCGCACTTCGTAAGCTAAGAGTCAAGCTTTTGACCTCCCAGTAATTAATGGTTTGCTTTTCATACATTACTCGCTTCGGTCTGTCGTATAACGTTTTTTGTTCACCAGCCCGAAAGGCTTAAGTTGCCCATCAATCAAGCGTAGCGATTGATTCCTGCCGGGTGGCTCCGCCACTTAGCCTTGCAGGGTTGTCCGGCTGAATCTACCTCCTGGCTCCTCAACTTCTGCCGGACCGAGGAGCGGATGCGACGATGCGTGAACATAATGTTATATGTATTACTAACTTCTTCTTCGAGATAACATTCCAAACGGCTTTTTCTTTAATCGTTTTCTATTATCCCAAGTAGCCATTGTTGATAATGCATGAAAAATAGCAAATCCAGTTAAAGTACAAATAAGTGTAAAAAATGCAGCAGCTAAATTAAACCATGCTGGAAGTTCTGCTGCTGGCACTTTAGAAACATACTTATTCCAAGCAACAAAGTAAATAAATAGAACTGATAATACCAATAAGAATTTGAAGATTTGTTTCATTATTAATATAATTTCTAGTGTGTATACGAATATAGGATTCTTAAATTCAACATCTAAAAACTTTTTATAATCTTTGTATATTACATTATGTGCTTTCCAAAATTCACTTTCTATCGATTTTGTAAAGTTAGATAAAGCATCATTAAACTGGTTTGATAAACTCCTTGTATGATCTTTAGCTAGCTTCTTGTATAATTCGTGTAGCTCAAAATAAGACTCTAACTTTTCTGATGATCCTAATAGTTTTATTGGTGATTCCGGGTTACTGTAGAAAGCAAAAAAATCATTAAATAATTCAAACTTTTTTTTAGGTTCCTCAATATTTTGTATAACTTTTAATCTCTCATTCATCGGATGATATAATTGATTATAACTATTTGAAAGTTCTCTCATAAAAGATTCCTTTCGTCTAGTACGATGCGCAAAATTGTAACTAATAAAGCCTGTTATAATTGCCAACAGAATGACAGAAATGTCTATGCTTAATAATTTCATTTTTCGCTCCTTAAGTTAGTATTACATATAACGTGTTGTGTTCACGAGCACGAAAGGCTTAAGCTGCCCATCAATCCAGCGCAGCGATTGATTTCTGCCGGGTGTCTCCGCCACTTAGCCTTGCAAGGTTGTCCGGCTGATTACGCTTCCATGTTTCTCAACTTCTGCCGGACCGAGGAGCAAATGCGACGATGCGTGAACATGGTGTTATGTGAAGTTCTCTCTCCTTTGATTAGCCTAAGTTATATTTGAGTTTTGATTCAACATATTCTCTACTACCAATGCATTTAATTTGATACATGAGTAAATGAATTCTAAATAAATAGCCAAAATCTTTATAATTATCTATACCAACTTTAAATCCATCCTTTTCTTCGTCGATTTTCCAGTTAACTCTAAAACTAATTTCCTCAAAATTATAATCAAATGTGATATATCCCCGTTCACCCTCTTGATTTTCAATATCTTCAAATATTAAAAAAACTAAACTTGAATGCCATTCTAATAGACTTATCGCAATTTCTAAGGATTTAACCAAAGCATGTACTAATTCAAAATATAATTCTATTTCAATTATTTTTGGCACTTCATAAAGGTGCTCCATTTTATTTCTTATCGTATTCAATTTACTTAATGACCTAGAACTAAACAATCCTATCTCTTCAATAAATGAAAGTTTCTTTTCAAATTTTAAATTCCTCTTGGATATATATTCATATAAATTTACCATAGAAAAAAATGTGTCTATCTGACAATCCATGGCTCTTTTTAAGTTGGACACACAATTAATAAGACTTAAGTTAGAGCCATTATTTAGCCCTTCTTCGGCAAACTTTAAATAGTCTCTTGCGAACAACTCGAATTCAGGCAATTTTAAAGTCCTACCTGATCCTCCATCATGTAATGTATTTTTGTAATACTTTAAAAGTATACTTTCCAATTTTTCAATTTTATTGCTCATTGTTTACTTCTTTTATAGAGAATTTCACATAACGTTTTTTGTTCACGAGCCCAAAAGGCTTAAGCTGCCGATCAATCCAGCGCAGCGATTAGTTCTTGCCGGGTGGATCCGCCACTTAGCCTTACAGGGTTGTCCAACTGATTCCGCTTTCTGGCTTCTCCACTTCTGCCGGACCAAGGAGCGGATGCGACGATGCGTGAACACATTGTTATAGGATGGATTGGCCCCCGATTTCACAGGAGACAGGATATCAACCCTATTGAAAAATATCTTTAATGTCACTTTCGGTTTTTAACTAGTTTTTTACCCGTCTTTATTATAGTTTCTATTATTTTTTATTTCATATAAAAGTTCTTTAATATCCTCAAGTGTTTTTAATGTCTGATTGTGATTTCTTGATAATTTGGAGTTGTCAATTCCAACCTTTATGCAGAGAGCTAACAAGAGAAATCCTAATATTATCATTATTAAAGGTTCCATTTTTGTCCCACTCCGATACAATTTCATCTCTAATCAATAAATTCTAGTTGATCATAGCACTGTTAATATTAGTTCTATCAGTTAATACTGTTGATCTAGCTCTATATATCTTTGCTTTTGTCAGCCCTTGCTTTGTGAACATTGGTCTTGATGGTTCATCTAGGCTCTATTAATCTTGGTCCTGTTAAATACATGTCATTGATAAATTCTCCATCTACACCAATTTCCTTCTCGAATTGGCTTCAAGCAACAGGACATTGCGAATGAATAATCTATCATCAAGTCTTGTAAAGGGTCTGGGCCAATCTTTCCTATAACGTTATTGTATTCACGACGTCCCACCGACTTAAGACTCCGCCAGGAGCCGGCCGCGATGCGGTTAGTCGGTGCGGATGTGTCCGGCTGAATCTACTTCCCTGCTACTGAAATCACTTCCCCGAATCCACTTCTAACTTCATGCCGGACCAAGGGCGAATGCCCGATGCGTGAATATAGTGTTATCGGATGTCAGAAACTTCTTCGAAATACATTCATGCTTATTTATCCTCTTTCTTTCCCACCTTATGAAAACTATAGAACTTACTTTTATAGTATTTCACCTTATTCAACCATATAAAGCCCAGATATTTCTTTTTTAGCGTCTCTTGATAAGTTCCATCCTGCTGTCTTATATACCCAAATTCAAACTCTTCAAAATTGGAAGTTGTATATCTAATTTTTAATAATTCATTTTGGGAATATACGCTACTACCTTCATTAAAAGTCTGAGGAATATATATTGAATCTTTATGTTTCCAGATTGGCATATTGAATTCCTCTGATGTTAGAATACCGTCACTCAAAAATTCAGTTTTGATCAATACATTTATTACATCATTATTTGTAATATTTTTAAGTACTAAATAACTATGTTTCTCTCCGTCCTTATCTGCGGATCTAATTAATTTCTTTCCGTTATCACCAAGCAATAACAATCCATTTCCATGAATAGATGTTGTTTCCTCATTAAATGGGTAATCTAATAGATATTCCGCGTATTCAATGAAGACACGTCTGCTAATATTAATAGTCTTCTTGTCCTTGTACATAGTGAATAACGAAGTTAAAAAAAAGGTAATAACGGCAGTAATCAAAGGAAAGATAATAGTTAAGTATTTGATGTTTGAAGAGTCTGCATTCGTATTATTTATTCCTGTTGAATATACGGCTTCAGTAACTGTAGATAAAAACATAATTCACCTCGAGGTTTTATTTATCTTAACAAATTTGCAGCAACGTATTCGATAATGGGTTTATTAGTATTTCGCTGATTTCCGATAACGTTCTTGTGTTCACGAACTTGCGACAGCAAGTTGTCAGCAGCATCAACTTCCTTGCCAAAAACTTCTGCTGACCGAGGGACGCACGTCCCGATGCGTGAAAACGGTGTTATCTGATGGTAGGCTCTTCCCTGATTATTCTTCCAAAGTAACATTATATATTTGCATTATTGTTGCACTTGTAATATCCCTTAATGCTCTATATGCCCGTGATACCTTCTTTGCAACTTCTGAATTATACATAGAGACATCCATTAGAGTACTAGCAATTATATTTGCTGCTAACGGTGAGTAGCCGAATCTATTTTTATCATCAGTTTCCCATATAGATATTGTTTTTTCGTCTTTATTATATTGATCGATAAAATCTTTTACAGGCTTTGGGTCAACATGAAAAGTAGACTTATCTCTTACATACTTCAAAATATTCCTTTTGAGTTCAATCATTTCTTCTGAATGTAAATAGGACCATGCATCTTTAATACGCTGATCCCATTCTTCAGAGAAAATAATATGTCCGGCTTTTACAATCTTTTCAAATCTATCAAGCGCCTCCCCAATATTTGCAATATTCATAGCCAAAGTTAAAACGCCTTCATTCGGGGGAAGTTCAGATCGACCAGCATACTCACCGGCATACCAATTAGCTGTTGCAACAACATATTCAAGATTACATAGTAGCTGAAGTATAGCAATTTGCTTATTATCCTCTGGGTTTAATTCATTTGTGTTTATTACAATCTTCATTGAATACCCACCTTTATTGTCATTAGCCTGCTTTCAGATAACGTTTCGTATATTCGCGACGTCCGACGAAGTCGGATGTGTCCGGCTGATTCTGCTACCCTGCCAAAATCATCTGTCCGGACCGAGGGCGCCAGCCCGATGCGTGAATATGGTGTTATCGGAAGTTCCCTCTTCTTCGATCATACTTTCAATTACTATCTTCATCTTTATATAGTTCTTGATATTTCGGGTTTTTAATTTCACATCCAAATTGCTTTTCGCTCATTACAAAATCATTAAAATATCCTTCAATCATAAATGATAGTCTTTCATGAAAGTACAGTGCTTTATCAACTGGTGGGTAATTAGAAATCTTATATACATCATTATCATCGTGGTGATACAAAAAACATTCCATAATTCTCTTATATATTTCAAACATCTTTTTAGTAACCACTTTGTTTAAATCTTGATTTAGAGTGTCTTTTACTACTTCGATTGCACCGTTGTAGTACTCCCAAAAAAGTACCTCATTAAATCGTGCCTCTTCAACTAGACAATATAAAAAAGTATTCTCTTTCATATCGTAATTATCATCAAGGTTTGGATAAGTCTTTGTCATTTGTCACCTACTTTTTGTTATATGCTTTAGGGAATTTCCGATAACGTTTTTTGTTCACGAGCCCGAAAGGCTTAAGCTGCCCATCAATCAAGCGCAGCGATTGGTTCTTGCCGGGTGGCTCCGCCACTTAGCCTTGCAGGGTTGTCCGGCTGATTCCGCTTCCTCGCTTCTCAACATCTGCCGGACCGAGGAGCGGATGCGACGATGCGTGAACATGGTGTTATCTGATGTCGCAGTCCTTTTAGATTATTTATAATTCTCCGGATACAAAATTTCTAGTGAGGTCTTTATCAACATTATTTTTGTTTTCAAGCCAATTTCTTCGCTTTACAATATCGAAAATGATATGAACCCTGTTAGTATGAAATTCATCATGGATCAATTCCGAAACCACCAATGATTCCGCTTTTCCGTACTTTGATTCATATAAGCTATAATAGTTATTAAATACGTCTACATAACTCAAGACTTCTTCATTAAAAATGTCTCTTATAAACTTTTGAAACAAATAGAATGATTGAATGTATTCCCTGATAAATTGACGCACATCAACTCTTTCTCCTTGTTTTTTCAATTCATTGAGTACACTTTTTTTAAAGTTTCCATCAGATTCTAAATCTGCAACTCTTATGACCGGCATAATCACATGTTTTATTCGTCCCTCACCGTCATTGCTTTGTTTATGAGAGATCACATGAATTGGAAGTCCTCTATGTTGGACATAGTTTCTTAATGCCTCCATTACTCTATAACCGAGTTTTGAATCATACTCTTCACTTTTAAGCTTTTTTAACATTACTTCGATATCTATTTTATTACTTATTTGCTTAATATCATGACCGATGTGGTCTAGATACATTCTTGTAGTAGTTAATAGATTTATTATTCTTCTATTAATTTTGTGTATTTCATTTACATATTGTTCCCATTTAATATTGGTAAATGGTGTGACCAGATTTGAAAATGATATATTAAGTAGTTCTTGTTCAAGTTCTAAATAATTTTCAAGTACAATATTGAGCTTCTCTTCAATATATAAGAAAGCTTGAAGCTTTGATTTTGCATTTACTAATTCATCATATTCATTTTTTTTAATGATTAATCTAGTTGATGTAGCCTTTACATCATATAAGCAATATTGGACTGTCATTACTTACCCCTCCCTTTGCTGCGATTTCAGATAACTTCCCTATCTACGTATTTCGCTAAAACCCTACACATGGAGGGATTCCTGAATATGTTCGTGAACGCCCCACTGCAAGCAGTAGTTCACGCCCATGGCTACCACGTTACCCTCCCATCAAACCATCCAGCGGACTTCGTATCCGCCGAACATCTTTTACGCTCACATGTGTATACCGTTCTGTTGTTTTGCTGCTCTGATGGCCCAGTAGCTCCTGAATATACCGAAGGTCGGTTCCGTTCTCCAACAGATGGGTTGCGAAGGAATGCCGAAGGGAATGAACGCTAACCGGCTTATCAATCCCCGCTTCACTTTTACAGCGCTCAAAAAGCTTCTGTACGCTCCTCTCCGTCAAATGTTTTCGCCCATCCTGCCCCGGGAACAGCCACTGATCCGCCCCCATGCCCGCCGCATATTCTTTAAGCACCTCGCCGGAGGATAATACATTCGGCAGCTTCCGCTCTTTTTTGGGCCTCACGAACGAGGCTCCCTGCTTCTCGCCCAGCACATGCGCTGAATAAAACTTGAGAGCGCTAATAGCCTGATTGACAAAAGAATGCGATCTCCCTTTTCCAAGCAAGGCAAGTGAATAATCCTCTATGCTCGACGGCTCCCCATCAGCTTTAAAGGCTTCAAACCGCTTCACATGTCCACAATATGCTTTAATCGTTCGATGGCTGTAGCCACGTAGCTTTAATTGCTTCGCCAGATCATCCATTGCAGCTTTTTTACTTGATTCTGTTGCTCCATCCGCCACATCGCGAATCGTCTCTCGCTGCAACTCCGCCACTCTCTCCATCCAAAAAGGGCATTCCTCCATCAACGCCTCCTGAATTTCAAAGCTATCAGCTTCGGAAATGACCAGCGTCCACAAGTCCTCCATGCCCACAATCGTATAGGGGACAACCCACATCCGCTCCGCCGGAAGCCATTTTCTTTGCTTTAACGATTTAATTTTTTGCACACAAGAAGCATCAAAACGCTCCATGATGACAAATAACGATAAATCATCCTTTTTACCTACAAAAACATGCATATTCTCCCATCTCTCCTCAGTATACCAAAATTATCAAGCTCTAACAGAAAAAAAGAGACCCTCCGTCTGCTTGACAGCAAACGTAAGATCTCCAATACTTTTGATCGTATATTCTCCTGCTCTGCCCCGAAAGGACAAGGCCGCCTCTCCCTATAGTTTATCTTAATCCTTGCAGGAATCAAGCCATTTCCATCCTGCTGCTGCAACGAAATTATGCCATAACTCCATGTAACAGTACAACCGCTTTCTCCATAGACCTAGACCAGCATTTACTCTCTAACCATCACCAGCTTGCTTTCCCCCTCCTTGAAGGAAAAATAACGAACCGGAGCCAAGCCATCCCCCGGAGAGGTTAGGGAAAAGGTCCCATCTTGCTCATGATAGGCAACCTGCTCATCAGGCTTAGCGCCAATAATCTCTCGAATGCTGGCCCATTCCAGCAGTCCATTTTTTTCTTTAAACAAATAAATCTGGTTTTGCTTGAAGGTTGTAACTACGATTTCCTCCAGACCATCCCCATCCAGGTCCCGCTCAAAGGTTTTGGCGGAAATAGTAAGGGAGCTCTTCACGCCCTCTTCTCCATAGATAAAGTAGAACGAGCAATCCTCCTGATCGATCCGGCATTGCTCTTGCTCTATTTTGAGCGCGGGATCTCCAAACACATGTGTTACAGCAGGTTCACCCCGTTCATACATATGTCCAAGGCCAAAATGGTACAACGTCCCCGGCTCGGAGACATCCTTTGCAGCAAATCCGAAATAATCCATTTTTTCATTGGTTCCATATTCCAGATCATCATCGTTTACCAGATTATAATGAAGCAAGTTGCCAAAGCCCTCAAGCTCCTTGGAATCCAGCAGCTCGATATCTGTTAGTTGCATAACCTCCACTGAGCTTGCGCTTTGAAGAGGACTAAATTTGTTGCTCAAGCCAGGCAATATATCAGGGTCGTTGGAGCGGCTAATATCGCCTTTTTTCCAGATAGGAGCATCAAGCGGACTATAATCGACGGCAAGCTCGCGCTTCCATCGTTCATCCTCGTTCGGCTGGGAGCTGGCGGCTGGCAGCTTAATCCCGCTTTGTCCCTGTCCCGTATTCCCCTCATCCCCTTGCAAGCCAGCAGCCTGCTTGATCTCTCCCGCCCATTCCTGCAGCCCGGCGTAAGGAGAACCAAACAGCCATATCCCGCCCGCAACGATGCAAGCCGCTACCGCTGCCAGACTGACTCTAGCCAGTCTTTTCCCCAAAAATGCTTTTGAGCGGTACCGCTGCCCGGTCCCTATGGCATCCAGCACTTGACCCTTCATCTGCTCTGTAAAAAGCGCTTCTTCAAAAAGCCCCTGCTTCACCAGCTGCTGCCAATCCTTTTTTGGACTCATCCCTCCAGCTCCTTCCATTGTTTTTCCACCGCCCGGCGAGCGCGATGTAATCTGGATTTGACCGTTCCCTCCGATACCCCGATGACTCTGGCGATTTCGGCCATTGTATGCTCATGCTCCAAATGCAGCACCAGCACCTCGCGCAGCTTGACGGGCAAAGCCATAATGATTCCTCTCAGTTCATGGCGTCCGTGCTCCTGTAGAAAAACCGCTTCCGCAGACGCCCCTTTTTCCCTCGACTTCACCCATTGAAACAAAATAACCTTTCGCATATATCCCGATTTCATTTCGTTAATGGCCAAATTCCGGGTCAAGGCAAACAACCATGTTTTAAAAGAAGACTCCCCCCTGAAGGAGCCGACATGATGATACACTTTAATAAAAACCTCCTGCGCAATATCCTCCGACTGCTGCTGATTCCCTGTAATAGCGTAGGCGTAGCGACGCACATCATCCCCGTATCGGGTCATCAGATTGTACAGCTCTGTTTTGTCCATCGTCTCCATGCAGTCCAGATATTGAGTATCCAGCCGCGACTCCATATGCTCACCTCCACCCTATTAGACAAGTAAATAGCCTCAATCGTTCCCTAGACGCCCCATCTTTTTCCTCTCGCCTTGCAAAAGAACCCGTCCCGGCTGTCACGCCGAAACGGGTTTGCTATGATCTATCTGTTCTATTAGCTCTATTAGTTCTATTAGCTTTATTATTTCTATTACTTCAATAGAATTATACACCCGGTACTACAGAATCGTCAGCCGGCTTTATTTCATCAGCAGCCGCTTGTTTTTCCAGTTGGATAACGGATTTCATTCTAGCCACCGCGAAGCCAAGCCCAATAACCGACACACCCGCAACCATGAATAGAAGACCAATGCCGCGACCCGGGCCAGTTCCTATCAGTTGTCCCACCGTGGAAGCCAAAGCGCCGTTTGCCTCAAGTAACGGATTAAATACATGGTCGGCAAGAGGACCCGCAGATGCATAAGCCAGCACATACCCTAATTGTGAGATAACCCCGATGATTCCCCAAGCTCTTCCTTGCGCTTCGTTTGGAATATTTTTGCGAATCAAGACATCGGCTCCCGTATTGACAAAAGGCATAGCGGCGAAAAACAAAAAGCCCGCCCCTGCTATAAGCCATACATTAGGAGACATGCCGATGAGGGAAAAGAACAGTCCTGCAATCAAAAGGCCAACCGATAACATTCGCACATAACGGCTGCTTTTGCTAAACAACCCGATAAACAAGCTGCCAAGCAGCAAGCCTGTAGCGCTGACCGATTGCACGATGCCCAAGGTCTTCTCGTCAGACAGCGGAAGCACCATAGGCGTATACAACGTCTCCAGAAAACCCATATAGAACGTTATGGCCGTTAGAAGCAGCATCAGCATCAGCACGCCGCGATTGGATACGACCAACTGCCAGCCTTCCCGCAATTCCTGAGCCATCTGAATAATTGGCCGAGACTTTTCCTTTTTTGCAGCTCCATCCAGCTCTTTCACCGGGGCTTTATCCTGTATTTCAGCTCGAACAGGTTTACCGCCAAAGCTTCTGCGAACAGCCGTGATCGTCAAAAAGGTTACAATAATAGTGGACACATCCATCAGAATCAGCATCTCCACATCCATCACCTGCATCAGAAGGCCGGCAACAACAGGCGATATCAGAAATTTGGCTGCTCCAGCCAATTGAACCATTCCGCTTGCCTTGGCAAAATACTCCTCCGTCAGCAAATCGCTGATGCTGGCCCGATACGCGGGCTCTGTCAATGAAGCGAACAATGAGCTGAATGCAACCGACGCGCAAATTTGCCAAAGCGCTGCTTCACCCGTTGCCAGCAGGAACAAGAGGTAAGCCAAACCAATAACCGCGCCGCCGTCTCCAATCAGCATCATTAGCCTTCGGTCAAAACGATCCGCCAATACGCCGCCCACGGGCGCCAGCAGAATAATCGGCAAAAACGCGCTTAATGTTACCATCGAAACCGCCGTAGCGGATTGCGTTTGCTGAAATACATATACACCAAGTCCAAAGGCGGTTAACCCGCTGCCAATGCTGGACACAAACTGTCCCAACCACAAAATTAAAAATGTGCCGAATGATTTATCTTTCATAAGTTTCGCATCCTTTCTTTTACAGACCGACTGTCGGTCTATAAACAAATAATAAATCTCCGCTGCTCACCTGTCAAGATGAAAAGCGGAATTTTTGAATTTTACCCTTTTCATAATACATTGATTTGGGCGTACATAAAAAAGACGCCAGTTTCCTGGCGCCTTTGTCTTAATGATTATTATTCTTCAAGCCTATTCCTCAAGATAATTTTATTGAGGTAATGCTTTTGCTATTGACGAGTAATCGTGTAGCCTTTCTCCTGCAGCTTTGTAATAATCCCGTCATCGCCCAGCATATGAAGGTATCCGGCAACAACGAAGTAGGTATCCTTGTTTTCATCAGCCAGGTAGCCTTCTACTTTTTCAATCATGCCTTCATTGCGGTCGCCGATCATGCCTTTATAATATTCAGGCAGCTCCTTCATCGCATTAGTCAATTCGGCCGATGCGGCATCGTCCCCGTCTACCCACATTTTAGCCATCGTGTCGGTGGTGTTATCGGGCTGATGGTATGCAGCAATAGTCTCTTGCAGCATAGAAGCTGTAAACTCTTCAGAGAAGTTGTTAAACATCGAGAATTGGGAGTCGTACGATTCCAGCTCCAATATGGATTTGCCGGTAATCATCGCTTTTTGCAGGAAATACATATCAATGCCAAGACCAGTCTCATAACCGCCAAGCGCAGATTTTAGAACCGTCAATTGATTGCTGACTGCCCAAGGTTTATAGGTATCAAACGCTGTTTCGTCCACGCCAACTTCCTTCAAAATTTCTTGAAGCTTAGTATACGATTCAGCGTCGATATGTTCCTTCAAGGTTGAGCCATCAGCGTACGTCATATACTTCTGGATATCAGCAACCGTTTGCTCGTCCATTGGAGCCGCAATATTGATTTCTACCACCAGATGGTCAGAGTTTCCATAAGCTGCATTGATTTCTGGACGCATAGGGTACATGATATCATTGCCGACATGGATGGAGCCCAGCAGGTACACAACCGAACCGTCCTTCTCTACCTTCCAGAAAAAGCCCTTGTTATCTTGCTTTTCCAAAGCGGCTGCGCGGTTTTCGGAATCCCAGCCAATGCGGTAACCGGCATTTTCAGCCAGGAAACGAAGCGAAGCATACAGTGTTCCGTTAACGATTTTTGGAGCGACGTTCAGCTTGTAGCCCTCATTATTAGCCATTGCCTCATCACTATCGCGCTCCAGGACAAAAGAAAGCTCGCCCTTTGATGCATGAAGAGTGGAGGTTTCAGCTTCCCAGCTTAGCTCATAGCCCAGTTTCTCCAGGAAAGGCTTGACCGGAATCAACGTTGCACCTTTTTCAATAAATGGCTGCGCGCCAGTAAACGCCAGCTGCTCCTCATCAAGCAAAACCTTTACAGAAGGCGCAACAGATTGTGCTTGCGCTCCCGTTGCAAATACAAATAACATGACGAAGCTTAAAAATAAGACGGATAATTTCTTCATTCATTCCTCAATCCCTTCAATTGGTCATGTCAGCATACTGTATATATCTATATACACAGTATATTCACACTGGATCATTTTGTCAACACTCTAGTTGGGAGATTAACAGATAAATAGATAAATAGATAAATAGATAAATAGATAAATAGATAAATAGATAAATAGATAGATAGATAGATAGGCGGCTTAGTAAAGAGGGCTGCACCGAATCTATTACCATTATTGTGCTAATTATACCGCATGGAATGAGAGAATCAAAATTTGACTGTCAGAGACAAGGCATCCTAATCAAAAACCCGAATCGCCGCTTGGGACAATTCGGGTTTTTATTAGGCCATGAGGCGGCCATTCAGCCGCTGTAATGCGTGCGTTTGATCCGGGCTAGCCCCGCTTAAATTTGAGCTTCTACCAATTCAACTGTTGCTCCAGCTTTTAGCGTATTGCCAATCGTGCAAGCCCGCTCCGTCACGGATTTCAGCTTTTCCTTGTAGGCCTCATCCAGGCTCGGCGGCAACGTGACGCGCACATGGAAATCGCTGAAACGGTTGCTTTTGTCCTCCGGCTTGGCAGCCGTTACTTCGATATGAATGGTATTGACATCATATTCCACGCCATCATGGTTCATAATTTTTTGCAGCGAGATGGAAACACATAATCCCAGCGACGCCTCTAGCAGCTCGCGTGGCGATAGCCCTTCCGAGTTTGGAGAATGACTGCCCTTCAGCTGATAACCTGCTTCATTATAAATCCCGTCTTGTCCGTCTACCACTTTTACGATTGTCATACTTCAGCTCTCCCTTTTTGAACGATTCAAAACTCATGGTGGTGGCAGGCCACCCGATGCCCATCAATTGATTCCTTCAGCTCTGGTACCTGCTTTTTGCAGATTTCGCTCGCCAGCGGACAGCGTGTGTGAAATACACAACCGGATGGAGGCGACAGCGGAGACGGAATTTCACCTTGCAGCACGGTCCGCTCTTTCAGCTTTCTGCGGGTAAAATCGGGCACCGCCGAAAATAGCGCCTGGGTATACGGATGCTGCGGTCCCTGGAACAGCAGCTCCGTTGGCGCTTCCTCCACGATGCGGCCCAAATACATAATCCCGATCCGGTCGGATATATACCGCACCACGCTAATGTCATGCGTAATAAACAGGAGCGTAAGCTTCAGCTCCTTCTGCAATTGCCGAAGCAGATTCAGAATTTGCGACTGAATGGACACATCCAGCGCAGAAACCGGCTCGTCGCATATCATCAGCTTGGGATTCAGAATCAAAGCTCGCGCCAATCCCAGCCGCTGTCGCTGGCCGCCCGAAAACTCATGAGGATAGCGAAAATAATGCTCCGGCTGCAAACCTACAACCCTCAAAATAGCAAATACCGATTCCCGTCTCTCTTCCCGATTTCCCATTTTGTGAATAACCAGCGGCTCCTCCAAAATTTGCCCAATCCGCTTGCGCGGATTTAGCGAGGAGTAGGTATCCTGAAACACAAGCTGTATGTCCTTGCGAAGCTTGTTCATCTCCGCCCCCGACAAGCGGAACAAGCTCCTTCCCTCGTAAATGGCCTCGCCGCCCGTTGCTGGAGCCAATCCCAGAATGCTGCGTCCTGTTGTGCTTTTGCCGGAGCCGGATTCTCCAACCAGACCGTAGGTTTCACCCTCGTACAACTGAAAAGAAACATCCGTCACCGCATGTACAAACGCACGGGTGCCAAACAGCTTGCCAAAAGGGCCATAAACCGGAAATTTCTTCTCCAGATGGCGCACATCCAGCAGCACTTTTTTGCCGGATTGCTCGCTTGCCTTCGCCAATCCTTGCCATTCTTCCCCAGGCGACGTTTGGCTACCTGGTCTGTTCTCTCCGTGAAGCTTGTTTTCTACCCTCATCCCGACGCCTCCTCCAGATGTTTGGCAATGGCTTCGAAATGCCAGCACTTGACTCCGTGATCGTCGCGATGCTGCGTCATTGGCGGCTCCTGCTCGCGGCATTTGCCATCAGCAAACGGACAACGCGTGGAGAAGCGGCAGCCCTGCGGAATGTTGCCCAGAGAAGGAACAGCCCCCTCGATAACATGCAGCTTTTCGCTCCTGTCCCGGTCCATGCGCGGAATCGACGCAATCAAGCCTTGCGTATAGGGGTGCAGCGGCGACTCAAAAAGACGGTCGGTTGTTGTTTCCTCTACGATTTGGCCCAGATACATAACCTTTACGCCCGTACAAATTTCCGCAACAACGCCAAGATCATGCGTAATGAACAATACGCCCATGCCGAGGCGGCTGTTCAGCTCCACGATAAGATCAAGAATTTGCGCCTGGATCGTTACGTCCAGAGCCGTTGTTGGCTCGTCGGCAATCAGCAGGCGCGGCTCGCAGGACAGCGCCATCGCAATCATCGCCCGCTGCTGCATGCCGCCAGATAATTCATGAGGGTAATCGTCGACCCGCACTTCAGGCGACGGAATACCCGTCAGGCGGAGGATATCGATGACTTTTTTCCGAGCTTCCTTTTTGGACAAGCCTTGATGAAGGGTAATGGCTTCTCCAATTTGCTCTCCGATGGTGTATACGGGATTAAGCGAGGTCAGCGGATCTTGAAAGATGATAGCAATGTCGTTGCCGCGCACCTTTCGCATTTCCGCCTTCGACAGCGACAGCAAATCCCGCCCGTCCAGCTTGACCTCTCCCTCGTAGCTGATATCGTCGGTATGATCCAGCAGACGGATAATGGATTGCGACATCACGCTTTTGCCGCAGCCGGATTCGCCAACGATTCCGATAATTTCGCCCTGCTCCACGGAAAAGCTGACGCCGTTAACAGCCGTGACCCGGCCGCGCTCCGTATGAAAATGTGTTTTTAACGATTGAACCTCCAGCAGCGGTGTTGTCACCTGTTTCCTCCCCTTTCTGCGACGGGCATACCGGCCGGCGCTGCCCCTGTTGGATCATTGCAGCTCCACCGTATTCTCTCTATTCTTCTGCGGTTTCTTTCAAGCTGTGCTTCAATCCCGTTCCTGCTATGCCTCGGCAGCTTCATTCAAGCTATGCTTTGCGCCGTTTCCGCTTTGTTCCATTTCCGCTTCCCTTGACCCTTGGGTCCAGCCAGTCACGCAAGCCGTCGCCCAGCAGGTTCAGGCTTAACACCGACAGGACAATCGCGACACCCGGGAACACGACCATCCACCAGGCCTTGTAAATAACAAGCTTGCTCGCTTGCAAAATATTGCCCCAGCTTGGCTCCGGAGCCGGAATGCCCGCTCCCAGAAAGCTGAGCGCCGCCTCTGAAATAATCGCTTCCGCGAATACGAATGTCGCTTGCACCAATAGAGGGGACAACGTATTGGGAATGATATGGACCCAAATAATGCGGGTATTGCTCGCTCCCTGCGCGCGCATCGCTTCAATATAAGTTTGCTCTTTGATGACCAATGCGCTAGACCGCACCACACGCGCAATGTTAGGCGTAAACACAATCGTTAATGCAATAACCACATTAAGCGCGGAGGCTCCCAGCGCAGCCATCAGCGCAATCGCCAGCAAAATGCCGGGAATTGCCACCAGTCCGTCGCAGATGCGCATCAGAATATGGTCAAGCGTTTTGTAAAAGGAGGCGTACACTCCGATCAGCATTCCCAGAAACGACGACAACGCCGCGACGATCAGCCCAACGCTGATCGAAACTCTGGCTCCATACAGCAGCCGGGTGAACAAATCCCGGCCAAATTCGTCCGTTCCCAGCAGATGCAAAGCGCTTGGCGCTTTGAGCCGTTCCGTCACCTTCATGGCGTATGGGTCAAAAGAGGTCAGCCACGGCCCCAGCGCTGCCAATGCAGCCAGCACAACAAAGATAGCCGCGCCCGCCACCAGTGCGGGATTGGAGAAAAATCGGCGGCGGCTGAGGGCCCGCTGCTCCTTGCGCATTCTTTTGCTGAGATCCGTGATGTATTCTTTGCTTTCCGTTATCTCCACTTGCTTCTCCCCCTATTTGCGGTCCAGCCGCACGCGCGGGTCCACAACGCCGTACAGCAAATCGATCAGCAAATTAATGACCACGTACATCAACGTAACAATCAGCACCACGCCTTGAATAACGGCGTAATCCCGTCTGGCGATGGAGTTCAGAATCAGCTGCCCCAAGCCCGGAATGTTGAAAATACCCTCCACAACCACCGCGCCCGTCACCAATGTCCCGAACGTTTGCCCCAGCACCGTCAGAATCGGCAGAAAAGCATTGCGAAACGCGTGCTTAAACAACACCTTGGCTTCGCCCACCCCTTTGGAACGGGCTGTTTTGATAAAATTAAGGCTTAGCACCTCCAGCATGGAGGAACGGGTCATACGCGCAATAAGCGCTGCTTGAATGGTACCAAGCGAAATGCCGGGCAGGATCAGATGCTTCAGATGATCCCCAAGCCCCTTGCCAAGCTCAACATAGCCCGCTACGGGCAGCCATTGCAGCTTGACGCCAAACAGCAGCACCAGGAACAGGGCCAGCAAAAAGCCCGGCACCGCCATACCCATCAGCGACACGCCCATCAGCGTGTAATCCGCCGCCGTTCCCCGTTTGTAAGCCGCCAAAATGCCAAACGGAATCGCCAGCGCAATCGCGATGGCCTGAGCGATAATAGCCAGCGACAGCGTTGGCCCGATATGCTCCTTGATCGCTTGGGCCACGGATTGCTTCATAAAGATGGAGTTGCCCAAATCCCCTTGCAGCACCTTGCCGATCCAGCTTGTATATTGGGTGAGAATTGGCCCATCCAGCCCTAGCTCCTTGTTCAAAGCGGCAATTTCCTCCGCGCTGGCCTCCATTCCCAGGATAGAGGAAGCCGGTCCCCCCGGCGTAATATGAATGATCAGGAACAAGGCTGCCGTAACAACAAACAAAACCGGAATAAGCGACAGCAGCCTTTTTGCGATATATGCCAGCACAGCTTCCCCTCATTTGCACCAAATTTAGCAGAGAAGGATGCCGAAAGCTGACCTTGGGGCGTGTATGCAAACCCGCTCCAGCAGCTTCCGGCACCCTCCTCCGGCGACCGTTCTATTTTTCCAGCTTCGCGTTCCAGACGACAGGAGCCTCAAACAGTTCAAAGCCTTCCAGATTTTTGTTAATTGCTACAATGCCGTTATAATGGCCGATAACCGTTGAGGAGGCAATTTCATAGAGATAGCCTTGTAGCTTTTCCCACTCCTGCTTCGCCGCTTCGGGACTTGTCGCCCCGCGGATGTCTTTCAGCGCCTGCTTCACGTTTTCGTCGTCCAGCCCCGCCCAGTCCGGGTTAACCGCAAGCAATTGCGGAGGCGTCAACTGGTACCCCGTGCTGGCTACAAAAATATCCCATTTGCTGCGATCATTTTTTGTTTCCAGAAAGGTTGGAAAATCGTAGTTGTCTACTTTAACATTCAAGCCGATCTGACGCAGCTGCTCCTGGATAACCAGCGTAGCCGTGTACATTTCGTTATAATCCTTCGTGGTCAAAAGAGTAATTTCCTCGCCGTTATAGCCCGCTTCTGCAAGCAGCTGCTTCGCTTTTTCAGGATTATTCTGATTGTAGTATTCCGCGCCCGCCTCGTTGGACCACAACGTCTGGTTGCTGTTCAGGTAGCCTGGAGCCAGGGAATACAGCTCCGGCTTGGCAAAGCTCGCCAGCATGATTTCTTCATTATTGAAGGCTGCCAGAATGGCCTGGCGAATTTTCACATCAGCCAGCAAGCCTTCACGAGTATTAAAAAATGCTGTTAGAGCGCCGCCCGGGAAGGACTGAAGCTCAAGGTCGCTTACTGCTGCCAGCTCGTCGTAGCTTTCGATTGGAATACTGTCGGCTACGTCGTATTGCCCTGTTTTGACACCGGCAATGCGCGTGGAGTGATCCGTTACAAAATGGAAGTACAGGTTTTCAGTTGGAGCTTCCTTCGTTCCTGCAAAGCCGCTAGGGGCGCCTGCCGGCGATTGATACTCGTCGTATTTCACGAGGTGGATGTATTGATCCTGCTTCCACTCCTTGAATTTGTAAGGCCCGGTGCCGATGTATTCGGTGATGCCTTCAGCCGGTGCGCTTTCGATAATTTCCTTCGTCGTGATGGAAGGGAATTGCGCTTGCGAGGCAATAAGAATCAGCACGTCGGAGGTTGCGGATTCAACCGTCAGTTTAACTGTGTAGGGATCAACCTCTTCAAACTTGGCATTGGCAAGCAGCACCTTTGCCCGGGAAGAAATCGTCAGCCAACGGTTCATGGAAGCCACCACGTCCTCCGCTTGCAGCTCCTCGCCGTTATGGAACTTCACGCCTTTGCGCAATGGGAAGGTGTACGTCAATCCGTCTTCGCTGACCTCCACCGATTCCGCCAGCACCGGCACCGGATTATAGTTCGCATCCAATGTAAACAGCTGTTCGTAAATATTGCCCGCCGTATCCAGCGCAACCGCCGACACGGTAATGGCTGTATCCAAGGTTGGCGGCTGAGCCGTCAACGCAATATTCAAGGTGTCGCGGTATTCCTTCGCCTCCGGCGCCGCCGTCTCTTGGCTTTCACCCGCTCCGCCGTTTGCCGCAGTTGGGCTGGAAGAAGGCTGTGCGTCATTTTTGGAGCAAGCCGCCATTATCGTCACTAGCAAAATCGTCGTTATCAGTTGTACCCAAGCTTTTGTCTTCATCGTTGGTCATCCCCCTGTTTGTCTAAAAAGATGTAAGGTGCTTCCTTAAAAACAACTAATTTGATTATTCATAGTTATTTAGTAGGATTAATAAGATAAACCAATAGTAGTATAGCAGGGAAGGGATGTCAATGACTTAAATTTCCTGATAACGCTTACTGGGGAAATGTTTGGGTTCTATCCAGGAAATCGCGGCCAAAATCTATAGCGATCCTAAATTCCGTTGAATAACCAACACCCCCCATGCAAACGTTTCGTCTGCATGGGGGGTGTACAATGAATAACAACTCATCTGCAAAAGCTGCTTACAAAAGCTCCAATCGCTCCAGCAACCGAACGATCACGGCGGCAACCTGCTCCCTCGTAATTTGATCCTTCGCATTCAACTGCCCGTTGCTTCCCGAGATCAGGCCTTCCCGTATCGCCAAGGCAACATCGCCTCGAGCCCACTTGCCAAGGCTGATTTGATCGCCGTATCCCTCAAGGATTTCATCAACTTCCCGCTCCGTCAGCACTAGACCAGGCTCCGATTGCCGCAGCATTCTCGCCGCGATCACCATAGCTTCTTCACGGGTAATGACTTGAACGGGACGATACGTTCCGTCTTCGTAACCGTTAATCAATCCCAGCTCTGCTACGGCAGTAACAGCTTGTGCATACCAGGAATTGGAGGCCACATCGCCAAAGCCGACGGAATCGTTCGAGCCCGTTAGTCCCAACGCCTTGCTGATTACCGTGGCGAACTCCGCTCGATTGATGGCGCGCCCCGGTTCAAAAGTCGATGCATTGACGCCGCTCAGAATGAGTCGGGAAGCCAATGTATCGATAGCTTTCTTCGACCAGCCCGAAACGTCAGCGAAGCTCGGCTGCTTGTTGATCAAGACATAGGTGCCGGAGCCATAACCGACTGCCGATGCGCCGCCGTTTTGCCCATCCATTGCATGTGCAAAAATCGCGGTAATCGGAGACAGCGCTCCGCTCTCCTGTGCCTTCAACAATGCCGTAGGCAAAAGCTTTCCATTGCCCGCCTCATAGGGCAGAACCATCCGTCCAAAACTATTCAATGGCAAAGCTTCTTTTTGTTCATTCAGAGCCAGCCACTCTACAGTTACCAAACGGCCTAAGAGTTGATACCCTCCCAGAGCCGCCCTCTCCTGCATGCGGGCAGTTGCCTCTTCTCCGCCTCGACTGGCGCTCAACGCCAGACCGGCGTGCCTGTCTGCAAGTAATCGCTTCAGCTCCTCATTGCTTACATGGAGTTGAACGTCCCTTGCCAGCAGGGCAAAATGGTTTCCGTTTGCCGCCAGCGTGGCCAGCGCTTGTTGATTTAGCTCAATCCGCACGTTGACGAAGCCTTCAGGCAGCTTCAATTCAATAGATTGATTACGATTTTTTTCACTCAGTCCATTCAGATCGGATTGTGCCAGTTTGACCGTTATGGAATCGCCCCGGATATCGACTTGACCGGTAAAAGGATTCTCCGCCCCATCGCCAAACTTCAATTTAATGCCGCTTTGAACGGGCGGCACAATAATGGATGGGGGAATCGGCACCGCATACGTAATCGTTACCGTAGCCGTATTGGAATATTCCGAGCCATCGTAGACACGATAGGTGAACGTATATGTTCCGTTCCGATTTTGATTAGCGGTAAATGTGTATTCTCCCGTTTGTTCATCCAGAACAACCCGCCCATCATTCGGAGCATCCACGATATGATAAGTCAGGACATCGCCGTCCCCATCAGTGGCATCCAGGTTTCCTTGAGCCGCGCTATAGCTTGTTTTGTTCAATGTTACGTTGATTGCAACTGGAGCGACATTAACCTCCGACACCTCAATCGTAAGCACGGCATTTGCAGCCGAAACAACTCCATCCGCCTCTCCGCTCCAAGTCAGTTGATCCTCCCCGAACCAATTGGCGTTTGGCACATAGAGAAGGTCGGCCAGCCCGGCTGCGGCAATGGCATCCCCTGCCTCAAGCTCTACGTCGTCAAGAAGCAGCTTGCCATGCTGCGGCAATGCGACAATCGTGTAGCTATCTAATTCGGCGGCATCGTCATTTTGGAAAGGGAAATCTGCTATTTTAAAAGAATAGGACATATTCTCCACACTTTGGACCGCGCTAGCCTCCAGGCTTGGAACCGAGCGGTACGCGATCGACGCGTTTGCCACATCCGAAACGTTGCCCGCCTCGTCGCTTACGCGCACGAATACCTGCTTGGCTCCAAAGCCGCCGCCAACGGTCCACGCTTTATTTTCCGCGTAGCTTTCGGCTGGCAGCCAGGTCAATCCATCATGCGACAGCTCCATCGACAGGGCCAACGCCTCTTCCTCTCTGCCGGGATCGGATGCCTCGATGGAGAGCGACACTTCCTCATCCAGCGTAATGACCGCGCCGCCATTAATCGTCAGAGAAACCGTTGGTTTCACCGTATCGACATAGATGCTGCCGGAGGTGCGATAAACATTTCCAAGCTCATCTTGGAATGCGACATGCACCG